>TARA_R110002072_G_scaffold179059_1_pt1 | contig 191981 bp, 131 predicted proteins | sample TARA_R110002072 | Tara Oceans TARA_R110002072 (sample SAMEA4397118) | marine metagenome | biome: Polar Biome; feature: [SRF] surface water layer (ENVO:00010504); material: water (ENVO:00002006), including particulate matter (ENVO:01000060) such as... | depth 5 m
CGCTGCCGTCATCAACCTTCTGAAGTGATTGTCAACACGACCTAGAGACCAACCGAAAGTCACAAGAATTTCGCCAGAATGGTGTTTCTGAAATCGCACTCAGAAACGCTGACGTATCTGTGGATCGAAACCGGCCTAATAGAGTCCAACGGCGTTTCTCCACACCACGAACCGACATCGGCGCGATTTTCGTGAGCTAAATCCTCACCTGCCTGCGACGGCTGTCTCCCGTTTTCGGGAGCAGCGTCATCTGAACTTGCGACCTTGCACACTCAGAGCTAGATTCCGCCCCACAAAGCCGCCGTAGCTCAGTTGGCAGAGCGACGCTTTCGTAAAGCGTAGGTCATGAGTTCAAGTCTCATCGGCGGCTCTTTTTTATGCGCTGACGTAAATCGCGTAACCACTTGCTCAGACTTTGAGTTACGACGACGATTGCCACCTGACGCCGAATCAGCTTCATGATCGTCTGTGAGGCATGACAACTCCTGATAATCCCCGAGATCGCTTGTCTGAGCAGCAACCAAAGCGGCAACCACAGAATCTGTGCCTGTTGCTCGCTGCTGTTTCGGAGACGACGGCGACGGAAAAGTCGGGAGCCGTTCGACCGCCGCAGCCATATCCGGCATGTCGACGTGCGTGTAGATATTCATTGTCAGGTTGATGTCACTGTGCCGCATGAGTTCCTGTGCCAGCTTCGGTGAAACGCCGGCCTTTGCCAGATTCGTCCCGAACGTGTGCCGTAGACTGTGGAAGTCGAAAAACCGGCCTTCTTCGTCCTGATAGGCAATCCCGGCTGCCTCAAGGTCGCTTCTTAGCATCACAGATGCTTTTTCAGGCCACGCCCCCGGCCAGAGATACTTCTTGTCGCCGATCCGGATTGAGTCGGCATTACGACGCGTTAGCAGCTCGTCGAAGTATCCACGGAGCAGCTCGGCCAGATCAGAACGTAATGGCAGCTTCTCATCCTTGCCTCGTTTTGAGTAGGCGGCTGCCAGGGAAACATTCGGAACAGGCGCGTCGAGATCGAAGCTGCCGATTTTCAGCTTTGAGAGTTCGCTCGCCCGTAATCCCGTACTGACCGCACACAAATACAGAACAGCTCTGTCCGTGCCGCTCAAGCCCCGGATGGTGTCATTATGCAGCGTCGCTTTGAGAAGCATTTCAAAGTCGCGATCCGATGCTGGCCGTCGAACATGTTTGCGGTTGAGGTCTTCTCCCACATTCAATTTCTCAAGATGCTTGAACGGGGTTTCCATCATCCGCTTGTTTGTAACGAGCCAGTTGGCGAACACTTTGATTGCCATCAGATAGTCATTGCTCGCGTAAAAGCTGATTCCTGCCGCATCGGGGATCGGGCATTGGCGAGAAAGCTGGCACTTGAACTGGGTTTGAAGCCAGCTTCGGATAGAAGACCAGTCCCACTTCGCCGGCGAACCCTGCCTGGCTTGAATGCTGGATTCTGGGAGTCCGAGCCGCTTCAGAGTAGCCACAGAAGGTTTCGGTTGCCCGGTGTCAGCCACGATCTCCGCAGCCTGCTTGAGACTGATCTGAGATACTGGCACCGGTTTTCGTCGTTGCAACAGGTACGCCTCTACCTTGCTGGCATCGAAGTCTGATATCAAACTGAAACCGCATTCGTCGATAATCTTTTTGATGTAGCTTGTCTGTTTCGAAATGTACTTTTCGCTTTTGTTTCTGGCTTCCAGACCCGTCTGATAATCATTGAGGTGCTCAACCAATGGAGTATCGCGATGTTTCGCGTATGGGTCGGAAACGTTAGCTCTTTCTCGTTTCAGGATGCCAGCGAGCTTCTCCTGGGCATCGTCCTTGTCATCGGTACTGAGCGATTCCGATCGTTTCTTACCGGTTCTGGAACAGGTCCATTCTGCTCGATAGGTCTTTGACCGTTGCTTCTTCCGCCTCGCTCCCGGAGTTTCCCGAGTTACACGTTTGCCATCGCTATCGACGTAACGAATAGAAACAGGTCGGTAGATTCTTGCCATCAGAAGTTCCTTTCTGAGAACGCAGGCTTTGCTCCTGGCGTTCCTTTGCGGACTTGTCGACCTTCCTTGTCGATGTAGCGGGTAACTGTCGGTCGATACAGCGTCATGATCAGTTCTTTCGATAGAACGGACGACTCAGAGAGAATCAACACAGCAGAACGCCGAGTCTACTTCTCGGAGGATGAAAATTCTGGTCCAAGTCAGATTTCAGGTGAACGTCGTTTTGTGACGCTTGATAAACGCAGACAAATCAATCGAGATCGCTGAGGGAATCTGACCAACCTTGCCGTGAAGCTGGATTGTCGTCTTGCTCAAGTTGAGATGTGTCACAAGGTATGCGGAATCTCAGCAGCGCGCAATTGCTATCAGGCGTTATCAGGACGCTTCGAGCGGTCCGTCCAGGATTGTAATTCGGACGCATTGCCCCGGAGGACGTTGCACGCTGACGAGACCAGCCGACTCCAGAGAACGTAAGGCAGCCGTCACGGATCGATCTTTCAGGCTGAATTTGCCCTTCAATTTAGCAGTCAGTCGCAGGTCGTTCCTGGTGCCTTCAAGTCCTGCCTGAAACCACAGGCTGAGTCCGAGTGGCAGAGCTGTTCTTCCTGGGATCTGCATTGCTTTCTGAAACCAGGGAAGCGGTAGCGGCCCCATGATGAATGGCACCTTCTGCTTCCTCTTTGCGGGTTTGCAGACAGCTTTAGTTTTCGTTGTTGCTTCCTGGGAAGCTTCTGGCTGTAGTCGAATCGAATCCAAATCGAAGTCCATATTCTCTCTTCCTTATCTACTCTCTAAGAGACTACTTATAAGACTAGGCGGGGTAGCAGCCTGTTGCCGAGGTGGTCAGCAGTGGCTTGCTGGGGTCTGTAGCAAATTCGGGAGCCTGAGAGGCTTCCAGTTCTTGGAGAATCGAGGTCACCGTTTGCCACATCGAAACGCCACGTTCATCGACGTAGCGATCAGGCCAGCGAACGATCCTGGCTTCAGCTCGCAGACTGAACCCAAACAGAACCCGTTCTGATTCCGTACGCATCACTGATTGCATTTCCCGTACTGCTTCGTCGATATCATCTACAGCGGCTTCAATCAGAACGGCATCGTGAACCGGGGCACAGACCAGGATTCCACACTCCGTCGCCCGCCAGCAAGCGAGTCGCAGCATCTCAGCTCCGTTCGCCTGACACGGGAAGTTTGCCAGACTGCGGGGATTCGCATCCGAACCCGCTGCAATCTGCCAGCCAAACACAGTTTGCAGATTCCCATGCAACATCGCTTGATCAACAGCAGCTTCTGACCATTGCCAGAATTCCGGGTACGTCTGACGATGCAGTCGCAGCAATTCACGAGCAACGACAGGCGGTTCTCCTAATGCCTGAGCCAGCGAGACTTCTCCCATCCCGTACTGCACAGCCAGGGCACAGACTTTGAACTGCTCACGTTCTTTCGGATGACTCTTCTTTGTGGCATCCGAAGGAACTGCTCCGGCCTGTTTGGCGAAAGTCAGGTACGGGTCACCGCTCGAATAGGCTTCCATCATGTTCCGGTCACGTGACAGAGCCGCAGCGATGCCGAATTCCTGCTGACACCAGTCAACGTAAGCGACAGCCCGGCCCGGTTGCGGCTTGATCAGACTCCGCATCCAGCAGGACGGTCCGAAGATGAACCGGGAAGTGCTCGGCTGGTTCCGACCTGTCTTCGAACTGAATGCTGACAAGTTGCAGCGATTCCGCCCGTCTGTCCCGACAGCAAGGTCATTCAACCGGAGTTGTCCCATTGCATGACGCAGTTCCCGAATTGGCCCGACCTGCTCCGGATAGAGCTTCGCCATGTTGCTGAATGTGTCATCATCCAAAGCCAACGCTCCAGTTGGCAGTTGTGGCCAGTGAATGCCATTCTCAACAAGGTAAGCAGCCCAGCGGTCCACATTGAACGAGCCATTCTCGTAAACGCCGTAATCAGCATCGACTCGACTGATCAACTCTGCCTTGATCGCTTCCCAGTGCTTGCGTAACAGCGAGAGAGTCGGCATGTCGATCGGAGCGCCGTTCCACTCCATGCGAGCCACAGCGGCCATGTAGCGGCCTCTCCACAAGGCCCGCGAGAGATCAACCGAAGGCAGCATCTCCCGCAGCAGACCAGTCATAGCGTCCACATGCGACTGGCAGTAATCGAGCAGCGCGAGTTGCTCAGATTCCGAGTACGGTCCGCCTCGCCTTGCGAGTTCCTGCATGGATAGGTTTGGCGCTGCGTCCATCGCTGACAAACCAAAGTAAGCCCGTGCTCCCATCAACCCATTGCCGCAATGAGTTTCTTTTCCGTTCGTGAGATTTCGGAACTCGACGAATAAGTCGAGAATTCGCTCCGGCAGCGACCAGTTCAAAGCGAGGTGGCAACCTAATTCTTCCGACGCATTGAACGCCACAAACAGCGTCTGTGATCCTACACCGAACGGCAGTCCGTCCGGTCCGTTCAATTCATGATTTCCGTCGATCCATACCCGCAGCAGGCGGTCTGAGAACAGCTCTCGCGCCACTAGGCAGAGCGGAACAGGCCGCTCGCCCAGTGGTGCTGAGAACTCGAACTCGACCAGCCAGACCGCAGAGAATCTCTCTTGCAGTCTGTCAGGCATCAGATCTCCCCTCGCAGTCGTCGCAGTACGGGGTGATTGATACTACTGATAATTCGACCCTTGAACGCCAGCCCGATGAGATCCTTCAGCGACAAATCGACCGGCCAGTCAGGTTCCGGAATCGCTGCCGGAGCCACGTGCGTCGAGTAGTTGCCCGCGTTCAGGTTTGACGTGACTTTAAGCCACTGCTTCTCAGCCAGTTCAGCAGCAACAGCGGCAGATTCATGCCATCGATTCCAATGTCCATCCGAACGCGGCAGCCCAATTGGCCACACAAACGGCGCCGGGGAATTTCGGCTGATGCACGTCCTCAAACAGGTTGGTTTGACATCACTCCGCAACTCGTCGCAGAGCTGAGGGGTAACAATGAAGATTTCTTTAGTGGCTGCGTCCGTGAAGCAAGCCGTTTCAATTCGCCACTCATTACCCGGACGAACCCGGATGAACTCCTGCCGATTTGGTTTTCTAACGGCGATGGTCGACAGCATTGGCTTCACGCCGTTATCGGCTACGAAGTCCTGCGACAGCCGCAGCGAATCCAGGTCATCAAATGGATCACTCTTGCCTGATGCCCGATCCTTCGGAGCATCGTCAGATTTCCCGAATTCTCGATTCGGGCTGTGATTTTCTCGTTCAAACATCTTACTATGCCTTGTAGTTACTAAGACGGAGTTGCTTCGGAATTGGTCGCCTGGCAGGGCGGCCATTTCCATTGATGCCCCCGGACTCCAGTCCGGACTGCATCGAGATCACTCAATCGCTGACGTTGCATTCCTTTGCCTGAGATGCCTCATCCTGAAGCAAGTAGCGGTTCTACTCCGCTACAGGTCCACAGCCCGCTTCCAGCCAGTCAAGGATCCCCGTCCTGGGGTTTCCCGTACGCATCCGCCAGCGAACGGTGCGGCCAATCTTGACGGAACTCGGGATGAGTCCCGCATCACAATGCCGCCAAATCGTCGGCTTACTCAGTCCTGTCAGATCGGCCACATATTCGACGCCGACCAGACGTTGCTCATCAGGAACACCTGACGTTCTGCTAACCATTTACTTTTTCCTTAGATCACTCGTCCGTGAACCAGTCGGTGATACGCGCCGACCAGTTAGCTCCGCTCGCTGAAGCAACCCAGAAAGGCATATCGCGACTCTGAGTGGCCGGAATTCAGCCCTCGACAACAACGTGCCGGATAGAGGCTCTGGCCAGCGGAGGCCCACGGTTGCGTTGTGGCATTAGCCCGCAAACCGGAGCCCTGTTTCGGCATGGGGTTTCGGAACGCTCTCCAAGTCGTGTGCTCCAACACGAGTTCTGGACGCAATTCACATATTCACCGACAGCCCAGACGGATCGGTGGTCCCGCTTTCGGGCGACAAGGAACAGAGACTCGCCGTAGCAACCAGGCTCTGGCATGAAATGATCCGGGAAGATCAGATCAGCAAGTCGCCATCGGCACAGAGTGCTTATCGTTGCCGTTCGGTAGAATCTGTTGACTGTGCTCATGCCGGTAATTCTAAAATCACCTACAGAGCAACATGAGTCCGGTTCGGGTACCTAGTTAGGTCGACCAGTACCGGTTTGGGTACCGGTTTGGGTTCTGGTTTGGACCACGGACGGTGGCGGGGCATCCGGTCGAAAATAACCGATCTTGGAATCGAGTTGGATTAGACCAGCATCGCGTAGTTCCTGAAGTGGCTTGGTCTGATTGCTCCGCAATTTATACAGCCTATTTTTTTCGACCCCACACTTGTCGGCCAGCGCTTGAACTCGCATCGATTTTCCATTGAGCACTTCAAGAATTTGCTGCTGTAAAGGATCCAAGGTTAGACCACATGCAGCGTCTGTCGATTTATTTCCAGAAGACACTGTCACTGGATTCATCAGTTGTTCGGTGTCGAATTTCGGTACGTCCTCTCGCATCGCCGCTGGTGCTAGGCAAATCAATTCAGCTGGAATTGTGAAGTTATTGCGGAGCATCCAATCGACAGCCTTCACATCTGAAATCGTTTGAATCGTCGAATACAGTTGATAATTCTTAAAATGCGAATGGATCGACCCTAGCGTCCATGTTCCATCTGGATGACGAAATAAAATCGACTCGATGATTTCCGGCGACATCGCGTCGAAGGCACAGTCTTCAATCTTCTGCAAAGACGTCCGAACTGGAAGCCGTTCCGAAGTCCAATTCGTCCAATACTGGCACTTGGATCTATTAAAGAACCGAATTTGGCCCGTGTCCAAATCGAAGACTTCAGTTGGGGCCGAGTACGTTTCCAGTGCACGTAGAGCATCGCATTCGGGTGGTGTCTCGCCTCGGGCCAAGAGCAATTGTATTGCTACAGGCTCGCTCAGGACTTCACTACCTCTTATGTCAAAGAAATCCCAGTGTACCCAACATCCGTCCGGCAGCCATGACAGTACATTCGCATTCTCAGAACGTTCACTGTAGTCAATCCAATGCTCTCGTGCTTCTGCGAGCGCGAATGACTGCTCAGCGCCGGATCGGTCGACAAATCTAATCGGTTTGTCCCCATTTTCACCAAAGTGATCGGGTAGACACACACGAAATTCGTCAAATTCGTCATCCAGCATTGCCAATCTGTTTCTTCAATAGTGAGCTATGCGTCAGGCCCATTTTCTCGAACAAAACAGTTCATGCTGTCTTGTCGTCCATCCGAACTCCACAAGCTACGTTTCATCGTCACTGACCGGTTCGGATTCGTCGAGCCGCAGTACATCGTAGAGGGCGTCTGTGTCACGCTACGTCGAAGCGGCGAGCGCCAGCCGTGCTCAAGTCGATTTATGGAAGTACCAGCTTTGGGATGTGCTTGTTTGTCGTGCATATGGCTACGCGAAACCCTAAATCATTTTCCCGAGAGTCCGGAGTCGCCTTGGTGCGTTTTAGATCAAGGTTACACATCAATTCTTTGCCACTTCGCTGATAAGTTAACCCCTGTCTTCTGAAGCGCCTTAACGCCGCTTTTTGTAATGCGGTTTTGGTCCAGAATTAGGCTTTCAAGACTACTGAGGTCAGTTGTTGCCAAAAGTTCTGCACCATCGTCGGTAATCTCTCCGTACGTCAGATTGAGCGACTTCAGCTGCCGTAGTCTTCCTGACTCGATCAATTCCACGATTCCATTGTCGCCAAAATCACTATCGTATAACGATAGATTTGCAAGCGATCCCAAGTATTGCGAACGGCAGATCGCTTTCAAATCATCAAGATGAATGCTCGGAATTTCCTCTTGCCAACCGGGCTCTTCGTCCCATCGGTCTTCATCGGATGCAAACAGACTGACAGAATCAAGATGCGTGAGCGAACTGTTGCTCGCAAGAATTCGAATTGGGAATTCTCCCAGACGGCTTTCCACTTCCGTCTTCGCGGTGAGGCATTTCAGGTGAGGCATCTTCAGCCTGAAAATGTCAGTGTGGTTTAAGTTTTCGGTGAAAAGTATTAGCGATTCTAATCGCGGCATGTGCTTTATGAGACCGGAAAGGTTCTCTGCTCGCATGCGTGAGGGAGGACACCCGTCGGGCGCCGTGGGGATAGCTAATCCAGTTTCCGGGTCAATCTCGTCCGGTTCAAGGTCGTCCGGGAAAATGTCGTCCGGGTCCACGTCGTCCGGGTCAACGTCAGCCTGCTCACTGCGATACATATCATGTGGATACATGATGCGAAGTGGTGGCGAGTCTGTATAAGTATCGGAAACTGTTACATCTTCGACTGCAAAGTGACGTAGATTTTCGAATTCGACACCTTGGAGCATTGCAAAGATGGCGTTGGCGTCGCCGTTCCATTTGTGCCCAGCGTCGAACTTGGTTAGATCATTCAACTCTTCGAAGTCTTCTCGATCAGGTACGCCATTTACGATCAAGTGCCGGAGCATGCCGACGTGCGGTAAATGCTTAAGAATGTAAGCAATGCGCGGCGTTAAAAGTTCCACTTCCAGAGTGTCAATAAATCCACGACGCCAGTCTACTGTGCACCCGTTGCCAGTTACACGGAATCCTGATGGCGTCTGGAAGGCGTCAAAATCTGGATCGTCGCCTTCGAGAAGCAGCACCGTTAATCCATCCTGCCCGTCTCGAAGATGCTCAATAAATTCCAAAAATTTCTGCTCTTCTAACTCCTCTGACTCAGCCGGAGATAAAGACTTGTCTATGCGGCGAAGTTGAACGTTCATAAACGCACCTCGGGGGTCGCCACTTTTCTCCAGCCAGGCTGCAAAGTTTGTATAGCGGCTAAGGTCGTCCGGACTCTCACGAATCGCGTTCAGGAACTGTTGCTGGTCCGTTAGATACGCCTCACCTGTTTGTGTGTCTTTTTGAAGGGCGTCTGCAGTATTTGCGCCAGTACGTGCAGCTCGATCGTTACCGTGTTCGGGCATGTAGCATATCCGATCAAGTTGGGGCGATAAGTAACTTGTCGTTTCGTCGGGGTTGCTATCGCCTGATTCACCGTGGATAAAAGCACTGCAAGTTCACTGATCCTGTCGTTTATTCCGCCATCACGTTGACATTTTCTTCTGGCTCGCTCGCTTGTTTGCTGCCGTTTGTATCGTAGTCACCGAACGCGGTTCGGATCATGAAAATTGCGGTCAAGACTCCTAACAACACTAAAGCTCAAGACTTCCATCGGTGCTCTCTTGTTCGTGAGTTGGCGGACACGACTCGTTTCGACATGTACCCACATGTCCAAAATCGGCTGTGCCCATTGGGCAGTTTAAGTCGCAGACCACCGAGAACGAAAACAGACGTATCTATACTCTGATGAGGTTTACGACTTGTCAAGCGAACCCGTGAAACGGATGTTTGCAAGCGTGCCAGGTCAACCGCACAAGATCGGCCAGGCCGTTCTTCTGTTGGCGGGGCATCTGCCAGCGATGGCAAACCGAGGTTATGGCACTGCTTAGCCTTAAGCTCGGTGTCGACTCGCACCCGAAACACTAGTCCTCAGCCATCGTCGCAGTAGACTTTCCCAGCTTCGATCTCAATCGTTTGGAAGTCTGCGAGCGGTAAAAAGCGAACCATTGCCCGAACAGTGAACGAGCAGGTACCCCATTTTACCCTACGAAATGTTCGCATGTCTCCCAGCGTTTCCGCGATGACACGTAAACCTTTGGAGGTTTAATTGCGTCCAAGGCATTTGCCGGTGATCGCTGACAGTGGCGGTTCCAGTCGCAAGGCACACTGAGAGGCTCTGTCGTCGCCGTAGCAGCGTCTTGACAAGTTTTGCGAAACAGATTCCATCGATGGCCCCGAGGCTCTTAAATCGAAGAGTTTCGCAAAGTCTGGCGTAGGATGCCCCGGCAACTCTTGCTCAAGCGTGAATAAATACATGACCGCTGACTGGCGGTCTACCTACATGCCGGAGGTCGTTGTGGGCGAGGCATCAGTTGCCTCTTGCATTTATGAAATAACAACGCGATTGAATTTCACGACGTCGCTTCTTGCCACAGTTGATGTATTCTCGCTCTAGTCTCTGGTGTTGCATACACTGATTTATGTTCCGCCCCAAGAGAATCAATAACGGTGTAAAGCGGGTGAGAATTCTCGGGAGGGTCTTCAACCTTTCCTTCCACGTAGCGTATAGTGAGCGGCCACCGCGATTCCGCCGACTCTGCCCATTGACGTACAATCTGGACAATCTGGTCTTCGTTAACAATATGCTCTGATCGAACTTTCGGCAGATCTTCATGTGGGACTAAGAAATGTAGCGACTTCATGAGCTGGCCTTTTCTCGTGTTTTTCTAGTTGTTCTGCCAACTTGGAACAAAGCTGTTTCATTACTGGATAACAGCTAGGTTCAGCAGATTCCAAAAACAGACTTTGGTTTGCGTAACGCGTCAGCCGCAACGCCTTGTTCTGCACGCTGTGAAGAATTGGACTTGACGTTGTTTAGCGAAGTAAAATCCACGACAGAATGTCAACAATGGATTGATTGATAACCTAAATTCGACGGTAGATGTCATGACTAACGAATCGGTAATAGCCAGCTGCGACACCAAAAATGCAAATGACAAGCTTGTTGAGCATTTGAAGACACGAATCAGCGATTCTACATTGTGGATAGACGGGACTGGCCCAGCAGGACATGTACTCATTGCAATGCTAAGGCAGCAGAAGGTTCCTTTTAACGTGCTCAGACTGGCCGATTGCAAGACTCTACGTGAATTGAAGTCGTAGACAGAATCCTATTTTCAACGGCATCCGATATTGAATGAATTACACGAGTGACAACATAGAATTTGCTGTTGTCGATTGGCGGAGCTGCCCAATTTGACGGGTCGATATGTTCGCCAGCTGAGATTGCCGGAAAAGGCTTTAGCGAACTTGCACTGAAGATGCAGTCGCCGTTGTAGATTTCAAGGTGATACTCGATCGGAAGAAGGTGATCATTCATTCTATGGACCTATTATTTCACTGCCCGGCAGGACACTGGCCGAGCTAGCCTCAGAACCGATTGTGAATCGTCACTTCGATCAGCGGTAATTCTGGGGATGCGGCTGCCTTCGGACTACTCAGTACGCAGCCTGACACTGACCCGCTCTGCCGGAGACGTCAAGCTGAGTGTGCGACCGTAAACGGCAGTGAAAGTACGGTCACACATGCCGCGAGTCAAGCAGGTCGAATCCTCACGTCGATTGAACGCGACTGCTTAATCGAAAGCGGTTTGATCCAGTAATCGCGGAATCAACCAGACACAGAACGTTCTCAACGCTCTGAGATTGCACGATTGGCGTTTGCCATAAGCGAGATTGACGACGATCACTCTCCACCAGGCATTCAGCGAGATGCCCGTTGCCTGCTCCAATGCAGGAACCTACGTTTATGGATTATCATCGGAGCAGATCACTTCGTACGCCTCAAGAATTTCGCGAATCCTCGCCCTTTCTTCTTGGCCTACCTTGTGATCAACCGAGGTATTGTCTCCCCAGTATCGAATAGAGGCAACGTCTTTAGCGATTGCCAAGGCCTTAAGCATTTCCAATTGTTGACCGACGGCAATGAAGTTGTACTGCTCAACACAGTTCGAGCCGACAACTTTGCGGTTTACTTTACTTGGGATGACTTCAAAGACTTCGTCATCTGCACGGATTTGGTATTTCCTAACAAAGAGCCAATCGTCCGACACATACTGCAAGGTAACAGCAAACCCTCTTGTTCCCGATTTTGTCTCGAACATTCCGACAAGAATCTGGTTTGTCCATCGAGTCGGTGTTGATCTATGCGAGTAGTGCTTCATGTCAGTGATCGAATCCAGCTTCTCCAGCATTCGAGCAAGACGGAGTTGTCGTACCTCAACCGGAACCACAGATGCGCTGCCTCGTTGAAGCGTGAACGTAGATCTTTTCGTGCCATCGTTTCTGACGAAACTGTATCCTCGCAGCGGGACACGTATGTTTGGGGACAGTTTCCGGAGTGCTGTCAAAAATTCTTCGACCGATGAAATCTTTTCTGTCCCAAGTTGTGTGATAATATCGCCAGGTTTGAATCCGGCTTCCATTGCGGGGCCGTACGGGTCAACACTGACGACAGATACGCCGCTTCGAATACTAAGCTTAAAGTCGTTTACTCCTTTTCCTTCTTTCTCGTACAGAGCTCTCGTGTAGTCAAGATCTGCGACGACCAGTCCGATTGCTGGGGCAGAAAGGGCTGGCAAATCAACATCGCTCGCCGTCACCAACGGAGGTTCGGGAGACGTATATTCGGAAGCGGTAGATGTCAGCGGTGTTGAAGGCTCTTCTGACACCGGTGCAGCATTCGCCAAGGTCATCAGGGACCTTTTCTTTGCCTCATCGATTGCATTCCGTATGTCGACGCTCGATACCGCAAAATTCAAATTCTGACCAGTTGTCAGAGTCCACGTGTTAATTCCAACAACCATTCCGGAGTTGTTAATCAACGGACCACCACTGTTTCCGCTGGATATCGGAGTTGTGGTTTGTAGCCACATTCCTTTGCGTCCTGTCCTGAATCCCAGTTCCTCAAGGTCACCGGGGCTTCGAACAGCACTGATGATTCCCTCTGATGCAGAGAAATCGAGCCCTTTCGGCGCCCCGAACGCAGCAACTCTTTCCCCCTTGCGAGGTAGTTCCTTGGAGATTGGAATTGCCGTCAGATTCGTTGGCGATTTGCATTGAAGAATCGCAATATCGAAAGCGGGATCTGCAAACAAGGCCCCTTCAATCTCGAATGATCGTCCGTCGACAAACGTTATCTTAGCCACAGTCGCTCCTTCGATGACGTGGTGATTCGTGACGATGAGGCCAGTTTCACTTGCAACGAAACCACTTCCGATGGCAGCAGTATCAGGTCCTTCGACATCTATACGAACTACTGACAATTCGACCTTTTCGATGAGATCCACGAGTCCCATTGCAACCGGATTCTGTGAGTTGGCTGCGTCGCTCGCGACTGATTTAACAGCAGCCTTCTTGTCGGACGTTTTCGAATCGGGTCGTTTTACAGGTTCACTATCAGTTCCAACGACACTGTTCGTAACAGCTGTTTCTTTCGCGATTGTAGAGCCTTCTGAGGAATCATCTGCGTGGATACTGTCGTTCTGATTCGCAGAGCGGGGACCAGAAACATTGCCTGATTCCCGCTTCAAATCCGTCGGTACAGAATGCTGATTTTTCGTGTCTTCCGATAGTGTTTTGAGTGCCTCGTTGTCGGTTCCGAGGTTTCCGCTAACGACAACAACAAGCAAAAAGACTGAAGCAATTGCGGTGGCGAAAATCCCAACGCGATACTTTGAGGACGAAGCGGTCGAATCCACCTCAGTGATCACGGCGTCTACAGCTTCATTCGACGTCTCTAGCTGTTCGGATTTCCGAGGCGTCCGTTGTCTATCCTGATTCGTCAGCAGTCCATTAACTCGTGCAGCACGCACCCATTCGCCATCCTTGCCTTTCCGGACAGGCGTGTTTCGGTCGATCGTTCCGTCCTGGACTGCCGACAACATCTCCGCGCGAGTCACTGGGCCAATCGTGACCCCATCATGATTGAAGTAATACTGCGATTTGGCTGCCATGATTCCCATCCATACCATACGACGTCAACGTGTTACGCCATTGCCAACAGTTCGCAAAGTGTCCATCTCCTGTGACAATTGTTCAAGCTCATTCCCAAAATGGAGCTGCTGCGGTTGCGTGAATCGTGAACGAGTAGGTATCCCGCTTAATTCCGTAATGGAAACATGCGTACCAATACGGCATTTACATCGCAACGTCAACCATATGGAGGCAAATTGCGTCCAAGGCATTTGCTGGCGATCGCTAATAGTGGAGGTTCCAGTCGCAAGGCACGCTGAGAGGCTCTGTCGTCGCCGTAGCAGCGTCTTGACAAGTTTCGCGGAACAGATTCCATCGATGGCCCCGAGGCTCTTAAATCGAAGACGCGCGCGGCGCAGAATGTCTGTGAACTGGCCGGAGCCAGGAACCTACCCATCGAGTCAGTCCTTCGCCCACATGGACCACCCGTGAAAACAGCCTTGGCTACTGACGCTCCCACGCGGAACAGCAAGAGCCACCGATGCGAAAACAGACCAACCGTTTTTTCGCCGCAAGTTTTCTGAGTGGTCGATTAACACCAAAACGCATCGAGTCACGGAAAAACAACTCCCCCCCCCCTTCCTATCGCTGACGCGGATCCGGGACGGAGTCCATCAGTGTGAGGGTTGCGAATTGAGAACTCGCAACGGCTCGGAGTTCCAGAGCAGACGCATCGACGTCTCCGGAATCAGCCTGAGAATTATCCGTTCGACGACTGCCGGATAATGGCGAGCACTGCATTGCGGATCTCGTTGCTGAGTCCCGGCCAGAGCTGAACGACCTCGCTCAAGTCATCAGGAAGCGTCACAGACTCGCGATCGCGCTCAGGACTGCCGAGTGCAACCATTGGCGCAACCACACAATCCCGATCGACGTAACTACTGACTGCGTCATCTATTGCAACTTCTCGGCGACGCTTTCGTAAAGCGTAGGTCATGAGTTCAAGTCTCATCGGCGGCTCTTTTTTAAGTCTATGCTGGATCACGACTTGTGATCACCTGCCGAACGACGGCGGTGCAGCAAACGTCCTTGTTTACGCGCTTTCATACGCGCTTTCTCACAAGGAGTTGCTATGCCACGTCGCCCCAAAAGACCGTCGTACGCGTTTCACAAGGCGTCCGGTCAAGCGTACGCTCGCCTGAATGGCCGAATTATTTACCTCGGCAAGCACGGCAGTCCGGAGTCAAAACATCGCTACGATGAAGTCGTGGCCGAATGGCTTACTGGCTCGTTTGAGCGTTCATCCTGCAGCGACCGGTTTCGAACCGGGAACCTCGATCGTTCACAACGCCGCTCAACACACCGATCAGGCCGTAATTGTCTGCATGGATGTCAGCGATTTCTTTCCTCAGACATCCGACGAACGAGTCACAGCCTTCTTCCAAAGAGTCGGCTGGAATCGAGAAATGGCAGAGCTACTGACAAGGCTGACGACGTGGGAAGGCGGGCTTCCTCAAGGAGCACCGACCAGCCCACGAGTCAGCAACCTGGTCAACCATGTGATGGACGCTCGGATCGAACGATTCGTGCATCGCCGCAAAGGCACCTGCACAAGATACGCGGACGACATCTGCATCAGCTTCCCAAAGGACTATCCGAAACGCATTCGCGGAACGGTTCAGATGGTAGCACGCCACCTCAAGGGAGTTGGCTACCAGATGAACGAACAGAAAACGCGCATTCTGAGGCAGCATCAACAGCAGAAAGTGACCGGACTGGTCGTCAACGATCGAGTCAACGTCCCTCGCCGCATCCGCCGCAAGCTACGAGCCATCGAACACCGCCTCAACACCGGACAACTCGCGACGATGACGCGAGAGCAACTCAATGGCTGGAAGGCCTTGCTCGCGATGGTCGAAAAGCAGCGAGACAGTGATCGATAAAGTTAACCAGGTAGGCCACTGGCTTCGCCAGTGTTTGAAACCGGCTCTGCAGCGTGCGTCTCGACGCACGCCACGAGACTAACCGACCTCTGCCATCTCAAGATCGACTCCGGCAAAGGCTGGCAGTTCCTGCAGCTCTGCTTTGAGCATGCTTTTCTGGACTGACGACAGATTGCTGAGTGGAGCTCGGACGGGACCGCAGTCGATGCCGAGGAAACCCATCACCGACTTCGCAGCGGGCAGGAATGAGTACTTCTGGAGTGTTCGGATCATGCGGACAGCTTCGTGCTGGCCGGTTCGAGCAGCGGCGATGTCACCGGACTCGAACGAATTGATCATCGCCCGGTAATGAGCAGCAGCAAAGTTGTAGGTGCTGCCGACTGCTCCGGGACAGCCGAACATCGCTCCGGCCAGCATGAACTCGTCGCAGCCGAAGAGAATTTCGAACTCACCAGTCTCGGCACTGTTGCCGCCCAGGTGCAGACATTCCTGGAGCGCAACGAGGTCGGGGTTTGTAAATTTGAGACCTTTGAGATTTGGAATGCGGTCTTTCGCCTTCGTCAGAAATTCCGGCATTGGTAGCCGGACGTCGGTCATCACCGGAATGTCGTACAGATAGAACGGCAAATCGCCAGCTGCAGCAGCCACGGGAACACAGCAGTTGATGAGGTCGTCAACGGTGGCCGGCTTCAGGAAACTCGGAGCCATCGAGGCAATCGCATCCGCGCCTTCGCTCTGAGCGTGAGCAGCCATCTGTCGAGCGTCTTCCACACAGTTGTGTCCAACCTGAACGATGACGTCGATATCGGTTTCGCGGCAGACGTCGATCCATCGTTTGGCCAGATCGAGTCTTTCAGGAACGGTTAAAGAAAGACTCTCGCCCGTCGTGCCCGAAACAAAGACACCCGCGATACCGGTTCGCGCGAAGTGCTCAGCCTGTCGCTCGACGACTGACAGATTCAACGATCCGTCATCGTGGAAGGGTGCGTGAGGTGGAGCGATGAGTTCGAATGTTCCGGCCATGTGGACTCCGGGCAGGTGAAACAAGCAGGTTGGACGTCGTCTGCTGGGCAGGATGATTTTCTGACGCAAAGGCGAGGAGACACCGCGGTTCGCAAAGGGAATTCATGCTGAAGCTGCTTATGTGAAACTTTGCGTTTCTTAGCAACTTTGCGTCTTTGCGTCAGACTTTACAAATGTTAGAGCATCTCAATCAGGTTACACGCGCCGACGAGCCCGGGCGCGTCGGCGGACAGTATCTGTGAGGATGTTTTGAAGTCCAACGTTGTGAGAAACGGATTCTGCCGAATACCCGACGATTGGCTGTGGAGTTTACGACGATCGGACCGGATCCGTAGAATCCGTGCTTCTACTTCGAAATGTCCTGCCCCGTTATCCTGCTTGGTTCCTGCTGACGGCTTCGTCCAATCCAGTCATGAACTTCCCGCCGGCGACCTCTCCACCGAAAGCTGATGAATGACGGCTGAGATTCACTCATCGCTCTCCGCGTTAACCGATTTCGATTTCGACCCGCGAACTCGCGTGGTCTACGGAAGCGGTGTGATGTCGCAGCTGGGCGAACTGGCAAAAGAACTGGGCAACCGAGCACTCCTCGTCACAGACAGAGGTCTCAAAGATGCCGGCCATGAAGATCGGGCAATTGCGTCTCTGAATGAAGCTGGCGTCTCAGCAACGACCTTCGACGACGTGCATCCCAACCCGACGACAGAAGACGTTGACCGCTGTCTCGTCGTTGCGAAGGAAGCCAATGTCAATCTGATAATCGGCCTCGGTGGCGGCAGCAGCATGGACTGCGCCAAGGGCGCCAACTTTCTGCTGACCAACGGCGGACGGATGGAAGATTACTGGGGAGTCGGCAAGGCCACGCAGCCGATGCTGCCGATGATCGCCGTGCCGACGACTTCGGGAACCGGCAGCGAGGCTCAGTCTTTTGCACTGATCGCCAATGCAGAAACTCACATGAAAATGGCATGTGGCGATAAGAAGGCGGCCTGCCGAGTCGCACTGCTCGATCCGGAACTCACTGTCACGATGCCGGCAACGGTGACCGCGGTGACGGGCATCGATGCCATCAGCCACGCTGTCGAAACTTACGTCACCACCAGACGGAACACCGTTTCTCAACTCTTCAGCCGTCGTGCCTGGAGTCTGCTGGCGAAGTCGTTTCCGCGCGTGCTGGAAGAGCCATCCGACCTGGAAGCTCGCGGCGGGATGCTGGTCGGTTCGCACTTTGCTGGAGCGGCGATTGAGAACTCAATGCTTGGAGCAACGCACGCTCTGGCCAATCCGCTGTCGGCACATTTCGGTTTGACACACGGCGTCGCAATCGGCGTCATGCTGCCTCACGTCGTGCGGTTTAACGCTTCGGTCGTGGGCAATCTTTATGAAGACCTGGCGACCGACGCCGGGTTATGCGAAAGTGGAGACCCGTCAGCGGCTGAGCATCTCGCTCAGTACCTGACCGTTATCGTCAAAAGCTGGGGACTGCCGACCAGCCTTGCGGAATGCCATGTCCAGACGGACCTCATTCCAGCGATGGCAGAAGAAGCCGCAAAACAGTGGACCGGAACATTCAATCCGCGTCCTGTCAGTGTGAACTCATTTCGGGAGTTATACGAATGCGCCTTCAACAACGAGACAAACTGAAACACTTAAACCGCCGTGAGTTTGTCGGGCTGTCCGCTGGTCTGGCAGCCGCTGGTTTGATCGGCACATCAGGCTTTACGGCCGAAGCCGCTCAGAACGAAACCGGCGAAACGGCGTGGCCGTCCTTTCGCAACGGCAATCAGTTGCGAGGCATCGCGACGAGTCCGCTGCCCGATAAGCTCGACCTGTTATGGAAAGTTCCGGTCGATGATGGAGTCACCGCGACGGCGGCCATTGTCGGCGATCGCGTTTTCGCGGCCACGTACGGCGGCGAGTTGATCTGCCTGGAACGAAAAACCGGCGAGCGAGTCTGGACTTACTTCTCGGAAGAAAAGAAGAAGCCAACATCGTTCATCCCAGGCTTCCAGGCATCGCCCACCGTGACGGGTGAACTGGTTCTGATCGGCGACGAATATGGAGTCTTCCATGCGGTGGATCGAGCGACCGGCAAGCTCCGATGGAAGTACGAGACTCAGGCCGAGATCATCTGCTCAGCCGCCATCGTCAAAAACCGGATCATCTTCGGTTCGTACGACGCGACGCTGTACTGCCTCGAAATGGACGGCAGCGAGGCCTGGAAACGCGAGACCGGTGACCGCATTAACGGCTCGCCCGCCATCGCGGGAAACATCACATTCGTCACCGGCTGCGACCAGCACCTTCGAGCCATCAACATCGACAGCGGCAAAGAAGAATTTGACCTGGAACTCGGTCATTTCATGATCGCCTCACCCGCCGTCGACAAGTACATGCTTTATGTGGGCACGCACGAAAGCGACTTCCTGGCCCTCAACCTGGAAACTCAGGAAGTCGTCTGGCGATTCAAAGACGAAACTCGTGAGTTCCCGATTCATTCGTCGGCCGCGCTCACTGATGATCGGATCATCTTTGGCGGGCAGGACAAACTTCTGCACTGCCTGGAACGGAAGACGGGCAAAGAACTCTGGAACTTCGCCACGCGCGGACAGGTCAATAGCTCTCCGGTCGTTGTTGGCGGGAACCGAATCTTTGTCGGATCCAACGACGGCTACGTCTACGAAATCGGCCTGGACGATGGCAAGCAACGCTGGAAGGGAAAAATCGGTCGATCAGTCACCGCGTCTCCAGCAGTCGGCGAAGGATGCCTGGTCATCGGAGCCGAAGGTTCCGAGGGCGAGATTAGTTGCTTTGGAGCAAAAAGCTGAACCACGTCAAATTACATCGGCAGGGTGCGTCTCGACGCACCAGGTAGTTACGCAATAGATGGTGCGTCAAGACGCCCCCTACGACTGCTAATCAGTCAGAAACATGCTGAAGTTATGGAACCACGGAAGACACGAAAAATCACAGAAGACTATTTCCCTCTTCCGTGGTTTTCCGTGTCTTCCGTGGTTATTCATTTCAGCATGCCAAAAGCATGGCTCGTGAGCCTGTCATGCCTGCTGGCAGCTGTTTTCCTATCAAGTGCCGATGCCCAGACATTTGATCCAGCTGAGCGTTTCGTGGGTATGCTCAACGACGGGACACGGATCAACGCCGACTCGCTTAAAGACTGGCACGACGAAAATGCTCGACCTCATTTCGCGGGCCGCGCAATCTTTGACCAGAACAATCCCGTGCGGTGGATCATCGACCGCGCTGTGCCGATCGCCGAAGAACCCATCGCTTACGTCGAGATGTTCGGCGGTGACCGTCTGCCTTGCCGAGTCGTCGACTATCAACGCTCCGAAACGTGGGCCTACGAATCACTCGCTGAATATCTGATTGTCGAGCCATTGATTCAGGTCGACTTTCCCAGCCGATCAACGACGCCATTCCTGAGAGTATCAACCGACTGGCTGAAACGCGTCGTCTTTGATGAGAAGGCCGGTGTCCCATCGGCGTGGCATCCGGGAACGGTTTTCCTCCACGACGGAAGCCGCATCAGTTACAGGGTCGTTCGTTGGAGCGGCGGCGGGCTTTCGCTGCTGACTGAATCCGGAGTGAAAAAGCTGCTGTTCTCGCAGGTCGCCGAACTGCATCTTCCACGCCGCGATGACTGGAATGTCTACTTCGAGCAACTGGCCGCGTTGACTCCAGATCTGACGTCGCGACTCATCCAGGCTGAATCATCCAGCGGGCTGCGTATCACCACTTCGACTGAACGATTCATCGCAAAGCACTCCGGCGACCAGAACAAATCTGAAAACTGGTTCCCGCTCCTGCATCCAGCATGGAGTCTTGACCCAATCACATTGCCATTTCACACCGTTCGAAACTGGCGATTCTTCTGGGCCGATCAACCGCCAATGACGCTGTTCGAACCCGGTGCTGCGCGAACCGCCCCAGTCTTCAGCACCGGGTGGAGCTGGGTTCCGAACCTCAACGTTCAATCCAGCCCTCTGACAAATAACCGCCTGCTCTACGGATGGGGATTCGGAGTTCACGCGCCGACCTCGCTGGAATTTCCGTTGCATCCAGTGGTTCGTCAAATCCGTAGCCGAGTGGGACTTGATCAGGTCGTCGGCCCCGGAGGATGCGCTCGCGCCGAAATCGCGATTCAGTCAAAATTGACTCAGCCCTTTTTCAAGAGCCAGGTTTTTATCGGCAACGAAAAATCCGCTGACAGCGGCTGGAAGAATGTCAGCGTTGCCGAAGGGAAATCTGATCAGGTTGTCCTCACCGCGGACCCAATCGCGGACAATCCTCCGAAAGGTGCCGACCCGTTTGACATCAGAGACTGTCTCAACTGGCTGGAGCCGGAATGGAAACTCGACAAACAACAACTCAGCCGGGAAGTTTCTCAGCGATCAGCTGACCGATTACCGGCCCTGGCCGATTGGACCATCGCGTCTGAACTCGCCGTGCAATCTTCGGACAATTCAGCAAACGACAGCGACGAATCAACTGACGCCGCTCCACTCCTGATCAGAAACTTCCAGGACAGGATCGTCCCCGAGGACGAGCGGGCTCGGCTGATGATTCGGCCAGCAAACCAGTTCACGGTTTTCACGCAGCAGCGGCAGATTGAAAAGAAGCATCGCTGGCTGGCCGTTTGTGTCAGCAAACCCGCCGCCAGTTCAGATCCCACGACAGTCGTCGTGCGCATTGACGGGCAGGGAATGGTCGAGACGGAAGTTCCGGTTCAATCGTCTCGTCAGGATCCGGATCCAATCCTCGTTCCAGTTTCAGAGTTTCAAGGCTCGAAGCCAACAATCCAGATCGTCCTGCTGGCAACCGGCGAGAACTCGTTCGTCAACTGGCAAGGTACTTTCCTTTGCGAACGCCCACCCGGAATCGTCCCGCTCTTCGACGAAACCGATGACATTATTCAGCACTTGCAGGACGGTGAGGGTGAAATTTCTCTCTCAACGATCGAACCCAAACACGGAAACTATTGCCTGAAACTTGCAGCAGGAGATCGGTCAGACGCCGAAATCCCAGGCTTCAAATTCCCGATCCACGAACATCCCAGGCTCGGGGAATTCCGCTACCTTCGCTTCTCCTGGAAGAAAAAGAGTGGCTCGCAGATCGGTTTGCAACTGGCTCACGACGGGACGATTGGACTTCCTGAGAATGCGTTCGGTCGAGGCCAACCACGAGCCTTCACAGAAGGGATCGCCAGAGCCGCACTTCAACGTCAACGACAAAGTCCCCGACGACCGGTCTCGGGAGCAAGTCGAGGAGCTCAGTTCGGCTATCAGTATGATGCAGGCAGCGGCGACCCATCGCAGCCGGTTCTGCGGCTCGACCGTAAGTTACCAGTCGACTGGCGACTGATGGGGCGAGACCTGTTCGGTGAGTTCGGCTCATTCACACTCACCGGTTTGGGATTCCGCAACTCTGACGACGAGCCCGCATGGTTTGATGAAATCTATCTCGCTCGAACCCAGAACGACTTTAACTGGATTGACGAAGTGTCCGGCCTGAAGCAGCCATTCCAGAGTGACGATCCCAATCTGCTCGACGAAGCTCGTACCCCGCTTCACTACGGGCAGTTAATTTCGAAGGTTGCGCCACAATTCACGACTCAGTTATCCGGAGAGCCGGTGCAGTTGCTGCGCGAGTGGCAGGATCGGCAACAGGCTATCCGCACGATGCCTCCGTCGAAAGAAAAGCCCTGCATTCTGAAAGCTCCCGTCTCGGTGCGAAACGGGAAGAAAACAGTCCTTAGAGTATCCGCGGGCCGCTACCCCGAAGGAGACTGGCAACTCGTCGTCCGAGCCGCCGGACAGGAATTGTTCCGCTCGATGGTCGATGCAAACACCGCCAAAGAAGGCTGGCTCGACCGCGACGTCGACCTCTCTCGCTTCGCGGGACAAAACGTCATCGTTGAAGTTTCCAATGAAGCGACCGGCTGGAACTACGAGCACGCCTTCTGGCATCGGCTCGAAATCGTTGAAGAGTAGACGATTACTAAGTCGGGCACGGGACGCCTTCGCGCTCCATCAAAAAGTCTCGTTGTTCTCACGAAAAGACGGTAAGGATGCTGGCCGGCCGCAATCTTCCCCTTTGCGGCTTTGCGTGAGCCTTAACCCGCTTGCCGCTTGCATCGCCAGCTTTCAGCATCCAGCAGCGTTGCAAAACGAATTCAGCGCACGACTGCGTTAATCGTCACAACCCTACTGATTTCAGGGGGAAAACCATCCTTAACTTGCGCCTGTTGCCTCCCCGCAACCTATTTCGAAGCGTCGGCCAAACATCAAATCAAAAGTCAGTTGCTTTTTTGCAGCCAGGGGATGGCACGGTGTCCAGCGAATTATCGAATATTGACGACATCGTCAGCGACCTTCGTAAAACCGCTTCGACGAGTGAGCATTCGAACTGTGGGGGTCACTACTTAAGAACAAGGAAGACCTGAGTCGCCTTCGCAACGACCTGGAACGTGCATTGAGTGTTCGCGACAAGTCGATCATCCCTCAGCAGGAAATGGACCGACTGATATTTGCGGAAGCTGACCAGCGTGAGATGGTCGACGCGATGTCGCAGGCTCTGGAAGAGCTGCGACATCGCGTCGAAGAGAAACCAACAGATGAGCAGACGGCATCGGACGACGGAAGAAGTCTCGAACAACTGCGGCCAGTTTTCGCACGCATCGACGCATCGGAAGCATCACGTTCGCGGCTGATGGAGAATCTGGACGAAGGTAGGCTGTTAGCGCCTGTCGACGGCGTCGTTGTTCGTTGTGACCAGGCAGCCGGACAAAGTCTGGGACAACTCGAAACGGTACTTGAACTCATCGATTCAGATTCGCTGATGGCGACTTTGTACGTTCATCAGAACGATTCGCATTCGATGACTCCGGGAACGCGAGTCACCGTGACCGTGGAACCGCTCTCGCAGCCGGTCGCCTGCCGAGTCTTGCGTTCGCGAGAACGATTCGAGTCGGCTCCGGAATCCGTCGAACGCTACTACCGCAAAGGCGAACCACTGCTGCCAGTTATTCTTCAGCCGGAAGTTGGTCCGAGAGATCGAGGCATCATGCGACACGGAGCGATCGTGAGATTCGGGTGGTTCTCGTCTTTGCAGGCGGAGCGTCCTGACGATGCTCGAATCGCGGCTGTTGACAACTGATTGCCGACAGACCTTGCGAGGCAATCGGGCAAATTCAGAGTGAGCTGATTGTGGATATCAGACGCGTCGGTGTGTGACGTGTCGTTAAGTTTCGATCGTTGCCAGAGGAAGAACAGGCAATGACGACTGTTGACTCAAAGTCAGTCGTGAGTAGCACAGCACAACGTGTTGCCGTCGGGCCAGAAGCATCACAGGCAAAGGCCGGCGGTGCGAGTATCGAACAGGGCCGGTCCAAATGTTCGGTGCCGCTGTCGGCCTTTGTTTTGACAAGCGACGGGCACATCGCCTCACAGGAACCGTTTGCTGCCGTCGCCACTTCCTGTGCAGGTGGCTCAGCAAGGCTCGCATTTGGCCGGGAAACGATTCTGGCTCATCCGTCGCTCGTCTTTGGAGTGTCAACGCCTGATGGCCGAACCTTGTTCGCCGGATGCGTGATAACTTCTCACGAAGTTCGCGAAGACAAAGTTTACTGCCAGATCACTCGCGGCGGAGTCGTCGAACTGGTTCTCGCAGAAGAAGCTCGAGTACCAGCGTTGAACACCGAATTCTTCCAGTACCGATTACCGTATGCTGACTCGCTCTATGAGAGCTGGACTCGTGCAGGAATTCTGAAACGCACCGTGCTCGACCGCATTCTGGTCTGCGGCAAATGCCGATCGGTGGCGACGTTCAGGTTCGCCTGTCGGCAATGCGGTTCCGAACGCGTCTCGCAATAGATGCTGGCTCACCATTTCGCCTGGGCGTTCGTTGCGCCAGTCAGCGAGTTTGAAACAATGGAAACGCTCAAGTGTCCCAACTGCCGGACGAAGCACCTGGTAGCGGGCACGGACTTCGAATTCATGCCGGGCGACAACGAGTGTGATGTTTGTGGTTGGTCCGACCGAGAGTTGGAACAGACTGGACATTGTTTGAATTGTGATTCTCGATTCGCGGCTCACAAAGCCGTCGAGCAGGAACTGGTCGGGGACCATGTTGAACGGCTGGCATCTTTGGCTAACATCGCTGATCTGGGACGAAGTGGCGTTGCTGCTGCTGGGCATGTCCCTGCTTGACGGCCCGCGGTATTGCGTCGCGACGGCGATCACCTGCCTCTACGACTGGATGTGCGGCATCAAACGATGGCTGTACCCGGCACAGCCCGAAATCGAATTCTCGCATTGCCCTTCCGTTTGCGCAATGGTCGTAGGATTCAATGAAGGCTCGGGACTCGGAGCAACGATCGAATCGATCATCGGCACCTATCCGCGTCTTGAGATCGTTGTTGTCGACGATGGCTCTGACGACAACATGGCTCAGGTCGGCAGAGCTTACGCCAGCAGGTACCCCGGCATCGTGCGATGTCTTTCTCGACCGTGGCGAGGCGGCAAGTCGTCAGCGTTGAACATCGCAGTGACACACACAACTGCGGAAGTTGTCATTTGCGTCGACGCGGACTCGCACCTGTCCCGTGACGCTGTCTGGGAAATCGTACAACCATTTCGCGACGCGAACGTCGGAGCCATCTCGGCAACGGTGTCAGTTCGAAACTGCTTTACAAACTTCGTCACCTGGTTTCAGGGGCTGGAGTATTTGCAGTCAATCTTCGTTGGAAGACTGGTCACCGCGAGACTGAACGTCCTGCCGATTGCTTCGGGAACGTTGGCCGGCTTTCGTCGAGAACTACTGGGCGTCTGGGAGGCTGGGACGTCGGTCCTGGCGAAGACCTCGACATGACCGTTCGCACCCGGCGACTCGGCTACCGAGTCACGTTCGCTCAATACGCGTTCTGTCATACCGAAGCACCGACCACCTGGAAGGCTCTTCTGAAGCAACGTCGACGCTGGGAGGGAGACGGTCCGGTCCGTCATTTCTCGCGAAAACACATCGACATGGCCAAGCCATGGCACCGCGATTTCAAACTGTCGAACATGCTGATGTTTCTCGACGGGCTGACATCCAACCTGCTCTGCGGCTACGGCATGGTGATCTGGACTGTGATGATGCTTCTGCATCCGGATCTAAGGCCGGATCCATACGCATGGATGACTTTCTACATAGTCAGCGTCATTGCAGAAGTCATCGCGCTTGGCCCACTGATGTACTACAGCCGGCAACGAAAACATGACGCCGTCGTTGCCCTGGCATTCCCGCTGATGCCTTTGTATCGAATGCTGCTCCTCGGAGTTCGGATCTTCTCAAACACTGCCGAGATCATCTGGCGAAAGTCATTCACCGAACCACACGTTCCACCGCACGTTCGAGCCGTTACCTGGCGGTGGTAAACCGCTACGTATGTGGCTTCTGACCTGGTCGAGCTCAACGCTGGCCAATAAAAAGCCTCGCCGAGACAGTAAAGTCCCGGCGAGGTTTTGATTCAATTTCCAGACCGTCGACAAACGGAACAAATCAGGCTGCCTTAGCAGCAGCCTTCTCTTCACGATTCATCAGCCACAGCAGAACCGGGCTGGCGACATAGATCGAGCTGTACGTTCCGACGAGCACTCCGACGAGCAGGCAGAAGGCAAACCCGTGGATACCTTCACCACCGAACACGTAAAGAATCGCAACAACGAAGAACGTTGTCAGCGAGGTCAGCAGCGTTCGGGACAGAGTCTGGTTCAGACTGGTGTTGATCATTTCCGGAGTCAGATTCGGGTTCTTACCTCGGACTTCTCGAATCCGGTCGAAGACAACGATTGTGTCGTTCAACGAGTAACCAACGATTGTCAGGAACGCCGCAATCATCGGCAGATTGATCTTGAAATCGTACAGGCCAAGCAGAGAACCCAATGCTCCGCCGCTGGCCAGCGAAGCCAGCGCCACAATGCCGAGCACGACAAGGACGTCATGCACAAGTGCCGCGACAGCAGCAAGTCCAAACGTCACTCGATGGAAGCGGAACGCCACGTAAATAATGATCGCTCCCAGACTGATCAACATGGCGACGATCGCCTGATTCTGCATCTCCCCACCGACTGACTTGGCAAAATTGCTGACCTCTTCAAACAGCGGCGAGTTATTCATCTCATCCTGCATCGCTGCCAGAGCGGTCGCCAGGTCTTCCTTCTTCAGCTCCTTCGAAGCTTCAAGCTTTACGGTGCTGAACTTCTTAACCTGACCTTCCTCAGCATCAACACCACTGCCAGAGATCCCAGTCACGCGGAAGAGATCGCCGGGGCTGCTGTACGTGCTTCCGCTCAGCTCTTTAATCGCGTCTTCAAGATTTCTGGATGCCGTGTTGATGGTGATTTCGTCGCTGAAGGTCAGAGTTGTTTCCACGCCCCCCGCGAACGCTGACTGTTCGGGGTCAACCTGTTCCCCTTCGGCCGGTTCAGGCGCGGCTGCGATTTCGACCAGTTCTGTGCTTTCAACCGAAACGGTTCTCAGCTCCATATCGCCGAGTGCTTTCGCAACACCGGCTTCGACTTCCTTCGATTTCTCAACAGTCGTTCGAAGTCGCCACCGTCGACCTGAATCTGACTCCTGGGTTTCGTCTTCCAGTGTCAGTCTTTCGACAGTGATGCTGGCATCAAACTCGGCTTCCAGATTACTGCGGAAATCAGACAGTTTGTGAGCTTTCTCGAATTCGAACGTGACCATCGTCCCGCCACGGAAATCGATATCGAGGTTGTCTTCGCCACGGGAAACAAAGCCGGCCATTCCGGCACAAATTACAAACAGCGATCCGAAAATCGCCAGTTTCTGCTTCCCGATAAAATTGAGACTTGGCGACTTGACGATCGACAGCATCGGCAGCTTCTTGAGGATCCGTTTCTGCTCAAGAATTTCGAAGACCAGCCGGCCGAAATACAGAGCCGAGAACATACTCATCACGATGCCGATGAAAAGTGTCACCGCGAAACCTTTGACCTGATCGGTCCCGATCATGAACAGAACGATCGCGACAATCAGAGTGGTCAGGTTCGAGTCGATAATGGCCGTGAAGGCTTTGTCGAATCCATTGTGAATCGCCATGCGGATACTGGCACCGCGTGCCAGCTCCTCGCGGATTCTCTCGAAGATCAGAACGTTGGCGTCCACGGCCATCCCGATCGTCAGGACGAGCCCCGCCAGACCTGGCAGCGTGAATGTGCCCTGCACGAAAATCATCGTGCCCATAATCAGCAGAATATTCAGCAGCAGACAGAGGACTGCGATCAGACCTGCCTTCAGATAGTAGATCGCCATGAACCCGATCACGACCGCACAGGAAAGCTCGATCGCGAAGATGCCTTTGTTTCGAATATCAACCCCCAGCAGCGGGCTGATCGTGAATTCGCTGATCGGATCCGGAACAAGTGGAACATCGAGTGCCCCCGCGTTCAGAACACTGGTCAGTGAGCGGATTTCTTCACGAGTGAAGTTGCCGGAAATCTGACCGCGAGCCCCGATTGCTTCATTCAGGCTGGGAGCCGACTGAATCTTGTCATCAAGCAAAACGGCCAGCCGGTAACGCTTCCCGTCCTTCAGAGGTTTGTGATCAGAGGTCAGATCGAGAAACCGGTTGGCTCCCGTCTGATCGAAACTGAAAGCAACGACCAACTGGCCACTTTGATCCATCTGCTCGTTGGCTCGAACAAGGAACTTACCAGTAACTTCCTTTTCTTCAGGACTGACCACGACCAGCACCTGCTCGATTTCCGCATCCGCCTTGCCTTTGCGCATCCGATGAACGGATGGAAGCAGCTCTCCGCCGCCACGACCGACTTCTTCGCCTTCGGCAATGTCCACCCAGCGAGCAACCGTCCGACCATTCTCAACAACTGGATTCACTTCCGTTGAAAGTGCGTTCGCCAGCTTGATCAGCGAGCGATGTTCAGCATTGTTAGGCGTCGCGAGGATTTCGAACTGGAGAGACCCCAGTCGAGTGATCCGGTCTTTCATCTCGTCGACGTAAGCCTGGTCCGCTCCCGGAATAATGATTTCGATCCGGTCTGAACCGACTCGGCGAACGGTGACTTCTTCCGTACCGGAAGGATTCACTCGGCGGGCGATGGCACCAACCATATTGTCGATCGAGCGGTCTACATCCTTGCCGGATTCTGTCGCGGCATTCATGTCGACCTGGTAAACGAGGTTCGTTCCCCCGGCGAGGTCAATACCCAGTCGGAAGCAATCGCCCAGCGACTTCCCCTGAGCGAGCTGGTAGGTCATCGGCACAACGGCGATGGCTACACAGAACAGCACCGTCCCGATGCGGCTGCTGAAATCTTTCAACCGAAACGCCTTGGCGATCACCGAGCCAAGAATGAACGGCAGGAACATGACCGCAAAGATCAGCCAGAAAATCAGCCAGCCGGAGGCCCCCGCAGGAGTGGTGGCAGCTTCGACAGCCTTTTCTTGTGCAAGAAGCAGAAACATCGATCGGAATCCTTATCGACAATGAGGGTAACCATCAGGAGCGTCGCCAGGTGCCGGGTTTGCTTCCTTCGCAGATAAAGCAAAAGGCCGGCAGGTGGCATCAGGATTTGGCCGTGTCGTCCTTTTCGTCGGTCAAAACTGAACTGATGGAGCTGCGTCGGAATTTAATACGAGTTGAATCATCGACCTTCAGAGTGACCTCTTTACCATCGGTTGAGACTTGCGCCACCGTTCCAATGATGCCTCCCGCGGTCACGACCCGGTCGTTCTTCTTTAAGTTTTCCAGAAACTCTTTGCGTTTTCGTTCTTCAGCAGCGCGAGGACGAAGCAGCATGAAATAATAGAAAACCGCGATCATGATCATCGGCGGGAGCAGACCTCCCCACGGGCTTTGCGTAGCCTTAGGGTCAGCAACGGTCTCTTCTGCCAGCAGGAAAGCGGATGTTAGCCAGGAATGCATCGACGTCGTTTTCTCAATAGGTCAACGCGAACAGCCAGTTCGGACGACCATCGACGGACAATCCGCACAGAATTCCGCTCGCAACTGACAGGGGTGGCAGGCATCTCGCTGGAAAAATGTTCGAATCCAGATTCGAACGACTCCGGAAAAGCGATCTTCAGGGATGCAAAAACTCTGCCCTGAAAACGACTTACCGCCAGACCTGCCGAAAAGAAGGGCGGTATCTTAGGAAGACGCATTCCACCGGGCAAGTTGAACGGATCGAAACTCATCCCCTCGATCCTCACGAATCGCCTGCCGCATGTCTCGCATTAACTTCTGGTAAAATGCGATGTTATGCCACGAGAGCAGAATTGGCCCCAGCATCTCTTTCACCATGAACAAATGACGCAAATAGGCTCGCGTGAATTGCTGACAGGTCGGGCACTCGCACTCGGGATCGAGTGGCGACTCATCAAGTTTGTACTGTTCATTACGAATCCGAAGCTTCCCGAGACTTGTAAACGCCAGGGCGTTGCGGCCATTTCGAGTCGGCATCACGCAGTCAAACAGGTCGATCCCGCGCGAAACGCCTTCGATCAGGTCCGTCGGCGTCCCGACCCCCATTAAGTAGCGGGGACGGTCTTCCGGCAGGATCGGCACAGTGAAATCCAGCGTTTCGTACATCTGAGGCGGTGCTTCCCCGACGCTCAGCCCGCCGACCGCGTAGCCGGGAAAGTCGATCGGCAGCAAAGCCTCCGCCGAACGCTCCCGCATTTCTCGATCGATTCCGCCCTGCACGATGCCGAACAATGCCTGGTCGTCACGCCGATGAGCATCCCGGCAACGTCTGGCCCAGCGAGTCGTCAGGTCGACCGCCGCCAGCATCTGCTCGCGCGGAGCGTCGGCCGGAGGGCACTCGTCGAGACACATGATGCAGTCAGCGCCGAGCAGCTCCTGGATCCGCATCGCACTCTCAGGAGTCAGTTCGAGCAGACTGCCATCGAGGTGCGACCGAAACTTCACCCCGTTTTCATCGAGCTTCCGCAACTTCGCGAGACTGAAAACCTGGAAACCGCCGCTGTCGGTCAGGATCGGGCCGTCCCAACTCATGAAGCCATGCAGGCCGCCGAGTTCCGCCACGACTTCCGGCCCCGGTCGCAAAGCCAGGTGATAGGTGTTCGCCAGAACTTTCTGCACACCAACCTGCCGAAGCTGCCCCGGAGTGAGCCCCTTCACCGATGCCAGCGTGCCCACCGGCATGAAACAGGGCGTCTCGACAGCGCCGTGTGGCGTCGTCCAGATCCCGGCCCGAGCCGACGATCCAGCATCCGTGTGCTCAAGTTCAAACTCAAAATGTGACAAAGTGCCCATGACCCCGCTGAGTAGAGTGGGCACCGCCCACGAGAATAGAGTGGACACTGCCCACCAAATGAAAACGTCTGGTGGGCAGTCCCCATCCACGAGTCACTTTGTCAGCTCAGCTCTGCCAGCTCAGCATGAACCCGGTCGAGCAGTTCTTTGGACTTCTGGATGCCTTCCCGTTCCGGCAGCCCCTGCCCTTCATACTCGATGCCGACGTAGCCGTTGTAGCCGGCGTCAACGACGATCTTCATCATGCGAAGGAAGTCGGTTTCTTTCTTCCAGCGGCTGTCGATCGTGACGAACGGGCGGCTGTCGTCGAAGTCGTAGGTTTTGGCACTGACGGCTTTGGCGTAAGGCATCAGTTCTTTGGTACCGGTGTAACGGTCGTACCAGTCGCCTTTATTTCGGTCGATGCCAAAGTTGCCGAAGTCCGGCAGCGTTCCACAACCTTTGTGATCGACAGTCCTGATGACTTCGGCCAGCCAGGCACCGTTCGAAGACAGCCCGCCGTGATTTTCGACGATCACGCTGATGTCGTGCTTCGCGCCGAACTCGGCCAGGCTCCGCAATCCGTCCGCCGCCAGCTTGACCTGCTCCTGGTACGTGCCGCCGCTGGCCGCGTTAACTCGGATGGCGTGGCAGCCGAGAAACTTCGCGGCTTCCACCCATTTGTGATGATTTTCGACAGCCTGCTTCCGTTTCGCTTCGTCGGGGTCGCCGAGCTTTCCTTCGCCGTCAACCATGATCAGCAGGCTGTGGACACCTTCGCCCTCGGCTCGTTTTTTCATCTCGGCGAGGTAAGACTCGTCGCCGGCTTTGTCTTTGAAAAATTGATTGACGTACTCGACGCCGTCGATATCCCACTCGCTTTTCGCCGTCTTTGCGAAGTCGAGATTGTCGATTTTCTTCGCAAACAATTCCTTGTGCAGTGACCACTGAGCCAGCGACAGCTTCCAGAGTGGCTTTTTCCGGTCGGCAGCAAACAACGATTGAGTCGCCAGGCCCGACCAGGCAAGACCGGCGGCGGCAGCGGTCGATACGAAATCACGTCGATTCATCGTGGTTGTCATCTGAAAATTCTCATCTTTAGAGTGTTGTGAAGTGAGTCCCACCGCAAATCCGCAGAGACTCCCGCCTCTCGAATAAGGTTCCCAGGCAAAGTCTATCGAGGGGCGGATCGAGTTCGCCAGACAGGGCGATCGGATGCGTTCAGCAATTCAGTCCCGTCGTCCAGGACTTGCAGCTCAGTTTAGCCGGCGTGCCCAGGGGGAGACCTGAGAATAGACGACTCGTTCAGACCCCGGACGAACGCGTTCGACCTTTGGCCGAAGTTTTCGCTGGCGGCCCAGAAACGCGGTAAGAATCAGGCCGACCACGAAGCCGCCGATGTGTGCCCACCAGGCGACTCCGCCCGCAGCGGCTGAGGCACTCGCAATGGCTCCCTGGTAAAACTGCATCAGGAACCAGATTCCAAGAAACAACGGCGCCGGCAGACTGAGCACCTGCAGAATGACGACTAACGGAACCAGAGTCAGCACCCTCGCCCGCGGGTAGAGCAGCATGTAAGCGCCCATGACTCCGGCGATCGCGCCGCTGGCTCCGATCGTGGGAATCAACGACGTCGGCCCGGCCAGGTAATGAGCCCCGCTCGCCGCGACGCCGCACAGCAGATAGAAGATCAGGTACCCAATGTGGCCATAACGGTCTTCAACATTGTCCCCGAAGATCCAGAGAAACCACATGTTTCCGAAAAAGTGCATCCAGCCGCCGTGCAGAAAAATGCAGGTCAGCAGCGTCGCCCAAGCTGGCACGGCAGCCGGGGGAAACGGCGTTTCATCTTCGGTCCGGACAAGCTGAATTCCAAACGGTGTCGGTACGGGCTGAAGGACGATTGTATTTTCTGACAGCGAACGATTGGCAACCCGAGCCGGAATCATGCCGTACTGATCGATGAGCGACGTCTCGCCTGGCTGCTGTTTCACCTGCAGAAAGAAAACGACCGAGCAAATGGCGATCATCAGATAGTTGACTACCGGCGTCGTTCGCGACGGGATGTTATCTCGAAGTGGAAGCATGACGTGTCCGTCGTTTCACGAGTTGGTTCTGCCTGTCACCATTGAGCACGAGCCGTGAGTTTATCGTGCCGAAGAGTTCGTGCGAGTCGGCATTCTTTTCTTGCTGAGGTGCGAATTCCGGCGTCGTGTTTAAGATGCGACCTTTCCTCTGACCCGGCCACCATGCAGGAGAATCACGTTGTCCCGAAAACCAACTCTCATGAGTCTGCTGGCGGTTCTGATTATCGTTCCCGCGAGCGTCGGCGCTTCTGAGGCAGAGTTATCAACCAGCGATGGTCAGGCTGCGATGAAGAAAGCGGTGTCATTCTTTCGCCAGAAAGTCTCGGCAAGCGGCGGGTATCTCTGGCAGTACGCGAGTGATCTTTCCGAACGCGAAGGAGAGCAACAGGCTTCCGTGACTCAGGTCTGGACTCAGCCGCCGGGAACTCCCTACGTCGGTGAGGCGATGCTCGAAGCATACCTGGTCTGCGGAGAAGACTACCTGTTCGATGCCGCTCGCGATGCCGGGCAGGCGCTCGTAAAAGGACAACTGGTGTCGGGAGGCTGGGATTATCGAATCGAATTTGATCCGAAAGAACGCAACCAGTCGGCCTACCGGGTCGACCAGACAGCGGCAGGCAAACCGCTCAGCGAAACGCAAAGGAAGGCATTGCTGAAAGCGAAAAACGTAACGACGCTGGACGACGACACGACACAGTCAGTGCTCCGCTTTCTGATGAAACTCGACAGCGTTCTGAAACAGCAGGACAAGTCGATTCACGAATGCGTCGAGTACTCGCTGCAGTCATTACTGAAAGCTCAGTACCCCAACGGAGCATGGCCTCAGCGGTACAGCGAGTTCCCGGACTCCGCCGACTTTCCGATCACGAGAGCGTCTTATCCGAAGTCATGGCCACGCGAGCATCCCAAAGAGGACTACCGCAGTTTTTACACGTTCAACGACAACACGCTCGCCGACTTGATCGACACGATGTTTCTGGCCGAGCAGCTCTACGATGACGCACGCTACGGTGCGGCTGCCCGTAAGGCTGGTGACTTCATTCTGCTGGCTCAAATGCCCGAACCGCAGCCAGCGTGGGCTCAGCAGTACAACGCGGAAATGCATCCAGCCTGGGCCAGACGCTTTGAACCAACCGCCGTTACGGGCGGAGAGTCTCAGGGAGTCATTCAGATCCTGCTCACACTGTACAGCCACACGCACGACGACAGGTATCTGGCTCCGGTCGGCAAGGCACTGGACTATCTGGAGCGATCGACACTGCCTGATGGTCAGCTTGCCCGCTTCTACGAACTGAAAACCAACCGGCCACTCTACTTCACTAAGGACTACGTGCTGACCTACGACGACTCAGACATGCCAACGCACTACGGCTTCAAGGTGAGTTCGAAGCTTCCCCGGCTGCGAACTGCGTATGAATCCGCACGAAAGGCAGCCCCCGACGCTGCCCCTGTCTGGACTGCGAACCGATCGGCTCTCAAGCCTTCCGGCAGCCTGAATCAGGCGGCTAAAGAGCTGGTCGAGAAGATGGACTCGCGCGGCGCGTGGCTGGAAAATGGCAGACTCAAAGCCAAAGGCAATGACGACCGCTCGCAGAAAATCATCACGACAAAAACGTTCGCGACAAACCTGCGAACGCTCAGCCGTTTTGTCGGAAGCATGAAGCAACAGGCGAAGTGACCCGACCTGCTGCCATTGTCTGCCGAGTCTGTCAAACGAAACACTGACGTCCCATCATGGCGCCAGCCTCCCTGCGAATCGGCAGGCGGCCCCTTCGCTTGACATGTCCTGCCTGTTTCCAAACAACTCAATCTCCTCACCACATGATCAACCAGTCTGGAGTCCCCGATGAGTCCTGAAGAAAAAGCAAAAGAACTCGGAATCAACTTTCCTGAAATTCCGAAGCTGTACCTCAACCTCTGCATTCGCACCGGCAACCTGTTGATGACTTCTGGCCACGTCAGTGACATCAAAGGAAAACTCGGAGCCGACCTGACGGTCGAAGAAGGCTACGCGGCCGCGAAAGAGTGCGCGATCAAGATTCTGCAATCAGTTCATCACGTCCACGGAACGCTGGACGGCCTGCGGGTCATCAAAGTATTCGGCTGCGTGAACTCGACGCAGGACTTCACTGACCAGCACCTCGTGATCAACGGCTGCTCGGATTTCTATCACGAAATCTTCGGAAAAGATGGCGACGGTTTCCACGCACGCAGCGCGCTGGGTTTCGCTTCCCTTCCAACCGGCCCCGGCGTCGAAATCGAAGCCATCTTCGAAATCAAAGACGCGTAGTTCCAGCCTGTTGACGTCACAGTCTGAACCATGACTGAACACGAACTGTTACCAGAATGAGTGCCGACTGGGGCTTATGTTGATTGGTCGTTCGTCGCATGCAGCGACAGACGGTCAACCTTCATCATCAGCAAGTGGACGTACGAACTTCGAAACGTCAGCCGCCAAATCGGCAACTCACGCCGCACGGTGAGTTTCTGATTCGTGTGCCTGTTCTGAAACGCCTGAAATCATGGTTGACGACGCCGCTGGCCCACTGAGGGCGTAATCAATGATGCCGTGAATCCGGTATAACGACTCCATCAATTTCGGGCTCAGACGTAGCAGCCGCACGGTTGCTTTACGGACATGCCTGAGCGCTGTTCGAAACAGTTCTGCGGTCCTTGTGGCATCGTTGCGATATTTGCATCGGTAGTAAGCTTCGGACCAGCCAAGGTGGTAATCGCGAAGCCGCGTCGTACTCTTGGAGGTTGGCGTCGATTCGCCGATGAGATGCCGAACCTCCGTATTCGGAGCCAGCACCAGCAGATGCCCGGCGAGTCGAGTCTTTGTACAGAGATCAGTGTCTTCGTAAAACAGGAACAGGTTGGGATCAAAGAATCCGATCGCTTCAAATGCGGACATCCGGATCAGCATACAGTGCCCGCTAAGCTGCTCGACATGATGAGGATTGACTTCGCCCGAGGCATAACGTCGGTAGCTTGACTCATCGCCTGACATCGAACCTTCAGCGCCAGGACCGACGATAGCGACATCGGGATATGTGCGTAGAATCCTGACCATCTCGGTCATCGCATTCGAATTCAGAAAACAGTCCGGGTTCAGAACCAGCACAAACGGCGTTGTGATACGCTCAAGATTTGCATTGTGGCCACGTCCGAATCCAAGGTTTCTGTCGCTGGCGATCAACTCGACGTGGGGAGAGTGTTTTTTTATGAATTCAGCCGTTCCATCCGAACTCGCATTATCAAATATCCGGACACGCACCCCGTCCGGCAGCGAGTCCAGACACTCACCGAGAACATTCCGACTGTTATAGGACACAATGCTAACAGTGATATCCAGGTATGATTCACAAATTGTCATCAGAGATAAATCCATAGGTGTCAGTGCTTCCGTGCAAGAATCTCGAAAGTTACTCCGGTGACAACTTCAGGCCAACATCACTCTCAATACCTTTCGGCGAAACACGCTGCCCCCAATGGTGGACGCCAGCCAGCGACGAAATGCCGCCTGTCAACTGAAGTTCAGTCCTCAAACAACTAACCGTGCCGTTCTCGCAAAGCATGGAAGTTAACAGTCCAGGGAGAACCTGCTTCGCCCATTCGCGGAAATGCCGAAAATCGTTGCTCTCACCGCAGTCGCGAAACGATTTCGGGCCTGTCAGTTTAAAGCTTTTCAGAGTGCGGACTCCCGGTGGGCAATCATGTCTTCCAGGTATACTCTTCACGAAGACGCCACCTGCCTGGGAAAACATTCGCATGCTGCAAACGCCGATCTATCTGGATAATCATGCGACGACCCGGTGTGATCCGCGGGTTGTCGAGGCGATGCTGCCGTACTTTTCGGAAGTGTTCGGCAACGCGGCAAGCACGAGCCACCAGTTCGGCTGGGATGCCAGAAACGCGGTCGACGAAGCCCGCCAGCAGATTGCATCCTTGTTAAACACTAATCCTCGAAGCGTCGTGTTTACGAGCGGAGCAACTGAAGCGTCCAACCTGGCGATTAAGGGAGTGATTCAACCACTCCTGCGAGCTGGCGATACAAAGCGGCCTCACGTTATCACAAGCGCCGTCGAGCATCGCGCAACCCTCGACCCTGTAAAACGGCTGCGACGGACAGGTGCAGACGCCACTGTCCTCCCTGTTGACGAATTCGGCCAGGTGTCTCCTCAACAGGTGGCCGATGCCCTGCGTGATGAAACATCGCTCGTGTCGATCATGCTGGCAAATAATGAAATCGGGACGATCAACTCGATTGCCGAAATCGCCGAAATCTGCCATGGCCGAAACGTGCCGTTGCATTGCGATGCCGTTCAGGCTGTCGGGAGAATTCCGGTTGATCTTCAGAATCTGAAGGCCGATCTGGTCAGCGTGAGCGCTCACAAACTGTACGGTCCAAAGGGCATCGGAGCACTGATTGTGCGACGTGGTAATCGGCAAGCCCGACCGGAACCATTGCTGGACGGCGGCGGGCACGAGAACGGCTTACGCAGCGGCACTTTGCCCGTGCCATTGATTATTGGTTTCGGACACGCCTGCCTGCTTGCTTCGAATGAGTGCTCTGACGAAGCAACGCGTCTCAGAAAGTTGCAGGATGAACTGTGGGAGCGACTCAGCACACAGCTCGACGGACTGCATCTCAATGGTCATCCAACGGAACGACTGCCTGGCAACCTGAATGTCAGTTTTGAAGGCATCGACGGTGACGTCTTGATGAACAGCCTGACTGAAATTGCGGTCAGCTCTGGTTCAGCCTGTACCTCGGCGGAGTCTGAACCAAGCCACGTTCTGCGAGCAATCGGGCGGAGCGATGAGTTAACGCGAGCCAGTCTGCGTTTCGGAATTGGCCGATTCAACACGTGCGAAGAAATTAACTTCGCTGCTGAATACGTCGTCAAAACTGTGCAGCGTCTTCGGAATTCTTCGTCGGCGAAACATCGGTGAGAGAGCTGCTTCCGACTGCGGTGACTCCCGCCAGCGACGCGAGGCGCGCATAATCCTGGCCCGCTAGCGTCGGACGTCGATCGACGATCCGTTTTCCATCCACCGTTGAACTGCGAGGAGGCACACATGGCAACCGCAACAGAACAAGCAACGATCGCTACACCGAAAGTTCGCCAGACGAAAATTCTGATTGGCGGCGAGTGGCGAGACGCAGTCAGCGGCAAGACGTTTCAAACGATCAATCCCGCCACGGAAGAAGTGATTGCCGAAGTGGCCGAAGGCGACCAGGCTGACATCGATCTCGCCGTGAAGGCTGCCCGTCAGGCGTTCGAGTCTGGACCGTGGGCCACGATGGACGCTCGCGACCGAGGCCGGCTGATTCATCGACTTGCCGATCTGATCGAAGAAAACTTCGACGAACTGTCGGCGCTGGAAACACTCGATAACGGAAAACCAATCGCAGACGCTCGAGCAGCGGACCTGCCACTGGTCATCGATTGCCTGCGGTACTACGCCGGCTGGGCCGACAAGATTCAGGGCGACACGATTCCGATTCGCGGCAACTATCTGTGTTACACACGTCGCGAGCCGCTCGGAGTTTGCGGACAGATTATTCCGTGGAACTTCCCGATGCTGATGACGGCGTGGAAGTGGGGACCGGCTCTCGCGGCTGGCTGCACGATTGTCATGAAGCCGGCTGAGCAGACTCCTTTGACCTGCCTTCGCATGGGCGAACTGGCGATGGAAGCGGGCTTCCCTCCCGGGGTCATCAATATCGTGCCGGGTTACGGGCCGACCGCCGGAGCATCGCTCGTCAAACATCCGGACGTCGACAAAATCGCGTTCACGGGCGAGCACCTGACCGCTCAAAGAATCATGGCCGACGCGGCGATGACTCTGAAACGGCTGACGTTCGAACTGGGTGGTAAAAGTCCGAACGTTGTTTTCGCAGACGCCGACATCGACGCGGCAGTTGCGGGTGCGGAATTCGGGCTGTTCTTTAACCAGGGTCAATGCTGTTGCGCAGGCAGCCGAGTCTTTGTCGAAGAGTCGATCAAAGAACAGTTCGTTGACCGGATCGTTGAGCGAGCGGCTGCTCGAAAGGTCGGCAACCCGTTTGACACATCAACCATGCAGGGACCGCAGGTCGACCAGGCTCAGTTCGACAAGATCATGTCTTACATCGAAAAAGGTAAGTCCGGCGGGGCGGCCTGCGTGACCGGCGGCAATCGAGTTGGTGACAAGGGCTACTTTATTGAGCCAACCATTTTCGACAACGTAACCGACGATATGGAAATTGCCGCGAACGAGATCTTCGGGCCGGTCATGAGCATCCTTTCGTTCAAAGACATGGACGAAATCATCGAACGATCCAACTCAACGTTCTACGGACTGGCCGCAGCGGTCTGGACTCGAGACATCGGCAAGGCTCATCGGTATGCGAACTCGGTGAAAGCAGGAACCGTCTGGGTCAACTGCTACGACGTCTTCGACGCTGGAGCCCCATTCGGTGGGTTCAAGATGAGCGGCATCGGTCGCGAACTCGGAGCAGCCGCCTTGAACAACTACACCGAGCTGAAGACGGTGACTGTCAGTCTGGACTGAAATGTTGTCATTCGAATTCCGGGCGGTCGACGGTGACCGTCCGGAATCGCGTTCGAAAAGTCGAGTATCAACGGAAGTGGCGAGTCATTTGCTTCACGCAAAACTGCAGGTGGATTCCGTCGAAATCAGCGTCCTGCAGGCCTTAACTTCGGAAAAATCAAGTAACAACCAAGCTGGTCCTCGCGAAATTCAGGACTCAGTTGGTTCTCGATTTCTTAGCTGCCTGGCAAGCCGGCAAAACTGATCGCCGCGGTCGACGAAGCTTTGAAACCAGTCAAAACTTGCACAGCCTGGCGAGAGCAGAATGACATCGCCGGGTGACGATTGTTCGACGGCCCATGCGAATGCCTGTTCAAAGTCCGGACACGATTCGACAGGCAGGTGAGCGTTTGCGGTTGTGATGCCACTCTTCAGCGTCGGTGCTGTCTGGCCGAGCAGCGACGCGGCTTTGGCTCGTTCGGCAATCTTCTTTGAAAGGTTTGTCAGGTCGATCTGCTTGTCGTAGCCGCCGGCCAGGATGACGACGGGTTCTTCGAATGAGTCAAGAGCGGCGATGGTCGACTCGGGCGTCGTCGAGATGGAGTCGTTGTAAAAACGCCGACCTTCGAAATAGCCGACCAGCTGCAATCGGTGAGGCAACGCTTCAAATTTTTCAAGCCCCTGTCGAATTGCAGTCTCCGATGCGCCAGTAAGCTGAGCCGCAGCAACGCTGAATAAGGCGTTCGAAAGATTGTGGCGACCACGCAGCGTGCACCAATCAGCAATGGAAAATTCAAGAATGTTCGGCTTCTGATTGCGTTGGAGAATATGGGCCGTACCGTGCCGGTCGAGCCACGCCTGCATGGCATCGTGTTTTGACAACACGTCATCAGGCGTATTTTCAGAAACAAAAGTCGTGCAGGCAGAGCGAGGCCACGTCGCAATGTCAGAGTCATCGCCGTTGAGAATGCAGAAGTCGTCACTCGTCTGCCATCGAAGAATCGTTTGTTTGGCGCGTCTGTATTCGTCGAGTGTGCCATGCCAGTCGAGGTGGTTCGGCGCGAAGTTCGTGATGACGGCAATATCCGGCCTCGCTTTAATCCGATCCAACAGGTGCAACTGAAAGCTGCTGAGTTCGAGGACGACCCAGTCTTCCACGGAAATTTCGTCGACATGCGGCAACAGACTGCGACCAATGTTGCCTCCAAGCCAGCAGCGTTGCCCGCTCGCCTGGACAATCGAGTGAATCAGCGCCGTCGTTGTCGATTTTCCATTGCTCCCTGTGACGGCGATTACCCGTCCGCGATTCAGTGACCAGAACAGGTTCATTTCTGAACTCAGAGGGATTCCCATGGCTTCGATCTGCTGGACGATCGGATGGCAAGGCGGGACAGCCGGGTTGACGACGACGAAATCCGCGTCAGAAAAATGCGACCAGTGATGCCCCCCAAGTTGCCAGTCGACGCCCTTCAAATCATCAAGCTCGGCCATCGTGACTTTGAGCTGTTGGGCGGAACGCTGATCGGAAACCCGGATGATGACGCCTCGTTCAACGAGGAACCGAACAGCCGCCGCTCCACCTCCAAAACCACCGAGCCCCATGACGGTAACTCGTCGGCCGGCGATCGCTGTCAGATCAGGAGTTGAATGAGGCTCTTCCATGATGCATGGATTCTGACGCCCTCATCCGGAGATGCAATCTCCGTCGCCGGTTTACGGTTTCGTCAGGGAGGCTACTATTTGCCTCGTAAACTGGACAGAGGGTTTGTCCGGTCGGACGTTCGATCGAGTGTGCCACAGGCTCTGCCAGTGATTTTCAGTTTGCACAGGCAAAGCCAGTGGCATTCGGCGGCTGTTCGGGATCGATGGTTTGTGCCATGAGTAAAGAAGGTTGGTAGCGATGCAGTTTTCTCAGCGAGTTTTCGTCACCGTCCTTCTAGCCGCTGCTTTTCTGTCAGGGCTGACTGGCTGGTCGGAAGCGGCCACGGATTATGGCAAGCCGAACATCGTCATGATTCTGGTCGACGATCTCGGATACGGCGACCTGAGTTACATGGGGGCTCCCGATCTGAAGTCTCCGCACCTTGACGGACTCGCCGCACGAGGTATGAGATTTTCGAATTTCTACGCGAACTGCCCGGTGTGTTCTCCGTCGCGAGCGGCGCTGCTGACCGGTCGTTATCAGGCCCTCGTCGGAGTGCCAGGCGTCATTCGAACTCACCCTGAAAACAACTGGGGGTACCTCAGCGAATCGGCGACGCTGATTCCCGAAGTGCTCAAACCAGCCGGGTACCACACCGCGATTGTCGGTAAGTGGCACCTGGGGCTGGAGTCTCCCAACACGCCGATAGATCGAGGCTTCGATCATCTGCACGGATTCCTCGGCGACATGATGGACGACTACTACAACCATCGTCGGCACGGCATCAACTACATGTTTCACGACCGGACGGAAATCGATCCGAAGGGCCACGCAACGGACCTGTTTACGAAATGGGCGATCGACTACATGACCAGTCGCCAGACGGAGCAGCCGTACTTTCTTTACCTCGCGTACAACGCTCCACACACGCCGATTCAGCCGCCGCCGGAGTGGATCGACAAGGTTAAAGCCCGCGAGCCAGGCATTACCGATCAGCGAGCCAAACTCGTCGCCCTGATCGAGCATATGGATGCTGGCATCGGGCAGGTGCTGTCGACGATTGAGCAACAAACAAAGAACGGAGGTCGACCAACGATCGTTCTGTTTTCCTCGGACAACGGCGGGCAGATCGAAGTCGGAGCGAACAACGGACCGCTGCGGGACGGCAAGCAGAGCGTCTACGAGGGCGGCCTCAAAGTTCCAACTTGCGCCGCGTCGTACGGTTCGGACCTGATCAAGCCGGGATCGTCGACCGAATTCCAAGCGATGACGATGGACCTGTTTCCCACAATCTGTGAACTCGCCGGAGTAAAGATCAATCATCACATCGAAGGACGCAGCATCCTGCCAACGCTTCTCGGGAAGAAGCAGGAACAACTGCGAGGTGAGTGGTTCTTCACGCGTCGAGAAGGCGGGACTCGCTATCAGGGCAAAACAATCGACGCGGTGATCCAAGGGCCGTGGAAGCTCCTGCAGAACAGCCCGTACGGCCCTTTCGAATTGTTCAACCTGGCCGACGACCCGCAAGAAACGACCGATCTCTCACAGAAAAATCGAGCCAAATACAACGAGTTGTCAGCGGCACTTCGAAAGCAGATTCAACGTGAGGGCGCTGTTCCCTGGCAGAAGCCGGAATGAATTAAATAATCGTAGATTCGCAGGCCGGGACTCGTCCCAGCTTCGTTTCAACGTTGATGAATCTGCCCGCAAACCAATCGAATCCGCAACTCAAAACTCTTTGCTGGGTCACGCCCCAGCAGCCTGCATGAAGATTAAATCCGTCATGAAATCTCTCATCGTTTTACGGCACGGAAAAGCGGAGAATCCTGGTGGTATGTCCGATTTCGATCGCTCACTGGCCGGACGAGGAACTCGCGACGCGGTTCGTGTCGGCGAGGTGCTGGTTGAAAAAAAACTCGCGCCCGAGCTGATCGTCACTTCCACCGCCAATCGCGCGCACTCGACCGCCAGACTTGTTGCCGAAGGCTGCAACTACTCGGGAGAGATCATTCCGGTCGACGATCTTTATCTGCCAACTCAGTCTGCGATCCTGGCAACCGTTCGAAACATTCCGGAAGAGCACTCGCGAGTCCTCATCGTCGGCCACAATCCTGGCTTCGGCATGTTCGCCATGAAGTTCGGAAGCGGCGTCGACGAATTCCCAACCTGCGCCTGGACTCACATCGGATTCGACGTTGAATACTGGGGCGAGGTCACGCAGTCGACCAGATCAGAAGGTCTCGACTTCTGGTGCCCGAAATTCGAATCGAACAGGAACTACTGAATACACTACCGCAGGCTTTCTTACAGAATCGCCATCGGGTCACGGCGTTCTTCCAGGGTTCCTCGTGTGACGCCAACTCGGTTGGAAGCTTTGAGCTGACTCCAGACTTTCTGGGGAGATATCTCGCCGGCAAGAAGCGAGCGGTAGAGACTGATGATTGAGCTGACCTCGCTCGATTCTGAGTCCAGAAGCTCAATGCGGAAGTCGCGGACGCCAGCGTTCAGAAGTTGAGGGATCGCCTCGGCGGCGCTTTGTGGGACGGCGTTAAAGAGTGTGTTGCGACAGCCGACGTCGGCGGTCAGCGGGTGTTCCATGCCGACTCGATCCCGGAGTTGGACAACGTGATCGTCGCACGGACGTCCGCAGTTGTGTTTGTTCGTGCCGGGTGAAAGAACCGCGCAGAAAACGCAGTGCTCCATGTGGAACATTGGCATGTGCTGGTGCACCACGACTTCCAGCCATTCGGGAGGCGTGGCCTCGACAAGGTCGAGTAACTGTTCGCGGTTCAGGTCGTAGGACGCTGTAACTCGCTCCGCTCCCTGATCGATCAGAAACTGAGCGGTCAGATCATTGGCGATGTTCAGTGAAAAGTCAGCGACAACTCGGACACCTGCATTTGTGAAAAATCGCAGCCCCGCGAAGTTCCGAACAAGAATTCCGTCGGCACCATGTTTCAGCAGAGCTTTGAAGATGCCCATCTCACCGGGCTTCTGAATCCGCGGCGTGGCGATGAAGATTTCGGCGGATGCGGCATGGGCGATCTCGACAGCCTGGCGGTACTCGCGAATGTCCTGAAAGTCGACCATCACGCTGCTGATGCCCGCTTCAAGCACACTCTGAAGTTGCGACAGCGATCGACAAAGAACCCGCATGTGTGCCCCCTGCTCTTCCGAACGCAATCTGGAAACCCGCGTGGACAACGTCGCTCGCAAGGCTGTCAAAGCAGACTCGTCAGCGATGCGTCGAGCCGGTCGTACTGCCGATGTCTCTTCAAGCTGCTGAACCATCGCGCGACGCAACCCGCCCAGGACACTGAGCGGGATCATTGGCGAGCCAGTGATCGATGTCGTCAGCTCTTTGAGTTCGAAGACGGTTTTTCCGAGCCGGCTGAGTTGTTCTTTCAGGACATCTTCAGTGAGCGGGTGACGGCGAGCTTCTTCCAGAGGAGACTCTGATTCGACGCTGCATATGGCTCCGTTGGATGCGGAACCTTCGATACGCAACGGCTGACCGACCGCCGCTGAAACGTTCAGATCGACGGACACTCGGCGTTGAGGCTTGCCGGACGAAAACGTCTGACGCAGCTTCTTCGTGAGTTGCGGATCGTCGGTTTTCCAGACCTGCTGACCAGGCCAGAGTTGATCGAGAGTCAAAGCGCCGTTGCCGAATTCAAGTTCGACAATGCCGCTTGAAACGGTCTCCGTTAAGCGCTGACCATTGCGGATGACATGGAAAACCCGCCCCCCCTGTTCCTGATCGCTGGCTCGGTCACCTTCAAAAACGACGCCGTCACCGGCGGCGATGGGTGATGCGAGTTGCACCGCGATACTACGGTCGCCGACGGACTTCACTTCGCCCAGGAAGACTCCTCGTTTGGCCGAGCTGAGTCCGGGAACCAGCATTTTGTGATCACAGCCGCCGAACCATCCGGGCGAAAACCCTCGCGAGAAAGATAGCTCCATCTCACGAACAGTCTGCTCTGAAAGCTGGACGAGCTGACCATTGACCGCCGACGTGATGGCCTCGTCATAATGCCGGGTGATGTTGGCAACGTATTCGGGTTGCTTGAGTCGTCCTTCAATCTTGAGCGAGCAGATGCCCGCATCCATCAAGTCGGGAATGAGCGCATAAGCAGCGAGATCCTGTGGACTGAGCAGGTATTTCACATCGCCAAGGTCGATGTCTTCGCCGTCGCAGATCAGGTCGTATGGCAGTCGGCAGGCTTGAGCACACTGGCCGCGATTGGCGCTGCGGCCGCCGAGCGATTCGCTGGTCAGACACTGCCCCGAATAAGCAACGCAAAGCGCTCCATGCACGAATGCCTCCAGCGGCATGTCGGTCCTGTCGTTAATCGAGCTGATTTCCTTGACCGAAAGTTCGCGCGCCAGGACGACACGCTCGATGCCCAGTTCCGCCGCGACTTCGATGCACTCCGCACTGGTCAGGGTCATTTGCGTCGACGCGTGAATCGGCAGATCGGGGCAGGTGGCTCGAATCAGGCGTGCGAGGCCGATGTCCTGAACGAGGACTGCGTCAACCCCCGTTTCGGCGAGTTTACGAATGAGCGGTTCGACAACTTCCAGTTCCGACGGAAACGTCAGCGTGTTCAGCGTAACGTAGCCTTTAACGCCTCGCCGATGCATGAAGTCCATCAGCTCTGGCAGGTCGTCAGGATCGAAATTGGCGGCTCGCGCTCGAGCGTTAAATCCACAGTCGAGGCCAAAGTAAATCGCGTTGGCACCGTTCTCGACGGCCGCGCGAACGCAGTCCCAATCGCCGGCGGGAGCGAGCAATTCTGGACGCGTGGAAGTGCTTTTGGGAGGTGCAGAGGGCACAGTTGGTTGAACTCGTAGATGCGGAATTGTCGGACAGGACGGAGAATTGACGAGTCTAACGAACCAGCGGTCGACATTCCGCTTCACGAAGAACGCCTTTTATTTACCCATTGACTGTGTCGAAATGTTCGACCACAGAAGGCACGGAAAACCAAACGATTTCCCGCGTCTTTCCATGAATTCCGAGGCCAAACCCGACTATCTGAATTCGATGTAAACATCGTCAGCGTTGACGTCTCGTTAAGGAAATCGTTCCATGAGGCACGGGGATATTGTTTTGCGGGAGACGACGATGCCGAATTTTTCATTCCACATACTGAGCTGGCTGATCGCCGTCGTTGCTTTTGCTGGCAGTCTCGGCGAGGTGGCCATCGCGCAGAAGAAGGCAAGTCCCGCCAGATTCGCCGTGGACCTCGTAACTCTTGATTCTGGCAACCGTCTGCGTGGAGCGTTTGCGGGTGTCGATGCGGATGGCGTGGTTTCGATGGCCGTGCAGCGGGAGTGGCTGAAGAATTCGAAGCCAGTGTTTTACGAAGAGGTCACTCACAACGAATCGACCGAAGCGAAAGCGGCGGCGACTGAGTTGCGGGCCAGGATCCAGAAGTGGCTCGACGAGAAGCCGGAATCCAATGCGGTCGTGACATTCCTCGAAGTCGAGCGGGAACGCGTCGATGAGCAGCTCGCAAAGTTGAACGAAGCTCGCGGCGGTGCCGGAACCAGCCAGTTTGTCATGCTGAAGTTTCCACGTCGCGAAGCGAAGTACTCGTTCGCTCAGTCGACTGAAAATCGGCGTATCGCGATGCTGGCCTGGCGCGAACGTTTTCCGGATGTCGAAACACGAGAGGCCGCCGATCTTGAGCAACAGCTCCGTGAACGGGGAATCGATCCGGCTGTGGATTTTCCTGACCTGGCAGGTCGTCTACCGGTCGTTCGGCAGGATGAAAACGAATGGGCGGCTCGGCGGGCGGTGATCGAATACGAACTCGTCGGCAAGCTCGACTTCCAGGGAATCGGGAGTGCCCTTGTTCGAACCGACGGGGGAGCCGGGAAGGTTGGTTTGGAGCAACTGCTGCCTCAAATTCTGCCTCAACTGCTGCAGGATCAGGTCGGCGGGCAACTCGCAGACCTGTTGCAGGAGCCTGGCCTGCCCCGGCCACGAGGTGCCGAAAACTCAACACCCGATCTCAGCGGAGCCATCCGTGAGGCCGAACGCGCTGGTCGAAAAGGTTTTCGAGTAACGACCGTGGAACTGAATCTTCAACGGAAGCAGGCAAAGGTTGAAACTCGCTTCGTGGCGAAGCTGTCAACAGGCAAGTGGGAAACAATCTGGCACCACAATGCGTCGGGTGATCCGTCGAAGCCTCGACCAGACGCCCAGCGGCAGATTGAGAATGATCCGCAGGTTGCAGAAGCTCTCAAACTTGTAAAGTCGCTGGGGCTGGGAACAGGCGGGCAGTTACAAACGGCGATGAATTTCGGCGCGGCCACGATGGAAGCTCAGAAAGCGGCAGACCAGGAGTTCTTCCGATTTCTCGACCGGTACTTCCAGCGTCTGGATGGGCCAGCCCTGAAATGGTCATCGGGCGACCACTCTGTAAATTAGCCTCGCTTAACCCGGTGTCCCCTTCCAGTCACGAGCAGCCACTCGCGATTAAAAAATCCTCAAGCAGAGAAGCCTGGATTTACTCTGCGGACTGTGTGGTCCCTCAACAACCGAGTCAAATACCTGAGGTATTTTCCGCACATTGTTCCGACCTGGCAATTTGTCAGGGCCGATACTTGTTGCGCCGCGGGAAACAACTCACATCCCGAGTAGAAACAGACCGAGGTTTCAGCCCTTTGTGGACTGATTGGCTCCAGGCAGAAACGGTCTCAGGATGAGTTTTCAGCGGCTTGAGCAACTCCAGTTCTCCGGCAGAAACGTCCGAGGTTTCCGCGAGGTTACTCGCATCGCCCCAGGTGGAAACGGTCCAGGAACTGGAAGCTGCCCTTTGAATACGCCGCCCGGTTCCGTACCGCGATCGGCGTCTTATTCTGCGCAATGAGACTGTTTGTCTGGCGGCATTTTTGTCTGGCGGCATTTGACCAAGGATACCTTCTGTCGGGTGTGATCAGTTGAGCAAACGATTCGGCTGGTGTGCCGGATGTCGCCCCGCGGAGTCTGTAGCCATCTGGATGGCTCGCCGATCTCCTTCGCCAGCGAACCTCAATGCCGTTCGGCCTGCCGGCCGCACATTGTATTTCTCCATGTTCAAACAGCTTATGGTTCAAACCGATTATGGTGTCAGAACCAGGCCGCGATTTTCGTCGGGGCGAGCCCGGTGCAGCGAACCCTGGCAACGTCCTGCGGGTGTTCGCGGGCCCTTGGCGACGAGTAGCTCGTCCTTCGCAATTCCCACAATGCCGAGCGAGCAATCGACTTCGTGGCGACCGAGCATGCGAAACTTCGCGTCCGTCCTCAGCAGGATCTTCGGCGTCCCATAACAACCGAACCACCACGCTCCGTCGTGAAAAGTTGCCGTCTGAATCCCAAGCATTGTCCAGCCACTTTTGATGACGTGTCTCCGAGCGAATTTAAACGCCGAGTCGTATTCGTAAACGTAGTTCTCTTCGACGCCATCCGGCAATCCGCCGACGACAAAGAAACGCCCATCCATGACACCGATTCCGCCAGCTCCGTGGAAGACTTCCTGAGTTTCGTGTCTTGCGATCAGGTCGAGGGTATCTGCGTTGTAAATGTAAACCCACGAATCGGCATTGCCTTTGGGGTCGTTGAATTTGCCAAGGTTAACCGCCACGTAGATCTTCCCGTTGAGGAAACAGAGATCACCGTGATGATTCGCGACGTCAACTTTTTTCTGGACGCGGCCGCTTCGGTCAGTCTTCACAAGTTCGGTGGTGAAGGACCAGTAAACCGAGTCTCGCTCGTTCGTACAGACGCCCTGAAGGTGATGCTGGTAGTCGCCGTCGCACCTCACGTTTCCAAAGGTCGGGCTCTCGTCCGCAGCCCGCAGTGGTGAAGTGAGGATCGGCATTGCTGAGCAGATGAGAAAAACAATCGCGATGGCTGGCTTCATGGATGAACTCCGGTTTTGAATCTTCGTCAGAATTGTGTCTTCCCGCCGGTCGGACGATGGCAATTGCAGCGTCGCCGATTGAGCTTCGCGGGTGTCTGAAACTTTCCGGTATCTGAGCAGCCACGTCGATCGTCCAAGGCCACTGGCAAACTCAGACATCGTAACACTGACCGGCTTGGCGGCGACCATCAAGGCTTGTACAGCGAATGGGATCGCTCAATGTCCATTCCAGTCGCAATTCGGATATGCTTTTTCGGAGCGTCACACCTGCACGATTATTTGATTGGCTCTGGCCTGATTTTGCACATGCCGGCAATCAGACAGCGGTGTGCCGCGAGCATCAGAAGTGTCTTTCCTGAATGCCTTGAGATTGTTCCAGACTTGATGGGCAGATCATGTCGAATTCGGCTGATGAACTGATGGACGACAGCGACGACGAGCTGGCAAAGGATCCACCGTCGCTGCCAAAGGAGCCAGGCCAGTCGATGGATGCAACCCGTCCCTACGATCCAGAGACTGACCGGGATTCCAACGCAGACTTTGTCGTTGATTCGGTTGTGTACAGAGAGAAGCCGCCAAAGTCACTGGGCAAGTACACCATTCAGGAACGGATCGGTGCTGGTGGAATGGGGGTTGTCTGGAAAGCCATCGACCCCGACCTGCAGCGCACAGTGGCGATCAAGGTTCTGGGGCCTCATCTTCGGCACAGCCAGACGGCGCGCCGGCGATTTCAGCGAGAGGCGCGAGCGGCTGCCGCCATCAGTCATCCGAATGTCCTGACGATTCACGCGGTTGAGGAGCACGAACATGTACCATTTCTGGTCATGGAATATGTTTCCGGGCTGTCGTTGAAAGAGTACGTCACCGAGAAAGGCAAGCTTCCTCACATGGAAGTTTTCCAGTTGGCCTCACAGATCGCACATGGACTCGCCGCCGCTCATGCCCAGGGGGTAATTCACCGCGACGTGAAACCTGGTAACGTCATGCTCCACGAAGGTGGCACGAGGGTACGTTTGACTGACTTCGGTCTGGCTCGAATCACGTTTGATAATTCAGAGCTGACGTCGCACGGTCAGTATGTCGGCACCCCAGCTTACATGCCGCCTGAGCAGTTGCGCGGTGGCAATGTCGATACGCGGGCGGACCTCTTCAGCCTGGGGTGCGTTATCTATTACATGCTTGTGGGCTATTCGCCGTTTCAGGGGCGAACTCAAGGTGAGACAATTCACCGGATTCTCGGTGACGAAGTTGTCTCTCTTCGTGAAGTTGACCCAACAGTCCCACCGTTTCTGGCGGACCTTATCGAACGGTTGCTGAATCGCGATCCGGATTTGCGTTACCAGTCGGCATTCGAAGTGGCCGATGTGCTTTCGAAATTTCTCTCGCAACTGAATCGGGCGGCAACGGATGATCTTTCGGCCGTGCTTTCACACAATCCGGCATCGCGTTTTTCAGCCGGCAACCGTACGCCGTCAAAATTGAAGGGCCGAGTCGTTCTGCTGTCCATGCTTGCTGTCGCGGCTTGTGTGGCATTCTTCGTTCTGCCGGAAGTGATCCGGAACAACGGGCTCGAGAATTCAGACCTGGTCAACAATTCTCACTCAGCTGGAGGCACCCCTGTCATCCCGGATTCGCAGCTTCCGACGGGAACGCCAATCGTTCCTCAGCCGGACCTTCCGAAACTGGCCGAGATCACGGTGTCCCCCTCGACCGAGTTCCAGACAATTTCGCAGGCCGTCGCGCGAGCCGCCAGCAATTGCACGATCAAAGTGACTGGCTCTGGCCCTTATGCCGAATCGGTCAAGATTGCCGGAGCCGATCTCGACGGATTGAAACTGGTCGCTGACTCGCGAACGCGCTGGCTGACTCCCGATCCCCAGAAAGAGCACCGCGTTCTGACCATTGAAAATGTGCGAGATGTCGTGATTCAGGGTTTCGATTTCGAAATCACGGAAGCGACTGGCCGTGCTCTGCATCTGCGAGGCACGACTGGCAACGTCACAATACAGGACTGTTCGTTTCAGCACATGCAGAAAGAACATCGTCTGTCACTGGCGCTGGCCGAATCGGAAATGCCAGACGCTGCGGACAGAATTCAGTTTCTCAACTGCCGATTCACTGCCGCCGAGGGGCCCGTCATGTGCCTGGCTCTTGGAGGAAGCAGCGGAGGCTCGATACGTGCAGAGGCTCGAAACTGCCAGTTTTCGTCACCGGGAACTCACATCATGGTGACCAGTGCCTGTCGCAGTTTCACTCTGGCAGAGAACATTTTTACTGGAGGCAGCAACGCCATCAATCTGAGCTATCGGGAATGGTCACCGGATGCGCAGGTCGAAATTGTGAACAACACGTTCGTGGAAACTCGTCACTGGTTCGGTCTGATGGACTCTTTCCGCGGAGAGAGCGTGCCGACCGGAAAGGGCACGTCGCGAATCTGCAATAACCTGATCCTCGGTGGCGAGCGAATGCTGGGAGGTGAAGATCAGTGGCAGCACGTCGAGACGTCCTGGGCATTCGACGCTAACTGGTGGGAGCCGTCTGCTTCGACTCGACCGAACGCGGGCCGCGACGGTCGAGTCGCTGAGTTGAAAGACAACCTCAACATACCGAATCGGGACAAGTCGGATCTGCCAGACTACCTGCGTCCCGCGCCGGGATCGATCCTGTTTGAATCTGGCTGCTGCGAAGACCTTCCTCGTTTCATCGGTGCAATAGGGCCTGCCAAATGACTGATTACGACTTCTCTTCCGATGCGTTTTCTCAGCCGCCGGTTCCGATGCGGTCAGCTCCCGGACGAGCATCAGCACCGCGGCGAATTCCGGTGTTCATCCAGAATGACTATCCGGAATTCATTGATGGCGACGACCCGGAACTCATGACGCAACGGTCGGCCAGATCGCAGTCGACCGACCTGATGCCAAGAGTCAGTGACTACCCCGGCGACTTTCAAGCCAGCCATCAACAAACGCAACAGCAACGTTCACCAGAAAGTCGAATACAGAGTCAGACGCAGCAGTCTCAACCGAAGACTCAGTTTCAGGACGTTGACCTGGAGTCCTCGGAAATTCCAGACAAGCCGCTGGACATGGTTTGTGTTGGTCCCAGCTTTCAGGTGGGAGGCGTGCACCAGCACACGTTGGGGCTCGCTCGTTTTCTGCATCCCGACCGCGTTCGATTAACGCGATGCTTCGTGACGAGCGAGCGTCCTGAGCACCTGCCCGAGCCGGGAACGTTTCCGGTGCCTGTCGAATATTGCAGCATGGCCGACCTTCCAAAGCGAACAGCAAAGTACGACGTGATTCTTGCCTGGGGAGAAGGGTACAACGGTCGGCTGGAATCTTCCGGACCGCTGCGAGTCTTCCTTGCACACGGCGAAAGTCTGTGGACTCGCAAAGGTCTCGAAGGCAGCGATCAGGCGGTTGATCACGTAATCGCCGTCAGCAAGCGTGTTCGAGATCGGGTCTGCGAAGGCTTTCCAACAACAACCATTCTGAACGGTGTCGACTCGGCGAGGCTCGGTCAGACTCGACCAGCCGACGACGTGCGGAAGCAACTCGGGTTTAGTCGTAACGATTTCGTCATCGGCTCGGTCGGACGCTTCACCCGTGAGAAGCAGATGCATCTGCTTATCGAAGCCGTCGCTCGACTCCCGCAGAATTTCAAGTTAATGCTGGTCGGTTCGGGACGCCGGGAAGACGAACTCATGCGGCTGGCCAACGAGCGGATTCCCGGTCGGCATGCCTTCATTGCGGCTCACGATTATCTGGGCGATTACTACCGCGCGATGGACGCTTTCAGCCTGGTGTCTGCTCACGAAGGCTTCGGTCTGGTCATCCCCGAAGCCATGATGTGCGAACGTCCGGTGATCGTCACCAACGTCGGCTGTGTCCCCGAAGTTATTCGCGACCGGATTAACGGCATCGTGGTCGATTCGACTGCCGAATCCATCGCCGCCGCCGCTCAGCTTCTGCAGGCTCATCCCAACTGGGCGCGAGGCATCGCAGTGGAAGGCCAGAACTTTGCGACACGACATCTTCACGCCATGAGGATGGCTCAGCAGTACGAAAATCTGATCTGCAATCTGCACGCTCGCCGCAGCTCGAATCTTCGTCGGGAAAGTGCCTCGTACGGGGTCGTGCGATGACGGTCCGCATCACGAATCAACTGTTCGATACACACCCGATCGCCGCACACTGTCCGGGCCCGCTGCATGACCGCTGGCATCACTTTGCCCGATCCGTCATGGCTCAGCCACAGCGGCAGCTGGCTTGCCCCGACGTCACCGTTCTGACGTGGAACACCGGCGAACGTAAGGCTCGACCAAACAAGCCGTGCGGAGTTTTCGAGCGAAGTCTCGAACTGCTCGGCGTTCAGCCTCAGGTGCTGGGGGCAGGCAGGTCGAACTGGAAAAACCGCGACAAGTTCGCGCTGACGGCGGCAGCTCTGAAACAGGTCGACACTCCCTTCGTGATCGGTGCCGACTCGTGCGATGTCGTTTTTCTGGACAATCCGCAAATCGCCGTCGAACGATTTCAGAACGAGTTTACCTGCGATCTCCTCTTCAACGCGACGGGCTCGCGCTGCTGGCCTGAACTTCCGGAACTGGTCCGTTTTCAGGAAGGGCTGCCTCTGGCAAAGGCCGCTCAGAATCGGCACTGGATCAACTCGGGGTTGTTCATTGGCCGGACGGAATTCTGTCGCGACTATTTTGCTCAACTGACCAATGAGCCTCCCGAACCCGGCTACGAGTTCTCTGACCAGGCCGTCGTGATGCGAACGTGGCCGCAGTTTTATCCGAAAGTTCAAGCCGACTATTTCTCTCAGATTTTCCAATGGTTCAACGAAGAACTGTCGGTCATGCGTCTGGAACGTCCAGTCTCGCCGCGACAGAGTCAGTTGTTCTGCTGGCTGCGACGGCTGCAAGGTCCGATCACCGGTGCGGAAGTCGGCGTCTTTGGCGGTCACACTTCCGAAGCGCTGCTGCGCGAGTTTCCTCAACTCAAGCTGTGGATGGTCGATCCGTGGCGACCGTACGACGGCGAGTCCACTCTCGGAAGTCAGAAAGCGGAAGCGTTTCAGCAGGCGATGCAGTCAGCCATGTTCTGGACCGAGTTCGCCTCGAACCGCCGCTTCGTTCTGCGGGAAGGCTCACCCGATGCTGCATCCCGCTTCGCAGACGGCAGCCTGGATTTTGTTTTCATCGACGGCAACCACCTTTACGAAGCAGTATGTTCGGACATCGCCGCCTGGTGGCCAAAACTCCGCTCCGGAGGCCTGCTGACCGGCCACGACTACGCCATCAACCGCGACGCTTCCGGCGAATGGGGAGTCCGCCAGGCCGTCGACGAATTCTCCGAAAACACCGACCGCCCCCTCGAAACCGGCTCCGACGGAACCTGGTGCATCGAACGATAGCTTGTCCCGCAGTGTTCGTCGGGAACAATTCCATTCGCAACATTGGATGCCGAATGTTTGAAGTCACCGGTTCCCATGTTTCCGCTGCCTTATGCCGCGAAGCGTGGCGGGATAATCTGTGACCGATATTTCTGGACACTGAAGGCGTGGGCAGGAGCGGGTCGATGGCGAAACGGAAACGGGCGAAGAAGCGAGCGAAGGCGGGTAGTCAGACGGAAGCCTCACCGTTGCCGCCGGGAGTGACGCTGCTCCATACGCTTGCCGGGCATTCGAGCGCAGTCATGAGTGTGGTGTTTATTTCGCAGAGCGGGACGCTGGTCAGCGGAGGTCGTGACAGCACCGTGAAGCTGTGGGAGGCGGACACCGGTCGGCTGCTCCGCACGCTCGAAGGACACACGGACGAGGTCAACTCCGTGGCATTTTCTCCACAGGGCGGGACACTGGCTACGGGGAGCGACGACAACACGGTGAAGCTGTGGGAGGCGGACACCGGTCGGCTGCTCCGCACGCTCGAAGGACGTACGGGATGCGTCTACAGCGTGGCATTTTCTCCGCAGGGCAGGGTGCTGGCCAGCGCGGATAACGTCTCGTCCCTGAATCTATGGGATGCGGACACCGGTCGGCTGCTTCGGACGTTCGAAGGGCATACGGAAAGCGTCTACAACGTGGCGTTTTCTCCGCAGGGCGGGACGCTGGCCAGCGGAAATGCCAACAACACGGTGAAGCTGTGGGATGCGGACACTGGTCGTGTGCTCCGCACACTCGAAGGACACACGAGCACCGTTGTGAGCGTGGCGTTTTCTGCACAGGGCAAGATGCTGGCCAGCGGGAGTGTCGACAACACCGTGAAGCTGTGGAATGCGGACACCGGTCGGCTGTTACGCACCCTGGAAGGACACACGGGACGCGTCGATGCTATCGCATTCTCGCCGGACGGTCGGCTTCTGGCGTCAAAGAGCGGCGACGGCACGATCAGGCTGTGGAACTGCCAGACGTGGGAAACGGTCGCGGTCATCCCCGTCCCAACCCACTCACACTGGTGGATTCCCGCGCTGACGTTTAATCCGACGCGGACAACCCGCCCACTACTCGCCGCCGCCAGCTCGGAACCTGGCACACCAGACGACGAGCGTTGCCAGCTGATTCAGATCTGGGAACTGGACGACGACCTGCTGCTGGGCGGTGACACGGGCTCTCGGTCCAGATCGTCGACGACACGCACTGGAAGTCGAGGTCGCACAAAGGCTGTGACACGCGGTGGAAAAAAGAGTGCGGGCTTACGTCCCTCAGACGATTCCCACTACCGCAATGCCAAGGTCGTTCTGGTTGGGAACAGCAGTGTGGGGAAGTCCGGACTGGGTCTGGTACTGGCCGGACGCAAGTTTCGCGCGACGGAATCCACTCATGGACGGCATATCTGGACCATGCCGGCTACCGAAACCAATGACGACAACGAAACCCGGGAAGCGATGCTGTGGGATCTGGCCGGGCAGCCGGGATATCGACTGGTGCATCAACTGCATCTCAGTGAGGTGGCCGTTGCGCTGGTCCTGTTTGATGCGCGGAGCGAAACCGAACCGTTTGTCGGTGTCTCGTACTGGGCTCGCGCACTCGATGCCGCGCGCCGTGACTTCCCGCTGAAGAAGTTTCTGGTCGCCGCACGGTGTGATCGCAACGGGCCGTCGGTCAGTCAGCAGCGAATTGAGGAAATGCGTCAGCGTTTTGGCTTCGACGGTTACTTCGAAACCAGCGCGAAACGTGGTAACAGCATCGAGGAACTTCAGCAGGCACTGCAGAAGGGAATTGAATGGTCACTGCTGGCAGCCGTGACTCGGAGCAGCGAGTTCAACATCGCGAAGACGTTTCTGATGGCAAAGAAACGCCGTGGCACGATTGTCGAGGAGCGGTCGCAGTTGTTCGCTGATTTGAAGGCGTCCGTCGCCAGAAAGAAGCAGGCAGCCATTACGCAGCGCGTCTTCGATGTCTGCCTGCAGCAGCTCGAAACAACCGGACTGATCCGGCGTTTGCCGTTTGGCGACTTCGTGTTGCTGCAGCCGGAACTGCTGGACGACTACTGTGGCTGGCTCACGCAGGCGGCTCGCAAAGAGCCCGACGGATTGGGATTTCTGCCGGAATTGGATGCCAGCCAGGGCAAGTTCCCGATGGATGAAGACCGTCCTCTGGCCCAGCGGAAAAAGGAAGAGCAGACACTGTTGCTGGCATCCGTCGAAGAATCGCTTTCGCGCGGCCTGGCGTTGCGGACGACTGACGCGTTGCGGGACCGGTCGCTGCTGGTGTTTCCGGCCGAACTGCGGGACGAGCTGCCGGATTACCCCGGCGGCTACTCACTGGCCGCACGTTTCCGGTTCAATGGTCCGGTTCGCGGTGTGTACGCGTCTCTGGTCGTGCGGCTGATCTACTCGATGGAGTTCGAGAAGGAGAAGCTGCACCGCAACGCCGCGTTGTTCAAAGCCCGACACGATCAAGGTCGCATTTGTGGCCTGGCGGTCGATTACCCGGACGTCGAGGACGATTCGCTCGGGAGATTGACCGTCTTTTTTGACGACAACACCCGCAATGCGGCTCGCAGCTTGTTTCTGAGGTACGTCAACAGCCAGCTCGAAAAACTGGCCTTCAAGGGCTCGATCGAACGAGAGCGGATTTACGACTGCGCCAAGTGCAGCCGCATGATCGAGTCGACATCGGTGACTGCGGCGATCGAAGCGGGGAACAGCCGCATCTTCTGCCCGATCTGTGGGACGCCTGTTCCTCTGGACGATCTAATCGAAGAAGTCCAGCAACCTGACGCCGGGCTCGCCGACATCGACCGTCAGGCTGACACGGGTCAGAAACTCGCAGGGCTGAAGACGACCATTGCCGAGCGCCGCGACGACGGCGACTTCGACGTCTTCCTGTGCCACAACTCGAAGGACAAGCCGGCAGTTCGCAAACTGGCGGAAGAGCTGTCCGACATGGGGCTGCTGGGCTGGATCGACGAAGAGCGTCTGCTGCCGGGTGACGTCATTCAGGAGAAACTGGAAGAGGCCATCGCTGAGGCTCGGTCCGTTGTGGTTTGCATCGGCCCGTCGGGGCTCGGTCGCTGGCAGACCGTTGAATACCACACCGTTTACGAACGCTTCATCTCAGAAACTGAGTCCAACGCCGACAAAAACCGTTTTCGCTCAGACGGCGCTGTGCGAGTGATTCCCGTGCTGCTGCCTGGTTCGAAGGTCAAAGAGATTCCGTCATTTCTGAAACGCCACGGATACACGGACCTGCGAAAGTCCACAGGCGAGAATCGCCGACGCGAGATATTGAAACTGGCCGAAGCGGTTCTGGCAGGACGTCACGAAACCGGTCAGCGTTAGTGCGCGATGAAAATCAGGTAGCAGCCTGCATTCGATCCTGCGCGCTGGTTGCCGATTCGTATTCTGTCAGACCTGATGTGGGCTGGGGTTGTTGGCGTTGGCGGCTGTGGAATAGTTTGTCGAGTTGCTTGACCAACCTTGACTCTCAGCCCTTAACTCTCGGCTCTTCGCATGACTGCAATTCTTGGAATTTCCGCGTTTTATCATGACTCAGCAGCCGCGCTGGTGGTCGACGGCGAGATCGTCGCGGCTGCTCAGGAAGAACGGTTTACTCGAAAGAAACATGACGCGAGGTTTCCGAAGCACGCGGTTGATTGCTGTTTGAAAGAAGCCGGACTGACTCCGGATCAGCTCGACTATGTCGGCTTTTACGATAAGCCGCTGCGGACGTTCGAGCGGCTGCTGGAAACTTATCTGGCGTTTGCTCCGGCGGGGTTTCGGTCGTTCCGTTCGTCGATTCCCGTCTGGCTGAAGGAGAAGCTGCATCTGCCGCGTGAAATCCGAAAGGGACTCCGCGAGCAGTACAAAGGCCGATTCGTTTTCACGAACCATCACGAATCACACGCGGCCAGTGCCTTCTTCCCGTCGCCGTTCGACGAAGCAGCCATCATGACTCTGGACGGAGTCGGCGAGTGGTCAACGACGTGTCTGGGAGTCGGACGCGGCAACAAAATCGAACTGACTCACGACGTGCGGTTTCCGCATTCGCTCGGGCTGCTCTATTCGGCGTTTACCTACTACACCGGCTTCAAGGTCAACAGCGGCGAGTACAAGGTCATGGGCCTGGCTCCGTACGGCGAGCCGGAGTTCAAAGACCTGATTCTCAAACACGTCATGGACTTGAAAGAGGACGGCTCGTTCCGCATGGACATGAGCTATTTCAACTATTGCCAGGGTCTGACGATGACATCAGACAAATTCCATCGTCTGTTTGGCGGCCCACCTCAACCGCCTGAGTCCACCGTCACACAGCGCGAGATGAATCTGGCCGCTTCGGTTCAGGCGGTCTCCGAAGAAGTCATGCTTCGAACCGCTCGGCATGTTCATCAGCAGACCGGATCGAAGAACCTGGTCATGGCTGGCGGCGTTGCGTTGAACTGTGTCGGCAACGGACGAATCCTGCGTGAAGGCCCGTTCGAAAATATCTGGATTCAACCCGCCGCCGGAGACGCGGGCGGAGCACTCGGAACGGCGTTGTTCATCTGGCATCAGCTTCTGGAGAAGGAACGAACGACAAACGGCAAGGACACTCAGCGAGCGTCGCGACTTGGGCCGGCCTTTTCTGACGACGAAATTGCGGCGTACCTTGATCAGAACGCCGCCGTTTACACAACGTGCGAATCGGATGACCAGCTTTGCGACGAAGTGGCTTCGTTGATCGCCAGCGAAAAAGTGATCGGCTGGTTTCAGGGACGGATGGAGTTCGGGCCACGCGCGCTGGGTTCGCGATCGATCATCGGCGACGCTCGCAGCCAGAAGATGCAGTCGGTGATGAACCTGAAGATCAAGTTCCGCGAATCGTTCCGCCCGTTCGCGCCGATCGTGCTCAAGGAGCACGTGCATGAGTACTTCCAGATGCGCGAGAACGAGGACAGCCCGTACATGCTGCTGGTTGCTCCCGTGCGGGAAGAAATTCGAAACGAACTGCCAGACGACTACGAAAAGACGTTCGGCATCGACAAGTTGAACTTCTGCCGTTCGAGTATTCCTGCCATCACGCACGTCGACTTTTCAGCGCGTGTTCAGACGGTCGACACTGATCGGGACCCGCTGCTTCACCGGTTGATTTCGCAATTCAAAGCGAAGACCGGATGCCCGGTTCTGATCAACACGAGTTTCAACGTTCGGAGTGAACCCATCGTCTGTTCGCCGGAAGACGCCTGGCATTGCTTCCTGATGACCGACATGGACGTGCTGGTTCTTGGTCGGCACATTCTGCTCAAGGAAAACCAGACGAAGAAAATGACTGAAACCGACCGCGCAGCTCACCTCGCCCAGTTCGAACTGGACTGAGCGAACGCGTTGTCGGCAACAGGTGTCACGTTCTCGCTTCAGGCCACGCAAAAGCACAGTCTCTTCACGCAGTGAGGATCCGCCATGTACATCCCATTCAGCTTTGCCGAGAAGGATTTGTCGATTCTGCATTCGTGCATCGAGGAAAACAGCTTCGCAACGCTGATCACAACAGATTCTGAAGGCCCGGTTGTGAGCCATCTTCCACTGCTGCTGGATCGTGCTGACGGCCCAAACGGCACACTGATCGGGCACATGGCGAAGGCGAATCCGCAATGGCGGGAGATCACAAACGGTGACGCTCTGGCAATCTTCCACGGTCCGCACGCTTACATTTCTCCCGGCTGGCTCAAAGAGCAGAACGTCGTACCAACCTGGAATTACGTCGCCGTTCACGTCACCGGGACAGTGGAGCTTGTCGAGGAACAGTCCGAACTGCTCGACATCGTGCGAAGATACGTCAACGTCTACGAAGCATTGATGCCCGAGCCGTGGCAACTGGATTCCGCAGAGCCTGCGTTCATCGAAAAGCTGCTGGACGCCATCGTCGGCTTCACCATCAGAATCGAGTCGCTCGAAGGAAAGTGGAAGCTCAACCAGAACCACAGCGAAGGACGCCGCCAGAAAGTGATCGCCGGTCTGAGAACCCGCCCCGGCGAAGACTCTGCGAAAATCGCAACGCTGATTCAGGCAACGCTTGCCGTAGGCCAATAATTACTCACGAAAACCACGTCCGGTAGTGCTGGAAGGCGCCATAGACCAGGACGGATTCGATGAGGTTTCCGAGGACGGTCAGCCAGAAAACAAGGCGGAAGCTTTTTTTGACGGTCTTGTGGCGGAAGAGTTTTTGACCGGTGATCGCTCCTGGCCAGCCGCCGAGCAGCGAGAGAACGTGCAGCGTCTTCTCGGAAATCCGGTCGCCTTCCTGTTTCGCTCGGCGCTTGTCGACTCCGTAGACAACGAAGGTTGCCAGGCTCATCACTCCGAACCAGACGGAGCAGACCAGAATCGCGTTTTGACTCATTGCGGTGCCTTGATCTCTTCTGACGCGAACTCTTACGGCCAACTTGCCATGTAAGGAAGGGTAATCGAAGGAGCGTCTGGCTGGTAAGTTCGTCTTGAGGACTCGCCAGGCTGAATGCAATTCTGAATGAATGGAACGCAGAGCTCACAGAGGCGCAGAGAGTTCTCCTTAATTTCTCTGCGTTTGTTTTCCTCTGCGTTCAAATTTTCTCACGCATGAGTCTGGAGAGTTTTCGCGTCTCAGACTTCCCCTTGAGAAGCTCGACCGGGCACAATACACAACCTCCCTCAGAAACTCGCCCGCCGCCTTTTGCTCCCAATGGAACGAAAGCCATGCCTCGACGATCGTTTTCCAGCTCGGCCATCCTTCCCGCCGCCATTTGCCTTGCTCTGACCGTTCACTTGTTGACGCTGAATGTTGAACCGGCATTAGCTCAGGACCAGTCGATTGATGCAGCGACTCAGAATGTCGATTTCAACCGAGACATTCGCGGCATCCTGTCGAATCGATGCTTCACCTGCCACGGACCGGACGATGCTGAACGGCAAGCCGACCTGCGGCTTGATACTCGCGACGGAGCAACAGCAGATCTGGGTGACTATGCAGCGATCGTGTCCGGCAAACCGGAAGTCAGCGAGTTGATTAAACGAGTCAGCAGTTCGGATCCGGATCTGGTGATGCCGCCGGTCGGAAAAGGGCAGCCGCTGTCGAAAGCGGAAGTCGATCTGCTCGCTCAATGGATCCGAGAAGGAGCCGGGTATGCGAAGCACTGGTCTTACGAGGTACCGACTCGACCAGCTTTGCCGAAGACTTCTAACGAGACCTGGCAGCGAAACGCGATTGACGCCTTCATTCTTGCGCGACTTGATCGAGAAGGTCTGTCCCCGAACGAAGAAGCCGATCGAGCCACTCTGATTCGCCGAGTCACCCTCGACCTGACCGGTTTGCCGCCGACGCTCGAAGAGGTCGAGCAGTTCCTCGCGGATAAATCGCCAGACGCGTACGAAGCACTCATCGATCGATTGCTCGAACGGGACGCCTATGGTGAGCACTGGGCCAGAATGTGGCTCGACCTGGCTCGGTACGCGGACTCGGCGGGCTACGCCGACGATCCCGCACGTACGATCTGGGCGTACCGTGATTATGTCATCCGTTCGTTGAATTCGAACAAGCCGTTCGACCAGTTCACTATCGAGCAGATTGCTGGCGACCTGTTGCCGACCCCGTCGGAAGACCAGCTCATCGCGACGGCGTTTCATCGAAATACGCTGACGAATAACGAAGGCGGAACCAACGACGAAGAGTTCCGCAACGTCGCGATTGTTGACCGGGTCAACACGACCTTCGCCGTCTGGATGGGAACGACGATGGCGTGTGCTCAATGCCACACTCACAAGTTTGACCCGATTACTCAGGAAGAGTATTTCCGAGTCTTCGCCTTCTTTAACAGCACGGAAGACGCCGATCGTCGCGACGAAAGTCCGCTCTTCCAGATCTACACGGACGAGCAGAAAGCCAATCGAGCGGCCTGGGAAACAGAATCAGCAGAGCTGAAAAAACTTCTCGCGACATCTACTCCCGCGTTGCTCGCCTCTCAGGCAAAATGGGAAGAATGCCTGAGCGTGGCCCCGGAGTGGGCAGTTTTGAAACCGACTGAAGTGACGGCCAGTTCCGGAGCGGTTTTGACGCTACAGGACGACAGCTCAATCAAAGTGGCGAAGCAGGAGGCGAAGGTCGATACCTACACAGTCAATCTGCCAGCAAAGAGCGGCCGCCTGACAGCCCTTCAGCTCGAAACTTTCCCCGGCAACAATTTTGTTATCTCTCGAATTTCAGCCGCGCTGATCCCGCCAAACGGGACTCGGCTGAACGGTCGCTATGTCCGCGTGACGATTCCGGGCAAGGACAGGATGCTGTCGCTGGCTGAGGTTCAGGTTTTCAGCGGAGCGGACAACGTCGCGGTTAAGGGTGAAGCCAGACAAAGCTCGACCGACTTCGGCGGACCGGCTAACCTGGCAATCGATGGAAACACCAACGGCGACTACCAGAAGGCGAAGTCGACGACCCACACGGCGGTGTCAACAGATCCGTGGTGGGAGCTTGACCTGAAGTCCAGCCAGGCGATTGATCGGATTCAGCTCTGGAACCGCACCGACAACAACCTTCAGGTACGATTGTCGAATTTTGTCGTGCAGGTTTTCGATGAGAAGCACGAAGTAGTCTGGGAGCAGAAGGTTGCCGAACCGCCAAATCCCAGCGTCGAATACTCGCTCAGTTCAGCGAGGGGAATTCCGTTTGGTTCTGCCTTCGCCGATTACTCACAGTCGGGATTCTCGGCAGCAGACGCACTGAACAATTCAGACACGACGACCAAAGGCTGGGCGGTTGGCGGGCAGACCGACAGGAACCATCGGCTGACGCTGGTCGCGAAAAAGTCGGTCGACGTTCCCGACGGCTCGACGATTTCCGTCACGATCGAGCAGCTTTCAAAATACGAAAACCACACGCTGTCTCACTTTCGGATCACGTCCAGCGATGACGAGCGTGTCCGGGAATTCGCCGACATTCCCAACGACAAACTGACCATCGTCACGACTCCGGGCAGTGAGCGTTCGGGCGACCAGCGCAAGGCACTGACGGCATACTTCGTCGCGGAAGTCGCACCGGAACTTGCGAAAGAACGACGGCGGCTGGCGACTCTCGAAAAGCAACTGGCTGCTCTGAAGCCGGCGACATCGGTACCCGTCATGAAAGATTTGCCTGCTGACAAACGCCGAGTCACGAAGATCCAGATTCGTGGCAACTTTCAGCAGACCAGCGAGGAAGTTTCGGAAGGTGTCCCGGCAGCCTTTCATCCTCTGCCCGACGATCTGCCGCCAAACCGACTGGCTTTAGCGAAGTGGCTGATCGATGAAAGAAATCCGCTGACTGCGCGAGTCGTCGCCAACAGATACTGGGAAGCAATCTTTGGCATCGGCATTGTCAGTACGAGTGAAGAATTTGGCTCGCAGGGAGAGTTGCCGGTGCATCCGGAACTGCTCGACTGGCTGGCCACGGAACTGGTCGACAGCAACTGGAACATCAAACATCTGGTCAAACTACTGGTGACTTCATCTTCGTACCGACAATCGTCGCGAGTGACCGATGAGCTGATCGCTCACGATCCTCAGAATCGCCTGCTCGCGCGAGGGCCTCGCTTCCGGTTGTCAGCCGAGATGATTCGTGACCAGGCGCTGAGCGTCAGCGGCCTGCTGGCTCAGAAACTTTACGGGCCGCCGGTTCGACCTCTTCAGCCGAGTCAGGGAGTCAATGCGGCGTTCGGCAGCGCCATTGACTGGAAAACCAGCGAAGGCGACGACAGGTTCCGGCGAGGTCTTTACACAACCTGGCGACGTTCCAACCCTTACCCATCAATGATGGCTTTTGACGCCGTGAATCGCGAAGTCTGCACCGTGCGACGAGATCGGACCAACACTCCGCTCCAGGCTCTGGTGACGCTTAACGATCCCGTCTATGTCGAAGCCGCGCAGGCTCTGGCAAGACGCATTGCAGCCCATGAAGGCTCGACGGCTGAACGAGTCGGTTATGGGTTCCAACTGGCAACTGCACGGTCGCCCGAAGCGTTTGAGCAAACTCGTCTCGTTAAACTCTTCGAAGTCGTCAAAGCGAAGTACGCCGAAAACTCCGAAGCGGCGACTGCCATTGCCACAATGCCTTTGGGGCCGGCGCCCGAAGGAATGGAAGTCGTCGATCTGGCTGCGTGGACCGTCGTCAGCAACGTGCTGCTGAACCTCGATGAAATGTTTATGAAGCGGTGACCCGAACAGGTCTCGATCAACCCAACTCTGTCAGTGATCAAACCGGACTCTGCCATGAACCCGTTTACTCAACGAATCCAGAATCTGACCCGCCGCCACTTTCTGCGAGACTCGAACATCGCACTCGGAGGCATGGCCCTTTCGGCAATGGCCGGAAACAGTGCCAGCGCCCGGCCAAAAGTCATCAACCCACTCGAACCGAAGAAGGGGCACCACGAGCCGAAGGCCAAACGAGTCATCTACCTGCACATGACCGGTTCGCCGCCAAACCTGGACCTGTGGGATTACAAGCCGGAACTCATCAAACGCACAGATGAAGACTGTCCTGCCGAGTTTCTGGAAGGCCGCCGTTTTGCCTTCACGTCGGGCGTGCCAAAGCTGCTGGGAACTCCCCGAAAATTTCCGCAGGTTGGCAAAGCTGGACTGCGAATGTCAGACGCCGTTCCTCACCTGCACAAAGTCGCCGACGAAATGTGCCTGGTTCATTCGATGAACACCGACCAGTTCAACCACGCTCCGGCTGAACTCTTGATTTACACCGGTTCGCCACGATCCGGTCGGCCGTCGATGGGAGCATGGGCGACATACGGACTCGGTTCAGAAAATGCCGACCTGCCTGGATTCGTTGTGCTGATTTCGAGCGGCGTTCAGCCTAACGGCGGTAAGAATTCGTTTGGCAGTGGCTTTCTGCCGAGTGTTTACCAAGGCGTTCAATGCCGCTCGAAAGGCGACCCGGTGCTTTACGCGTCAGACCCCAAAGGTATGGACCGTGAGATGCGACGTCTCAGTCTGGACGCTTTGCGGGATTTGAACGAAGTTCAGGCCGACAAGCTCGGTCATCCCGAAACACTGACCAGAATCGCTCAGTACGAGCTTGCTTACCGGATGCAGGTTTCAGTTCCGGAAGTCATGGACATCACCAAGGAACCGAAGCACGTTCTGGATGCTTACGGTGCTGAGCCTGGCGCATCCAGCCTGGCGAATAACTGCCTGCTCGCTCGGCGACTGGTCGAACAGGGAGTTCGTTTCGTGCAGCTTTTCGACTGGGGCTGGGACTTCCACGGCACCAGCGAAGGAAGTGGACTGACCTCAGGCCTGACCAACAAGTGCGCGACGATGGACAAACCAGTCGCTGCACTGATCGCCGACCTTAAACAACGAGGAATGCTGGAAGACACTCTGATCGTCTGGGGCGGCGAGTTTGGTCGTACGCCGTTCCGCGAAGGCCGGACGGCCAAAAGCAAGGTGCTCGGTCGCGACCACTACCCCGACTGTTTCACGATGTGGATGGCTGGCGGCGGTGTCAAAGGTGGCTTTGAATACGGGCAGACCGACGAACTTGGTTTCGGAGTCGTCGAAAACAAAGTCCACATCCACGACCTTCAGGCCACCATTCTGCACCTGCTTGGCATGGACCATTTGAAGACGACATACCGCTTTCAGGGCCGCGACTACCGTTTGACCGACGTGCATGGCGACGTCGTGCACGAACTGATTGCGTAAGCGTTTTACTGATCATTGTCATCATGATGAATTCGGAACACTGATAGGGTCTCTGTTTTGTGAGTTCGACAAACCATGTTTCGAATTTTTCTTCTTACATTGCTGATTGGTTTCTCAGTCCAGGTGGCTGCCGCTCAGCCTCCGAACATCGTCTTCATTCTCGCCGACGATCTTGGCTATGGGGATCTCGGTTGTTTCGGTCAAAGCACGCTGAAGACGCCCAACCTGGACCGAATGGCCAGCGAAGGAATGAAGCTGACTCGGCACTACGCCGGTTCAACCGTGTGTGCCCCTTCTCGCTGCGTTTTTCTGACAGGCAAACACGTTGGACATGGAACCGTACGAGGAAACGGGCCGGGGATTCTCAGCTCGGACGACATGCTGATTTCAGACGCCCTGAAGAAAGCCGGTTATGCAACAGGCTGCTCGGGCAAGTGGGGAGTTGGAAATCCCCCTCCCCTGGACGATCCCAACCAGCATGGCTTCGACCATTTCTACGGTTACGTGAGCATGTGGCACGCTCACAATTTCTATCCCGAATTCCTGATTCTGAATGGGAAGAAGTCGCTGCTTCGAAACGAAGTTCCAGCACAGTGGAAAACCGGCGACGGTCGCGGAGTCGCCACAAAGAAAGTCGACTACGCCCCGGACCTGATTGCTCAGGACGCTTTGAACTTCGTCGAGAAACACAAAGACCGTCCGTTCTTTCTTTACTGGGCGATGAACGTCCCTCACGCAAATAACGAAGCCCGCAACAAGGGCATGGAAGTTCCGAGCTGGGGCGAGTTCGAAAGCGTCGACTGGCCAGAGCCAGAGAAAGGCTTCGCGTCGATGATCCGAAACATCGATCGAGATGTCGGCCGAATGCTGGCTCATCTGAAAGAGCTCGGGCTGGACGAAGACACCATCGTCATTTTCAGCAGCGACAACGGACCTCACCAGGAGGGCGGCCACAAGGCCGACTTCTTCAACTCGAACGGCGATCTGCGAGGAAACAAGCGGGATCTTTACGAAGGCGGTGTGCGAGTCCCCACAATCGTCCGCTGGCCGGGCCACGTCGCCAGAAGTTCCGAATCGGATATCCACTCTGGATTTCAGGACTGGTTTGCGACGTTTACAGATCTTGCCGGAGTCGACGCAAATCCTCAGGACGGCATCTCTCTGCGGCCAGTATTAATGGGAAAAGGAAAGCAGAAGACGCACCCTCATCTCTACTGGGAGTTTCTCGAACAGGGCGGCAAGCAGGCCGTCCTGAAGGGTCACTGGAAGGCTGTTCGAGTCAACTGGAATGCCATTCCAGACGGCCCCATCGAACTGTACGACCTTTCCAAAGACGAAAGCGAGCAGACGAACATCGCGTCGTCACACCCGGATGTTGTCGTCGAGATGGCCGACATCATGAAACGCGAACATCGGCCTTTGAGCGATTGATCGCCCGGTTGAAGTCACGCGTTCTCGTCCTCTCTCGCTTCGGATTCCTGACAGACGTCAACAGCATCATTCGAGGGTCGCGCTGTCTGAAGATACTTACGGAGGTCATAGAGCGAGCTGACCATGTCCAGCCGCGCGTCAATTGCCTCGGGCGACATGTCGACTTTACTGGTGTGCTCGTCGGAGCCCGATGCCTCACTCAGTGGCTTCATCAAGCTACTCCAGATCAATCAGATCCTGCGCGCGGTTGCTGATCTTTTTCATTGTCCGCAATCCGTCTCGCGAACTAGAAGATCGAGGTCTTGAGTGAATCGCGGGTAACCATGCGTGGCCAGCGCCATTCCACCACACAATGCGTATGGAATCTTCGCTTGCTTGAGAGACTCAATCAGTTGATCTAATTCCGCACGAAGATCTATCAGAGAATTTCTCAATCACAATTTCTGAACTTACGAACCAGTCAGTCCAATTGTCGTTCCGACTCGGGAATGTGGATCACCGTCAGAGCGCACGTGTCGAATGGGTATTTTCCTCGTTTGTCGGCGCCGCTTCGGTTTCCGTTCCAGGTGATGAAGAGACGCGAGCCATCTGGACTAACGGCTGAGCCAAACGTACCGAGTGTCACATAGCCAGATTGTTCCCGAAGCAGAGGCTGCAGAAACGCGATAACCTTCTTCGTTCTATGCTTTGTGTCAAACTGAACAATCGGAGAGCCGTCATTCTGGCTGCCGCCGTGGGCTCCGGGAATGTAGTACACGAAGCGGCCGGTCGGGTCGGCATCAATGCTGGCGGTGTAAGTCAACGACGCAACGGCCAGTTCGCCGAGGTCGGTGATTGCTTCGGTCTGCGTGTTGAATCTCCAGAGATGACCATCGGACTTGCCCAACGTGTAGACCATTCCGTCTGGCGTTTCCTGAGTCGCCGCTCGAAGGCCAATCGAGCCCGCAATTGCTTGAGGCGGATTGCCGGATGCCGGGTCGTAGCGCATCAGTTTGTCAGTAACTTCGTTCATGTAGTAAACCCGCCCGGTCGAACGAGCGAGGATCAGATAGCGGGCCGGTCCACCAGTTGCTGTATGCAGGACTTTTCGCCGGGCGATGTCGTAAGCAAAGAACGTGACCGTTTTGTCCTTCGGGTCTCCAGCCGACGTTCCTCCGTAAAAGATCATCCGATCCGGGTCCAGCACGCTGGTTGGAATGCACGCTTTCGGGACAGGACCGTGGGCGACGACTTCAGTTCTTCCCGACTCGGGATGAGTTCGCAGAAGCCAGTCACCTTTGTAGTGATACTCGTCTGTCGTCACGCGAGTGGAGCCGCGATGCGTCGAGTAGTACAGCCAGCCGTCACTGCCGAGGTCAATGCGGCTGTGAATCTTGCCCGGCATGTAATGTCCGTCGGGCAGGTTGATCGTCGTTGCCGTGCTGGCCAGCGTGCGGATGCGGGATGTCTTCAAGTCGTACTCAAAAACGAACGCGTTTCCCTGAGGAGCCAGGTGATCACCGATGGCCGAAAAATACTTCGTCCCAACGGCGAGCCCGTCGCCCCAGACACTCCACGGATGACCTTCGTAGTTCTGCTCCGGGTAATAGAGCAGATCAACTTTGGGAGCCGTTACTGCAATGCCGACGTCTCCGCGTAACCCAGGTTGCGGCTTCAACAGCTCCGCCGATTCAACGGAGACAATTGACTGACCGCCAGGTAACTGCGGTGGCCACGAGAGTTCTTCAATCTGTCCCAAAACACATTGTTCGAACGCGACCAAAGTCAGGATGCCGACCGCGACGCACCACGTTGAGCGAACCATTCCGAAGACCTCCAGAAGTCAAGATGTTGCCAGCTCACTCGTTCGAAAAGACGTCTCAGCAGCAGTCTCCGCTGGGGCTGCAGCAGTCTTCCGAAGGCAGGATGGTGAGACTGAGCGTTCCGCCTTTTGTGTCTTTCGGGTCACGGATCGCCATCCGACGACAGTCAAACTGTGCGGCCTGATCGAGCGGGATGTTTTCGGCAGGTGGCAGAGGTGTGATCTGACCTCCGTACGGATCGCTTGTGTAAATGTTGAACGTCTTATCGCAGACGGCCATCCGTTCGCCTCGATTCAGACGATGCCCGTCGTCATCAATGACTGCCTTCCACGGGCCGTTGTAAACGACGGCCTGATTGCGGTCGAGACACGGGCCTTCCTTACCCTTCCAGGCTCGAACCGTCATGCTGCGGAATTCGATACCATCGACGACAGCCCACGGCTCTTCCTGCCGTTTGACGATTTCGACGCCGTAGAAACCCGCATCCTCAAAGGCCTTCAGAAAGAGATCTTCGCGGAACGCGCCGCTCATGCAGCCGCTCCAGAGCCGGGCGTCATTTCGCAGCGATTCCGGAACATCTTCGTCGGACACAATGTCGCTGATGACCGCACGACCGCCTCGGCGCAGCGTGCGGAACATCTCTGCAAAGAGCTGACGGCGATCTTCTTCGCGAACCAGGTTCAAAACACAGTTTGAGACAATGACGTCAACGCTGTCGGATTCGACCAGCGGTCGGGTATCTCGCAGGTTCTGCGCCCGAGTTTCCATTTCCAGCCAGTCGGTACTTGTCTGAACTGGTCGATTGGCAAGTTGTTCGTCCAGCAGTTCCAGGTTCAGTTTCAAGTCCTGAATCTTTCCTTTGCGGAAGTCGACGTTGTCATAGCCAAGTTTCTCTGACATCTCAGGTTGATACTGCCGGGCCAGGCCAAGCATGTCGTCGTTGCAGTCGACGCCAATGACCTTACCTTCTGCACCGACGACCTGCGCGGCGATGTAGCAAATCTTGCCACCGCCAGATCCGAGATCCAGAACAGTGTCGCCGGGGTTCACAAACTGAGACGGATCACCGCAGCCATAATCTCGTTCGATGATCTCTTCGGGAATGGCTTCCAGATATTTGCGGTCGTATTCAACCGGGCAACAGAGTGCCGCTTCTTTTTCCTGAGCCGCTGCGCTGTATCTGTCTCGAACCGCTGCTTCAACATTCAATGGCGCATTGGAAGTTGGTGAATCGGAGGCAGTCTTTGCCGAAATAGCTGTCACCTGAGTCACTCCGTAACTGTGGCAGAATTTGAAAACGCAAGCTCCTGCAGCAGCCGGAGCACTGATGGTCGCAAGCTTTGCAGGTCGTGCAAACTCCGTCTGTGCAAAGACTCACCGACCAACACCAATATCAGCGTATGAGATGCAGAATTCTATGAGTGCCCAAATTGAGCGTCAACGAGCGACAGAAACCGCCGTTCACGATGGGCCGTTATTTCGCAGCCTCAAGCTGATGCTTAATCGCTGTCGCGGCCATGCCTGATTAGAACCGCGAAGCATTCTCCGATAGTCTGACGACTCGATGCATCCGTTACTTACCGCCTGATTTCTCCTTGTTTTGAAATTTCCGAAGAGTTCCTCCATGCGCCGCCAGCTTGCCCTGTGTTGCCTTCAGCTGTTTGTTTTGCTGCCGACGATCGTTGCCGCGCAGGGAACTCAGGCCGATTATGACCGAGCAAACTCGTTGCGTGATCAAACTCGCAACACGGTGTTCAGAAAGAAGGTCGAGCCAGTCTGGACGTCTGATGGTCAGCGACTCTGGTATCGCCTCGAACTTGCTCCGGGAGAATTCGAGTTTGTGATCGCCGATGTGCGAAAACAGAATCGCGAATTGGCTTTCGATCATCGACAACTTGCGGAACAACTTGCTCAGGCGACTGGGAAAATTGTGAGCCCTAAGAACCTTCCCTTCCAGCGGATCAGGTTTGTCGGGGACGAAGACGCCGTTGAATTCACGGCGTTTTCTGCTGTCTGGAAATTCGAACGCGACAGCGGCAAGTTAAGTCGGCTTCGCGATGCCGAGTCTATCCCGAGGAAGGATGAACCTCGAAAACGTAACGATGCGAACTCCAGGCGCAATGGGCAACAGGAAGGTGCCGTTTCGCCAGACGGAAAATGGAACGTCTACGAAAGCAACCATGACCTCTACCTTCGGGCCGTTGATTCCGCCGAGGAAGACGAAACGTTGATTGGAAAAAGCGAATCCGACGACTGGTACAGCAATCGTCATATTTCCTGGTCGCCAGACTCAAAGAAGTTCGTTGCGTTGCGGACAAAGCAGGGACAGCAGCATGACGTCAGTTTTGTCGAATCGTCGCCGACAGATCAGCTTCAGCCGAAGCTGCACACGCACCGGTATCTAAAGCCAGGCGATCGGGTTCCTCAATCCACTCCGCACCTGTTCAACGTTGATTCTCAAAAAGAAATAACGGTCAGCGACAACCTGTTTGAGAATCCGTGGATGTCGCCGCCGCAGATTGAGTGGGCACCCGATTCGAGCCGGTTCTACTTTACTTACAACCAGCGAGGCCACCAGGTACTGAGAGTCATCTCGGTCGAGGCAGCAACCGGAGAGGCGAAGCCGATCGTCGACGAACAGAGTGACACGTTCATTGACTATGCTTACAAGAAGTACCGCCGAATTCTGCACGATTCTGACGAGCTGATCTGGATGTCCGAGCGTGACGGATGGAACCATCTTTACCTTTACGATCTCTCGACCGGCGAGGTGAAGAATCAGATCACGCAAGGGGAGTGGGTTGTTCGCAAGGTCGAGCGTGTCGACATCGAAACGCGGCAAATCTGGTTTCAGGCCAGCGGAATTCATCCGGTCCAGGATCCATACTACATTCACTTTTGCCGAGTGAAGTTTGACGGTTCGGGGCTGACATTTCTGACGGACGGTGACGGCACGCATTCTATTTCGTGGTCGCCCGATCGAAAGACTCTGGTCGACACATATTCGCGCGTTGATCAGCCACCGGTAACCGAACTCCGCGACGCTGACACGGGAAAGCTGATTTGCGAGCTTGAACGAGCTGACTGGTCGCGGCTTCTGGACACTGGCTGGAGGCCGCCGGAACGTTTTGTGTCGAAAGGCCGAGACGACACGACTGACATTTATGGCGTTATTTTCCGACCGACGAACTTCGACGCGTCGAAGAGGTATCCAGTGATCGAGAAAATTTATGCGGGCCCGCACGGCTCGTTTGTGCCAAAAGCATTTTCGGAATTTTTCTCCGCGCAGGAGGTCGCAGAACTCGGCTTCATCGTCGTCCAGATTGACGGCATGGGCACGTCGAACCGCTCGAAAGCATTTCACGATGTCTGCGCGAAGAATCTCGGCGACTCGGGTTTCCCCGACCGGATCAAATGGATCAAAGCCGCTGCTGAGAAGTACCCGTTCATGGACCTCAGTCTCGGAGTCGGCATCTATGGTGGATCGGCTGGCGGGCAGAGTTCGACTCGAGCAGTTCTGGCATTCGGAGACTTTTACACTGTCGCCGTTTCCGACTGCGGATGCCATGACAATCGCATGGACAAAATCTGGTGGAACGAACTCTGGATGGGCTGGCCGATCGGCCCGCACTATGAGGAACAGTCGAACGTCACGAACGCGCACCGCCTGACCGGCAAGCTTTTTCTGACGGTCGGTGAACTGGACCGCAACGTCGATCCGGCATCAACGATGCAGGTTGTCGACGCACTGGTTAAAGCCGACAAAGACTTCGACCTGCTGGTCGTTCCTGGCGGCGGACACGGCATCGGAGAATCGTCCTATGGTAAACGCCGTCGCCAGGACTTTTTCGTTCGACATCTGATGGGTGTAGAGCCGCGTGGCCGCTAGGGAAGTCAGCGTTGGGCGAAGAAATCAACCGTGAGACCGCGAAACGGTTCAGTTGACGGCAGTGATGTCGGTAAACTGTCGATCAATATCTCCTGCCACATTGTTCTGCCCCTGAGATGCCACCAGTGCCTCGTCTGCTGATAATTTCCACGATCCTCGCAATCTTCCTCCCATGCATGATGTCTGCTGCGGACCCGAGCGTCCCGGGTGACTTTTTCCAAGAGAGAGTCGCGCCAATCTTTCAGCAGCGTTGCTTGAGCTGTCACAACGACGACGAACGCAAAGGTGATTTTTCACTTCAGACTTCGACGGCTGCATTCAAAGACGGTTATCTGGAAGCTGGCGATGCCGACGCGAGTCACCTGATGGAACTGATCGCGCCGGTCGATGGTCAGCCTAAGATGCCAAAGAATGCTGATCCACTATCAGCCGTCGAAATCGCAGTCATTCGACAATGGATCGACGAGGGGGCTGCATGGCCTGCCGAGTTCAAGCTCAACGAGAGTCGGATTGCCGATCTGAACTGGTGGTCGCTGAGACCGTTAACTCGACCCGATATGCCGGCTCTTTGGACAGAACGCAGCCCACAGACAACATCGGAGGCGGAGCCCTTTCATGAAACCGGTCGATTGAGAATGCGAACGGAGATCGATGCTTTCATCCAGGACTCGCTCGATCGCAAAGGGCTGACGGCATCATTGGAAGCGGATCGAGCGACACTCATTCGGCGGCTCTACTTTGATCTGACCGGCCTGCCGCCGACTCCTAAAGAAATCGAAGCGTTCGTAAACGACAACGATCCGGGAGCTTACGACCTGCTCGTCGACCGGTTGCTCAATTCAAGTAGCTATGGAGAGCGCTGGGCACGACACTGGCTGGACGTTGTCCATTACGCGGACACTCATGGGTACGACAAAGACAAGCCGCGTCCGAACGCATGGCCGTATCGAGACTACGTGATCCGCTCGCTGAATAACGACAAGCCATATCATCGCTTTGTGCGGGAACAGATTGCGGGCGACTCACTTTGGCCGGACACGGTTGACGGTATCACGGCCACCGGATTCATCGCTGCCGGCCCGTGGGATTTCATTGGCCATGCGGAAGTTCCGGAATCAAAGATTGACGGGAAGGTCGCTCGCAACCTGGACCGCGACGATATGGTCACCTCGACGATGAACACCTTCTGCAGCGTGACGGTACAGTGTGCCCGATGCCACAACCACAAGTTCGACCCGATTACTCAGGAACACTACTACAGCTTGCAGTCGGTGTTTGCAGCACTTGATCGAGCCGACCGTACCTACGACGCCGATCCGCAAACCGCAGCACATCGCCGAAAATTGCTTGCCCGGAAGGAAGCACTGACGAAGGAAAAAGCCGAGCTGGATTCGACCGTCCAGAAACTCGCTGGCGGGAAGCTGGCTGAGATCGACGAGAAGCTCGCTGAACTGCAGAAGCAAAAAGAAACTGCTCAGGGAGTGAAACCAGAGTTCGGCTACCACAGCCACATCGAGAAAAAACAGGACTCCGTAAAATGGGTGCAGGTCGACCTCGGGCTGCCGACGCCGATCGAATCGATTGTTTACGTCGGCTGCCACGACACGTTCAACGGGATCGGTCACGGTTTTGGTTTTCCGTTGCGATACCGGATCGAAGCTTCCGATGACGAGTCGTTCCAGACAAATGTCGTACTTATCGCTGATTACACAGAAAACGATGTCCAGAACCCCGGAACCAGTCCGCAGGCTGCCGCAGCGCCGTCCGAATTGAAAGCTCAGTTCGTTAGAGTCACGGCGACAAAGCTCGCGCCGCGAAGCAACGACTATATCTTTGCGTTGGCCGAACTCAGCGTACTCACACCAGACGGGAAAAATGCAGCTCTCGGCAAACGTGTTACCTCGCTGGACTCAATCCAGGCACCCGTCCGCTGGCAGCGAGAAAATCTGGTCGACGGGTACTATTTCGGTGTCTCTGCGAACCCGGATGTTCAGAATCAGATCGCAAGACTAACCGAAGATCGGCGCCGAGTTCTTGACGAGGCTGTGACTGACGAACTCAAGGCGAAGATCGCTTCCAACGACGCAGCGATGGCTGAGACAAACGCGGCCATCAAAGCGTTGCCCGCGCAGAGCCGCGTTTACGCCGGGATGGTTCACCACGGAAGTGGAAACTTTGTCGGCACTGGTGCCAGCGGCGGCAGACCTCGCGCAATCCGCATTCTACATCGCGGCAACATTCAGCAGCCTCGAACCGTTGTCGGCCCTGGGACAATCCCCGTCATTGCCAATACGGACTGGCGGTTCGAGCTTGAAGAATCTCATCCAGAAAGCGATCGGCGAATTGCGCTGGCCAATTGGATCGTTCGTCGCGACAACCCGCTGACCTGGCGATCGATCGTCAATCGAATCTGGCAGTATCACTTTGGTCGAGGCATTGTCGATTCTCCAAACGACCTGGGGCGCATGGGGCAACTGCCGACACATCCGGAATTGCTCGACTGGCTGGCGGTCGAGTTTCGCGACGGCGGGCAGTCTCTGAAGAAGTTGCACCGGCTGATCGTGACCAGCTCGGTTTATCGGCAGAGTTCGCAGCATCACGAAGCGAACAGCCTGATCGACAGCGGAAACACGTACCTCTGGAGAATGAATCGACGACGACTCACGGCTGAGGAAGTTCGCGATGCCGTTCTAGCGGTCAGCGGAAAACTCGATCGAACGATGTTCGGGCCTGGGTTCCAGCTCTTCGTCCTTGAGCACCCGCAACATTCTCCCCACTACGAATATCACAAGCACGACCCCGACGATCCGGCATCGCATCGCCGTAGCGTTTACCGGTTCATCGGCCGCAGTCAGCCGGATCCGTTCATGACCACGCTGGACTGTGCTGACTCTTCGCAAAGCGTTCCGCGGCGAGACGAAACCGTCACCGCGTTGCAGGCACTTTCGCTGCTCAACAACAAGTTCATGCTGAGGATGGCGGAACATTTCAGCGTGCTCCTGGAAAAGGAATCCCCTGCCCCACAGCAGCAGGTCACGCGTGGATTCGAACTGGCGACCGGTCGCCGTCCAACGCCCGAGGAACTGGCCGCTCTGACGGAATACGCAAATGAATTCGGCACCGCTAACCTGTGCCGGCTGCTGTTTAACCTGAATGAATTCGTTTTCGTCGATTAACCAGATCTTGTGGTTACTCTTCACGACGAGAGATGCCGATGAGCAAATTCGTGCCTGGCATCCCTGACGGCACAGCAACCGAGTTCGCAGGCTCGACTCAGCGCATTCGACCAACTTGGATCCGCAGCCGCACTGACGGACAACCTGCTGCTCAACGAAAGCCGGCAACAGCCAGTCACCGTGTGTGGACTTCTCGTTTACTGCAGACTACTCGGAAGCCCGGTCCATCGTCTCATTGACGACTTTTTGTAGAACGGCTTCGAAATCGCGTGTGAATTCGGCAGTGTTGCAGAGCGGGCTGCGAGCGACCTGATTTCGAAGTGACAAGCGTAACGACCGAATTCGGTCGCGATCGGACGCGAGGCGTGTCACGATCTGTACGTAGTCTTCTTTGTCTGACGCGACGAATTCTTCGAGCCCAACGGCAGACAATACGCTCTTTCCCATGCGGCTGCTGAAGCGACCGCCGGGCAATGTGACGACCGGCACGCCCATCCAAAGCGCATCGCACGACGTCGTTCCACCGTTGTACGGTACGGTGTCCAGGGCGATGTCCATGCGCCGATACTCTGCCAGGAAAGCTGACAGTGGGACCGTCGGCGGCAATGGATCGATTCTTGCCGGTTCGATGCCGCAATCGGCGAAACGTTGCCGGGTCAGCTTTCGCGTTGATTCGTCAGCAAGTGGGAGTGCTTTCAGGACAAGTCGCGAATCAGGCACGGCGTGGAGCACACGACTCCACAAACGCACGGTTGAGTCCGTCAGCTTGGCCAGATGATTGAACGAGCCGAACGTGATAAATCCATTTCTTTCGAACGGAAACGGTGCAACGTCCGGCGTGTCTGGCTGAGGTTGATAACAAAGGAAGCAGTTCTTCAGGCGGACGATCCGTTCATGAGAATCCAGCTTCTGATTCGTCGGGCAGAGATGCTCATCGGCGATCAGCCAGTCGTTCGCAGGACGTTCGGTCTTGCCGGGGTAGCCGAGGTATGTCGCCAGGATGGGCGCAGGCTTTCTCGCCAGAACCATCGCGCGATTCTTTGCCGTGTGCCCACACAGGTCGATGAGAATGTCGAGCTTGTCTGACCGAATCTGTTCTTCGAGTCGAGCGTCGCTCCACGCCCCGCATTCGTGCCAGGCCACGTTGAGGTTTTTCAGCCGCTCTGTCAGCTCATCAACCGAGGCATTGTCCGAGTAACAGGTGACGTCGAACTGGTCCCGATCATGCTGCGTCAGGATTGGCTCGACAAAGTACCCGACCGGATGCTTCAACAGGTCCGGCGACAGAAATCCGACGCGAATTCTTAAACCGGCGTTTCTGGCTCGCGCGGCACATGGAGTTGGAGGATCGTGCCGCGTCGCGAGGTTGTGCAGCCGCGATGCCAGACGACGGTGAATTTCCAGAATGTCGTCGTCGGAAAGTGTGTCGCTGTAGAGAGAGGAAAACAGAGCGTTGCCAATCAGAGTTGCGTCGTCGGTCTGTTTTGAAAGGGCTTCGTCAAATGCCGCTCGCGATCGTTCACAGAGTCCCTGTTCGTGCAGCCCGTTGGCCAGCAGGCTGAACCCTTCCGGTCGATCCGGAAATGCCTCGGTCAGGCGTTTCCCTATCAGCATCGCTTCTGATACGTGGCCGGTCGTTGACAGAATCAACCCGAGTTTCAGGTTGGCCCCCAGATCACCCGGTGCTCGGCGAACGGCTTCACGGAAATACCCGACGGCCAACTCATGCCGATGCTCCTTCTGACGCAGCGTGCCGAGGTTGATGTGGGGCTCGGGATTGTTCGGCTCAAGCTTCGCCAGCTCGTTCCACCAGAGAACGGCAGCTTCGACATTGCCCCGCTCATACTCGATCAGCCCGATCAATGTGTACGCGTTTCCGTACTTCGGATACTCGGCAATTAACTGTTCAGCAGCCTCGAAGGCCGCATTCGAATCGCCGGTTTCGTAACACAGAACGGCGCGTTCATAGAGCAATTCGACAGACTGGCCCGCAGCTTGTATCCCCCCATTGATGACGTCCCGAGTTTCATCGAAGTTCTTCTGAATTCGCAGCAGCTTTGCCAGATTGATCCTCGGCTTCGGGTGTTGAGGATTCATAGCAATCGCGCGGCGGTACATCACGACGGCTGAAGCTGTGTCGCCTGAGTCTCGGAGGAGGTTCGCCAGGTTCAATGCGGCCGGGAAAAATTCTGGAGCAATTTCCAGCGTTCGCTCAAATGTCTGTCGAGCTTCGTCAGGATTTCCGGCTCGTTGCAACGCATTCGCAAAGTTGAACCACAATTCTGGAATCTGACTGCCCCGGCTGGTTAATTCACGGTAACGATTGATTCCTTCGTCGAGCCTGCCGGCACGAACCAGTGCCGACGCCAGATTGGCAGCGACTGTCTCATCGTCGGGACGTTGTCGCAGAATCTGCTCATACTCAATGATGGCCTCCGCGAATCGTCCGTGATTATGCAGAGAGATCGCCTTGTTGAGTGCGTCTTGCGAAGATTCCATTCGGATGGCAACCTCGTCTCACACCATGATGTCAAAAACGGGGCGACCGTTTGCGATGGGAAACGGTCGGTTGAGGTTGTCGTGAACCTCGGTGGCCGGATTGATACCGAGCAGGTGGTAGACGGTCGCCGCGAGGTCGCCCGTTGTTACGGGGTCGCGATCGGGGACGGCGCCGTAGCGGTCGGATCGACCATAGACGGCGCCACCTTTCACACCGCCGCCTGCCAGCAGAACGGTGTAGCACTTCGGCCAGTGGTCCCGGCTGATGTTTTTGTTGATCAGCGGTGTGCGACCAAACTCACCCATCCAGAGCACCAGCGTTTCGTCCAGGAGCCCACGTTCTTCCAGGTCGAGCAGCAGGACCGGCAACGTGTGATCGGTCAGCGGAAAATGCCATTCCGGCAGGATCTCGTACATCCGCGTGTCGTCGAAGCCGTGCGTGTCCCAGCCTCCGTCCGTTTTGCTGCGTCCGCCGATGCTTCGCGAGAAGTAGGCCGTCACAAACTTGACGCCAGATTCGACAAGCCGTCGCGACAGCAGACAACTCTGCCCATACGTCGTGCGTCCGTACGCTTCGCGCATTGGCTCGGGTTCCTTCGTCAGGTCGAAGGCTTCTCGAACTCGTTGAGAATTCAGCATCGCCAACGCTCGCTGATAGTAAGCATTAACGCCCTGAGCAGCGGCAGAATTGTCCAGGTCACGAGCCTGCTGATTGATCAACTGCTGAAGCCGTCGCCGGTCTCCCAGTCGTTTCATGGAAACATCAGCGGGAAGACTGAGTTGCGACAGGCGGAAATCGGGAGCGTTAGGATCGTTCGGCACGAACAGTGGATCGTGGATGCGACCGAGGAAGCTCGCACGCTGGCCCGGAGTCTTCGAGCCGTCTGAAATCGTCCACGGAAACGACACGAATGTCGGCATTCCGTTGGTATTCGGCGAGACCGCATCGACAACGGAGCCGTATGCCGGAAACAGGTCCAGCGATTCCCGCAGACGCTGATCGTCGATCGGAGGTTCGACACCGGTCAGAGCTGTGTAGCCTGCTGAGTTGTGATTGTTCATCGTGTGATGGACCGTGCGAATCTGCGCGATCTTATTCATCACTTTGGCTGTTTCGGGCAGGTGCTCACAGACATGCATACCGGGCACAGAAGTTGAAATCGGGTTGTACTTCGATCGGTAGGCGTCGGGAGCGTCCAATTTCATATCGAACGTGTCGACATGACTTGGTCCTCCCCATTGAAAGAGGAAGATTACGGACTTCGCCCGAGCTTTGGGCGCGTTTTCTGAAGTGGACTGTTCTTTTGCTTCGATCAACTTCGGAAGCGTCAGCCCGAGCAACCCCGGCCCACCGGCGCGCAGAAGGTCGCGACGATGAAACTCGGCGATGCTGGAGATTGGCTTTTTGTTATTCATGCTGCTTCTCACTGAAGCTTGAATCAGTACGGGCGGTAGGATGGGCGATTCCCACCCTGCCTATCTTCGGAAAAGAAACTCGTTCGAATTAAGCAATGCCCAGGCCACGTCTTCCAGTCCGCGTCGTGGGGAATCAGAACTCATGATGTGATCTTCAGCGGTCGCCAGCTCCTCGCCAGAAGGCTTGCGGCTCAGAGCCGACCAGTAAAGATCGGTGATCGTTTCCTCAAACGGTTCGCCATTTTTCCCGGCCTTTGCGATGCGACCGTTGCCGCTGCGAAGGAGCTGGTCGACAAGCTCGCCGCTGACCAGTTCAAACGTCTGAGCGAGCGTCGTGCCGTTTGTCCGTTCGCATTCGCACGTCAGCAATCGACCGGGTTTCCCGAACAGAGCCAGAAAGCGGTCGCCAATTTCTGGAGTTGCATATCGATGCCCGCCGTTCCGTACGCCGCGAAGCTGGACCGCCCTTGTGCCGGGATCGTGGCCGCCAAATTTGATCGGCACATCCAGCGTCTGCGCGACGGCGTCGAGCGTCTGCTCGGCTGTCAACCGGCTTGGAACAGCATGTGAAAAGAGCAGCTCGTCGTCAGCGTTCGTCGAGTTGGTCGTCGACGAAAGTTGATACACCTTCGAATTCATAATGACCCGCATCAGGTGTCGGACGCTGAAGTTGCCCTCGACAAATTCCTTCGTCAATGCGTCCAGCAGTTCGGGATTCACTGGCGGGTTCGTCGACCGGAAATCATCGATCGGATCGACGATGCCTCGCCCCATGATCTGGTACCAGATTCGGTTGGCCTGAGCGGCGGCGAACCGATCATTGTCCGGGGAACTCATCCACTCGGCGATTCGTTGCAGCCGGTCGAGTTTCGGTTTGCCTTGATCATCTGACGAGCCGGCAGAATCAGACGCATCGTTGGACAGGTTTCCGAGGTATCGCAGCCCGGCAGTTTCACCAGTCGTTGGATTTTTGACGTCGCCGGTTTCTTTCAAAAGGACGATCTGCTCGCCGACGAATTCGTTTTTGTCGCTCTTATCGCGTCGTTTGTTCTCGATGATTTTGTAGTCGACGCGGCCAAAGAAATTAGACCAGCCGTAATAATCGTCCTGCGTCCAACGGTCGAACGGATGGTTGTGACATTTCGCACATTGCAGCCGAATCCCGAGGAAGACCTGAGCCGTCGCTTCGCCGCGCGCTTCCGGGACTCGCAATGCGCGGTAAAAGTTGGCGGGCGGAACGTTGTACGTGCTGCCGCGAGCTTCCAGGATCTCCTTCGCCAACTGATTCAAAGGCTTGTGCTTCGCGAAGGATTCGTGAATCCAGTCGTGAAAAACCTGGACGCCTTTGCGGTCGAGCGTTTTTTCTTCAACGAGTAACAGGTCAGCCCATCGCAAGGTCTGCATGTCGACAAACTCTGGCGACTCCAGCAGTTGATCAATCAGCTTCTCGCGTTTGTCGGTATCGGTTGAGGTGACAAACGCCTGAGCCTGCTCGACCGTGGGCAGTAGACCGGTCAGATCGAGATACACCCGCCGAAGAAATGCCGTGTCGTCGCAAACGTCAGACGGATTGATCTTCAATCGTGCGAGCTGCCTGAAGACCAGCTCGTCAACAAAGTTCGCTGGCTCAAGTGCTGCCGCGACGAAATCAGGACGCTCGGGGACAAACTCCAGTCTGACTGGAACCTGTTGATCGAGATACCTCACTGTGACAGTTGTCAGTCCGGCCCGGTCCCCCGTTGCGACTCCGAGACTGGAAACCGCAACAAACGTTGCGGAAGACTCGTAGACCGCAAGGCTGGTCACATCGCGTTTCGATCCGTCACTGAATTCAGCCGTCGCTCGAATCGTGACCGTCGTGTCCGGCGCGTAAATGGTTGCGTGCTGAGGTTCGACTCGCAGGGCGACAGGTTCCGGAGCATTCTCGGGGTCCACTGGCATTCCTGCCGCGATCCAGCCCGTGAGGATCCGGTACTCTTCCGAGTCAACTTTGAAGCGTCGCCCGCCTTCATGCGGAACATCCATCAGCGGCTTCCGCAGCAGCAGACTCGCTTCCGGCGTGACAACATTCGCCCGCCGCGCCCCCTCTTGCCGACTGAGTGTCTCAAAATCCTGCGCCGGATCCTGTCCTCTCAACGAAAGTTTCAATCCACCTTTGCCGTTCGCATTTCCATGACAGGTTCCCAGGTTACAGCCTGCCTTGGACAGCACGGCCATGACGTCGTGCCGAAACGATGGCGCACGTTCATGAGTCGACGCCGCGCCGCCCTCGGACGCAGTCGTCGAGGAGGCCAAAGCGGTCATCGAAATTGTTGCCAGCACGAGCCGGCAGGCAGAGTGATGATTCAACATAAGGGCGGGAAGTCTGGGAAGGAATCGGACATTGGTCCAGAGGGCTTGCCAGTTTACTCGAATTCCGCCTCGATCATGCAAGAGACTTGCTGGTTCCGCTCAGACTACTTCCGAATGTGGACATGGAATCTGTCCGTGTCTCCACTGGCGGATCGGATGTTGCTGAAGATACGGCTGGAATCGGACTCCCCCGATGGCGGAACAGCCTTCAGGGTGACTGGTCAGGTTTCGGAGAATCGTCGTCAGCAGACGGGGGTGGGTTGAGCTCGAAGGTTTTCTCCAGCCCTTTGACCAGCTTGTCGACGAATTTTCGCAGCAGTTCGTAGGCCCGGTCTGTGAACAGGCCGGCGAGCAGACCGAAGAAGGCGCTGCTGTAGGGGTTCATGTAGAAGCTGACGTCTTCATTACTGACAACCAGAACGTTCTTGCCACCTCGGATGGCTAGGAGCGTGATGAATCCGGCAGCTACTCCGAACCCGATGTCAGTCGGGCTGAGAACCCGTTTCGCTCGAATGGCGGCGATCACGGCGCCGATCGTTCCGCTCATGATGACAACCAGTGAAAGCAACTGATCGCTGGCCATGTAGCGAGGCAGAAAAAACTGCCACCACACCGAGACGGCGGCGGTGATGCTTGAACGCTGCGGTTCGATTTCCCTCTGATCGTTGTCTGGCGGTCTGGTATCTTCGAGCAGTTCGTAGACGTCGTTGCGGATCGTGCCGAGCGTGATCTGTTCCTGATCGCTTCCCGAGACGGCCAGCGTCTGTAATCGACCGAGCTGCTGACGAAACTTCTGAAGCTGTGTCCTTCGGTCGGATTTCCCAGCGAGTCCGGCGCCGCCACCATCGCCCGAGTCGTCGTTACCCTCGGCCAGATCGGCCTGCAGGTGAGCGACCTGCAACGTCAGGAACTGCTCCAGCTTCTGCCGACCCCGAACTTCGCCGACCCAGAACAGGACGGAAAGCACAATTCCCATCAGACAAAGCAGCGTGAAGCCGGAAAACAGCGACGACGGTTTGGTCAACGTTTCCCAGTACCAGCGGACTGGTTGCCGCGTTTCGAGATCAAGTTGGCCGCTGACTTCTCTCAGGTCAAATTCAGCGGTTTCTCGTTTCCGTTTCTCTTCGGCTGCTTCCTGCTGAGCTTTCATCAGGTTTTCGCGAGTCGCCGACAACTCGGACTGAACACGCTGCTCGCGCTTTTCGACGGCTGCTCGTTGCTGAGCAAGCTGGTCACGGTCGGCAGTCAGGTTTTTCAGATCCCGTTGCAGTTCGGTCTGTTGCGCTGTCAGTGCTTTTATCGTCTGCTCACGCCTGGCGAGTTGACTCCTCAAAGTGGACGCCTGGTCGGAGCCGGAAGCGTCTTTGCCATTGAGAATTGCGTCAAGCTGCGGTTTCAGCTCGGTGTACCAGCCTGGTGGGTCGTCGATCCACAGGCTGCCGAGAAAACCTCGTTCGCTGGGCGAGACTTTGCGTTTCATCTCGACCGGTTTCGAAGCCTGACGCTCAAGCAGCCTTTCAAAATCACGGCGACAGGCGGAAACGAGCATCTCGCGCGAGCCGGCGTTGACGTAGGTCTCGGCGGCTGCGGCTGCTGCGGCGTTGGTGCTGGCGGCGGTGTTGGCGGCGACATAAGCGGCGTTGGTGGCGTCGGCGGCATCGTAGGCGAGGTTGGCGCCATAGGCGTAGGCGGGGTTCAAGTCGTCGGCGGTGGCGGCGGCGACGCGAAGTTCGTCAGCAGCGACGTTTTCTCCGCGAGAAAAGTCGGTGGCCAGATTCAATGCTCGTTCAACAGCGTGGGCCAGCGACGTTCTCTTGTCGGAATTGTTAGGCCACGCCTTGACGCAAAGTGGCTGGACACGCCGAGCCGCGCGGACGGCGTAAGCAACGAGCGCCCTTTGCGGCAACTGGCTGAGTTCTTCTTCGGTTGGAAGCTGTGGAGTTTCGTCGGCCATGAGAATGCTCGGGCGGGTCGGCGGAATTTTGAACCATCATCTCAGTCGAACACGTCCGGTATGTCCACTCTGCATTGCCGAGTGGTCTCACGTGAGGCAATCAGCCTGCTACCGGATGCTGGTTTGACAGGTGAAAGCGCCCGCTGGAAGAACGGTCCAACCAGAAAGCGAAGAGGCAGAGCGGCCCAAGCGGAATGGCTGGTTGCGTCGTCCTCAGCTTGGCCAGTTGCTCGTTTCACTTCGCGAATTTCACTACACAACGTTGATCAAAGTGCTGACTGAACTCTTTACACCGAAGATGGCCCCGTCATGAACAGTTTCCGTTTTGTTGTCCGCTTAGTCTTGTGTCTCGACGGTTGTCGCCTGGCTGGTTCTGTTGTGGCAACGTTGTTGCTCGCCGCCATGATGACTCGCCCTGGCGAAGCCGCTCCGAACGTGCTGTTCATCGTTGCGGACGATCTCAACTGTGCCATCGGGCCGTACCGTGCCACTGAGTCGGACCATGGCGTGGCGGTGACTCCGAATCTGGATCGGCTGGCGACTCGGGGGCTGGTGTTTGATCGGGCTTACTGTCAGCAGGCGGTTTGCAATCCGTCGCGGTCTTCGTTTCTGACCGGACTGAGACCTGACACCGTCGGCGTGGACGACCTGCGGAAATCTTTTCGCGAGACGGCGCCCGACGGCAACACGCTCGTCACGCTGCCGCAGCATTTCAAGAATCACGGCTACTTCTGCCAGAACATTGGCAAGCTGTTTCACAACATGGGCGAGACTCAGGACCGCCGTTCGTGGTCGATCGACGAAGTCCTTTTCAAAGGGACTCACGCCGACGATACGGTTTTCGCAAACGCTCCGTGGAAAGGCGAAAAGCGACCCTACAAAGCGGAAGTGACCGAGGCTCACAATGTCCCCGACACGGCTTATCGGGACGGGCAGATTGCCAACCTGGCGGCGGCGATGCTGCGCGACCATGCGGGAAGCGAGCAGCCGTTCTTTCTGGCGGTTGGATTCTGGCGTCCTCACCTGCCGTTTGTGGCTCCGAAGAAATACTGGGACCTTTATCAGCCGGAAAAGATCCCGATGCCTGATCCGTCCGCCACTCCAGACAACGTGCCGGACATCGCGATGCACGAGTCTCGCGAGATCAAAGGCTACGGCCTGGCTCCGAAGGACCGCCCTTTTGCCGAAGACGAGATCCGACATTACCGCCACGGCTATTTCGCGTCGATCAGCTTCATGGATGCGCAGATTGGTGAGATTCTCGACGCGCTCGATGAAAGCGGCCAGGCCGACGACACGATCATCGTTTTCACCTCGGACCACGGGTTTCATATCGGCGAGCACTCGCTGTGGGGCAAGACATCGAACTTCGAACTCGACGCCCGAGTCCCGCTGATCGTCGCCTCGCCGCAGCATGAAGAGGGACACGGAAAACGCACGCAGTCGCTGGCAGAACTCGTCGACCTTTATCCGACGCTGGCTGAACTGGCGAAAATCGACAACGACCTTCCGAATACGCTGGAAGGTGCGAGCCTGGCAGCAGTCGTGGTGGACCCTGAAGTGTCGATCAAAGACGCCGCTTTCACCCAGCATCAGCAACCCTTCTACGGCAGTCGAGCGAACTGGAAGGCCTGGGGCTATTCCGCCCGAACGGCCCGGTGGCGGTACACCGAGTGGCGATCGATCGCCGACGAGAGTGTGCTGGCCCGCGAACTTTACGACCACGAAAACGACGGACGGGAAACGAGCAACCTGGCCGACTCGCCAGGCCACTCAGACGTTGTGAGACAACTTTCGTTGCGACTGGCGAAGCAGTTTCCACGAGGAAAAAGCGAACGATGAAACTCCTGAGACGCTTATTGTGCGGCGCCGTGATGCCGGCGCTGCTGCTCGGAGTCACTTGCCGCACCGGGCGGAGTGCCAACGCCGAGCGACCAAACATCCTGTTTATTCTGGCCGACGATCTCGGCTGGAGTGACCTCGGATGTTATGGCAATCGGATCTTCGAAACTCCAAACCTGGATCGTCTGGCCGGTTCGGGAATTCGATTTACCCAGGCCTATGCGGCGGCTCCAATCTGCTCAGCATCGCGAGCGAGCCTGCTGACCGGGAAAACTCCGGCGCGGCTCGGTTTTGAATTCGTCACCAAACCCGAGGCCGGTTATCAGCCAGTCGCGGCGCCGCTTCGAGCGCCTCGGTACACGCTGAATCTTCCCCTGGAGGAGATCACGATTGCCGAGGCGTTGGGCGCAGCGGGGTATCAGACGGCGTTCTTTGGCAAGTGGCATCTGAACCGCCATTACCAACGTTACCTTGGCTGGAGCCCGACGCACGGGCCAAAAGCTCAGGGCTTTGCCGTGGCTGAGGAAGACTTTGGGAGCCATCCCTACTCGTACTGGAGCGACAAGTCACAGCGGTCAGCGATCGAACTGCCTGCTGGCGAGTTTCCTGAAGATTCAATGACTCAGCGAGCCGTCCGTTTTCTGACGAGCAAACATGATCGACCATTCTTTCTGATGGTGTCGCACTTTTTCGTTCACACGCCAGTTCATACTCGGATCGGCTGGCTGCGTGACCGGTATCTTGAAAAGCTGCCAATGGACCAGCCACGCCGGGAACAGCTGGCTCACTATGGGGCGATGGTGACAACGCTCGACCACTACGTGGGGCAGTTACTGGGGACTCTTGATTCGGCAGGCCTGACTGAGTCCACGCTCGTTGTCTTCACGTCGGATAACGGCGGACATCCCGAGTACGCCGGCAATGCTCCGCTGCGAGGTTCCAAATGGAATCTCTACGAGGGTGGAATTCGAGTTCCGTTCGTCGTTCGCCCGCCAGGGAAAGCAACGTCTGGATTGCGGCGCACGGGGCGAATCTGCGATGAAGTCGTTTCCGGGACGGACCTCTTTCCGACCTTTGCTGAAGTCGGCGAGGCTGCGTTTTCAGAAAAAATCGACGGTCGTTCAATCAAACAACTCTTGAACGACTCGACAGAATCGCCGCCGCCGGTTGAGAAGGTCTGGCACTTCCCTTACTACCATCCGGAGACCGGTTACCGCAAAGCTCCCGGCAGGATCGGCGTGAATGATGGGTTCACCAGTAAAACGAAGCCTCATTCAGTGGTTCGTTCCGGGCCGTGGAAGCTGATTCACTTTTACGAAGCGGACCATGACGAGCTGTACCATTTACCGAGCGATCCTGCCGAAGCGAATGATCGAAGTCGTCATGACGGCGGAGTTGCAAAGCGGCTGCGAACGTTGCTCGACTCAAAACTGGCCGAAGCGGGAGCCCGGATGCCCGTTGCAAATCCCGATTGGAAGCCGGAATAACATCGTCGAAAGTCGTTGGCGGATTCTGTAGCCTGTTGACCTGTCGCCGTGGCCAATTCCTGCCGAAGTGTTTTTTAGAAAGTCGATCGAAACATGCGTGCTTCTTACGCTCTTCGTTTGTGTCTTGTTGCTGGCTTCTTCGTCTTCGTGCCCAATGCCGGAGCGGCGTCACCAACCGTCAGGAAGGACATTGAGTTTGCAAACGTCGACGGGCACAGTCTCAAACTTGATCTTTATCTGCCGGCAGAGGTGAAGAGCGCTCCGCTGGTCGTGTGGATTCACGGAGGAGGCTGGCGAGGCGGAAGTAAGAATAATTGTCCGATTTCCTGGCTCACCGACGACGGCTACGCCGTGGCGAGCATTTCTTACCGGCTGACGGATAAAGCCATTTTTCCGGCGCAGATTCACGACTGCAAAGGTGCGATTCGCTGGCTGAGAGCGAACGCCGAAAAGTTTGGTTACAGCACGACGAAAGTCGGAGTTTCCGGGAGCAGCGCCGGCGGGCACCTGGCAGCACTCGTGGGAACTTCCGGAGACGTTAAAGAACTGGAAGGCACGGTCGGGGGGAATCTCGATCAGTCATCACGGGTTGACGCGGTTATCGACTTTTATGGAGCAACCGACTTCGTGCTGAGATCAAAGACGCAGCCTCACCGAGCGAACGAAAAAGGGTCCGTTGTATACCTGCTGCTCGGTGGCGGTGCCGATCAGAAAGTGGAACTCGCGAAGCAGGCGTCTGCCGCGTTTCACGTCACGAAAGACGATCCACCGTTCCTGGTTTTTCATGGATCAAGCGACAAAACCGTGTTGCTCGACCAGTCGCAGCGCATCAATGAGGTCTACACGAAGGCCGACCTGCCGATCACTCTGCACGTGTTGAAAGGTTCCGGGCACGGCGGCAAAGAATTTTACGAAGGTGAACGACGCGGCCTTATTCGAGAGTTTCTGGCAAAGCATCTGAAATAACAGTTTCAGAGATTCTGCCGAACTCATCAGAGTTCGGAATCACAGCCCGGATGCAGGATTGATTTTGTCATGGCAAATTTTCGATACACAGCAGCAATGATTTTTGCGTTTGTGGCAGGCTTCCTGGTCAACCTGGAAGTTCTTGCAGAGCCGATGAGCCTTCCGGCGGAGCGACAGGAGATTGTCCTGGTGCAGGACGGCAGGCCGGTTCACAACCTGATCTGCCTGCCGAACGACGAAGCTGATCCAGCGGCAGTGCTGGCTCTGAAGGAGTATCGCTCGCTCGTTAAGAAAGCGACGGGCGTTGAACCAGCAAGAATTGAGAAGCCAGTTGTAGGGACGCCAACGATTTTTTTCGGTCGGAATCCGTGGTCGATCAAAGCAGGAATCACGACGGATGACCTGCCGTCGGAAGGCTTTCGAATTCGATCGATTGGGCAGGACATCCATATTGTCGGACGAGACACGCCCAAGGTCGGTGCTCATCAGGTGGCTGCTCGAACCGGCATGGAGCCAGGCACGCTTTTCGGGACGTACGAATTTCTCGAACGCTACTACGGGATGCTGTTCGCCTGGCACGACGACCTGGGCACGATCACTCCGCCAAAAAAGGAACTGACGATCCGGTCAATGCACCTTGTGGACGGGCCGGATTGTTCGTATCGGCAGTTCACGAAGTCGCCCGAGGGGCAGGCAAACGAAGTTTTTGGTCGAAGGTTGCGGCTGGGACACCCGCTGGAAGTTCGGCACGAGCACAACTGGCATCGCATCATGTCGCCGGATGTTTACGGAAAAGAGCATCCCGAATGGTTCGCCGAGATCAACGGTCAGCGATACGCGAAGCACTACTCGGAAAAACGCGGCGGACAGGTCTGCACGAGCAATCCTCAGGTCGTTGACCATTTCGCGAAGGCGGCGATCGCTCATTTCGACAAGTACCCGACAGCGGACATGTTCTCGATCGCCGCCAACGATGGCCGCAAATTCTGCACGTGTCGCGAATGTGAAGCTCTCGACAGCGGTCGCGTCCGTCCTGATGGACGGCGAGTTCTGACGGATCGGTTTATCACGTTCAGCAATCAGGTCGCCGAGCGAGTGGCGAAGGTTCATCCTGATAAGCGACTCGGAGTGATCATTTACCTCGACTACAAATACGCGCCGCAGAACGTGAAACCTCACCCGATGCTTTTTCTCGTCCACCCGACCAATAGCGGTTTCTCGCAGGGAGCGTACTACGAAGGCGATGAATGGTCCGAAGCGGCGATGGAACGCGGTTGGCACAAAGCGGCCGGAACGTTCTACAAGTACGACATCTGGCATTACGACCAGACGCCGCTCTACATGATCGCTCCGGTCACGAAGCATTTGATTGAAAAATGTCGAGCGCAGAAGAACCATGGCGTCGACGGCGGATACCACTACATCGCGCGTTCGTACGAACTGCTCGGTGCGGGGCATTATCTACTCGGCAGGATGCTCTGGGACAACGATTTTGACGCCGAAGCCGCCGAAAAAAACTACTACCGCGCGCTCTACGGCGTCGCGGCTGACGATGTGAAGGCGTACTACGACCTGCTGGAAACGGCGCTGGTTAAAGTCTTCAAAGAAGGACCCGGCAAAGCGAAAGAAGAAGCGATGATCGCTTCGTTTTTTGATCGCTATCCGGGAGCGAACAATCCGGGAATCTACCTGGCCGCCTACTGGCCAATCCTTGGTCAGATGAAAGAAACGATCGACCGTGCCTACAGCAGAAAGCGAGCGTTGTTGCCCGACGAAAACGAGCGACTTGTCCGACTGATCGACCATCACAACTACACGATGCACACTGTCAGCACGATGGTCCTCGCAGGACGCGGATTGACCAGTTCGGCAACGATTCAGGATCGCAAAGGTTTCGAAATATCAAAGTCCAAACGTAACGCCGCGATTGAGAAAATCTCGAAGTACCAACCGTACTACGCAAAGTTGATTTCCGAGATGGATCAGTCCAGCCACACCGGCGTCATCTACGGAAAGAAGCCGACGATCGAAGTACGGGCACCGTCTGACTTCAACGAGTGAATTCTCATCGTCATGGAACGTGGGGCAGGCTGACTCACTCCGTCCGCAACGGTCGATAGTCGGGGTGATCTTCCGGAGCGTGCAGGCGTCGGGCCTTGGAGCGGCCACCTTTCCAGATGTCGTACTCGGCGGTTGCGTACTTGTCGAACCATTCGTCGAGTTGCCTGGCAAGTTCCGTTTGAATTGCGGCGTGTTCCGGCTGGCCGAACAGATTGAATCTTTCGTGAGGGTCGGCGGCCATGTCGTAGAGTTCGCCCGGCCCTACCGGCGACCGACGCGCGACGTACTTCCAGTTTTCAGTCCGGACAGATCGAGTTCCCTCCATCTCGTAGTACATCGCCGTCTCCCAGTCGATCGTTTCACCACGTAGCAGTGGTGCGTAGCTTCGCCCGGACAGTTTCTGATTCGGTTTGTTCGGGATGCGATGCTTCAGCCCGACGTGTTCGAGAATGCTCGGCAGGAAATCGGTATTGCTGACCATGATGTCGGTCTTGCCGGGGGCGATTGTTTTCGGATGGCTGACGATCATCGGCACCTGCATCATCAGGTCGTGAGCGCCGAAGGGCCGAGTGTGATCGCCCATGCCGAAGAAGCCATTCTGGCCGCCCATCCAGCCCTGGTCACCGGCGAAAATAACAACCGTATTTTCGTCAAGGCCGTGCTGCATCAGAGTGTCCATCACTGTGCCGACGCCATCGTCAACGCCGCTGACTTCCGCTGCCACTCGCCGCATGCTGACGATGTTGTTGTGGTAGGCCTTATTGTTGTACTGCCAGGGGTGGATTGTGTCGCGAGGAAACGATTCCAGCATTTTGTCGGCGTAGTACTCGGCGTGCCGATTCTTTGCTGGCCTCAGCAGCAGATTGCCCAGGCAGTACGGCCCGTTATAAGCGAGGTACAGGAAGAACGGTTTCTCGCCATCCTTGTTCTGCTCGATAAAGTTGACAGCGTGGTCGGTCCAAAGATCAGTCATGTATTTCGGAGATGGGACGACCTTTCCATCGAGGATGACCGGGTCGGTGTAGAGGCTCGACGTTCCGCCCCGAACCATGGTTGCCCAGTACGAAAACCCGTCCTGCGGATTCATATTCGCGCCGAGGTGCCACTTGCCGCTCAGGCCGCAGACGTAGCCTTCCGAATGCAGAATCTCCGGCAGCGTCTCGAACTCATCCAGCGAGTAGTACGCTTCGGGGCCCATCATGAATTTGTTATCGAGGAAGGAGTGGACTCCATGCTGAGACGGCATCAGCCCGGTCAGGAACGTCGCTCTCGTCGGCGAGCAGACCGGATTGCTGCTCATCGCCCGTTTGAAAAGCATCCCGCCCGCGGCAAGCCGGTCAATGTTTGGCGTCAGGATGTCTTTGTTGCCGTAGCACCCCAGCGTCCACGCGCCGTGATTGTCGGTCAGGATGAAGACGACGTTTGGCTTCTTCGCCGCAGCAGCATCGGTCTGCGTGGCGGTGAGCAGCAAAAGGAACAGAATTCCGAGAACTGTACGTCGAGCGGGCATGTTGAACTCCGATGGTCATTCTCAAGCCGAATACTTGAGCGATCCTGGAAATCGTACCGGACGATTCGGCCCCCTCATACCGGCTGAGACTTCTGACGCTCCGTTCGAGTCAGTCCCGACTGACCATACGAAAGTGACTCCGGCTGTCCCGTCACGAGAAATTCGGGCCACGGATAAGCACAGATTTTCATCTTTAGCGATTGCAGTGCTTTCCTGCGGCCAAACATCCGGCTGGTTTCCCGCCTGCGAGGGAACTCGTCTCGGGAAAATTCCGCTGGCCAACTAGACTCCCCACTGGCTGCCGTCTGCTGGATCGGAGTTCAAGGATGAAACGAACCTGTTTAACTGTGTCGCTGTGCGTCATCGCTGCCGTATTCTCTGGGGCGGCGAGTGCTCAGGATGATCAGTTCGCGCTCAAGCCGCAGCCAGAGATTCACCCGTGGAAGGACGACGCCGCTCTGCACTCGGTCGAGGTGCTCGGCACAAAAGTCGCCTGGGCCGTCGGTGATCACGGTACGGTCTGGCGGACTTCGGACGGCGGCGAATCGTGGAGCCTGCTGCAGGTTCCTGCCGATGTCTCGCTGCGAAGCGCGTGTTTCCTGTCAAAACGCGTTGGCGACGGCCACGTCGGGACAAGTCAGATTGCCTGGCTGGCTGGCCGAGGAACTCGTCCTTACACCCGCTCCGGCTACGGAGTAATTCTCAAAACTGCCGACGGTGGCAAGTCATGGGTGACGCCTGGCGAAGGTCAGATTCTGCCGCCACTGAATTATGTTCGGTTCTTTGGACCGAATGACGGCGTGGCGGTGGGTGAGGCGACACCCGATTTTCCAACCGGAGTGCTGACTACTCAGGACGGTGGCGAAACCTGGCAGCCAGCTCCTGGTCAGCAAACCGCCGGCTGGCACGCGGCGTCGTTCGCCGAACTGCATGACGGAATCGTGACCGGCCCGCGCGGTCGGATTTCGCTGGTCGCCGGAACGAACGTCGCGCCGCCTCGGCTGGACGCGGGAAGCCTGCGAGGAATCCGCGCCGTCTCGTCCGCTGATGGCCTGACCGCATGGGCGGTCGGTGACGGAGCAACGGTGCTGTCGTCATCGAACGGCGGAGTTTCCTGGGAAGCATTGAACGCTTCGTTCCCGCCAGAACTTTCGCGGTTCGTCGACTTCGCCGCCGTGTCCGCGGTGAATGACAAAGTCTGGGTGACGGGAAATCCGGGCGGCTGCGTGTGGCACTCACCGGACGCCGGGGCAAGCTGGACTCGCCAGGCGACGGGACACTCGGCACCGATCCACTCGTTGAACTTCACGAACGAAGAAGTCGGATTCGCTGTCGGCGCGTTCGGCACAATTCTTCGCACAACCGACGGCGGAAGTTCCTGGCACGTCTGCCGAGCGGGGCGTCGCCGTACGGCCATCCTGAATATCCACACTCGTCCAGAAAGAATTCCGTTCGGGATGCTGGCCAAACAGGGAGGTGACGAAGGCTTCCGGACGGTGGCGATCGTCGTGCCTAGACGCGACACCACTGCGGAAACGGACCTCAGCCTGGAACGACAGATGCACGATGCCGTGACGACGGTCGGAGGATCGAGTGCGGGACTCGGCTGGCGATTGCCGATCGCCCTGCCGGAAGTCGACACGAGCGTCGATCTGCTGACAGCGGAATGGCAGAAGCACACGGAAGGCAAGCTGGTTGAAGTCGTTGTTTCAAATCTTGTGGCGGCGATCCGATGCTGGCGACCGAGCGTCGTCGTTGTCGAAGAACCGGGCAATGACGATGCCACCGCGAGGCTGATTCTCGACGCTGTCAAGCGAGCTGTCGCCGAAGCCGCCGACTCAACGAGCTTCATCGAACATCAGGAGTTTGCCCGTCTGGACGCCTGGAAAGTGGAGCGAGTGTTCGCTCGCGCGTCACCGAAAACACGAGCGGGCATGACGATCGATCCGTATGACGTGCTGCCTCGCCTGGGCACAACCGTCGAAGCAGCAGCGTCAGCCGGGCGAGCAAAACTGATGACAGCGATTGAGCACGCGCCGCAGCCCGAACCGTTCGTGCTGATCGAGACGGACGGAAGTCGGTTCGAACTGGTGTCGCATCGTGACTTCTGGTCGGGAATTTCTTTGTCGCCGAACTCTGACGCGCGGCGGCCTCAGCTTCCCATCATTGAAGGGCAGCTTGAGCAACAAAAGGAACTGGCGATCCGACAGCGCAACTTCCGCGGCATCTCTGAAAAGTACGTCGACGACGTTCAAAAGGCCTCGCAGCTGGTGGCCGAATTACGGAATGTCGTGCGAGGCATGCCGGCTCGTCAGGCGGCCTTGCAGATCGCTCACCTGGCCAGTGACTACCGCCGCCGGTCGCAATGGGATCTTGCTGAAGCGACGTTCATCGAACTCATCGATCGATACCCGAACGAACCCGTCGCCGCCGAAGCCATGCTGTGGCTGCTCCACCTGTGGAGCAGCAGCGAAATGGCCTGGCACCGCAGTCGTGACGTGCAGATGACGGCGAACGTTCAGCAGACAAGCCGTTTCATGATCAATGGTCGAATTCAGAAACTGCTCGATGCCGCGAGGAAAGAGCAGAACGATCCACTGAAAACAGCACGAGCGCTGAATGCCGATCCGTTGTCGGATCTGGAAGTGGTTCAGCAGACGCCATCGCAGGATGCTCAGAACTGGCAGTCAGAAACGCATTCGTACTGGCGGAAGCAGGCGATTCAGATGGGACAGGTTATCCGGCAACGACTGCCGGAAGTCTATCCGGCACCTGCTGTTACCTGGCCGCTGGCATCGGTCTTGCGCCGCGAGGGGCACGCTCGGATCTCCGAGAATCTTTACCGCAAACATGTCAGCGCTGATCCGAACGACCCAGTCGGTCTGAGAGCGTCAGCTGAACTCTGGGTGACTCAACCGGTCGACGCGATGCCGACGCAACTTGGGTACTGCACCTGGGCCACGGTCCGACCGCACCTCGACGGAGTCCTCGGCGACGAATGCTGGGTTGAAGCCCGCGAGATTCTGCTCTCTCCTGGCAATACCTCGTCGCAGCAACCAGCGACTGATCCGATCATCGTAAACAAAGCCGCTTACCCATCGGTCATGCTGTCTCACGATGACCAGTTCCTCTACATCGCCGCCACGCTGCCACGACAATTGAGCCGCCAGCAAGTCCGAAGTGGAGAGGTGGCACCGGTCCACTTCGAAGGTCGCACACACGATGCCGATCTCTCGGGCTTCGACCGTCTGAAAATCTCCCTCGACACCGACCGCGACTACTCGACCGCCTATGAAATCGAAATCGACGAACGCGGCCAGGTCCGGGAGTCCTGCTGGGAAGACTCCACCTGGAACCCGGAGATGTGGGTCCACGTCGACTCAGAACCAAGCCGCTGGCGCATCGAAATGGCCATTCCTTTCAGCGAACTCGGCCCGCAGGCTCCGCAACGCCAAACTGCCTGGGCCGTCGCCGTGACTCGAACCATCCCCGGCGTCGAATGGCAGACCTGGCCAAGTCGGTCCAGAAGCCAGGGGCCTGATGCAGATGCGGGACTAATTCAATTTCGTTGAGTTCTCCACCCGAAATGTTGCCAGGATTTCCGATTGGCAAGCGTCAAGGGTAACGGCAAGCTGACGACGATGGACGTCGGCGGTCAGAAATTCGAGCAAACTGCTCCCCCGATTTTGTCAACCTGGTGCTTGCCAGGCCCCACGGGACAGAATAACGTTGCCGGTAAGTGTTTACTCAGTGGTTTGTGGCGTATTGCTGCAGGTTGCGGATCTTCTTTTGGTCTTCTGTTTTGATTCTCTTTTGGGAGTTCGGCAATGGTGTCGAAGAAATTACGTCGAGGGTTCACCCTCATCGAATTGCTGGTTGTTATTGCGATTATTGCGATTCTCGTCGCCCTGTTGCTGCCTGCTGTTCAACAAGCCCGTGAAGCGGCTCGCCGGTCAGAGTGCAAGAACAAGCTGAAGCAGATTGGCCTGGCAATGCACAACTATCACGACGTCAATTCGGTGTTGCCACCGGGTTTTGTCAGCACCAATGCCAATGTGGCCAGCTCGACCAGTTGTGAAGCGAGTGGCAGATATGCTCCGTGGTCGGTGCTGATTCTTCCCGGTATGGACGCAACCAACCTTTATGAGTCTTTCGATTTTGAAGGAAGCGGAACGAATCTTTTTGTCAGCTCTCGTGCAGAGGTTCCGACTTCTGGAACAAACTGGGATGCTTTCAACACTCCGAATCCGCTGTATCAGTGCCCTTCCGATTCGAATAACTCCAAGAATCCGATTCAAAGCAACTACATGGCCGTCATGGGTGGCGGCCCTGCTGGCGATCGATATTGCGATTCGAGCAACATTGGTCGTGCGTACTACAGTAACGGGATTTTCTATCAAAGTTCCAAGACCCAGTTCCGTGACATCACCGATGGCTTGTCAAACGTCTTCCTTGTTGGAGAGTCCAAATACATGCTGGGCCCTGGTGGTCGACCAGACGGACATTACTTCGGCTGGGCGTCGACTTCTCGAGGCGGTGGATCCAGCGTTGCTCCAACGCTCACGGCGGCTCAACTTCCAATCAACGACCTGGACAGCGACGGAAGTAAGATGGACACGGGATTCGGCTCTGCCGGTACGATTCCGCCACAGGGACAGGCTATTCAGATGCGAATGTTTGGGAGCTTTCATGTCGGCGGCTGTCATATGCTGCTGGCCGATGGTTCAACACAATTTGTAGGCGAAAACATCGACATTACTCTGTTTCAACAACTGGCAAGACGTGAAGACGAACTGCCAACAGGGGGCTTCACGCCATGACAAATCTCATAGACAAGAAAGTCCGCCGAGTGTCGGCGTGGTCGTTACTGCTTCTGAGCGCGCTGCTGATGGCAGGGTGTGGCGGAGCTGACGGGCCAGCGCGTTATGACCTGACCGGAGCGATTACCTTTGGGGGCAACCCGATTCCTCGAGGTTCGTTGACTTTTTCGCCGGATTCGACCCAGGGTAATACTGGTCCGGGAGCGACCGCTGGTATCGTTGATGGGAAGTATGTCACGCAGGAAGGCAAGGGAGTCATCGGTGGTGCTCATACCGTTGTTATCCAGGCATATGACGGCGTGCCGGTTGAAACTGACGGCGAGGGCATGGATCCCAATGGGAAGTCTCTGTTCCCGTCTTACACGATGCAGGTCTCAGTTCCGGAAAACGGCGGCACATTGGACATAGACGTTCCAGGAGATGCAGCTACGTCGGTTAACTCCAGGGGGAATGCAATTAATCCTTGATGGGTCGGGCTCCCAAAGGCTCCATCAACTTGCTCAATCGAGTCCCGCTGCAGGTCATCCTGTGGTGGGACTTTTCTTTTTGTCGATGATTATTTGAGTTCTCCTAACGCGGATGCGTCATAAACGCTGCGGTTACGATTTCCAGCCTTGAGGCGTAAAGGATGCTTTTCCGCGACCACGATCGTGGCTGATCGGTCTCGTTGATATATCAGGTTTTGATGAGTCTTACATTCAGCAAAAAGAGTCGCTCAACGGATGAACGAACATCGCAAGAGCACGTGGCTGGCAAGCCTGGACCTTTCTAAGTTGCGTGTCCTGTCGTTTGCCGAAAGAATTGCGGGCAGGATGCCAGGCAAACCAGAGTGGGCTGAACGTTCCGTGTTGGGACAGCCGCACCAACTGTGCCTGGGCTCTCGGGGAGGACTTAGTCGCAATGCTACATTTTGAAGGAAACGGCACATCTCATACCTGTGACGGTGCGACCCGAAGAGACTTTCTTCAAACCGGCGTACTTGGAGCCACAGGCTTTACCCTGGCTCAGCATGCTCAGGCGAAGGAGCAGGGACTGATTGCAGAGGGGAATGATCAACGCTCTGTAATTATGATCTTTAATCTTGGAGCACCCTCGCAGGTCGATACATGGGATATGAAGCCGGAGGCTCCGGCGGAAATTCGTGGGCCGTTCAAACCAATCGCCACGAACGCTTCGGGAGTCGAGATCTCAGAAATCTTTCCGCGACATGCCGAAATCGCTGACAGGATTTCCTTCGTCCGATCCTGCTTTCACACCAGCGCTGCGGTACATGACGCCGGGTGGCAGATGATGCAGACCGGGCGGCAGTTTTCCGGCGGTGTTGAAACTCCTCATGCCGGAGCGGTCGCCAGTTATCTGCAGGGGCGTCGAACCGACCTGCCTCCGTTTGTCGTGCTGCCACAGACGATGGGACGGGGTGGCGGCAATCTTCCGAACGGGCAGGCGGGAGGTTTCCTCGGGAAGTCGCACGACCCGTTTGCTTTGAACGCTGATCCGTCGAAAGAGAATTTTCAAGTTCCGGATTTGCTGCCGCCAGCGGATATCGGCACGGTCCGGCTCGATCGTCGTCGCAAGTTGCGAGACCTGGTCGACGATACGGTCAAAAGTTTTGACGCCAGTGACAATGCAAAACTGCTCGACAACAACTTCGAGACAGCCTATCGCATGATGACCAGCGCGCAGGCTCGCGAAGCATTCGACCTTTCAAAGGAACCAGCTTCGGTGCGGGACCGTTACGGCAGGACCCGGTTCGGGCAATGCTGTCTGCTGGCTCGGCGACTCGTTGAGTCAGGCGTACGGTTCGTCACGATCAACACCTTCCTGACGGTCTTCGACGAGATCACCTGGGATATCCACGGTTCGAAGCCGTTCACGTCGATCGAGGGCATGAAGAACGACGTCGCTCCAATGTATGACCAGGCTTATTCCGCATTGATCAGCGATCTTGTCGAGCGAGGCATGCTCGAAGATACGCTGGTCTGTAACCTCGCCGAGTTTGGTCGCACTCCACGAGTCAACCCCGCCGGCGGTCGAGATCACTGGCCTCAATGCTTCACGACTTACTTTGCAGGCGGAGGCGTGCAGGGCGGACGCGTTGTCGGACGCAGCGATCCAATCGGCGGTGTCCCAGACGAGCGTCCGTGCGACCCCGGAAACATTGTTGCGACGATTTTCAAGTCGCTCGGCTACAACCTTGAATCCCACCTCCCCGGCCCCGCTGGCCGACCGTTCCCGCTGGTCGACTTCGGTAAGCAGCCCATTGATGAGCTGTTTTGACGTCGGCAATGTGAATCAGTTCTAACCTTCGAGGCTCTGGGACACGGAGCAAACTTCTTATCTAAACAGACTGTTAACTCTGTGTCTTTCCGCCGCAACGGTTAAGCCCGGAAGTGTCTCGGACGCAGGGCATGTGGAATAACTACTGCACATTCCGGGAGTTCGGGCCGTGCTGAATCATTACTCTGGTCACGACAACTTGAACCGAAACTGCGCCATGTGGAGCTTGATGGTCTTGCTGCTGGTAGTGACCGGGTGCGGTGGTGAGTCGGTTCCTGTTGAGTATTCTGGCCCGCCGACGGTGTCCGGAAAGGTGTCGCTGGACGGTACTCCGCTGAGTGGCGTGACGGTCTCTTTCGAAAAGACAGAAAGCAAACCTCTTCAAGCGGTCACCAGCGATTCGGGGCGTTACGAATTTATGGGCAAAGAATCGACACCGCCGCTGGGCAAGTATCTGGTGCGCATTACGCGTTTGAGCGGTTCGGAGACAAGCGACTCGGAACCACAAACGCTGCCAGCTCGCTATAACTCGAACAGCGATCTGGTTGTTGACGTCCTGCCTGGTCAAAACGCGATCGACTTTTCGCTCACAACTGCTTCGGAAGAAGACGGTACTGAGGAGTGAAGCGATGGATTGGCGTCGAGGCAAGTTTTGGAATTAGAGTTCCTGTATGAGAGTACCGTCAGTCGAGGGTTTGCAGATGTTTGATCAGTCGATTCGGTCAGCCTGTTCAGCGGTGTTTACGGCGATCGTAGTCGTCTCCAGCGTCGCCGCAGGGCCAGGTCCTGGCTCCTCAATGGCTGCTGAGACTGAGTTGGAGATCGTTCCTGTATCGATTGACCTGACCGGTCTGAATTCATCAAGCCGAGTTCTCGTCGAAAAAGTCGCAGGGGCACAGCGAGTTGGTCAGGTCATGTCTGGTATCAAGTGGTCGACTGACGATGCGTCTGTCGCGATCGTGAGTGATCGCGAAGTAACTGCGATTGGCAATGGTTCAACGACCTTGCGAGCGACGGTCAATGGCAAAACGCTGACGGCGAAAGTGACCATCCATCAGGCGGACGGGCAGCTGTCTCCGACTTTTCGAAATCACGTACTGGCTGTTTTTGCAAAGACCGGCTGCAACTCCGGAGCGTGTCATGGCGCCCTGGCCGGAAAAGGTGGGTTTCGACTTTCGCTGCGAGGTTACGATCCGGCGACAGACTATCAAACGATCGTGACACAAGCCCGTGGGCGGCGGATTGAGTTGGCAGATCCTGGGCGAAGTCTCATTCTTGCAAAGCCGACCGGAGCGTTGCCTCACAAGGGCGGGCTGCGGTTTGAAACAGACTCGCGCGAGTACAGAGTGATTGCCGACTGGGTCGCAGGCGGAGCGGTGCCGCCTGCTGACGACGATCCGACTGTAGAACGAGTTGAGATTCTTCCGGACGCCGTGCAGTTGTCCGTTGGGGACGAACAGGACTTCATCGTCCGGGCTCATTATTCGAACGGTCGGGTTGAGGATGTCACTCGCTGGGTGAAGTTTTCATCGTCGAACGAGTCGGTGGCGAGTGTCGATAAGGACGGGCGAGTTGCTGTAATTGGTCCGGGGGTCGGAGCAGTGACGGCGTGGTTCGCAAGTCAGACAGTAATTTCAAGAATCACGTGCGCATTCCCGAACGACATTCCTGCCGAGGTCTACGGAAACCAGCCTCGCCGCAATTTCATCGACGAGCATATCGTCGCGAAGTTGAGCGAGTTGCGGCTGGAGCCGTCGCCGCCGTGTTCGGACGTTGTCTTCGTGCGTCGAGCATTCCTCGACGTGATTGGAACACTGCCAACTCCGGCGGAAGTGCGCGCGTTCCTCGCCGACGAGACTGAAGGCAAGCGTGATCGCCTCATCGAATCGTTGCTGGCTCGGCCCGAGTTCGTCGACTACTGGGCTTACAAGTGGAGCGACGTGCTGCTGGTAAACGGAAACAAGCTGCGTCCAAAGGGCGTAAAGGCTTACTACGAATGGATCCGGAACGAGATTGCAGAGAATACGCCGTGGGACGAGTTCGTTCGAAAAATCGTGACGTCAACTGGTGGCTCGATCGAAAACGGAGCGACGAACTTTTTCGCTCTGCATCAGGATCCTGAGAACATGGCCGAGAACGTCAGCCAGGCGTTTCTTGGGTTGTCGATTGCCTGCGCCAAGTGTCACAACCACCCGCTCGAAAAATGGACGAACTCACAATACTACGCGTTTGCCAATCTGTTTTCGCGAGTGCGTGCGAAAGGTTGGGGCGGCGACTTCCGAAACGGCGACGGTGTGCGAACACTCTACGTCGTGCCGACTGGCGAGTTGATTCAACCACTGACCGGTAAGCCTCAACCGCCGACGCCGCTCGACGGAGAACCGTTGCCGTTTGACGCGACTGAAGATCGACGAATTCATCTCGCGAACTGGTTGACCGCTCCGGACAATCCCTACTTCGCCCGTGCGATTACAAATCGTGTCTGGGCGAGCTTTTTCGGTCCCGGCCTGGTTGAAGAAGTCGACGACTTGAGATTGTCGAATCCGGCCAGTAACGAAGAACTTCTGACCGCCGCGTCGCAACACCTGATTGATCACGGTTTCGACCTGAAGTCATTGATGCGGACAATCCTGCAATCACACACCTACCAGCGAAGCAGCGTGCCGCTCAACAGCAATCGCGACGAACAACGGTTCTACTCGCGTTACTACCCGAAACGGCTGATGGCCGAGGTACTCCTTGACGCGATCTCGCAAGTCACCGAGGTTCCGACGCCGTTTACACATATCGGATTTCCGGGTGGAGACCGGCAGGAAACGAAGGAGTATCCGTTGGGCACTCGGGCAATTCAGCTTCACGATTCAGCGGTCGAGTCGTACTTTCTGAAAACGTTCGGACGAAATTCGCGAGCGATCACGTGTGAGTGCGAACGATCGGACGAACCCAGTATGGTGCAAGTCCTGCACGTCGCCAACGGCGACACGATCAACGGCAAGCTGAAGGAAAAAGAAAACCGAGTCAGTAAACTACTTGCCGCAGGACATTCATCGGCGGATCTGACGGACGAAATTTTCCTGTATGCTCTTTCGCGGTTTCCGACTGAGGAAGAAAAGTCACGAATTGTTGAACTGCTCAGCCAGACGCCGGACGAAAACACGACTGAGAAACGTCTGGTTGTTGAAGATATCTTCTGGAGCCTACTGAGCACCCGCGAGTTCCTGTTTAATCACTGAGTTGCCGAGGCCGCTGAGTGGTGCATTTGATCGCCCCACTAAAGTTGCAATCAGACGGTGATAAGGATGGAGCCGCGAAAACTTCTCCGATAGATTCCTGCTGGCTCTGAGGCAGTTCGGTTTCATGATTTCACAGGCCTCGTCGAAGCATTCGAATTTCGGCTGGGTCGTGTTCGTGGAAGTCATCATATCTTTATTCATACCGGCATTGACGGGCTATTGAATGTGTAGAATGCTCACGGAGAAGCCAAACGGTATTAGATTCGGCAGTTTCTGAAGCTCGTCGAGAAGCACCATCTGACGATTAGGGATAGCCATGAATGAGTGATTACCACATCAACATTTTCTACAGCGACGAAGATCAGGGATACATTGCGGACATTCCTGACCTGGAATCCTGCTCTGCCTTTGGTGGCTCGCCGGAAGATACGTTGTCTGAAGTCAAACTGGCGAAAGAGGCATGGCTTGAAGCAGCCACAAAGAACGGAAAGCCAATTCCCGCTCCACGGTGTCGACCTGCGACTTATGAAGTGCAATGACGCGATTTGAGATGGACGCCCTTTATGAGCAGGGTGCGCGTCTCGATGCACCACCCCGATCGACTGAAATCACAATGGTGCGCAAAACGCACTCTACGAAACTGGCATAGACTTCGGAGCAGATAAGTGAGCGTTGCTGAACTGGCGATTGTGAATATCGCTGCCTACAAATTTGTCGAATTGGATCGGTTGCCTGAACGGCGGGAACAGGTACGTGAACTGGCTCGAAAGCTCGACCTCAAAGGAACCGTGCTGCTGAGCGAAGAGGGGATCAACCTTTTTATCGCTGGAAGTCGAGAGGCAATTGATCAGTTTCTCGCCGATCTCCGAGCGGATGAGCGGTTAAGTGATCTGATGGCCAAGGAAAGCCTAAGCGAGCGGCAGCCGTTCACCCGAATGCTCGTCAAAATCAAAAACGAGATTATTTCGTTCGGCATCGACGGCATTGATCCCCGGCAGAGAACGTCTCCCAAACTGCCGCCGGAGCAGTTGAAGCAGTGGCTCGACGAAGGTCGACCTGTTCATCTACTGGACACTCGAAACGATTACGAAGTCGAAGTCGGCACTTTCAGCAATGCTCATGTACTGGGGATCGATCACTTTCGGGAGTTTCCGGAGGCGATCGATTCATTGCCCGCGTCAATGAAGGACGAGCCAATCGTTATGTTCTGCACCGGCGGCATTCGGTGCGAAAAGGCTGGACCATTCATGCAGGAGCGTGGCTTCAGGAATGTCTTTCAACTGGACGGTGGGATTCTGAAATACTTCGAAGAGTGCGGCGGCGACCACTACGACGGTGACTGCTTTGTGTTTGACCAGCGAGTTGCTGTCGATCCACAGCTTAGAGAGACGGCGGTCGAGCAATGCTTTGCGTGTCAGATGCCGTTGACGGTCAAAGATCAGAGTTTGCCATCTTACGAGCCAGGCGTTTCATGTCGGTACTGCTACCAGAGTCCAGAAGAGAAGCAGCGAGAGTTGCTGATGGAACGCCGGGCCGCAATCCATCGAGTGACTACCCCCTTGCCAGGGAGCGTTCCATACGATAACCGCCGCCCGGTGAATGTTCCCGAGCGATTCGCAGGACGAACGCTGATTGATTTTCTTTCAGAGTGGCATCCGCAGATTGAACGCGAGACGTGGCGGAAGAAGATTCTTGACGGCCACATCCTTCGTGTGAAGAAGACGAGTGAAGAACGGGTATCTCCGGAAGTGAGCGTTCTTCCTGGCGAGCGGTACGAGCATCTCATTCCTGCAACGATCGAGCCGTCCGTTAATGCGGACATCGAGGTGCTTTACGAAGATGACTGCCTGGTCGTTATCAACAAGCCTGCCCCGCTGCCAATGCACGCGTGTGGTCGCTTTAACAGAAATACGCTGCAGTACATTCTGAATGAGGTCTACAGGGACAAGTACCTTCGGATGGCGCACCGACTGGATGCCAGCACATCCGGCGTCGCAGTGTTCTGCCAGACGCGGGATGTCGCACGGTTCGTACAACCTCAATTTGAGAATCGTAAGGTGAAGAAGTTTTATGTTGCGCGAGTGATAGGGTACCCGCCGGACGACGACTTCTCCTGCACGGCGGCCATCAGTGCAAGCCCCGCTGAAGACGGGTTGAGAACGATCGCTAATGACGGCCTTGCCTCCGAGACTCACTTCACAACACTGGAACGCTTCCCGGACGGGACGACTCTGGTCGAAGCGCGACCAGTGACCGGACGCACGAATCAGATCCGGGCGCATCTCTGGCATCTTGGGTTTCCCATTTGCGGCGATCCGATCTATTTATCGGAAGGCAACCTGGGGACCGGAAAAACTCCTGGTATTGACGATCCACCGCTTTGTCTGCACTCACAATCGATTCGGTTGGTGCATCCGAAGTCGAAAGATCCAGTCACGTTCGAAGCTCCGCTGCCGGATTGGGCAGTCAGTTAGAAGCCAATTTCCCGGCTGCGGCTCGCAACCTGCCATGACGATACCGCCCACCAGCCGCAATTTTCTGGTGGGCGCAGGGTACTCATGCTGCAATCCGAATCGTTGAGCGACAGGAAGGCGTCCGCATCTGCCCTCAGAATCGCAGTCGCTCACCGCTCAGAACAGGACTTCTGACGACGATCATTGTCCAGCCGCGGCTTTGGCTTTCGCTTCTTCTTTGGCGGAGAGCTCCGGGTTGGGCGTTGCGTCGGCTTCTTCGAGCCCCATGACCCAACGCACGCCTCCGGTTACGGAAGCAATAAACCGCTTGTCCGTCCACGTTCCCTCATTGTGACCGAGGTTTGTGTAGAACATTCGGCCTTTGCCGTACTCTTTTACCCAGGAAACGGGCACGTGGTAGGGCTTGGACGGTTTGCACTTCGACATATCAAGGCTCATCAGAACGCGAACTTTTTCCGGCTGCCAGTTCTTGTACTGATAGATTTCATCTTTAATTTCAAACGACGTCCCACCGAACGCTTTCATGGCCGGATGACCTGGTTCGTGGACCGCAACTGTCACTGTCGTTCCTGCGCCCCACGGATGCCCATCAAAGCTGCCGCCGATCATGTCCCAGTACGGCTTGTAATCTTTGAACGTGTCGGTTGCTGAGTGAAAGCCTACGACTCCGTGCCCTTTCTGAGTCAGCCATTCATTAAAAAAGTAGTTAAGATCGGTTTCAGCAATCGGCAGTTTCCCGGTCGTGTAAAACATGACCAGGTCGTAGTTCTTCAGATTTTCTTTCGTAAAATCGGCCGCGCAGTCCTGCGTGCAGTGAACTTCGAACAAACCAGTCTGCTGGCCAAGCTGCGTCATCGCGATCTCAGCTGGCGCCAGTTCCTGTTCCTTACGATTCACCGAGCCATGCCGAAAGCCGGCGCTCTGACTGACAAACAGGACCTTCGCCTTCTTGTCCTCGGCTGAAACGTCTGAGTCGATTACGAACAGCGCAGCAACAGCAAGACCTGCGAGACAGAGAACCAATCGATGCAGAATCATGGACAGTATTCCTTCAAAGGTTGCGGTGAAATCCAGTCATGGCTCTTTCGCCTTGGCAGCACTTGATGACCGGCACGGACGAGTTTACTCTCGAACTCATCGACAGTGCAAAGTCGACGTCGAATATCGAAAGAGTTCAGGTACGTGGCGATTCAATCGCCCTTTGACTGGCGACGGCGCGAGCCGGTTCGGTTCAGATCAACGAACGATTCAGTCTTCTCTGTCAGCACAATGCCGCCTTTGGCCGGTCGAAAGAAAAGAGTTGTCTGACCGTCGTGCGTCGCCGCCACTGGATGATCAAGCAGATAGCCTCGGGAGTGCGACCAGTTGTGAAACAGCTTTTCGGAGTCATCGAAGTTAGCTGGAAAACGAGCCACTCGCGTCCCCACTTCGGACAATGTGGTATTCAGCTTTCGAGCCTGAATCACGTCTTCCGTGACAAAATAGAGCACTTTCTGAGTCACGTCAGGAATAATCAGTCTTCCATAATCGCCTTCAAGCAGCGACAGCGGGACGCCGCCAAAAACAACGTTCTGACCAATCAGATATCCGCCGGGATGAACCTGGTAGACGAACGGGGTCGAAGTATGACCACCTCGAAATATCTGCCGTGCGTTTCGATTGGCTCCGACAAATTCATCATAGTCAAAACCTGTGATGCCGCCTGACGGGCTGAGGTTGAACGATCCCTGCGTCACAATAAATCGTCCGTCGTAAGTCACCGTGGCCAATGCCGACTTTGAAATTGGCTTGAAAGAACCAGTCTTCGTACTCACCACAAAAATCATACTGTCCTGATACGACGACTGACCGCCGGGGCCATGACAGGTGACGATGATCTCATTCTCAAACGCTTTGCCCTGCGGCGCAGACATGTGAACGATGCTGTCTTTGGGAATCCTGAACTGCTTTGCCAGTTGCCAGTCTTTCGCCTCAACGAACACACTGATCGTTCCGCTGAGACTATCAGCAACAATCAACTGACCGTTTCGCCACAAGGCATTTCTGGGCGACGGCGTCTCGAGGACAGAGATCACACGTGCTTCCCGCACGTCGTAGATCGTGACCGCGTTTTCTGCCTGGTGAGTCAGAAAGAGTTTTTCGCCGTCCTCTGACATCTCCATGAACGTGACGGGGTCGTCGAGTTTCAACGGTTCAAAGACAACGTCTGGATTGCCTGCAACTTCGTCAGCAGCAATTGCGCGGACATCACACAGCAGCGAGAGCACTGCCAGTGCCGCAAGCAGGATACCCCTGAAGCCGACTCGACAGACAAGTTCCTTCATCAGGCTTCCCACCCTTTCCGGAATTCCGTACGAATGAGCGCGTCGGCCTGTCTGTTGCCGCCAGTCGAAAGCGTCTTCGCATCCCAGTCAAAACCGCTGCCCGCTCGGTACGCCGTATTCGCCAGCAAAACGGTTTCCGACAGTGGACCGGAGTAGCCAAAGTCGCAGGTTGCAGACTCGCCACCGCGGATCGCGTTGAACCATTCGTTGTAAAAACCTGGCGAATCGGGAATCGATTTTTCCGGCGTCCTGTAGTCAGCAAACTTCTCTTCGGGCAGCAGTTGGTACTTACCGAAACCGGTCAACAACATCCCGCCGTCGCCGATGAAGAGAGTGTTCATCCCCTTATCAGAAAGCCCCTTCTCCTTCAAAATCGGTGGGCCACTTTTGGCGTGGTACCAGTGCAGCGTCACGCCCTTATCAGGAAACTCAAGCCGCGTCGTCATCGACTTTGAAGTTCGCTGCGGGTCAACTTCCGGCCCCGAGCCATCAACCCTCTTTGGATACTTTAGGCCCAAAGCCCAGAACGGGATATCCAGAATGTGGCAGCCGAAATTTCCCGTTTCGCCCGTACCAAAGTCCCACCAGAAGCGCCAGTTGTAGGGGCAATAAGAAGATGAGTACGGTCGATCTGCAGCCGGTCCCAGCCACAAATCCCAATCCAGATGCGCGGGAACTTTCTCACCCGTTTTCGCTGGAGACGGCATTCCTCGATCGCCACCGATCCAACTGTGAACTTCACTGACCTTGCCGATAGCGCCCGCCTGAATCAGCTCAACGCTGCGGTGCATGACCGACAGCGTGTGCCGCTGCACTCCCAACTGTGTGGCGAGTTTCATCTTCTTCGCCATGTCGGTCATCTCTCGGATTTCCCAGACCGAGTGTGCCATTGGCTTTTCGCAATACAGATGCTTGCCCATCCGCATTGCCATCATCGAGGCATGGTAATGTGTATGGTCCGGAGTGCTGACGACTACGGCGTCGATCTGACCTTCCATCTCGTCGAGCATCTTTCGGAAATCTTTGAAGCGTGTTGCCTTCGGATGCTTTTCGAACATCTTGCCGGCTCGGCTCTCGTCGAGATCACAAAGGGCGACGATATTCTGCTTCGAGACTCCACCGACGTTCGCCGAACCGCGACCACCAATCCCGATACAGGCAACGTTGATCTTTTCGTTCGGAGATTCGTCGGCTCGACTGGAAACGCTGCCACCCAGCCAGAAACCAGCACCAATCGCGGCAGCAGACTGTAGAACGTCCCGGCGGTTCATTAATCGTTCTGGCATTCAATCGTTCCTCATTCAGAAATGCGGACAACAGCGTACGTTCGCACGCCTTATTATTGATTTTTCAGCCGGGCACTCAATTCAGCCAGCAGTGCCTGCACAACCTCGGGCTGCTCGGTGGCGACGTTGCGAGTTTCTCCGTCAGCCGTCCGGTGATCGTAAAGTTCGTTGTACCCGTCCTTGTGAGCGACCAATCGATGCGTGTCCGTGCGGATCGTTCGAGCTTTGGCATAAGCAATCGCGGAGTGCCCTGCCGCTGACGGGTCCTTGATGATCGGGAGCAAAGAAACTCCGTCGACAAAGTCCGGCTTCGGCAAACCGGCAATTCCACAAACCGACGGAAACACATCGATCGTCTCGACCATCGAATCTGAATACTTGCCCGGCTTCGGCATGTCGGGGTAAGAGATGATCAGCGGAGAATGCAGCGACTCTTCGAACAATGCATGCTTGCCCCAGATCGCATGCTCGCCCAGATGCCAGCCATGATCACCCCACAGCACGACGATCGTGTTGTCTGCTTCGCCTGTCGCGTTTAATCGTTCGATCACTCGCCCGACCTGGGCATCGGCATACGAGACGCATGCCGCATAATGTCTTCGTACTTCGGTCGCGAACTCGGCATCTGTGTTCGGATTTCGTTTCCAACGGTTGTACTTCATGAACTCGCCCGAGCCATGCCAGGTCGTCTTTCCTGCCGGTTTGGCCGGATGGGCAATCGGCGGCAGTTCAACGCCCTCGTACAGGTCGAGGTATTTCTTCGGAGCACCGAATGGCAGATGAGGTCGGATAATTCCAACAGCAAGGAAGAACGGTTTGCCGTCATCGGCCTTCGTCAGCTGATCGAGTTGATTCAACGCTTCGTTGGTAATCAGGCCGTCTGGGTAAATCGAATCCGGACCTTCGACGGCCTGAAAGAGATCCATTTTCGAAGCGTCGCCGCGGATCTCGCCGTTGGCCAGTCCGTGCATCGATCCTCGAGGATGCAGCCACGGGCCAGCCGGCAACAAGTGACGATCCCACGACAGCGGCATCTCGTGAATCGAGTCGTTGTCCCAATCGCTGCCGCCGCGACCGCCCGGATGGTGCGATACCTTGCCGACCGAAACTGTCGTGTAACCGTTCTGCCGGAACCACGCGGGAAAGCTCGGCGGATACGTTTTCGGATCTTTCGCGACTTTCGCACCGCGAGCGAACAACGCTCCGTTGCCTGCCGGGCCGTAAGTGCCGGTCAGCAAAGCGTACCTGGACGCGCCACACGTCGGAGCCTGCACGTAATGCCGATGAAACGCTCGACCACGAGCCGCCAGCGCGTCGATATTCGGAGACCTGATATAGCTCTTTCCGAAACATGCCAGTTCCGGTCGCAGATCGTCGACACAAAGCAGCAGGACATTCGGCTGCTTTGCCGCTGCCGCGTCCAGCCTCGGAAAAACCATCAGCAACGCCACAAGCAACAGCCACAGATACGAATTTCGTCTCATCCTGACTCTCCAATATCTGGCACCGACTACCAAAACCGAAGCTGCAAGCAGTTACGACAACCGACATTTCCGCGTGTTGAATCTACTGATGAGCTGCCTGGAAATGACGGGTGCGAGGCAGGTTTCTAACCGGCTACCACTGAACACAGCCCTGCCCACAACCTTTCGTTGACGGCAATTTTCAGAGCGACACAATCCATCACGGACGACTTCGTCCGTCTGTGATGACTTTTTCGAGCAACGCCGTCAGACGTTTCGCCACCTCAGGATGCTCATCAAGCACGTTGTTCTTTTCACCAGGATCGCTGCTCAGATCGAACAGCCGGTATTGCGTGACTCTGGTGTTTGTCAGCGGTGTGTTGACTTTAACGTTTCGAGCCTGCTTTGAATCGTGACGTTGAAGTTTCCAGTGGCCAACTCGAAGTCCATAGTTGCCACCTTTCCCGTTGTCCTGTTGAACAAGGTGAGCTCGGCCTTCGGCTCCCTTTTCACCCAGCAGGGCGCCGAGAACGTTGAAGCTGTCGATGCAGGCGTCGTCCTTCAGTTTCGCGCCGGTCATCGCTGCAAAGCTCGCGGCCATATCGATCGTGCAGACGAGTTCGTCCGATTCGCCTGCCGGCACGCGACCTTTCCACCGAGTAATGAATGGCGTCCGTGTTCCACCTTCCAGGACGCTGTATTTTCCACCGCTGAACGGTCCAGATGCCCGGTGATCGCCGTTGTTCTCCAATGCTCCGTCTTTGTAACCATCATCCAGTACAGGACCATTGTCCGAGCAGAAGACGACGAGCGTGTTCTCGGAAATGCCGAGCCGATCCAGCGTTTTCATCAACTCGCCGACGCACCAGTCAAGCTGCACGATGGAATCACCGCGAAAGCCGAGTGGCGACTTCCCCTGAAAACGTTCGTGCGGAATTCTCGGAACGTGCAGGTCGTGCGACGAGAAAAAAAGGAAGAAGGGATTGTCCTTGTTGGACTCGATCCACTTATTCGACTGGTTGACCCATTCGTCTGCGAGGTCTTCGTCCCGGAACCGAGCGGCGTGACCACCCGTGTAGAAGCCGATCCGGCTGATGCCATTGTGAATGGTCGAGTTGTGCCCGTGTGACCAGTCCATCTTGAGAGAGTCACGATGAGTGATCCCCGTGGGATGGTCCGCGCTGGGCTTTCTGTCGCCGACCCAGAGCGGATCCTTTGGATCGAGATTCAGTACGCGATGATTCTGAACGTAGACCTGAGGAACTCGATCGTTTGTCGTCGGCAGTAGAAAGTTGAATCCGAAACCAATTTCGCGCGGCCCCGGTTTCAGTTCGCCGTTCCAGTCCGGTCCGTCCGGCCCGCCAAGTCCAAGGTGCCATTTCCCAACAACCGCCGTCCGGTACCCGACGCTTTGCAGCAATGACGCGATCGTCTCTGTCTCTGGCTGAATAATCGCAGGACTGTTCGGCGGAGCGATTCCAGTCCTCGGTCGGCGAAACGCGTAGGTGCCTGTCAGAAACGAATACCGAGTCGGCGTGCAGGTCGAGGCGGAACAATAGCCGCTGGTAAACCGCTGCCCTTCTGCCGCCAGACGGTCAATATTCGGAGTCTTCACTCGAGTCGCGCCGTAACACGAAAGATCTCCGTAGCCCAAATCGTCCGCCATGATCACGATAATATTTGGCTTTTCAGCGGCAAATAAAACCGGCGACGAAAACAGAACACCAAACAGCAGCAAACAAAGGCGACGAAGAATCATTCGAGATTTGTCCTGAGGTGGATTGCCTGAAGTGGATTAAAAGATTCACCGAGCGGGTGAACGAAGCGTTAGCCTGAGTCCGCAAATCTCAACGATGATTATTGGTCCGGCCCGAAATCACAACGCGACAGCCTGTGGACACGCCAATTCATCTGTCAGATCTGTCGCCTTCTCCAACTGGCGATACTTTCTGCTGCTGACCAGGTCAGAGGTCATCACGGGACGACCAGAACGTTGACGATACGGTCCTTCAATTTGTCACCGGCTTTGCGACACTACGACGGCCAGCACTGCGAGCCGCCGTCCACGCGCAATACCTGGCCAGTCACGAACTGCCCCATTGGCCCGGCGAAGAACTCGACCACACGAGCCACTTCATCGACGAGCGCTATTCGTTCGAGCGTTCCTGATTCGGTCATGCGTTCCTGATCGACTTCGCGAGTTCCCAGAAAACGTCCCGTCCGAGTATCGCCGGGAGCCAGGCTGTTGACGGTAACATCGTACGGTCGCATCTGCAGGGCGAGACACCGGGTATATTCAACGACTGCCGCTTTGGCTGTTGAGTAGATGGCTGAATTCACATTTCCCCGGAAGGCGGCGATTGAGCTGATGTTGATAATCCGGCCCGTCTTCCGCTCCATCATGCTGCGTGAAACGTGCTGATTGATGAAGACTGTACTCAGCAGGTTTCGATCCATCACCGATCGGACGTCTTCTTCTTTAATCATGACGGCATCGTTGGGGTTTGGTTTTCCGCCCTTTGCAGCGATGTCTCCCCCGGCATTGTGAACCAGTATATCGATTGGCCCCAAAGCGTCGCTGACTTCCTGAACGATGCGCCCGACCTGTTCATTATCAGTCAGGTCACCGAGGGCGCGGACTGTTTTCACTCCGTACTTCTCGCCGATCTCGTGAGCCGTGTCCGTGAGTGTTGTGCCTTCGCCATACTCAGCAGGGCCGTTTTCTCTCATCCCATGAATGCCGACGTTGCATCCGAGGTTCGCCAGAGTTTCTGCGAACGCTCGCCCAAGTCCTCTCCCGGATCCGGTCACGATTGCCGTTTTTCCTGCCAGCAGCTTTCCTGATGCGTCGTTCATGGTCTTGTTGGTTCCAGGTTCAATGTTCATGGTTATGGCCGGTCGAAAGTGTGCCGCTGGTTCCGCCAGCGTTTCTCAGAGCCGCTAAATCGAATGAGGCCGGATGAGGCATAATGGCCGAGCCAGTGGTACACCAGGAGTGGCGTCTTCTGCCAATCTCAAAAGATTGCTAATTCTTAAAGCGTCTTCGAGCCTGCTTTCTCGCCTGTTCAAAGACTGACGCGGTAGTCTTGTCGGTGGTTGGTAATTTTTCATCCGACTGCGCCGCTGGTGATTTCTGATCAGTCTCCGCAGTTGCTCCCACTGTGCTTTGCCGCTTTTCGGAATCGCGTTTGCGGGACGTCCGAGCTGCCCGTCGCTGTTCCCTGGTCGAACGGATTTTCGCCAGCCAGCCGGCAGCACCAGTTTTTGCCGATTCAGTTTGCGCAGCGGAAGCCGCCATCGGAGTTTGAGCGACCTCGCGAAGTCGTTCCCAAAGGGCGAGTCGTCGCCCGGCAATCTCCAGGAGCAGCAGAATGATTCCTGCAATCATCAGTGGAGCAAGCAGCGAAACAGTGCGAGCGGATCGCGGCGGATTCCTGAAGATGTCCATCACGTCCGTGCGAAGTTCGCCGCCGCTCAACTCGGCGATTCGGGCGAGTATTTCCCGCCCCGACGGCAGTCCGACGCGAGGCGCAAACTCGGGCGAGTAAGGCAGCGTGATCGTCGGGCCTCGTGTGAAGGTTCTCTCGCCCGTGCGAACGAGCGTTCGATACGTCCCGGTCTGGTCAAGCCGAAATCGGAATTCCAGTTCGTGAGCACCGGTCCAGACAAAGTCTGGCCGCAGCACGTTTTCCCGTTCCTGCCCAGGCGGCACGATGATCAGTTCTGGATTCAGCGTCGACTTCTGACCGGCGCTTGCAGGGTCGAGTTCCAGCCTCACGATCGCGTCCTGGCCGGACTGTTCAACTTTGACGAAAACATCATTGGAGCTTCCACCGCCCAGCAGCCACCGCACGTGTGTGACGAGAAAATCTTCGTACTGATCCCAGCTTCCGAACTGCCCGGAAAAGTTTCCGTCGACTTCCAGCGTGATCGCGGCAACCCGGCCGAGACCGCGATACCAGAACGACGACCACGGCGCCTGATACTCGTCCCCCGACAGGACAGCCGCAGTCGCTTCCGGGCGAAGATAGCTCAGGTTGTAACCATCCGCCTTTGGGAAAGGGCCGTTGCCGAGATTGCCCATCAGCAAGGCATCCGGAATTCTCGCGCCGGGAATGCCGTCGGGCTGTGTGTTCGGATCCGGTTCGACAAACGTGTTTCGAGCGATGCTCATCGTGTCCTGAGCGAACAGCCTGGGCAGTTCTTCGGCATCGGCTGTAAACATGATGTTGCCACCGCCAAGCTTCGCGACGTCTTCCAGCAGTCTTGCATCGCTGTCCGCTTTTGTTCCGAGTCCGATCACGCTGACCGTGATGCCGGCGGCTTCGTACTTCTTGAGCAGGGCCTTGTACGCTCCCGGTTCTTCGCTGTCCTGAGCGTCTGAAAACAGAATGATGTGCCGAGTGGAATAGCCCTCAGCTTTCATCAGTTGCGAACCCGCTTCGACGAGCGCTTCGTAAACGAAAATGCCTCCGCCCATGCTCTGAATGCCGAGCACCTTGTGCGCAATCCCTTCCGCATCGTCGACCGGCGACAGCGGCACGATCACGTGTGGCGAGCTGTCGACCGCAATGATCGACACCATGTCCTGCGCCGACAACATGCGAACGCACTCGGCGGTGCCGAGGTTGGCGAGGTCCATTTTTGTTTTGCCGCCTTTGACCGGCGCGGTCATACTGCCGGATCGGTCGAGGGCAACGGCGATGGCGACTCGAAGTTTGCGATGCTCTTCGCGAAGCTCCATCGACACCGGCAGAATTTCTTCCAGCGGACTTCGAAAATAACCACCCGTTCCGAAGCTGCGTTTTCCGCCCGTCATCAACAGCCCGCCGCCGAGATCCTCGACGAACTGCGTCAGCCGCTCCATCTTCAGCCGCCCGAAATCTTCGGCAGGAACGTTCTCAAGCACGATCGTTCGGTAGCCGTCCAGAGAATCCTGAGTGAGCGGATGATCGGATGCTTTGACCGTATCGACAGGAATTCTCGCCGCCGTGAGCGCTCGTTCAAGGTTCCCGGTCTGCCCGTCTGAATTCAGAACGAGCACGCGCGGCCCGGCGTCAACTCTGACAACGCCAGCCCCCGTGTTGTTTTCAGGAAGTGGGTCGTCGTCAAGTTTCAGCTCGACCGAGTAGCTGTGCAGGCCGCCATCTTCCAGCAGGTCGCGAAACAGCAAACGGTTCATACCTGTGTTGAAGTCGGCTTCTCGCCGAGCAATCTCGCGACCGTCACGCAAAACGTGAACGGTGCCCCAGGCTTCTCGCCCGGCGTGAATCCAGACCGAATACTGAAACGGCTCACGAGGAGCTACCGTCTCCGGCAGAAGGACAGACTCAATTGCGACGTCTCCAACCTGCAGCCGCTCAAACTCGCGAGCGTCGATCGGAACGCCCTGCTCATTGGCTCGTCGTGCTGCCGATTCAGGGTTTGCTCCATTCGCCTCACCATCGGAAAGAATGAGAATGCGAGCCGGTCGGTTCGCGTCAACCCGATCGAGCGCGGTCATAATTGCCGCATTCAGATCGCTGCCGTTTGGATTGATCTCTTTGACCAATTCCGTACGGCTGATCCGGTTTGCCAGCTCGTATTCGACTCGCGAGTCCGTCCCGAACGTCACCAGCGACAAACGATTGCCGCTGCCAACCGAAGTCGTAACGTGATCCTCAAGGTTGAGGATAATCTCGCGAATGTTGTCTCTCGCCTGAGCCGACTGCGACAACGATCGATCCGCAACAACCACCAGGTCAACACCACGTCCGCCAATGTTGAGACGAGGCCCCGACAACGCCAGAACCAGAGCGATCAGCAGCGCAACTCTCAACCACCCGGTAGCCCCCCTCGCCTGCCCGAAGCGGCGATAAAGAAACCAGACGGGAATGGAGAGAATCAGCAGTTCCGGAAACTCAAACTGCATGAAAGAAGCAACTCCGTGCTGGAGTAGAAGCTGGCATAGATTTTGTCGTTCACGGCCTGCCAATAATCAAGCAGTGACTGGATTCGTCGTTCGACTGTCACCTCAGCACTCGTTCGCCACAACCCTGAGTGGCCTCGACAGCGTTCGCTGAATTATGGCAACTCCATCGACGTGAGTCCCCTTCGGCCTGGCCACCTAATTCAAATTGACTGATTTCGATGGGTTGAATCCGTCGTCTGCCGATTCGATGAAATCACCAGAAACCTGTCAAATAAGCGACCTGCCGAGCGTGCAGGAATTCGATTGATTGCCAACTCTTTGCTGGCTGGTTCGCTGCCGTTTCTTCGTCGACGCCATCGCTCACTCACTCTGGACTCAGCTGCTTGACATGCCCGCTGCTCGAAACTAACTTCCGGGTGTCGCAGGCAAGCGAGGATTTTTGACGGCTGAAATTCAAGAAGAAAACGATTCCGTCACAATCTTCTTGAGAATCGCTGTTCGTTTTGCCGATGACAGGTTCGCTATGTCACGAGCTTTTTAATCGGGACAAGCAGTTAGACATCGGGGGATTAGCTCAGTTGGGAGAGCGTCTGGCTGGCAGCCAGAAGGTCATCGGTTCAAGTCCGTTATCCTCCATCTTTGAACGGTCGCATGCTTCTGCATGTGACCGTTTCTTTTTGCGCTGACTGGAGTTACGGCTATCGTCTGCCGCCAGTCGGATTTGGCTCTGCGGTTCGATGCCTGGCAAATCAACGTCATGTGGCATCACTGACGGCATCACTCCCGGAAGCGAAACACCGTTGACCGCTCGCTGCATGTGTTCTGGTGTCACTTTCAGATAGTGCTCACGAGCCACTGATTCAGAATTGCCGATCCACGCACAGACGACGTGTGATGGGAAGTGATCAGCGAGTTCCGTCTGTCGTGAAGCTCGCAGGTTGTGCCACAGTCGCGGCCACGGTTCTTGCCCGGCCTTCCGGATGATCTTTTCGAACCTCGTTCGCAGATTGGCGTTTGCCCAGCCAGCCCCCGACTTCAGTATAGGTGGCCGGTTACGAGTGATGACGAACTCGGCTCCATCGTCAGCCGCTTCTGAACATTCTAAAAGGTACGGCAGTAGCTCACCGAACAGCGGCACATCGCGGACTGCGTGCCCGTCCAGATGTTCCAGCTTTGGGCAAGGTACGTGGATTAAGTTTCGGTTCCAGTCGATGTCAGACCAGCGAAGTGACAACGCCTCGCTCGGAACACGGAGTCCACCAAAGCGGCTTAGAGCAATCAGACAACGCCACTCGGCGTCCGGACAGTGCTCCAGAACACTCGAACTCGTTTCTCGTGAAACCGTGTGCTGACGGCTTTTTGTGTTTCGACTCACGATGCCTTTGAGGGACTTCCGAAAGCCATCGAACGGGTTGGAGTCTAACAGCCGATGATTTACGGCATCCGCAAAGATCGTCCGGGCGAGGCTGATTCGCCGGTCAATTGTTGGTCGAGCCAGATTTCTCTTTTTCAGGTAACGCCCGAAGTCGACGACATGACCGTGAGTAATGTCTTCAATGGGCATGTTCGCCTTGAAGTATCGAAGCAGGTCACGCTGAACGTGTCCGTAAACCAGTTTCGATGAAGCCTTGATGTCGGTTCGACGTGCAAGATAGTCCGTCAGAAACTCACCGAGACGGACCACTGGATCCGGTTGAAGTTCTTCCTTCGTTGCTTCAGTCACTCTCGGCTCAACCAGTCCGACCTTGACCAGCTTATCGTAGTAAACGTTGCCCAGACTGCGGACGAAATCGGCAGTGTGATTGTCGACACTCCCACCGGTTTCCTTCGCACTGTGCAAATTCTCAACGGTAGCATGAAACCGCTGTGCGAAGGTTTTCGACACCCCGGACAACCGAATGCCACGTCGTTGTCGTTGCGAATCCCAGAACTGCATGAATGCCTTCCGGGTTGCGGTGTCGTAGTTGAAGCTCGCCATTGTCTGGTCCTTGTCTGTTCAATGCGGCTGTGTGCGGGCCAGGATAGTGGTGAAGGCGCAGCGCTGCCACAGCTTTTGAAGTTTGAGTTGATTAAGTCAGTGCGGTTTGTTGACCGCGTCTATGTCCATGAAACTTCAGGAACTCCGAGAACGAGCGGGGTTTCATGGACGAAGTCAGGCGGGGAACAGCACGAAGCGTCTCGATGGACGCCCGCCGCGCCGGGTCGTGTCGACTGGTTGCCAGTATCCCAGTTCCATAGAAACGAGTTCTTCCAGAGCCGACTCTGCTTCGACGGATGTCCTGAAGCGACGGTGACCGCCTTGCACTTCAGGGACTGATACTTCACCGCCTTTGCGGCGAATCCATTCCGCCAGTTCGTGGCAGGCACGCTCGGTTTCATTCTGTTCGAGCACTGCGTACACGCGACGTGTTTCGCGGCAGAACCAACGAGTCAGCTCAATTCCTGCGGCCATGCTGCTTTCGTCGACTTTCCGTTCGTTTACGTTTTCGCCGGAAGCATGGCGGCAAACGTGGATGATCAGAGCCAGCCGCGCGGCGTACTCTTCCAGTTTCGACCAGGCAGCAGCCAGGTCATCGTCGAGCGTTTCCTGTTCCTTCGCGTGTTCGTTGTAGAAGTCGCAGAACAGATTCTTCGCTGCCTGATTCAGTTCGATGATGCCGGAAACCGGCTCGCCAATCCGATCCCGTTCAAACTCGATTCTCCGCAAAGAGCGAAGCAACTCCGTAAACGGCTCGACAGAATCCGCTCGAATGTCGGCCTCTGACCAGCGACGGGAACGGGGCGGCGGATACGCCAGCAGCATTCTCGCCAGTAGACCGTTCTCGCGATGTTCGGATCCGATGGCCTTCCGCAGAGTCCCCGGTTGAATTCCACCGCAGACACTTACAGCCGCAGACACTTACAGCCGCAGAAGGAACGTAGATTGTTCTCGGTTCGCCAGTCTTACGGTCGACGCGCAACGGCGCGGCGTTGAACATCGACAACCAGCGCCCGGCGTCAGCCGATGCTCGACCACCTCGATTGAACCGGTCGAACGATCCCAGCCAGCCAACCAGTTCATCGACCGTCAGCAACAGCCCACGCGGGTTTTCCAAAAGCAGCGGCGCGAGTGCTTCGATCGTCGTATCAGACACGACAAACCGCTCTGCTATCGGGAGAGTCGGCTGTTCCGACTGTTCCTCACTGTCTGCGGATTCCCCTGCCGTTCGCCGGTCGCGTTTCAGTTCAGCAATGGCATCGCGATACTCTGCGTATTCGCGACGCCAGCGCCGGTCTGCTTCCTTTTCCAGCTCGTTGACAGCCGACAGTGCCAGCTTCCACGCAGGTGACTTCTGACTTCCCGATCGTCCGACGATGGCCGTCCAGATGATCGGTGGAACTTCCCAGCCCGGCTTCAGACGCAACCTTCGCGTGTTACCGATGGAAGCTCCAAGCACAGACAACACGGGCAGCGCGATAAACGCAGGATCGCAGCCAATGGCATTCGAACCAGCTACTACCAGCTCCCGCACGACTTGCGGCAGTGCAGTAACGGGAAACGGCTCGAATTGTTCGACTGCCGGTCGCGGTCGTTCTGGCTGCCGCAGTTCGACGCTCGCGACCAGAGTTTCGAGTTGATCCCGTAGAGTTTCCGGATCAATGCCGACGTGAGCTTCGTACCAGTCGTGCAGGTCGCCTTTCTCCGGCAGGTCAGGCCAGACTTCCCGGAGGTGAACGATCTTCACTTTCGCGGGCGAATCGAGCCTCGTCAGGATACCGGCCACGGTTTCGGCGTACTTCTCACCAGCGTCGTCATGGTCCGGCAGAATGACAACTTCCTTTCCAGCCAATGGTGACCAGTCAGCCTTCGCAGGAGCTTTACAGCCGCCAGGCGACGTTGTGACATTCAGCCCGATGGCCACTCCAGCCTCAGCAGCTTTCTCGCCTTCCGTGACATAGACCAGCTCCGATTTCGACAAGCTCGGCAGCCGATATAACGGACGTGGTTCGAGCATCGCGCCGACAGACCAGCCATCGTCACCATGTCGAATCGGGCGGATGGTCTTTCCACCGTCAGGACGTTCCCAGCGGATGACCGCGCCTGCTTCGCCGCCTTCAGCATCGTGATACGTCCAGGCGGCGGACCGCTTCCCAAGTCGCTTTTCCAGTGACTCGATGACTTCCCGCGATGTCTGAAAAGTCTCAGTGTTCTGTCTGGTTGGCTTTGGCGTCTTGTTTCGTCCATGAAACCCGGCCTGTTCTCGGGAATTCTGAGGTTTCATGGACATAGACACCGTCGTCTGTTCCGGATTTTGCGGAAACAGGTCAGCAGCCGTCAGGCCCAAAGCAGCGAGAACTGATTCGGTCGAGCATCCCGAGAAGCAGTTCAGCAGAGCTCGACCGTCTTCCTTAGCCGAGACGGAAAGGCTCGGGTTGTGGTCATCGTGAGCTGGACAGCAAGCCATCCAGCCCGATCCTGACTCCACCGGTTCGCGACCGGTCGAGTCCTTCAACGCCCTCAACACTCGTTCAATCGGAAGCCTGTTCATTGGACAGCCTCCCGCCTGAATGTCATCGAGCTTTCAGCAGAAAACGAAGTATCAATCTCTTGTGTGCGCGGTCTGGTTGTTACCATGACGGCGTCCTCCCAAAGCAATGACCGCCAGAGCGTGTCCAGCAATGCGGTCGGAGTTGTGGACAAATGCGAAACGCAGGCGGCAGGTTTGACTTCGCAGGTCGAGCCTGCCGCCTGTGTGCGTTTGGAGTCTCGTTCAAAAACGGTCACGCAGCGTTTGCGGACTCCGAGACAAAGCGTTCCAGTTCCGTGACTGGAATCCGTACCGAGCGACCAATGCGAACGGCCTTGAGCTTGCCGTCTTTCACGAGTTGCCAGACAACCCGCTCGCAAACTCCGAGCGAATCCCCTGCTTCCCGATAAGTCACCGCCAGCCGCGTTCCACCGTCTCCCGATGATGCTTGAGCAATCATCCTGATTACCTCCCGTATTCGTTCAACGAATCAGGCAGCTCAACAAGCGGCTGCCATTGGGCGGAAGATTAGGGATGGTTTGTTACACCAACTCTGTAACACGAGTGATCTGTAAACCCTGTCTCTGCATAAGACGGGCTAAGCCCGCAGGATTTCGCACAGTTTCCGAATTTCATGTGTTACAGAAAATCAGGCGTCGCGCTTTTCTGTAACACGTCGTGCTTTCTCAGCTTTTTCCGCTTCGCGGCGTTTTCGCATTCTCAGCTTATTACGGAGTCGAGTCCCTTTGACCTCATCGAGCCCACATTCGCGACAGGCTTCAGCCAGGCCATACTTTTCGTAGACCAGATAGAATCGAGCCTCGAATTGTTCACGCTGCTTTTGATTCGGGTCAGGACCCACCGTCGTTTTTTTATTCGCGGTTTTCTTTCGTCGTCGCTTTGGGTTTTCTACCAGTCGCTCAAGCATGACTTCGAGCTGACCGGACAGCAAATCACCGATTGCTTTTGCACCTTCGCCCCAATTCGAAACGTTAAATCCGACTTCGTTCGCGTCTGTCGAAGCTGATTTCTGGGGTGACTGCTTTCGATCCAGCTTCAAGAGTCGGCTGCGACCAGCGACCGGTTTTCTGTTGCGAAAGTCTCCAGTCTTCAGAACGAACTCGAAAACGTACGACAGCTCTCCCGCCCTCAGGTCTTTTCTCGCAGTGACACCTTCGGTAGTCAGTCGCCATTCCTCAGGCGCCAGACGTTCGGCATGAAACGGACTGGTTCCCGCAGTGTCGCTTTCCTTCCATGTCGTCCAGGCGTCGGCCCATTCGTGCCACATGGCGGCAGCGCCTGCTTCCAGCGAGGAAACCCCAGCTTCGCCAGTCGTCGTCAGTGAGGCTTCCAGCAAGACGGGATGGTTCAGCATCTGCATTCGCAGGCGACAGCGACGTTCTACCATGCCAGCGGCGACCAGTAGAAACAGCGTACGATCCTGAATATCGGTCAAACTGTCTGGATCCCACCTCTGCCAGCGTTTTGGGATTCGCATCAGCATTCTGGGGATGTGTGAATGCAAAAGAGCGACTTCTTCGGACGTCTTCGGTAGAGCTTCTGATACGTTTTCGTAGGTCAATTATCTGCCTCCGTGTTTTCCTGCTCTGTGACGGAACATCACGCGGAAACGTATTTGCCGGGTTCGACTTCTCGGGCGGAACCGAGGACTGTCAGGGACTGGAGTAGTTCTTCCACCTGGTCGGGTTTCGCTCGGGAGAAGCGTCTGGCCATGTCGGTGGCTGTGAGTGGTTCGCGGCTGGTGGCCAGTTGCTGGCGGATGGCGACCACCTGTTCGGCCAGTTTTTTGGGCAGCGGCAGTTTCTTTGTCGCGGCCTTCTTCTTTGCCTTTCTCTTCTTTGCCGGTTTGTCTTCGTCGTCGGTCTCGATGGCCAGGTCTTTCTGTTTCTTCTCGCCGGTGTCCGGGTTCTGGAACTCGGGACGCAGCCAGCGAATCAGGCCGCGTTGTTCTTCGGCGGCGCGTTCGGCGTTCAGAGCGACCAGACGTTCGAGGATTTCTTCGTCGGTCAGCGTGACCGGCCAGCCGTACGCCTCGAACACCGCCGCGTCCAGGTCGTCGTGAATCTGCTTCAGGACGGAGACGAGTCCCTGTTCGTGAATCGTTTTGTCTTTGTCCGTCAGCGGCTCACCGGCCCGCAGCTTTTCGAGCACGTTGTACATGCTCGTCATCGTCAGCTTCGGATGCTGAGCCTGCTGCCGCTTCCGGTGTGCGTCCAGTTGCTCCCCCAGTTCACGAATCCGCGACTGCTGAGACTCACCCGCCACCGGAAACGGGAACGGCTCGAAACATCGCGACTTCGTGTAACGAGGATCGTTGCCGTAACCGAGCCAGCCGCCCGCAGCAAGTGCCCAGCAAACGTGAATGCGGCTGTTTAAGACTCCGAGGTGAAAGGCGTCTTCTATCGCAATCGCAATCAGCATGTTGTCCGGCAGGATCGAATCCTCGTGAAACACGAAGAACCGATGCTTTGCGGTTTCAACCGTGACGATGTACCGCTTCAACCCGGAGAGGGCAGGCCGGAATGCGCCTCGCGGTTCCCCGAACAGCCACCAGCGGTCTCGATACGTTGCTCGATTGTTCTGATCCCGTTCCGGCTTCACTCGGTCCCGAACCCACTGATTCACCTCTGGAAATCGTGATCGCACCTCATCTTCCGAGAGCCCGAACAAGTCGATGACCATCACGCCGCGCGGCGACGCGGTCAGGTCTCGACCGTTCCGATAGTTGCGGATGTGTTTTTCGAGTCCGTCGATTCTTCCGAGTCCAAGTTGCTCCGCTTCGTCCGGCGTTACGATGAACCCAGAGCCGTGAAGTTTCACGCCCGGACATGACAAGTCTTCGTTCGCTTGCAGCGGGCCAGCTCCGGCCACGTCGGCACCAATCGACAAATCGGAATGAACCGGGCCGTACTTCGGCAGCAATCGAACATCGACGTCACCGTCAGAATTGGGTGCCTCCGCGATAACCTTCTCGACCAGTCCGTCATGCGAACCTGCTGACGCGACCGTCATTGAGATTCGGACTGCCGCGCCTTCCGATGCGTCAACCCACGGATGATCCGGAACGGCATAGTCGAGTGACAGCGGCGTCTTTGCTTGAAGAAATTTGTTGAGGACACGGCGGCTGAACTTCTGCCGGAGACTGTTCGTCGTGATTAGCCCGAAGCGTTTGAGCTTGTCTGCCTGTACTGCTTCGGCAGCCCGATCCCACCAGTACATGACATAATCACAGGTCTCCGGGACTTCCGGATAAGCAGTTCGAATCGTTTCCGAGTAGCCATCACCGAGCGCCTGCCGCATCCGCCAGTTACCGATGAACGGCGGATTGCCGACGACGTAGTCGGCTTCCGGCCAGTCGGCTTTTCTTGGGTTGATGTACTTCAGGACGGGAACGCGGGCGGAATCGTCGGGGACTTCTTCGCCCGTTACCGGATGCGGCTTCGTCGTGCGGCCATCCCAGCGCGTGACTGGTTCGCCATTGTCGTCCAGGACCGGTTCAACGGCATCCCACGCCAGTACCGCGTCCCGGCATTCGATGTTGTGGAACTTGCGGATGATCGGTTCGGCAATCTGCGACAGGTCGCGCGTCCGGATGTGCCATTGCAGGTAACCGATCCACAGCACCAGGTCGGCAATCGCTGCCGCTCGGGGATTCACTTCGATGCCGAGGAACTGGTGAGGATCGACCGTCAGCAGCTCCGTCTGGCGATATCCCAGCTCGCGCAGCGTGTTGAGCACTTCGCCTTCCAGCCGCTTCATGTGTTCCAGCGCGACATATAGAAAATTGCCGCTCCCGCAGGCCGGGTCGAGAATCCGCGTCTCGCACAGCTTGCCGTGAAAACTGCGGACAGTCTCGATGGCTTCGTCCGAATCGCCTCGCGTCGCCAGCGTGATCGCTGCCGTTCGCACCGCGTCCCACTCGTCACGCAGCGGGTCGATGATCGTCGGCATGACGAGACGTTCGACGTAGGCTCGGGGCGTGTAGTGGGCTCCCAGCTTGTGACGTTCGACCGGGTCGAGTGCTCGTTCCAGCAATGTCCCGAAAATCGCCGGCTCGACTTCCCGCCAGTTTGAACGAGCCGCTTCGATCAACAATTCGAGTTGCGGATCATTCAGCGGCAATGCTTCGCAATCCTCGAACAGCCCGCCGTTGAAGCGTTTCAGTTTCTTGCGGATGACTGGATGGAATGTGCCCTGATCCATCGACTCCCACAGCGACCGAACCAGGTCAGGAAAGTTGCCAGTGTCACCCTTCAGGCTGATCAGCAGCTCTGTAAAGCTGTCTTCCGGAATCAGTTCGACGTCTTCGGCAAACATCGTGAACAGACACCGCATCAGGAACTGAGAAACTCGCGACGCCTCGTACCCCGAACCCTCCATCGACTTCGCCAGACGAGCCAACCGGTCTGCCAGCTCGCGAGTCACTTTGGCCGAACGGCGGCTCGGATCGAGTGACAGCGGGTCAGTCCAGACGGTGCGCAGTTTCTCGCGCTGTTCATCGTCGGCAAGTTGTTCGAGCCGAATTCGAAAACTGCCGGGATCGGGAAACGGCAGGTAGGTTTTCCCCGAACGAGTGAAGTCCGCAAACAGCTCGATGGAATGCCCCACGTCGACCACGATCAGAAACGGCGGCCAGCCTTCGTCCGTCGGCAGAGCCCGCGCGTACTGTTCGGCCTGGCCACGGGCCTTGACCATCGCATCGTCCCAGCCCTTGGTTCCTCGAATAGCGGTTCCGCGTTTGGTCTTCTTCTTCGGAGCGGACGTGAGTTTGAGTTCGTCCGAGTCGTCAGCTTCGGTCTTCTCTGTGCCCTGCTTGGCTTCCAGCACGAAGCAGCCGCGTTTGTAGAGGTCGATGCGTCCGGGACTGGTCGAGCCGTCCTGATTCTGGAACGTGACATCGCGTTCGAAGACGTAGGCATTCCCGGCAACGTCGGTCTTCGTTGGGTCGGGATGCGGAACGGCCAGCACGTCGCACAGGTCGCGAGCAAACGGCGGAAAGTTCGCCCGCTCCGCTCCACCGGACGCCGCCCAATGCTCGATGAACCGAGCGACCTGTTCAGGTTCCGGCCCGAAGTTCTGAGCAGGTGAGGTTTCGTCGGTCACAATGTTGTGGGTCACGTTGTTGTGGGTCACGGCGGCCTGCGCTTCGTCTGCTGAGCGGAAAACGGGAACGTTTGCAGTTTCGGCTCAGTAGAACATCACTGAACGGAACCGGGCGGCATACTCTCGCAGATGAATGCTACCTTCTGTTCACAGATAGACAATGAGAGCCGAATGCAGAGCATCCCGAACGGCGGCATCGTGACGCGGAATTGCTCCTGCCAGTTGGTCCGCCATCACCTCGCGGGTCCTTCCCGACACGTTTTTCGCCGAACCCACTACGGGAACAGTCGGGGTGAAAGACACACTTTCTTTCACGCAAAACTTTCCGAAGCAACCTGCCGGAACTGCGTGTGCAAGAGAAAGAAACTTTGTCCGGCAGCAGGATTCTTCCGCCAGCCCCTGAAATGAAATGCCTTCAGGAAGGCCCCAAACCGTTCGTCGGCAGGTTTCAGCCATCGCCAAACGGTTCCGATCGGGACGGGGCGGCATGTCAGCAGGATTAAAAACAAAGTGTGTTCTTCAACGTGACTGTTCCTAATAGGGGTAACCTCACCGAGCCGAAAAAGGACCCGCTTCCGCCTGGTCGACTGCCGACTCTGTCACCACTTCGGCCAGCATCGCTTCCCGAGCAATCGCCAGCATCGCCCCCCGAGCATCTTCCGGTAGCATCGGCCAGGCTTTAATGATCAGAGCCAGTTCGACTGGAATGGCATCATCTACGGCATCACTCGACAGGGCAGAGAGAGGTCGGTGCATGGAACCTATGGACAAGCAAGGCGTTATGACATTTCGTTCAAGTCCGTTATCCTCCACTCAGAAAGCCCCTGTTTTTCAGGGGCTTTTGACATTTGTAGACCTCCATCGGCATGTCACGGTACGTCCCAATTTTGTCACGTTTTGGTAATTTTTTGCCTGAATACCGTGACGGATACCGTGACACCTTCTTGGTCAGGCTCTTCCGAGGAGTTTGCCCGCTGAGCGGGCCGAGAGTTTCCCCTTCCAGGTGAGCGTCTCCCCAGAAAAAACAGATTCGGGCACGATGCCCGAATTCCTCATCTGAAGGGGGTGGTAACCCTAAGAGGCCGACAAAGAACCTCACGGCGAGGGCGAAATCTACAAGACTTCCCAACTTGCCAAACCAGTTGTTTGTCAGCCTCTAAGGAGTCTGGGGAAGCGGCGTAGAGGGGGAAACCGAGACTCCTCGGCTCTTCTGCCTGACGGACTTCAACCCCTCGGTGAACAGGGTTTGGTTCCGCCTTCTTCCAATTGTAGCCCTTCCTGCAACCTAGAATCTCCGCTCCGCTTCGATCTCCAAGTTGCAGTCGGGCATGGGAAAGAAGCGAAGGCGAACACCTTCAGCTTTATTTCCTTCCCTTCTCTGTCATGGATGAATTTGATCGAGCCATCCACGAAATCAGATTAGCACAGTCTTACAATCCAAGTGAAGAAGACTGGCGAAATCTTGAGTATCTGGAATCTATTGGCTCATAGTCTGGTATTCTCCCCGTCAGCTACGGTTGGCGGGGCTTCTTATTTCCTTCTCCTCTCTCAATTGAAAGAATCCTTCTCTCTCCCAGATTCAAAGGCTGTCTGGAAAGAACTCGAAAACGCTTCAGTCCGATCGCATCACAACACACGCCGATGCTTTGAAGACCTTCTCACGATGTCCGTCTGCTCGCTTTCGGGTGGCCAGATGGAAGCCGAATACTTGCAAGTCGTCGAAAAGTATTCCGAAGGCGAGAAAGGCGACAGAGCGTGTGATTATCTCGCCAATGCCTTCGGTGCTCTCGTCAATGCAATGGAAGAAACCAGAGCCGACATTATCGGCGATCTGTTCCAAGGCGGTGTGACCTTTGGCGAAAACGGCCAGTTCTTCACGCCAGAGCCGATCACAATACTTATGGCTCAAATGCAAATGTCAGATAAAGGCGGCCAAAGAGTCCTTGATCCTGCCTGTGGTTCTGGTCGCACGCTTCTCGCTGTCGCCGATGTGAACCGACATAACGAGTTCTACGGCGTTGATGTTGACCATCGGTGCGTACAAATGACTGCGATCAATCTTGCTCTACGGAATCTCTATGGGTACGTCATTCATGGCAACTCACTGACGCAAGAGCAATGGCGAGCCTACCGAACAGGATTCAACTGGAGTGCCTCCCTCAAACTGATCCACATGTTATGAGAGTCTGAGCGGCCTGATTGTGGGCCAGGAGACTTTCGATGACGAAGTCCCGCCGCCGCAAACGTCAGCACGGTCGCCGACTGATCCCGGACAATCTGCCGCGTGAGGAAGTTCTCTACGAGCTTCCCGAAGACGAACGTCGTTGTCCGATCGACGGCGAACCGATGCCGCTGATCCGCTACGAAACCAGTGAGCAACTGGAGTACGAACCAGCGATACTGAAAGTCATCGTCCACAAGCGAGCGGTCTATGCGTGTCCGCAGAAACACGATGAAGCGAAACTGATCACGACTCCCAAACCGCCGCAACCAATTGAAAAAGGTCTGGCGGGTCCGGGATTGCTCGCAGCCATGGTGGTCGGCAAGTTCGGCGATCATCTGCCTGGCTATCGACTCGAAGATATTCTTTCGCGTCACGGCGTCGAGATTCGACGCAGCACGATCTACGACTGGCTGGCTGCCGTCGCCGATCTCACCAGGCCACTGTACGACCTGATGAAGCAGCGTGTGCTTCAATCAAAAGTGATCCACACGGACGACACTCAGGTGAAGCTGATCGATACGACCATCGGCAGCACGCGACTGGCGAGGTTCTGGGCGTACCTGGGTGACCACAACCATCCTTACGAAGTCTACGACTTTACTGAATCACGAGGCCGCGCCGGTCCGCAGGACTTTCTAAAAGACTTCAGCGGCTATCTTCAGGCTGACGCCTATGGTGGCTACGACGGAATCTATTTGCAGTCCAACGGTGCGATCGTCGAAGTCGCGTGCTGGGCTCACACGCGCCGCTACTGGTACAAGGCTCGCGAACAGGACGCCGCCAGAGCTCATCACGTACTGGCCATCATCAGCCGACTTTACGAACTCGAACGCGCGACGAAGAACGCCGATGCAGCATCGCGCCAGAAGCTGCGAGTCGAACACGTCGCACCGCTGCTCGATGACCTTAAACAATGGCTCGACGATCAGGAGTTTCTGCCAAAGAGTCTGACCGGCAAAGCAGCCACGTACACTCGCAACCAGTGGGCCGCCCTGAACCGCTATCTCGACGACGGAGACCTCTCGATCGACAACAACGCCGCCGAACGAGCTATGAAACCCGTCGCCATCGGGAGAAAGAACTGGCTCTTCGTCGGCAGTCCTCACGCAGGTCGCCGAGCCGCTGTCCTGATGTCACTGGTCGCCAGCTGCAAAACCAACCACGTCGAACCATGAGCCTGGCTCCGAGATGTCCTCACAAACATTCCACGCGGCACCGCGTTGGAACAACTACTCCCGGACAACTGGATCCAAACTCACCCACAACACCGCTGGGACATCGCCGATCGAAGAAAGCAGGAGCGAAACACAAAGGGGAACCTGTAGTTCGCCACGCGCTTACCTTCATCTGATGCTCCGTGAACTCAAACGCCGCGGCAGACTCGAACTGGAGACCACAATGATCGATTCCGCCCAGGTGCGAGCGTTCGGTGGCGGTGACCGCAGTGGGCCGAGCCCCGTTGATCGCCGGAAACCAGGTACAAAATACACCGTTCTCGTCGATGCACGCGGCACGCCGCTGGCGATGCAGACCGCCGCTGCCAACGTCAGTGACCATCGTCAGATTCTCTCGACGGTCGTTCGGTATCCTCAGATCGGCGGCACACGAGGTCGTCCGCGAAATCATCCAGCGAAGCTGTACGCCGACGCCGGCTACGACAGCAACGCGACCCGCGAACTGCTGTTGGTGATGGGCATCGAACCGATCATTCGTCGTCGTAGCACACCGCACGGCAGTCATCTGGGAAAGGTCCGCTGGGTGGTCGAGCGGACCATCAGCTGGATCAAAGGCCTGCGGCGAATGCGAATCCGCTACGACCGCCATCCCACGATCATCGACGCCTGGAACCACCTTGCCCTCGCCGCAGTCTGCTTCAGAATCCTCTGCCAACCCGATTGAACAAGTGCCAATACGACAGGTTCTTTGTCAGCCTCTAAGTATCGGCAACGTGTGTTTTCGGGATGCCGCGTTCGCAGATCGGATCGATCCTACGTGATCTCAGCCGACAGAAAGATGTCGAGCTGGTGAAGAGGAATGGAACGCTCAACCAGACTATATTCATGTGCTGTTGCGTATGCCACCGAAACATTCAGTTGCGATGACGGTTGGGTATTTTAAAGGCAAGAGCGCCGTGCGTATTCATCGGTAACTGATCCAGACGAGCGGCACGATGTTTGGACGAAGCTTCTGGTCACGCGGCTATAGTGTGAACTGCGGCAGCCCATGAAGCGATGATTCGTTGTTACATCAAGGAACAGGGTAAATACGACGGGAGTGGAAATTGTTTGACGACGTTGATTACTTATAACCCACGGCCCCTTTCAGGGGCCTTCCTTATACCGCCGGCTCTGCCGGTGGTTCTGATTGACTGATGAATCATCAGTTGACAGTTCGGACGATAAAGACAGAACTATCCCTGCAATTTCGACGTTCCACGCCTTGATTGCTTCTGCAAAAAGTCCTACTGGTGTCCTCGATCCTCCACTTCGAAAACAAGAGCCGCCGATCGAATGCGATCGGCGGCTTTTTTCATGGGCTTTTCGGTGTGAATCGCTGGTCTCAAAAAGTTCAATCAGTTTGTGCAATATGGGGCGAAATGCGGCAAGTGACTGTGAGCAAGAGAGTTAAAGAGCTCTACTGTCCATTATCCTCACTTGCACTGTGCGCTGTGGTTCGAGTCCGCCTCGGGCGCGTGGCCACGTCTGGTCACTCTCTGAACCACCCGACCCGATTCCCACCAAATCTCGGAATTCTTGTCCCCATGAAGGCCCTACAGATCCGGTGTGACTGCGCATTGTGATTCGAACAGAGACTTCGATTACGCCACCCGTGAGCTGACTACGATCTCAAAACACTGCCTGCCTCATCGGTGGATTCCTGCCAGTCCTTCTGGCGAGGTGACATCTTTTTTGATTGACTCCTGTAACAATTGAGATCGCGGTGTGTATTGATTGCAGGAGAAGTGAATGAACGGCCCTGAAACACGTGAATCGTTGCTGGCAAGTCTCGATAGCCCCGTCGCGGACGAAAGCTGGCGTGAGTTTGCGGCGATCTATCGTCCGCTCATTTTTCGAGTGGCTGTGGCGAAAGGTTTGCAGCATGCAGACGCAGAAGATTTGACGCAGGAAGCGTTAACGGCCGTTGAGCGATCTCTTGGCTCCTATGAGGCGTCGCGAGGTTCTTTCCGCAGTTGGCTGTATCAGATCACACGCAATCTGGTCGTCAATCATCTGACGCGTGGTCGCGGGCCTGACGGCACGGGAGACAGTAATGTCGCGCGACTTCTTGCTCAGCATCCTCAACCGAACGACGACACTGCGACGCTGTTTCGGCTGGAATACAGACGTGCTCGCTTTCAGCAGGCCGCTTCGATTGCACGAGCCGAATTTCACGAATCGACGTGGGACGCGTTCTGGTTGACGGCAGTCGATTTACGTTCCATTGAAAGCGTGGCAGAGGAGCTTGGGAAGTCGCAGGGAGCCGTTCGAGTCGCACGCTGCCGTGTGCTGGACCGCCTTCGTGTGATTGTCTCCCAACAAAGCGGCGGTTTTGAAGCGCCTGAGTAGTGCGATTTCGGAAACCGTGCAGTCGTGAATACCACAACCCAAACTGAGACTGGAGATGAAATGGTTACCAATAATCACTACGACGACGATGCGCTCATGAAACTGCTGCGCGATCGAATTGGGGCGAATGAGGATGGTGTGTTCACACACGTCGAATCCTGTGCGACATGCCAATCACAGTTGGAGACTCTTTCCAAGGACGGTTTGACATGGGAAGAGGTTGCAGAATTGCTGACTCCCAGCGGTGTACCGCTCACGGGATTCACCGGACACGGCGCCGACGAAGACTCTGGAGTCTCGCCGACTTCCAACGCGAGCTTCCTTGAGGCGAGCGAGTACCCCGCGTCCCTTGGTCGGTTCGCTCGGTACGAGATTATGGAAATCCTCGGACGCGGCGGCATGGGAATCGTGATGCGTGGATACGACACGTCTCTGAATCGACATTCGGCAGTGAAGGTACTCGCACCAGAACTCGCCGGTAATGCGGCGGCCCGGAAACGATTTTCGCGTGAAGCCAGAAGTGCAGCTGCTGTCGTGCATCCTCATGTGGTGCCGATCCAAACTGTCGATGAGCACGCTGGGCTTCCGTATCTGGTGATGCCCGTGGTGGAAGGCAGGAGCGTTGATGCTCGCGTTCAGGACTCCGGTCCGTTGCAAGTGATCGAAGCTGTCCGCATCGCTGCACAGATTGCAGACGGACTGGCCGCAGCCCACGAGCAAGGACTTGTTCATCGTGATATCAAACCGGCGAATGTTCTTTTGGAAAACGGAGTCGAACGTGTCCACATCACTGACTTTGGACTCGCACGCGCGATTGACGACGCCAGCATGACTCGTAGCGGCGTGATCACGGGAACGCCTCAGTATATGTCGCCCGAGCAAGCGCACGGTGATGCCATCGACCATCGCAGCGACCTGTTCAGTCTCGGCAGCTTGATCTACTTCATGCTCACCGGACGTTCGCCATTCCGCGCCGAAACCACGATGGGCGTGTTGAACCGAATCGGCAACGACCAGCCGCGTTCGGTTCGCAGCATCAACACAGACGTTCCGGAATGGTTGGAGCGGATCGTTGCGAAGCTGCTCGAAAAGCAACCCAGCAGCAGGTTCCAAACAGCCAGCGAGGTTGCAGAACTACTTGACCGGTGGCTCGCGCACTTGCAGCAGCCAGCGTTGATTCCTCCGCCTCAGCCGCTTTCGTCGCAGGCAAAGTTTGGCAAATCACCACGTAGGAAGTGGCTTGTCGTTGCGACCGGTGCTGGATTCATCGTTGTCGCCGCATTTCTTTTCATGATGCAACAGGATCGAAAACCGGGGCCATCAACGGCAGCAGCCCCTGCTTTCAAAGCGGCGGGTGGTGAGGAAACGAAGAAAGAAGCGAAGGACAAACAAGAAGATTCCGTCGCTGCCTTGACGGGTTTGCATTCGGGCCAGAAAGAGTTTTGGCGCGCAGCCTTGGGGACGATGACGATGCGGGCTCCGGTCGTGCATGACGACCACGTCTACGTCGGATCGAACAACGGTCATGGGTATCTCGAGCGTCTTCCGGCCAGCTTTGATCTCGGTGTGTTGCTGTGCTTCCGAAAATCTGATGGTAAGTTTCTTTGGCAACATTCCAACCACAAGCTTCCCACGGGACGCGTTCATGACTGGCCGCAACTGGGCATTACCAGTCGACCATGTGTTACGGGCGAGCGCCTGTTCTATGTGACCAATCGCGGCGAAATCGTGTGCCTCGATACGATGGGATTTCATGACAGTGAGAACGATGGAGTGCTTCAAGACGAAGTTCATACCGATCTCAACGAAGCGGATGTCGTCTGGCGATTCGACATGATGAAGGAACTGGGAGTTCAGCCACACAACGTCAGCACATGCACGATTGCATATTCGCGAGGTCGCATATTCGCCGTCACCGGAAATGGCGTTGGCGCTTCGCACGTTCCGCCGCTGGCGGATGCTCCCAGCTTCATAGCTGTCGACAGCAGAACGGGCGAGTTGTTGTGGCAGGATACTTCACCCGGACAGAATGTGTTGCACGGACAATGGGGTTCGCCAACGGTCATCGAGGTCAAAGGTGAACCTCAGGTCATCTTTCCGGGTGGCGATGGGTGGCTTTACAGCTTCGACCCGGAAGGCGCCGAAAACGGCAAGAGCAAATTGAATTGGAAGTTCGACTGCAATTCCAAGGAATCAGTTTGGAAATTGGGGGCCGACGGTTCGCGAAATAACCTGCTTCATGGTCCCACCCTGCACGAAGGACGACTTTACGTCACCATGGGCCAGGACCCTGAGCATGGTGGAGGACAAGGGAGATTGTGGTGTATTGATCCCACCGGAACTGGAGATGTGAGTCCACAGCTCGTCTACAATAAACGCGATCCTGAAACGCCAATCGCTCATCGTCGCAAGCAGGCTTGTGTTGTCGCAGACGGAGATTTCACTCGACCGAATCCGAACTCCAAGGTGTTCTGGCAATTTGAACAACAGGATGTCAACGGCAATGGAAAAATCGAGATTGAGGAGACGATGTCGCGCAGCCTGAGCAAAATCGCGATCAAGGACGACTTGCTGTTCGTCTCTGATATCGAAGGAATCCTGCATTGCCTCGATCGTATTACAGGCAAACAACACTGGGGCTACGATACGTTTTCGAACGTTTATTCGACACCCGTAATCGTTGGCGACCACGTCTATCTTGGCACAGTCGATGGAGATGTTCTCGTCTTCGGATGTTCTGCGGATTTGAAAGCAGCCGCGCCTGATGGCAAACCGCACCAGCGCATTGATTGCGGTTCGAGCGTCTACGCATCAGTTGTCGCCGATGGTAGCGCCCTGTACTTCACAACGAAGAACGAACTAATCGCGGTGGAGAACAAAGGCGAAGTCGAATAAGCACGATCGCTTCAACTACTTTCCCATTCTCAACTAAAGGCGACAAACTCATGTTCTCACCGAGCTCAACAAACGCATTGGCAATCATCATGGCCGTTCTGGTTGGCATCGCAATTACGCCGGAGTGCGATGCGGCGACCGACTGCGATGTCCAGATCATCAAGGTCCACAAAGTGGAGATCGACGGCAACAAGATCACGATCACGGCTGAAGCAAGTATAAAGATGGTGGTGATCACTCCCGAAATTCCAGCCGACGGCAAGAGCGTTCGCTATACTGGACGCCACTCGACATGGATTACGATCAAGGCCGACGAAGCAACGTTCGTCATTCATCGCCCGCACGGGCGAAACGATCTGTGGGAGAAAATGACGATGCAGGCAGCGATGGATCTCGAAGCAGGGAAACCAATTGGTCGCATCGGGTTCTACCGACCTGATATTAAAATCAGGAAAAACCAGATACACGAAATCGTTGGGCCAGCTTACATCTACCCCAAACGCGAAGCTGCCGAGCCAGTCTCAAATTCCGATGATGACGAGCAGCCGGTCGGCAAGGATATTAAGAGACAGGATCAATCAAAGGGCGAATAGATTCCTCCTCAGGTTCCAGGAACCGTTATGAAGGCACAAGTCACAACGATGAAGCCGGCTCTCAGTGGTTGGTTTCAGTCCCTGTCCGGGGTTACACTGCTCGTCGTCTTCCTTAGTCATCTGACGACCGGTCTCGCCTGCGGGGCAGAGGACGCGGTTGATCCGTACGACGCGCTCTACGACGTGATCATGACGCGTTACGGGAAGGACGGCAAAACGTATGCTGAGAATGAAAGTTCTCCGGCGCTCTTTTCCGCCTCAGAATTCCCGTTTGACGATAAAACGTACAGGAAGTTCATCGCGGCGCTGGATACGTTCGGTGCGCTTCCCCAGACAGAAATTGAGGCGTACAGCGACGTGAAACGTGCTTTGCTGCAACGTCATCTTTGGAAGTTGTTCGATGCGACCTGTCCGCACCGTTGGATTGATTCGCGCACTGGCGAACAACGTGTCGCGAGCCTGAATCATTCTGATCGTCGCGCCGCAGTTCAACAAAAAAGTGCATCGCTTATACAGCGTCTTGCGCTCACAAAAGCACAAATCTTGGCCCTTCCCGGCACGTGGGCGGCTACCGTGAAATCAGGTGATTTTGCACGGCGTCACGACCCCACAAATCAGTTTGCACCTTTCCTTCCAGCCAATCTGTTGGCCAAAGAAAGCTCGTGGGTTTGTATGGGAACCGATGAGGTGATTCCCGCGGATCTTCACGTGGACAAACTCAAATGGCGTTCGGCATTCTACTCATTCATACGTCTCCCGAAAGGTCGCACTGAGACTCTTGAGTATGTCGAGAAAGAGCTTTCCAAAGATAACTTTCCAGTAGGGACACAGCTCGCACTCGTCGAGCAGGCGTTTTTGATCAGCGATGAGGGCGAACGGATACTCAGTCCGCTGATTGTCAGCATAAGTTTGCGCACCTACATGTTTGTAAGGCGTAACGCACACGACGAAGTTCCGGAAACGACACAAAGCGTTGCCGAATTCGTTATGCAACCCCGGGAGCTCATGCTGGGTAATGCAGTGATGAAGGCCATAGATCCGCAGGAGCACCGCTTTGATGCCAGTGAAGGTTTTATTGCCCAAGATACAAGCGATCCATTTGAAACCGGGCACCTTCCGCGTCGCGCACGCCTTCACAGTTGCATGAGCTGTCATCGCAATTCAGGCAACGTGAAGGTACTAACACGAAACGGCGCTGGATCAGCTCAGTTCTTTGAGAGCAGTCCGACAGCAATCAGTAAGGCTACGTCCAATCAGAAACGAAACCACCATACATGGGAGAGACTGCACGAATTCTGGAAAAAGAACGTTGCTCGAGGAGATCCGCATTGAAAGCGAAGCCGACAACGTGCCGATCGTCATCAGGAAAGGCGGCCAGATCTACGACAAGATGACTGTCGGTCGAGACGGCAAATCGATCCGAGTCTAAGGTCCATTTCAGCGTGGTTCTTTTCGCGGTTCAGGCCCAATTCAATTGCCGGACTCCAATGCCGCAGCGACTTTCCCGGGCGCTCGCCGATTAGCACGCCTTCAGCAGGAGACGGCGTTCGTCACTTTGTTCCCCCTCCCGCCTGTGCTACTGATGAAGGGACGCAGAACTGGTCCACCAGTCAGAAAATCCCAGAATCTGATGGTTCTCGATTTCTCTCCATTTCCAGAGATTTGTGGGGAGAACTGAGTTGGCTGGGGCAATTGATACGAAACCGGTGTTGCCGAACGGTGCAAGGTTGAACGAGTCAGACTCGGTATTGGTCAGCGAGCGGTTTTCCCAGACCCCCATGACATAGCCTCGCGATTTCACCATCAAATGTTGCGACGCCCGCAGCAAAAAGTTCTACTGGTGTCCTCGATCCTCCACTTTATAAGCCACCTTCGGGTGGCTTTTTTTACGCCTATACCCAACTCAAGCCCTTATAAAATAACGGTTTCCATCGTTCCCGAACGAATGGGGGCTGAGGTAGAGTGTCGGAATCTGGTTGCGCTGAAGTCCTATCCGGATCGAAAGCCGACCATGAAAAAAAATTACCAGGGAAAACTCCCGAAGCCAAACAAGAATGGCTACTACCGGCCCGAAATTGGCGGCGCGAGGTTTACGCCTGGAAACAAGTGAGACATCAGAGAAGGCTAAGCCGCGAGAAGGCTTGATATTCTCAGGACGTGCTTCGAGCGACAGTGCGACTACTACGGAGTCCATCGACAAAGGACTGGCCATCGTCATCCTCGTTGAATCTGATGCTCCCAGAGAACAACTCAACTCCCCCTGAAGGCCACCCCTGAATGTGCTCTAGAGTCGAGTCTTGACGAACTGCAGCATGGCCTGAGCGAAGAGACTGTCAGCGATCGGGTGGATTGTAATTTTCGGCCCGAGCGAGCGGTCGACGACCCAGTGGCCTCGATTCTCGGTGATCGCCCGAATGTCGCGTGTCGGCAGGAAGAACGCGCCGGTGACTCGGCTGAGAAAATCCGGCAGAAGATGCAGGTCGTCTTTGCCAAGTCGAATGGCTTCGTTTTCGACGAAATCTTTTTCCTGCAGCTCGCGACGTTTCAAGAACGGAGACACGAACATCAATGGCGACCACAGCACCGACGCCACGGTCCACCATGGCGAGGCCGCCGACTGTTCGACAAGTCGCCGTTTCGTGACCGACCGATACGGCAGAAAGAAAAGTCCGTTTTCGGTCTCGTAGAAAACTCCGTCGGACGGAAGCTTTCGACGGGCAATTCGGACATGCCCCATTCTACCCTGGACGTGCCCGACCACATTACGAAATCGACCGTCCAGATCTTCCGGGTTGATCGTCTCAGGCAGTGCGTCCTGACAATCCGGGCAGCGGTCATCGCGAGTGAAGACCCACTGGCAGCACTCCTGACACAATCGGTTCGACATGGTGGTTGAAACACTGAATGCGGAAACTGTTTATTCACGACGGGCGTTCGCTGCTGTAACCTGCGAATTCGACCAAAGTGTATCGGCATGAGAAACACAGACTCAACAACGGCGAGCAGGAGCTGACAGCAGCATGGCACTGAATAAGAAGCACAAGAAACAACTGGAAGTCATTCGGAAAAAACTGCCGCAGCTCAAACAGCAGCTTGCCGGCGAAAAAGAACAGATGGACGACCCGGCAGCCATTCAGCGAATCGAAGCCGAAATCGCCAGACTGGAAGAACAGCGAAAGACCATTGAAGCTGAGAAATAATTCGGCAGCCGGTCAGATCATGGGCTCGCGGCGTTTGACCAGTTGCAGCGTGATGCCCCAGGGATCCCGGATAAATGCCATGATGTCTCCGCCGGGGAGATCGGTGATGCTCCCTTCAAGCTTCGCGCCGGCGGCTGACAGGCGATCAATGTCGGCCTGAATATTTTCCGACACAAATGCCAGGTGCAGCGTTCCCGGGGGCATGTTTCGAAAATCCGATACAGGCACATTGGGATTTCCGTAGATCTCGATCATCGTCGATCCCGAAGAGTCGACGATAAAGTGAGCCCACGGCGCTTCCATGACTCGGCGTTTGACTACAAATCCCAGATGCTCGACGTACCAGCGAGCCATTTCAAGTGGGTCTTCGACGTTAAAAGCGACATGCTCGACTCGCATGATGAATTCTCCGGCAGTTCTGATGAAGGTCTGATCGCAACCTGATGCACCGTTAGTGCGTGCTTTCTACCGACTGTCCGCGTTCAGGTCATCTGTCCGCAAACTTGCAGCCGCACCGTATCGCCGCGACAGTCTGTGCCAGCACGAATCTTGCAGTCTTCAGCCCTTCGATAAAGACACCGGACGATGGCGAAAGCAAAGCAGTCGACGAAGAAATCCGTTTCAAAACCGGCCGCAACGAAACGCGGTTCGGCCGAGACGAAGAAGTCGCGAAAGAAGGAACACGCCTCAAAGATCAAAGCCGACGACCAGCATCCGGCGAGTGCCTCGAAAGCCAGCCACGCATCCGGCAGAAAAACCAGACGTAACGTCACGAAGCGGAAGGCGGCAACGAGAAAGAATCTGCTCGACGAGCCGGAAGCGACCAAGCCCAACGTAGCCAACGACGCAACGGCTCTCGACACTGGCGCAAGACCAAAGCGGAAGGCCGTCGCTCATTGTAACGAGCTGGATGGTAAACGCTGGATTCAGAATTCGATCAGCGTCTGGAGTGACATCCGCAAGACCACTGAGGAGAACCGGCTGAAGCACCCGGCGATGTTTCCGGGCATGCTTGTTGAACGGCTTGTCGAAACGTTTCTTCGACCGGAAGGCGAGACGATTCTCGACCCGTTCAGCGGCTCAGGCAGCACGATCGTCGAGGTCGAGCGGCTGGGAAAAACGGGGATTGGCATCGAGCTGTCGCCCGAGTTTGCAAAGATGGGGCGGAAGCGGCTCGCCGAGATTTCGTCCGATCTTTTTGCGAAGGATCACAAGCCTCGCTCCGTGATTCACGAAGCGTCCGTTGCCGAAATCACAAAGCTGATCGAGCCGGAATCGGTCGACCTGTGCATCACCTCACCGCCTTACTGGGACATTCTCAACCAGCGTCGCACGGCTGATTACAAAGACGTTCGACACTACGGAAACCTCGACGGCGACCTCGGCACAATCGCCGACTACGAAGAATTTCTGGACTCGTTGAAAACCGTTTTCGCCGACGTCCTGACGGTGCTGAAGCCGGGAGCGTATTGCTGCGTTGTGCTGATGGACCTGCGGAAAAAGAACCGTTTCTTTCCACTTCACAGCGACTTTGCTGCCCGTATGACCGAAGTCGGATTTATCTTCGACGACCTGATCATCTGGAACCGACAATCAGAGTACAACAACCTGCGACCGCTCGGCTACCCGGCAGTTTTCCGAGTGAACAAGGTTCACGAATTCGTCGTGCTACTGCAGAAGCCTCGCGCCAGATAAATAAGACTGTGCCGGCAAACTCCGGTCGCCAGCGACCGCCACGACCATTACTTCTTCGTCAGCCTGAAAGCGCCGTCCCAGTCGGCGGGGACTTCGAAATTCGTCAGCTCCATCTGGTTCAAGACGAACTGTGTCGGACCGTCGTAAGCGCGGAACTCGGAAAGCAGCTCGACAGCGTCGCTCCATTTTCCATCGAGCACCGCGTCAACGCCTTCTTCGAACCGTGCGATCATCTCGTCGCAAACAGTCGGGTCATGCCTGAAAGACGGCAGGAGCTGGTAGACGGTCAACGGGGTATCCATTCCGGCTGGTCGAATTCGAGCCATGCGACGCACGCGTGCTTCGTCTTTCGGCATGAATGTCTGAACGTATTCGGCGGTGGTTTCGTCAATGCAGATCGGTACTCCAAACTGCTTGGTCAGTCCTTCAAAACGTGACCCCTGATTGACGACCGGACCGAACACTCCAATCTTGGCCTGTTTTTCCGTGCCGATTTCACCTGCAATGGCTCTGCCATGCGCGATACCGATGCCAACACTGAAGCCGTCGAGCATCCCGTCACAGTTCAGCTTATTCTCAAACGCGTCGACAATGGCGAGCGCTGCTCGACAGGCCGGCACTGGCCCTTCCGGAAGCGGCATCGGCCAGCCCCAGAACCCAAGAGCCGCGTCGCCCTGGAAGTCGGCGATGGCTCCATCACTTTCGACGATTCCGTTAGCCATCAGCCCGAGTGCTTTTTTTACAGTGGCCAGCAACTGAAAGAGGTCGTCCTTCAGCAGCTCTGACTTTCGCGAGAAGCCACGGACGTCACAAAACAACACGCTGATGTCCTGCTGCGCGGGACTCAACGACGTCGCTCCCTTGCCAAGCAGACTGTCCATGATGCGCGGCGAGAAGAACGAACTGAGTTGCGTTTTCTGCTCTTCCAGCATGCGGACGTGGCGAATGGAGCCGATAAACTGCGCGACCAGCTCGACGAATCGCAGGTCGCCTTTCAGTACGTCCTCGTCTATGAAGACGCCAGAATTCTCGCTGCCCTGACCGGAAACATAGAGGCACCAGCCGCCTTCGTTATCAGCCACGATCGGTGTGCAGAACGCCCAGTCCAGACTGCCGCTGACGGTGAACTGTCCATTACCTTCCTCGCCATCCCAGATGTGCAGGACGCTTTTTCCGGTCTGCAGGGCGGAGCTGATCATGCGACGACTCGGCTTGAATCGTCCTTCGTAATCATCGCGAGTGGCAACCCGCATCATCGCCGGCTTTGACGGATCAAACCCGGAAGCCAGTGGATTCTCAAGGTTCTCTGAAAGATCGCCTTCGTAGCGCATGACTGCTGTGGCGACTCCAGCCGGAATCGTCTCCAGCAGCACATCCACCAGCGTGCCTGCCAATGCTTCGTCGGAAGTTGAACCGGTAATCATTTTCGGCAGGCGAGCCAGCATGTCCATTTGCCGAATCGGATCGCTGAATTGAAACTCGTTCAGCTCGTCAGACTGATAAGTCTGCAGACCCGCAAGCGGCTCATCCTCAGAGATATCCATGTCGGAAGACGATTCTGAAGCCGCTTCTCCGACAAGTCGGAACTTTGTCGCTCCGATCAGAAACTCTCCACCAACATCGATCTTCAACTCGCGGAACGATTCACCGTTGATGACGATCGAGTTCGTAGCTTTCTCCATACACCGCACCTGCAACTGGCCGTTGTGCCATCGCAGCTGAGCATGTTCGCGAGAGATCAGCCGGTCCCAGTTGACGACCCAATCATTTTGCGGGGCTCGTCCTAATCTGAATACGGCATCACTATCCAGTGACCGAACTGAGCATTGGCTGTCGTCTATGCCGAGTGCCTGAAGTTCTACCGTCATCAACTGTCACTCCAAAGAGTTCGAATTCCGTGGGCCCGCCAGCGTGCCGTTTATTCATCAAATGATCAGGAACGGATCGACCAGCAGTTCTGCAGCGAGAAAGCTCGCGCGAGACTTGAGTGCCTGGAAGATAGGTCGGAGTTGGTAAGACGGACGGATCGTGCCCCTCTGAATGTCCCGTTGAAGTCTTTCTCCTCACAACGTCAGACCTACGACCGGCTAACTGGCAGAATCGAGCGCGACACTTCCAGCGGAACAGCCCTCAGAACTGCACTTTTCCGCGTGGATGGACGCCGTTGCCCCGGTCGATTCCAATGCCGGTTGTGACGACAAATTGCGTCTGACCAAAACCGGTATCGTTGATTGAGAATTCTGAAGGCGCCCACGTGCAACCTGCGGGTCTGATTCTAATTTGCATAACCTGCTCAGTGATCACGGTCCTGACCGAGTCACTGGAAACGATGATGCTCGCCTGCGCCGCGAGCCTTCTGGCAGTGTCCAGGCTGCGTACGAAAACTCGTTCCGAAGAACAGTCGTTCGACACACGATTGAAAGAACGTCTGATTGACAGGATCTGCAGTCAACGGCAGAGTCGCCAGGTCACCGACATCTTCAGCTTCTTCTGCCTCGCCACTGGCATCGCTCTGCTGGGAACTCTCGGAGGCAGCACTTCTCTTGCAACAATCCGCGAGGCACTGACAGCAAGCTATCGACCGGAACGTCTTGATCTGCTGGTCGGAGACGGATCAATTCTTGGCATTGCATCCATCGTTCTGTTCTTCGTGGGCAACGCGGCCGCGTTTGGACTTTTTCCGTTGCACGGCGTTGTGCAGAACACGTTCGAATCGGCACCTGCCGGAATCGCCGGGGCAACGGCTTTGCTGCAACGCGTTCAAGCGGCGGTCGTACTCTGGAAAACCGCGATCTCGTCCATGCCGGGTTTCGAATCAACCACACAATTGATGTGCGTTGTCTTTGGATCGTGCTCCTGTCTGGCAGGATCGGTACTGACTTGTCGAAGCGACGCGATCCGCAGTTTCGCTGGCAATCTGTGGATCACATGGGGAGGCGTCGTGCTTATTGCCGCTGCGTCGGGAAATCCCGTCGAATCTGCACGAAACACACCGACGGCCTGGCACTTCCCGACTGGCCTTGAGACAGCTGCATTCTCATTGCTGGCCTCGGCGTTCGCCGTTGGACTGATGCTCGCCGCCGAGCAATGGTTGAGCAACGAAAGCCGCTCGATCAATTTTGCTGAGGACGTGACTGGACTCGGGCAGCAGCGAAGTTCATCAGCTTTCGCCATCGCGTGCTCACTGTTGACCCTGTCGGCGATCCCCCCTTTGCCCGGATTCTGGTGCGTTGCGTTTCTGGCCGGAAACGCCTTCCTACCCGGTGTCGAATCGACGGAAGGAGCCGCGTTAGTCCCGAATCTTGCCGTTCTGGCTTCCGCAATCGTCGTACTGGTCTCACTCTTGACCGTGTCCGCTCGGTCTATCCGGTTTCTGAGTCTGATGTTTCATCACGAACCCATCCGCCGATTCGACATCAGCGGTGGGAAGCTCTCGATTTTCATCGGTCTGAGCGTTTCTGGAATCCTTCTCTGGAGCGGACTTTATGTCGGGACCGTACTGGCCTGGCTCCACCGACTGCCTTTTTGACGTTGCCAGTCAGCATGGATGGCTGCACTCGCCTCCTGGACCATCGAAAAAAAAGGGGGCAGAGGCCCGGTTGTATCAATATTTCGACCTTGCAGGAGCCCCGCGAAAGGCATCGCCCGGCCAGATCCGGTCATTTACCGACGAATTGAGGAATCAGCGGCGCGGCAGGTGCCGATCCTTTCGCTCGATGCTTTATTCAATTCTTTTTTGAGTGGCACCGCGATTCTTTGCCCGGTATCGGCTACAGTCCCCTCGAAGGCAATTGGAATTACGTGAATGTATCACGCACTGAAGGTTGCGAAATTTTGAAAAACTGGACAGAAGAAATGGCAGAAGGCACGATCAAACGGATCATGGACAAGGGTTTTGGATTCATCGACCAGGGAAATGGCAAGGATATTTTCTTCCATAGTTCCGCAGTCGCTGGTGGCGGATTCGACCAGCTCTATGAAGGACAGAAGGTTTCTTACACAGTCGGCTCAGGTCCTAAAGGACCTTGCGCTGAAAACGTCGAATCTGTCTAAACGCTGCTGGCTGTTCGCCAGTCATTCAAGCTGACAGAAGCACCGGGCGACAACTTCGCCCGGTGCTTGTTTTGCGCTGACCGATCACGCTCAAGCTTACCGGCAAGCCACTGAAAGAATCGTTCTTAAATCAACTGTGGAGTTTTTCAGAAATCAGCAGTTTCGGTTCACTATTAAATCACCCGCAGCCGCGTGCGGATTCGAGTCCACGTTCGTTGGAAGAAGCCGTATGCATAATCGAAAACCGACGCCGCTGTTCGAGCCTCGGGAACGAAAACGTTGCCCGGTATGTTCCGAAATCTCGTACTCTTCTGCCGGAATCCATCCTCAATGCGCCGTTCATCAGTCTGATGCGAAGCGGATGGAAGCCGTTAAGCTGAAAAAGCAAACGTCAATTCCTCAGCCGTCAGTCGGCGAGAAGCAATGGCAGAAAACCTGTTCAAAGTGCAAAGCCGTTGTGCATGTCAGGCGAAAGGTTTGCGACTGCGGACAAAGCTTCCCGGGATAGTCGCGCGAAGCTGCCCATAAGCTCTTGCCAGCTCGATCTGGAACGGCAGATGCCGAGACCTATGGCCTGGCAACGTCGACATCCAGCGGATAAATCGGTCGACGAATCTTTTGAAAGTCAAAAGCAGCCAGGTCCGGTCGGTGAATTCCCGGCGTGTCAGCATCGAAGATCCGACTCGCCAGCGGACCAAAGTCTGCTCGAAAGTGGACGGCACTTTTTAGCACCAGCAGACGCCGACCGGTTGGATCGACACCAGCGATCCTCAGCATTTCCGCGTCGAAACATTGCCGACGCTGTGAGGAAACAACGACTTCAACACCGCCAACGATCAGAGTCGCTGTCAGTCCAAGATTGTCCTGAACGCCCTGCATCATGGGACCGCGATAGGTGTATTTCCCGTCAGAAAGCACTCGCACATAGGCTTCCCGTTCGACCGGTGCTCCGTGCAGATTGTCCGTCTTACCACCAAGCCGGACGTGAATTGTTGCGCCGACTCCAGCGCGATGAGCATGAGCTGCGGTTTCCGGGTCAAAGATGACTCCGACGGCCCCACCTTGAAAGCCGGCATCGATCATGGCCTGCAGAGCGATGGTCCCGTCGCACGGCGCACCGCCGCCAGGGTTGTCGGATCCGTCCGCAAAAATCACAAGTCCGGCCTCAGGGTACTCGTTGACGTGGGCGATGACGTCCTCAATCGTTGTCAGCTCTGGCTGAAGTTCGTCTCGAAGCTCCCATAGCCAGCCCGCCAGTTCGTCCGCTTTTGCGCGAGCCAGATCCGCATTACCGTCCGTCGTCACAAGAATCGACACTCCGGTATCGTGAATGTCGGCGAACGGAAATCCCATCGCGACGGTGGCCGTCAGGACATCCGGCTCCTGCTCCATCTGATGAACGCGTTCCATCAGGTACTGCATGGGATCTCGAAGCGTGCACTGTTTCGGCGGAAGCGTAATCAGCGGAAGCTGTCGGAATTCCTGAATCGGAGTCACCTCGCCCTTCACGATCCTCGCGATCAACTCTGCGGCCTCGTGACCTCGTTCGCTCATGTCGACGTGGGGGTAAGTGTCGAATCCGATGATCACGTCAGCCAGTTCGGCCATTTGTGCCGTGATATTTGCATGCAGATCCAGCGTCACGACGATTGGCATCGTCGAGCCAACCACGTCGCGCACCGCCGCGATAAAAGCACCTTCAGCGTCTTCGTGGTGCTCAGCGACCATCGCTCCGTGCAGATCGAGCAGCACGCCGTCAAACGGCTTTGCCTTTTCCAGTCTTTCCAGAAACCAGCGGAGCATGGTTTCGAACGCTGCTTCCTCGACCAGCCCCGACGGCTGAGCGCGAGCACACAGCAGCGGAACAAGTTCAAAACCTGCTGACTCAGCTCCGGAAATGTAGCCACCGTGGATCGAACCGGTGCTTCGAAATCGCTCGAAGATCGTATCGCCGCCCGCAAGCATTTCTCCGCAATTGCTGTCCCGCACAAAGTCGGCCAGCGTCGTGGGAGTTTTCGAAAACGTGTTCGTTTCGTGTTGCACGCCTCCGCTGGCAATTCGCATCAAATCACTCCTCTCGAGCATTCAGAAACACGCTGAACTTCTGAAATACAACCCGTAAAAACTTGATCCGCGAAAAACGCACCATCGACATGCCAGGACAACGCTGCTCGCGTTCCAGCGAGCGAGCATCTCAACACTCGTCTGAGTCAGTTTGTGTTTACTGACTCGTCCAACAAGCCTTGAAACTTCAGCCAGTCGCCAAGTCGGTGATGCCAGGTCGAGATCGGCTTGTCCGATGGTCGAATGCCATAACCGTGCCCGCCTTTTGAGTAGATATGCAGCTCAGCAGGGACGTTGGCAACTTTCAGCTCGACGAAAAACAGTGCCGCCAGCGAGCCTCGATGTGTATCGTCCGCCGTGACTGCCATAAACGTTGGAGGCGTCTGAGCGTCCACCTTGACGAGTGGTCCCAGTTCCGGGGCGTTGTCTTTGTAATCCGGACCGAGGTACGCCGCATAAATCGGACACATGAAATCCGGACGGCAACTCAGGTCGTCCGCGTCGTCAATTCGGCCGTAAGCGGCCTTCTGCCAGTGCATGCCGGTCATCGCTGTCAGGTGTCCGCCAGCCGAGAACCCAAGAATGCCGACTCGTCCTGGATCAACTCCCCAGGCTTCAGCGTTGTGGCGAACCAGTCGAATCGCACGTTGAGCGTCCTGCAACGGTTCGACGTGCGGAGCTTCCGGATCGCGGCGAGGAACCCGGTACTTCAACACCGCTGCCGTTACGCCGATCGAGTTGAACCATTCAGCAACTTCCAGCCCCTCTTTGGGCCACGCCAGAATGTTGTACCCACCGCCTGGGCAGATCACGACGGCACAACCATTGGCAGTTTCTTTGGGAGCCTGATAGACGGTGATTGACGGAGTCTCGACATAATAAATTCGTTCTTCGGTAAGCTTGCCGTTCAGCTCTTCGACCCGTCCAGCATCGACAGGCTTCGCCCCGGCAGGCAGGCCATCCGGCCAGATTGCAATCTCTGGGCGACCGGCCACACAAACGGCCTGGCTCGCGGAAGTTAACAGAAGCAATGTGGCTATTAAGATCGCTGGTCTCATCACAGTGGTTCCTGATTGGAATGACGGTTCAGGTGAGGGCTCACGTGAGCCTGGTTCGTTGCTCGACGGGCGTGACCGAAGTTACACGAGAACCGTTGTCGCGGAAAGGATGCCTGCACGACAGCGGCGACTCTGCCCCGCGCCAAACAGAGCGGCGATGGCGGCGGCCCATGCTGTCAACCTTGCGGCGACAAAACCCGTCCACAGAATGCAAAAGGCCCGATGGAACAACTCCACCGGGCCTCGTTCGTCATCGTTCGACGGAGAGGGTTAGAAACCGGTCCCGCCCCCACCGCCACCACCGCCGCCACCACCGCCGCCACCGCCACCGCTTCCACCATTTCGGTTATTGTTGTTGTTCAGGAAGCGGTAGTACGCCGCCTGAGCTTCGTCCCCGTTGAGTCCGGGAGCGTACGACTGCGAGACAACAACTCGCGACTGGGCGTTGGGAATCCCCATCTGTGAAAGCATCATCGCGACCATCTGTCGGCGATGTTGATCGATTTCCGGATCTGAGTTGTTCTCAGATCGCTCGATCAGAATCGGGAACGGGGCACTGCGTGCTCGCGCGGCGATTTCGAGAAGGTGATCAAGACCGAACGCATTCAGTTCGCCGGTAAAGTCGACAAACTCGTTGCGGTGCATAATGAAATCGAAGGCTTCGCCGTTCGTTTCCATCTGGTGGTAATGCGTGCGAACAATGCTTCCCAACGGATACTTGTCGGGAATCGACAGAGACCTCCGCATGGCCAGCGTTGTTGGAACAAACTGAAGTGTTGGCTTGATACAGCCAACAGTGCTCAGCACACACACAACCGTCAGGCCTGGTACAAGGCTTCTGGCGTGTCTTAGTATCATCGAATCCCCCCCGTCTCTGGTAAGTCACCGGACTCGCGACCGCGATTGGCCTGTGCTCCGGATAATCTTCTACTTGACGCCTTCCCTCGCTGACGCGGTTCCCTGCCGTCAGTATTGTCTCTGTTGTCTCATCTGCATTTGCTGCTGCTGTCTCTGACGCTGCACCGCCAGACTCTCAGCCCCCAGCCTACCATCCGTGCCAGTCTGCAGGCTTGGAGTGGTCGCGTTTGTTTGCCTCAGTGCTGGATTTCTTTGTTGAGAGTCCCGGCTACCGGTCAACCAGCTCGCCACTTTGACTCGCTGTTGCGGCTCCTGATACCCGACCTGCTGAATCCCGCCCATCTGCTGAACCGGCTGCCCCATTGATGGATCGGCCATCGGCTGGATCGCTCCGCCAGGTGCCATCTGCGGCTGCATCTGTGGTTGCATTTGAGGTTGAACCGGGAACTGCTGGACACCCTGCTGAGGTGCAACCGGCGGACCTGGGTAAACGGCTCCAGGCTGTGCCTGGTAGCCACCATAGCCTGGAGCGCTGACCTGATAGTTACCAAACCCGCCACCACCCATTGGCATTGGACTGCTGAATGTTGACGGGTTAAATGGGCGGTAACCAATCTCGGTCGCATAGCCAGGCCCCCATCCGTAAGGGTTAAGCTGGTACACGCCCTGATCGGGGTACCCTTCTGTTTTCGCATAGGCATACAGCTCGATGTCGTTTGGTGCTGTCACATAGAAACCCGGATATGGAGGCACTTCGTCGGCTTCCATCGGATGAACAAGTTCCGGAGTCACGGTAATCAGCAACTCGTTCTCCCCCTGATCTGCATTCTTCGAATTAAAGAGTGCCGGCCCGATAACTGGCAACTCCCCAAGGAACGGGATGCGATTGACTTCGCTTGTCATCGTCATCCCAAACAGACCTGCCAGGACAATGGTCTGCCCCTCACGCAATTTGACCGTCGTTGTCACTCGGCGAGAGTCAAGCCCCGGAACACCACCGCTGCCGCCACTGGCACTGAGCTGACTGTACTCAGGTGTGATATCCATCTTGATATAGTCTTTGTCGATCACTTCAGGTCGAACCAGCAGCGAAGTACCGTACCCTCGGAACGACGTCGAGGTACCTTGAGCCCCACCGACGCCGACAATCGTTGGCACAGGAAACTCACCACCTGACAGGAAGCTCGCCTGATGACCACTCAACACGGTCAGCGTCGGCGAGGCCAGAATCTTGGCCGTCCGGTTACCGGCCAGCCAGTTGATCAGCAGATTGACTTCACCATTCTCGAAGACTCCTGTCAGCGCTCCACCAGCACCGCCCAGCGACGAAGCCAGGAAGTGACGTCCGTTATTGACGAGTCCGTCCAGGTCAACTCCTAATGTCCGCAACTGCCCGCGACTGAGTTCAGCAACCGTCACGTGAATCATGATCTGATGATTCCCTGGAACTTCCAGCAGGTTCACAATGGGATCATTGTTATTATTGTTGTTATTGTCGTTGTTGACGTTATTTCCATTGTTAATGCCGGCGCCTCCAAATCCTCCGCCAACTCCACCATATCCCCCCGCAGCACCGAACCCGGCGTAGTTTCCGAAGGCCGCGTAATACGAAGCGCGAACGATCTGAAGAATTCGGGCAGCCTCTTCAGCATCGCGTGCCTGGCCCTTAACGATCAGTCGCTGCTGAAGCGGAATCAAAAAAACCTTGCTGTTTGGAAACAGGATTCGAAGCTGCTTTTCGAGCTTTCCAAAATCGTTGCGAAGACGATCTTCGAAGGTCGGATCAGGAATGACTTCCACCAGGTAAATCAGAGGGTCCCGGCTATTGTCGAACCACAAGGTCAGCGTCGTGGTTCCCAGGTTCATGCCGATGATGCCGATTTCGTTCGGACTGTACTGAACAACGTCGACAACCGACGGATCTGCAATCGCGATGCGGGCAATCGGGGCACGGGCCACCATTAACTGGCTACGGCGATGGATGATCTCCATCTCTTCCTGAATGTCAGGCATTTCAGAAATCGCATACGGCAGCGGCTTTTTCGGCTTTGTATCGTCGGCCGTGATCCGCTGCGTCAATTGAATGCGAGACTGATTGCCCTGTGCCCCGCCATAGGGGGCACCAGACTGCGCCTGAATCTTTCCTGGCGGAACCAGGCAGACACAGCCCAGAACAAGCAGTGACAGAATTGTATTTTTCATCATTGAGTCGTCGCTTCCAGAGAGTCTCATAAGTGACCTCGACATCTGAAGCTGCTCCAGCATCAAAAATGCGTTCGACCAAACCGTAAAACCGATCTGGCTCCCAGAGCACCGAGGAGCTGAATTTGACGATTGGTAAATCATCACATCCCGCGCAGCCCCCACGGCGTGGTTTAAACTTTATCGGTTAGAACGATTCCCCGAATTGAAGCGGAAGTGCGGGTTTTTCCGTTTTACACTCGCCCGAGCGCCATTTGGCAGCAACCCGACAGGCAAAACAGGCAACCTGTGAAGACTGGTACGACACCGTCTGCAAAAACAGGAAGCCTGCACAACTTACACGCTTTCCGAAAAAGTCATCGACCGCCCTGGAGGCGAGAACTTCTGCCACGCCCGTCAGAATGATTCGCCACCGAAGAAGAAGTTGCGTACGCTCGCCAGAACTGAGGTCCGCAACGGAGTCTCTCGACGAGAACGCTTGATTGATCGGAAACCGAAGATGCAACAGTCCCGGCGAAACTTTCTGTCCCAATCCGTTGCCGCCGTGTCGACAGGCGCGGCGAGCACCTTGCTTTCGCTCGACGGCGTCGACGCAAACGACAGGTACGCCGGGTCGAGAATGCTCCTTGGATTCAGCACGTACGGCGCAAGACAACTGAAGACCGAAGCGACGATCGACCTGATCGCCGCCGCTGGCTACGACTCAGTCGAGATCACCGTCTGGCCGGAATGGGACGCCGCCCCGGCCAACATGCATCCAGATCGGCGGACACATGTTCGCAAACAATTGAGCGACTCAGGTCTGATCCTGACCTCTTTAATGGAGCATATTTACCCCGAAGCCGACGATGCCAGGCACGAGGCTTCGCTTGAGCGCCTGAAGTCTGTCTTCCAACTGGCCAACGACCTCGCTCCGGGCCGACGTCCCGTTGTTCAGACTGTGCTGGGTGGCGGCAACTGGGAAGACAGGAAATCTCTTTTTGTCGACCGGGTCGGCGACTGGGTGACGCTTGGCAAATCGCAGGGAGTGGTGACCTGCGTAAAGCCTCATCGAGGTGGTGGCATGTCGAAACCCTCCGAAGCCGTCTGGCTGATCAATCAGATCGGCGATGCCCGATGGCTGAAAATGGTCTACGACTTCAGCCACTACGCCTTTCGAGACATTCCTCTGGTCGACTCAATCCAGCAATCGCTGCCGCACATTGGGCACGTGGCGGTGAAGGATGCCGTTCAGACCACATCAACGGATGGTCAGACGTCTCGCGTCGAGTTCCGACTTCCCGGCGAGGCAGGCACGATCGACTTTGTCACGATCCTGCGGACTTTGCACAGGGGCGGCTACACAGGAGACGTTTCATGCGAGGTCAGCGGCATGGTTTCCGGGAAACCCGGCTACGATCCGGTCGCAGCTCTGAAAACCTGTTATGCCAACATGTCGAAAGCCTTCGACAATGCCGACATCAAACGAGCGTGAACGTCATCGACGGTTGCTTCTTTCCCCCTGCTCGATTTATTCACGGCGACGTTTCAAAACGATGAAATACCCGTCGGTGCAATCTTCCAGGAGTTCCCACTTTTCCGGTTCGATCTTCAGTTCCCGCACCTGGCCGGGTCTCTTGATGTCGCTGTAGTAGTGCTGCGTGTCGATCACGATGTAGTCGGTATCCGCGGGCACCTGATTCTCATAACCGGCCACTCGTCGCAAGTAGTGGCTGTAGTCATACGAACGTTCGTGATGTGTGAATCTCGGATGGACGAAGTCTGTCGACGCGACGCGAGCGTCCAGTGGAATCAGATCCAGCACTGCGGCAAACTTCTCGGCACGTTCTGCCGGGACGTAAAGTTTCTGCCAGTAAAAGAACGAGCCTGCGTCCCAGAACTTGATGCTCAGCGGCGACATTCCAACCACGGCTCCAGTCGTGCAACACATCGCGAGCACAAAACCAGGAACGAACAATCGATCAGCACTGAGAAACCGATCGGCCCGAAGCCGAACCCGGCTGCTCGAATCGCGACGAAACCTGTGAAGCGAATGAGCCGCCGCCCAGAACAGCACCGCTACCACCGGAGCATGAAAGTGATGATGCGGCTGCGGGTCGCCCTTTACGATTTCGTTCAGGCAGAGCAGCCCCAGAATCGGAACGGCAACTCCGAAGCGGACAGGCGACAACAGCGGCAGAAACACCAGCGGCAGCAGCAGTCCCAGCAGATAACTGATCGACGAAACCGTAACGAGTTCCTCAATCAGCAAGCCCGGCTGAGTCAGCATGTTGATAGCGATTTCGCCCAGCGAGTCGCCAAACTTTGCAAAATATCGGGCGTAATGAACCTCGGCCCCGTCGCGGAACCAGGGAATCAGAACGCGAGTCGTCAACAGCAGGTAACCGGCGGAGGCAACGACCAGCCCCGCTCCATACTGAGCAGCCAGCTTTTTCGACGTCAGAAAATCCGCCCGCAGAACTTCGCGATCCACCACCTTGCGACTGTTGAAAAAAGGCTGCATCAGCACCCAGCAACCAAGCGGTGCGAGGATCAATGCAAAGTCCTCTTTTGCGAGCAGCGCGACGATGAAGAGAGCGACTGTCGTCCTGATACGACCTCGCTCAAGCTGATCCAGCGCGAACAACATTGCGGTCAGACCGAAGCAGATTGGACGAAACGTCTTCAGGTCGATGGCGATGTCGAGAAACTGCAACGGCGGATACAACAGGTAAGCGATCGAGAGACACGTTGCCGCACCATTCGAACCTGACCAGCGACGAGCCATCCAGAAAACGGGAATCGCTCCGGCTGCCAGAGCCAGACTTTCGAACAGCTCCAGCAGCAGGTGCGAAGACCAGATCGAGTAGAGCGGCAGCAGAGCCAGGTGGATGACCTGAATGTGTTCTCCCAGAAACAGTCCGGGATCCAGGTAACTGCGAAAACCTTTTCCGTGCAGAACGTTCCACAAGTGCTCTTCGTACATGACCGAGTCGCCGTGCGGAACAAGCATGCCGCGGAACAACTGCCAGTTCATCGCCGTGAAAACGACGACGTACGCAGACACCGCCGCCAGTAACAACTTCGAAACGGTGTACCGCGAGACGGAATCGGCGCTGGTTTCGCCATGCAATCCCGTTGTCTCGCCGGTTGAACGGCACAGCGGCACGATCAGCGAGGCACTCCAGCCGGCCACCGACACCGCCAGAACGTAATGGTACAAGGCGGTCATCAGGACCATGGTCGTTTCGAAGCCGCCGGTGAAAACGAGAATTCTCGACATCTCCCACAGCCACGGCAGCAACCACCAGCGCCAGCCTGAAATGGCAACGCGACAGGTCTGCTCGGCCAGCGAAAGTGTGCTGCCACTCTGGGGCGACGTTCGCTGGACAAAGGCGACAGCAACGAGCCCCGCTAACGCAACGGCGGAACAAACCGCCAACGCGATCAACAGAGACAGAAACGGGACGTCGCACACAGCAGACTGATCAACAGGATTGACCTGAATCTTTCCGCCGAGCATGTCGACAAGATTGCTCCACAACGGACGGCTGAACAGCCGGGTCGCAGTCACGTCGCTGCCCAGAACACTCTGCAACGCGAAGGCCTGAGCAACGCACCCCAGCACGACCATCCCCACGGCCTTTGGCCAGTGGTCAGCAGAGGAAGAGACCTGTATTCTCTCCCGCTTCGCCGGATCAGCTTTTGAATCGTTTTTTCGCCTGGCCACAGTTCGATGATTCCGCCGTCGTGAAGTTGCGAGACGTCGTTCCCCGTCTGATGTTCAGAGACGTCGCAAACGCGTCCTCTGTCATTAGCAGCCCGCGGAATGGAACGATCAAGTCGCGATCAGCGGGCGAGGCAGGATAGTCTCGCAGAAGCAACGAATCCATAAGCGACGACGGCACGCGCCGCCGAGTTTCAACTTTAAGGACAACTGATATGTCAGATTTGAAAGAGTACATCCGCGACATCGCCGATTTCCCAAAGCCGGGCATCAATTTTCGCGACATCACTCCCCTACTCGCCAACCCGGATGCTTTTCGCGAAGTCATTCGTCAGTTGGCCGACAAGTATCGCGACGCTGGTATCACCGCCATCTGCGCCGCGGAAGCTCGCGGATTCATTTTCGCCACTCCACTGGCTCTCGAATTGAATGCCGCTTTTGTCCCGATTCGCAAACCGGGAAAACTTCCGTTCGACACGAAAGCATTCCACTACGAACTCGAATACGGCACAGACACTCTGGAAATGCACACCGACGCGGTAAAAGCTGGCGACCGGGTTCTGCTGATCGATGACCTGTTGGCAACCGGCGGGACGATGGGGGCGTGCGTCAAACTATGCGAACACGCGGGCGCGGAAGTCGTCGGTTGTGCTTTTCTGATCGAACTGACATTTATCGGAGGTCGTAAAAAGCTGGCTCCGACAGAATGTTTCAGCCTGATCACCTATGACAACTGAAGAACTGACTGAAAGGGTGTCGGCGGTCACGAAAAATAATCCACAAGAGCCGACAACAGCGAACGCAATCGGAGAACGACGATGAACGAGATAACTCTGACGATCGAAGGAGCTGTTCAGCGCCCGCGAAAGTTCACTCGCCAGCAACTGGCTGCACTTCCTGCTCCCGAGCGGGTTTCAGACGTCAGCAGCATCGAACCTCGTCGTCAGGGCGAGGCCGTACGCCTCAGTTTCCTGCTTGAAGAAGCTCAGCCCGACGACGCGGCAACGCACGTCACACTTCAATCGGCGGACGGATTTTCTGCCAGCATTCCGTTGGCAGACGTCTGCGGGAAGGGGTTGATCATCTTCCAGATCGATGGGCAGTCTTTACCAGACGCTGCCGGTGGACCGTTCAGATTTCTGATCCCCAACGCAGCCGAATGTCGCACCGCCGAACTGGATGCCTGCGCGAATGTAAAAGGTCTGACGCGCATCGAACTGACAGTCGGCCAGGGTGTTGATACTCGGTACAGCGACAAGCTCGCGTGATCAGCCGATAGCCGCAATCTGGCCGGGACGGGACATTTTTTCTGGTCCACTCAGCTGGTCAGTAGAGTGTCCCTCGTCCGTCGCCTGAGAATGTACGAGACGACGATCCACAAACTGGACACGAGCCCCAGGATGAAGCCGGCACCACTCCCTTTCAGACACAGCCACCAGATCAGTCCCAGAACGAGCCAGCAGATTTCCGGCTGCTTCGCAATCCGATCGCCAGTTTCGAGTCCCAGCAGCAGAATGAGCACGGGAACCGCCACGATAACGATCAGAATACTGCCGAGGATTCGATCAACCTGCGTATCGACCACCCAGAACTCCACTTGCGTTCCCTCTGGTTTTTCGACAACCACACTTCCGTTGCCTTTATTTCCGTCTTCAGATGAAAGCAGCAGATCGACCGAAGCGCTAACGGGTTTTGCTTCACTGGCCGGGTCTGCCGTTTCCATTGCAAGAAACTCAGCAATCTGTCGCGCTGCATCAAACGTCACCGAATTGGGCGAACGCCGCCGCGCAACTTCCAGCCAGCGTTCGGCAAGTTGGACGGCATCCTGACCATTGTTCTGCCGGAAACGGTTGCTGGTTGAGATCAGGTTTATCCTGCGGGTCGGCGTTGCGACAACAAATGATCGAACAGGTCCGGCATCAATCAGTTGAGGAGTCGGCATTTCGCGTCGTTGAATTTTCATGGCCGAATCGTTCAGCTGCATGTTCCAAAGTATTTCGATGTTGCGCATCGAGCTTTGCCCAACGAGTGGCAGTTGCAGGTTCCCATCGACCGGCGGCAGGACGTTCTCAACCAGTCCATCAATCCGGACTGAAATCAATCGCGCCCCTTGCGGCCATTCCAATGAAACCTGCGGGGTGTCTGTCTGGAGAAGGATGCTTGTTCTCGCCACCCCATTCTGCCGCACACCAGGGCGAATCGTATGGACGACTAACGACGGCAGTTTCTCGAACTCGGGAGACGATGCGAGCCTTGATATCCTGGTGGCATCCGTCCATGCGACGAACTCGTCAGAACCACTGGCCAGGCGGGGTTCAAACTCTCCGACTCGACTTTCCGTCAGATCGCTGGCCATTTCATTCGGAAGAATTTCCCAATCATCCATCCCTTGCGAGAGGGCGACCACAGCACGCTGGTGTTCGACGCCAACCACAAGTGGAGGCGATAGGCGAATCGCCGCTCCATCCTGAGGGCTGAAAACAGCGGTCAACGCAATTTCAACTCGAGCTGGAATCGGCCTTGGAAGCTTTACATTGATCGACTTCTGATCTTTCGCCACTTCAACAATGGCACCGGCCCCCTCAATCGCCGGTGTGACTGCAAGTTTACCGGTCGCCCACCCCGGCAATTCGATCTTCACAATTCGTCGGGACAGTCCATGAAGATGAACGGTTGCCGAAACATAACAGTCACCAGCCTCGTCTGATGTAATATCAGCGACGACCCAGGCCGTCGGGGTTACAGGAACCAGTTCAACCGAGAGCCTTGCCGCCTGCTCTGGCCGCAGGCGGAATCGCCCGATGAATTCATTGGTGTCACTCGCCGGCGTTGTTGCTGTTGCTGAGTTTTCGCTAATCGCCTCCGCGCCTTCCACAGTGACCTGAAGTTGCCGTGACCTGTAGATCAGCAGTGTGGAGTCCGCAATTTCGCCAACGACCGGTTTCAGACGAGGCACCTTTACCAGCCCACTCGCGTTAAGCTTCTGCTGTCCGGTGATCGTAATATTCTGCACACCCGATCGACGATTACGCAGATGCAGCGTCAATAACCCATTCTCATGTTCCCAGTGACTCAATCGATCAACGTCGTCTTCCACCACGTTTACCGAATCAACACGAAACGCATCGTCGAGCAGGAATTCATGCGTGAATGCGGGCACAACTGCGGTATCAACTTCGGCGGATACAGTCCATTGAACTCCAGCCTGCTGAACCCGTGCGATCTGGCTGACTCGCGTCGTGCGTTCCGATCGTGACGGAACGATCGCTGGATTCACGACCATTCCGTCTGACACTTTAATCGCGATCAATGGAAGCCGTGGTCGAGTGTTTTCAGGCCAGGCTTCGATAAATGAATTTCCGCTGGCCTCGGATTTCGAAGTAAGACTCTGTAACTCCGGTAGAAACTGGAATCCCGCTTCAGGAGTCAACCCGGCAACGTGAGACCTGACGGTCAACGGAGCATCCGTCTGATCAGGCACGACAGGACTCGCCCACACGATTTTCGAACCACCCGCGACTTCAGGCTGAACGTTTCGCCATTTGAATTCAAAGTCGAAAGTTTCAGTCAGCGGTGGATCGAATTCACACGTGAGGATCACTTGCCCCGCTTCACGACGCAGTTCCTTATCAACAAGGTTCCGCGTCCGAAACTGACTCAGATCCACCTGAGAATACTCCGGCAGCTTCCATTGGATCAGCCGCACGTCCTGCCCCTCAACGAAATACTTCGCGAGAGTGCGGCACTCCATCCAGTTGGGGTGAACATCGATCGACGACCTCATTTCGACGACGGGTTGCTCCTTCGACTGCGAAAGTTCAATCGACGGCTCGACGACATCAGCGGAGTCCTGCTGCCAGCTGACTGTCAATTCATTTTCAGGTCCGAGGACAAATTCAGTGGCAGACTTTGGATTCAGCGGCGAGGCATCAAATGAACTTCCAACGTAAACCGCCGCCGGCTGCCGACTGAACGACATTGATACGCGGGAACTCGAAATCGCCGGGACAGGTAGCGAAATCCTCGAAAATGACGACGACCGTTGAGTCAGTGGTCTAAGTCGCAATGCCACTGTGTACTGACGCCATAAATCCACAGACTCGGGAACCGGCGGCGGCACTGGCCTCTGCCCGGGGTCAATTTTCGTGGCTTCACTCAATGCATCAGGCAACGGAACCCGAAGTCTTGAACCATCGGCACTCGGCAGCACGGCAACCGGCCTGCCGTCAACCGTACATTCTGCCTGGCCGGTGAGAAACCTGGCGGCAATTGGAATTTCCGCTTCTTCGAGCGTGTCATCGTGCAACGCCACAACAATTGATGCCACGATTTCAGCACGACCCGATTCCGTCACATTGACTGCCCAATGCGACCGGGTCAGCAGCATTTTCGGAGGCGCATCGGCATTGCCGGCTGAACGTTCTGAAAGCTTCTCGAAGTCGCCACTTCGAATGTAGACGAACCGTGGTTCATTATGGGATTGAAATGGCGATCCGACATAGGGGATCAGGACATCGATGTCCGAAACTCGGCCGGACACGTTCTGCTGAGCCGCGACTGAACCGGCCAGACAGGTTGCTGCGAAAATCAACAACCCGGTCACAACACGTCGCGTGATCGTCGACGCCATGCTGACCTGCACTGCGTGCGGTGCCTTCACGCGGACAGGCCGCACGAAACTTCTGGGCACAAGCGTCGCAAGAATGCTCCCTAACGCAGCCGCTCCAATAAGCTCCGCATAGGCTCCTGGAACGAGTGCCACCGACGCGACGCAACCACTCAACCAGACCAGCGCAAAGCGACTGCGATAGCGAGCCGCAACAACTCGCAGCAGAACACCGATAAGCGAACTAAGCGTCAGGACAAACCACGAAAGAGCATGCAAGCGGGAATGGTCACAAATATGGACGGTCAACGAATCCGGCAAACCCGCCGCTGAAGCAGAAAACGTTCGCCATTCAGTTCCCGGCGGCTGAACTCGCTGGCCAGTGTCCGAAGATCGACCTCGGAAGAACCGCATCCACGAATCCATGCCAAGAGGGCTGAAGACCTGCGCCGAACCGTTGCGAGCCAGTGGCCCAAAACACCAGCTGAGCCAGTTAGCGGGCCGTGAATCTTCATTCGGAGTCAATTCAGAAGCGAACGAAACCACCGAAAACTGGTTGCGAAGCCGGACACGCCAGTCAAGCTGAACGACCGTGGTATTCGATTGAGGAATGCGGCAACGATATGTTTCCCGCAAATAGACATCCTGAGAAGGCAGCGTGTATCCGATGGCAAGCTCATCTCCCGCACTGACAAATGTCAGCGGAACAAACCATCCATCGTCATCCTGCACCGGTGCAACTTTCTGCCCACGCCATGTCACTGCCAGCAGTTCTGCCGCCCTGGGTAGACGAAAACGGAACGGAGCTGACTCGGCTGAGTAATGAAACTTCCAGGCAAAACGATGAAGATCACGACTGATCGAACCGGGCGACAAATGAGAATCGAATTCCGCGCTCACGATTACTCGCCGAGCGACGCCCTGAACGCTCCCTGTCGCTCCGGCGTCGCTCGCCATAGCCGTTTCAACAGGGCGGTTCGCAGGTGACGGCAACCCGTCTTTTCCAGTTGCCGTACTGGTAGCAGTGTGATTCTTATCGTCGGCCTGATCCAATGCCCCGGGTTCTGCGGAAGAAGCAGCATTGGACGCAGACTCACTGCGGGGCAATTGCAGAATCGCAGAACGGATACCCTCACTTTGCGTCCAGTAATCCGCCGTCCAGATCGTTTCTGGAATTCCGCCGACCAAAGGTATCAGCTCTTTCCAGGCTGACTCGGCAAAAGACTCCACCTCAGCGTGTCTCTGATAATTGTCCGAGTCGATCTGCAACTCGTGAGGATCTTCGCAACCGATAACGCCAAGAACGATGGACACCGACCTCGCAATCTCGGGCAGAATGACCGGCACAGAAATCAGAGACTCGCGACTGCGATCGGCCCGCTGTCCAGCAATTCGAAGTCGAAGTGGTTTTCTGACCGGGAGACCATCGGCGACATCAATAGTCAGCCGTTGATGCCTGCCCGACTCTTTCGTCACACTCCACGAAATATTCCCTGACAGCACATCCGCCGTCGTTGACTGACCAGCCAGCGACACGGCAGTCACTTCCCATTCGGAAGGTACGAGCCAGGTCGACACAAAGAGACCTCGCGCCTGCGAAGTCAATTCCAGCAAAACATCGAGTTCCTGCGGCGTCTTGCCAACATGCAGCCGTGAATATTCCCGGACCGACAGCTTTCCTGACGACGGACGTCCGGTGTTCTGAATCTGCAGATCAACAAAAGCCAGCGAGCTGAATTGTTCGAAGACAAGTTCATGCCTGTCTTCCCCCACGGTGGTACCTGTCTGACGCAGACCGCCAGACGTGTAGTTCGCAAGCTGCCAGGGCGACTCAATGACGACCCTGGCTGGACTCGTATTTCCCCCAAGCAAAACCGCCTCAACCACTCGAGGCGGCGCTATTCTGACACGAATATGACCGGAACCAGATGACGGTATTGACTGCCTTCCGCGGATCACGATTCGTGGCGCGACATCCGAAACCATCCCGGCTAACTGGATTCGAAGAGCGTGCCATTTGTCCGGCAGAGGCCCGGTGTCACGCCACGAAAACGCTCTTCCCGATTCGTCATCAATCGACGAAACAATCAACTCCGGCGGAATGGCGACCGTCAGTTCGTCGCTGTCTGCCGGCAACGAATCAAAAGTGAACTCGAAAAACTGCTCAACCGTCTCTGACCCTAAATGCAACCGCGAACTCAGTCGACACGTGGCAGCACCGCGCTGGCCCAGATCGTGAGCGGCGGGTTCCTGAACTCGAATTCTGCAAAGATGTGACTGCCCGAGTTCAACTTGCCAAACGTCGTGCAACGAGTCAGCACGAGCGCCATTTCGACTATCCTCCGCAACGATATCTCGCTGGACGACTCCCACATTTGAAACAACCTGCCAGCCTGGCGGGACAGAAAAACGAAACGTCGTAACGATCGATTTCGGAACGGCAAGCTCAAAGTCGTACCCGGTCAATCGCTTGCGACCACCAAGGCTCCATTTGAAATTAAGCTCACGAACTTTCTGTGGAGCAATAAGCCGTTTCGATCCGTCGAGGCCGGTGCCGATTACAGCTTCTCGATCAGCGTCATCACCCGGCCAGAGAGCTTCATCCAGCGCAAGGTTACAAGGTTCGAACGTTGTCATTTCTGAGTCGCTGCGTGCGCGAACCAGTGTCGCTGTCCCCTGCTCAAATCGAGCCGTCTGCGAATTAAAAGTTGCCTCGTAAACCGCTGAGGCAAACGCAAAGCGATCGGGACCGTTTGACGAGGACGCAGGAGATTTCATCAACGAGTCGAGTCCTTGCGGATCGACCGGAACCCAGTCGCCAGCTGGCCAGCGTTCTGGATGCAGGGCCGGCACAAAGACCCGACGAGCCTGTACATCATTCGGTTCAGCACTCTCACAAACCGACGCAACAGCAAGTTGAAGCAACAAAACACCGAAGACAGCGACAGCCTTCGGCAATCGTGACTTCATGCTCAGACGCTGTTGCTGACAATGTTTGTGCAACACTCGGTGCTCTCGTCTTTCTGCCACTTAATGTGAGAAGTCATCGCTCACGCGCCAGGTCCAGGCCCAACAACGATCCGCGAAGTGCGGTCATGCAGGCCGCTCACTCAACTCGTCGGATTCATCGTGAATAATGACTTCACCGGACGAACCCGGAGCCAGAAAATCGCTGGGCGAAGAAAACGTCACCAATGATGCACGTTGTTGACGTTTCACTCGCGTTTCTATGATCGACGCGATGATTGAAAGAATGAGACCAAACACAGCTGGCTGAAGAAGCAATTGCACAGCCTCAAGATGCCAGAGCCCGGCGAGCGAAAGCCCAAAGCCAACAAACAGGATTGTCAGCACGTGTCGCGTCGCGGGTATCCGAAGCAGTACCAGCCCCAGCGACAGCGCAAGTCCGGCACCAGCCAGAATGATCGCCGGCTGACTCATGGCCTGAAATTGAACGTCCTGCTGATGCCCGAAAGCGCTGAACAGGTAGCTGTTTCCGTAGGGGGCACTCGCCAGCGGATCAAATCGAAACTCCTTCAGCTGCGAATTCAGCGAAGCCCTTAACTCGGCATCTGCGTCCGCAAGCAACCAGTCGCTCAGAGCGACGCTGCGGTCAACAGGTCGACGGCTCCAAACACCCCCTTGCCGCTGCCAGGAAAAGGCCGCCGCATAATTATCCGGATAAACAAACAAATGCTGATCCACCGGCAGGACAACTTCCCACACCGTATCTGCCAACCACACGTCCGCTGCGAATCTCGGCGCAGTTGCTCTCAGCTCACTGAGTCCGTTGAAACTGACAGCATCCTGCAGATCAAACTCCATCACCAGAATGTGTTGACTACGACGCAACGACTCGTCGACCAGAATTCGAACATCGCTCCCGGCATTCCCCGCCGACGTAATCAGCAGACTCTCAGCCGTCATCAATCGACCATTCCACCAGACACTCAAAGAAGAGCGATCAACGTCAGCGGGCAGCGTGACGATCAGGAACGAAATATCTCCATCAATCAGGTAAAAGCCCGTCGTTCTGGCCGCTGCACCGTTCTGGAAACGACTTCGCAACGCAGAACGACGTACAACGAAATTCTGCGAGGCACGCTCGGGGGCAACTTCCAGCAACAGGTTGACACTTCTGAGCATCCCGGTTGCCACCCACGAAGGCGCATCGCTCAACGTCAATTCCTGAGTCCACTGCTCGCCGGAAACCTGCACTCCGACATTGTCTGGCGAACGAATTTCAACTCTCGTTGTTCTTCCCTGGTTTTCGGCGGGCTGCAGAAGTGACACTTCGACGTCAGCTGTCCCCAGAGTTGAAAACGTTGAATCCACGGCGATGGAGTATGAGCAGACGATTTCGAAATGCCCGAGTTTCGGTTCCGGCAGATCGACTCGAATCTGTCGAACGCCGTCAATCTCCAGCCCTCCAACTTCTGCCGTCAAGGGCGTATCCGGCGTTCCATCGGTCGCGACAAGCCGAAACTCATCAGGCCGCACAGAACCGGGAACAAGTATTCGGAGACGGTCGAGTTCTTTGTAAGCAACCGTGTAGCTAAGGCGCTGTTCAACGTCGATCTGATTCTCTGATAGTGCAAGAATCGCATGAGACGACGATGCCACATCCTGCGCATGACTCGTCACCGTCGCTCGAAATTCGAGATTTCGCGAAGAACTCTCCAGTCGCCGTGGCACAAGATTCAAGGGCATATCAGTCGTGTCAGCAGTTTCAGGACTCGTTCCTTCAGAAAGAAACCGAACGACCGTTTCACGTGCTCCGGCAATGTTGCTCTCGACGTTACTCGCATTCAGAAGCGTCACTCTCGAAACCGGCATGGATTCGGAATCCGCGACTGGAATCGAAATCAGAAACGGCTCTTCCCCCAGCGGAATCGGACGGCGCGCTCGAAACTCGACCGTCACTGCTCCGTGAGTCCGATTCAGCGGCTCAACAAACTGAAGCTGCACTGAGTCTGCCATCGATTCACCGTTCGGTACCGCGCCTGCGGCGTCTGAATCATCAGAACGACCAATCAGAAGGCCAGCAACGTGAGTTCGATTGGCGTTGTCGACAACCTCGATCTGTTCCCACTCCTGCTGCTGCAGACTCGGCCAACGAAGCGCAACCTGATCCAGCGAACCCCGATACACGACAATCTCGAAGCGCGCTGTCAACTCAGCAGAAGCTTCCCGGAACATCAGTTCGTAAGCAGGGCTGATTCGGTAGCTTGCTTCGATTTTTTCAATGCCAAACTGGACGCGGGAATCCTGACTGGCCAACCGATATGCCTGTTGAAACTCGATCTGTGGATCGAAAAGAGTTTCAACGCGTTTGCGAAACAGGGATGTCGAAATCCGCTGCACCTGTTGCGGTTTCGGTGTCAGCTGGCTCAAACGAAACCCTTCGGTCACGCTGATTCCAATCAGGGTTTCCTCGCGTGTCGCGTCCTCAACATTAAAGCCATTGATCGAAATCAGTTTTGCGGCCGCTCGATCTTCTGACGACAGCAGCCACTTCAAGCGAAGTGGCCCAGCTGTACCTTCAGGAAGTGAAATCTCGACCGGATTTGTCTGAAGATCAGATGTCTGAAGCGATGCGTGAGTCAGGCTACTGACAGACAAGACACTGAAACCACCTGGCACGTTGACTTTTACAGAATCAAAACTGCCGCCTGTCGCGGAGATCGTCTGCACGGCTTCGACGGCAACCCCATCCACACCGGCGTCGGCTGCCAGCAACGTTTCCACCTGAAATGACGTCTTTTCTTCGGGCAGGGTACTCACAACCTGCCACGGTAGATCAACTGCCGCGCCCAGACCATGCACAATCAATGCTGACCTTGCATTAGGAAGCCTTTCAACTTCGATGTCGGCCAGCTGGTCGGGTCGAACGGCAATCGCATCGCCAGGCACGATGAGTCGCAACGAACTCTGAGCCGTCCCAGGTAATGACAGTTGCAAACGAAACGAGTTGCCTGACTTCCGAACAGGAACGGAAAGTTGCAGATCGATTCTATGCTGCCCCGATTTCGAAATTCGACATTTTAATCCCGCACCACGATCAGTCGGCAGAAACTCAATATCGTTATCAGTCGATACTGGCCGCCGGTACTTCAGCAAAGTCGCCTCGTTCAATCGAAGCGGCACTTCCACACGATCAACACCAGCCCGGACAAAGATTTCAATCGACGCATCAAGCTTAGCAACCGTTCGACTGGCGTTAACATCCCCGGTCAACGTGATTGCGGCGACGTAATAACCAGGACTCTTGTCTTCGCCGCCACGAAGCAGCTGGTCACGCCACTTAAGGTATTCGCCAATCTGCCCTCCGGCTGTCAGGCGTACAACCTCGCCTTTTTCATCGACGAAGATGACATGCTCATTGACCTTCGGGGGATCAGTCAGCTGGGAAACCGTGCTTGAAGCGGCCTTTTCAGATGGCAACTTTTCAGATGTCGCGGATGCCGGATCTGGCAACGGCTTCTGTGCAACCGCCTCAGTCGTTCTTCCACCAACGATTGCAACGCTGACGACCAGGCAAACCAACCACCAGCGAAACGCGAACTGCCAGCTTGTAAAAGACGCTGCCATCGACCATCCAGGGATCCTCGGCGCAGACGATCGGCAGCTTACATTTCTGTTCTCAGTCATCATCATAATGCGATGAACTGCTGCTCCCCACATCCCTCGCCACACTTAATGAACCTGAATTTCAAAGTTCATGCACGAGGTTTCAAATTGCGGGATTCGGCACACTCAAAAGGATAATCGTGGAATGGTGTTCTTCCAGGAAAGGTACGCAGGAAAGGACGAGTTTGACATGGCCAGCCGCTTCATAATACGTCGACTTCTTCGGTATCGGTAGGAGCAACTCAGCATCCCACCGGAGATGACGGCGAGACACTTCCGCAACGTCAGATGCCTCATACAGATCCCAGTGATCAACCGGCTTCGACACGGTACCACGGTGTGTCACGTCACGCCGGTTTTATCAATGACGCGTCCGAAAACCCGAACAGGCTATGAATCAGATTTCGTCAGCAACTCAGTATAGGTCAGAATAATTCAAAACACGGTCGCCATGAGTAGATCTGCGACGAGAGCACTTGCAGAATTCATTTTCAGTGTTTCGCAGGAGCGGCCACAAAGAAAACAATGGCTATTCCGGGCGCCAGTTCCTGCACAGAAACCACGAAAATGCTCTAAACCTGGTCGATCGGCACGCCCTGGCATGAAGACGCTCAACGGTCTCGCCAGGCAGACATCCCGATCTTCTGCCGACCAATTCATATTCACGAGCAAAACGGTCGTCCTCAACACTGCGTCAATTACGGGACGACTGAGATAAAACGGCAAGGTTACAGGGGGATGTTCACCTGAACCATCAGCGTCGCGTCGTGAAACCGTTGGTGGTCTCGAAGCGGAACGTTCACGCCGACTCGCGCATTGGCACTTCCAGGCAATTCCAGATGAAGTCCGCTTGTCAGATTCAGCACGCTTTGATGGCCATCCGCATTCGACAGTGCCTGCGCACGCGCCATGCTTACCAGCGTGGTTGAGTCAGAGTCTTCCAGCGTCGTCGTGAAGTGCAGCTCAGCCAGACCGGCAAGTCCCCGCAATAATCCATGGTTCTTTCGAAAGAACCAACGGCCACCGCCGCCACTGAGTCTCAACAGTGACTGACTATGGAACTCAGACGACTGGCCAAGGCCGCTGAAAGTATTCCCTTTCGCGATGAAGTCTGTCTGGGCGAAACCCTGGTAAAACCAGTTCGAATCTGGCGTTGCTGCGAAAGCCAGAAACGGTGAAACAACCACAGCGTCGTTTTCGATTGCGAAAATAACGCCGTCGAATTCTCCGTTAACATCGCCACCGGTGGGGAGCTGCAAACCGATACCTGCGGAGACCACCTTATTTTCTGTTTTCACGATTTGCAGTTTTCCAATCAGGCCGACATTGCCGAACTCGCCATCGCTCTGGATCGAAAACCGGTTGAACGTAAAGTCGCGCTGAGCTGCAAATGGAAGCCGAACTTCAAGCGAAGCCTGGCCGTCCAGAAAGACTTTCTCCAGTCCAAGGATTGTGCGGTCAAGATTCGCACCATTCGACATAGTCGTCTGACTTGACGCGTTCAACGCTCCGGTTGTGTGTTCGTAGGCAAGGTAAAATCGATCACGTACCAGGGCACTGTTGTTTCGGGCGATCACCAGGCGATTAGATCCACCTGGAAACGGAATTCGAGCTGCGGAGAGAATCCCGTCGTTGTCGGTATTAATGTCGAGCAAACTGACAAACGTGTCACCCAGCATGGCCGGAGTGCAATCAATAGTCTCCCGACTATCCGCAGATACCGCGTCAACCGACGTTGACTCAACCCAATCCGGCAATCCTGGTTGAAAGATGTCTGCCAGATCAGCGTGCCCGACGCCTGGTGCAACCAGCAGAAGTCCAAGGAAAGTGAGACACTGCACGGATAAATGAAAAAAATGAGTTCTCATGACGGTGCTCTCGCGACGAATACAAAAAGTGTGACACACACGCTGGAGTCCACTCGCATATCGTCAGAGCGTTCACGCTGAAGTTACCATTCGAAACACCGCCAGTCAGTTTTCGAATTGGCTGCGGCCAGAAGAACGGAACGCTCGGGCCGCACCAGCAACGCCGTTTCTTCCAGCATCAACAGCCGTTCGGATTCTTCCAACGAGACGCCGCGTCACCACTCATAACCCTGCGGTCGCAAACCGCTGCAAAACCGGAACAACCGAACGTTGTCGTCATGTTCCTCAACCGTCGCAGGCTGGTGACCAGCACAGGATTGGATTGCGAGCGGCCTGGACATCGTTGGGGCGAGACACCGGAGTCGTATGCGGTGCCGTGTGCAGCAACTCGGGGTCTTCCGCGATGATCTTTTCAATCGTTGCGGCGAAGGCGTCAAGCGTTGCTTTAGACTCGGTCTCGGTCGGCTCGACCATGATGGCTTCAGGGACAACCAACGGAAAGTAAACCGTCGGCGCGTGGAATCCGTAATCCAGCAACCGCTTTGCGATATCCATTGCCGAGATGCCGAGTTCGCTTTTCAAATGCTGAGCCGAGGCGACGAACTCGTGCATGCAACGTTCGCCGTTAGGAACTGGCAGAATGTGCTTCAGCTTTTCCTTGAGGTAATTCGCGTTGAGCACCGCGTGCTCGGACAGTTCTTTCACCCCGCCGCCGCCGAGTGTCCGCAAGTAGAAGTAGCCTCGGAGAAGAATTCCGACGTTGCCAAAGAACGACCGAACTCGCCCGATCGACTTCGCTGGAGTTTCCAGTTTGTACTGCCCGGACTTTTCGTCATGTGCAACAACTGGCCCCGGTAGATAATCTGCAAGAAAGTCTCTTACTGCAATCGGACCAGCACCTGGCCCACCTGCTCCGTGCGGACCGGTAAATGTTTTGTGCACGTTGTAGTGCATCATGTCTCCGCCGAAGTCGCCCGGCCGAGTGATGCCCAGAATCGCATTCATGTTGGCACCGTCGATGTAAACCAGCCCGCCGACGTCGTGCAGCATTTCGCTGATCTTGCCGATCTCCGGCTCGAAAAGCCCCAGCGTGTTCGGGTTGGTGATCATGAACACCGCGGTTTGATCGTCGAGATGCTTTTTCAGTTCTTCAAGATCAACGAAACCGTTCTTACCGGCTCCGAGCTGAATGCAGTCGAACCCGGCCAGAGCCGCACTTGCCGGGTTAGTTCCGTGAGCACTGTTGGGGAAAATGACTTTCGTCCGATTCTCGCCGCGATCTTTGAAATAAGCAGAAGCGACCAGCAACGCCGCCAACTCTCCCTGCGCGCCGGCTGCTGGTTGCAACGAGACAGCGGGCAACCCGGCAATCTCGCCGAGCATCTGCTGCATCTCGAACTGGATTTGCAGCATGCCTTGCAGACTCTCTTCCGACTGCCACGGATGCAGATCGACAAGCCCTGGAACCGAAGCCAGGCGTTCGTGCCGCTTCGGGTTGTACTTCATCGTGCAACTACCCAGCGGGTAGTAATGCGTGTCGACCGACATATTCAATGTCGACAGGTTGGTGAAATGTCGGATGACATCCGGCTCGTTCACTTCGGGCAGCGGCAACGGAGCATCGCTAAGAAACTCCGCCGGAATGCAAGCCGTCGAGGAAAACTCCGGGCAGTCTGATTCCGGGTACTCGGCGCCGCTGCGGCCCGGTACTGACAGGTCGAAAAGCAGTTGTGTGGCCTGTTCGTTTCTCATGTTGCCTTCCGAGCTGAGCTTCGTGCTGACTGCAAAGTGGCATTGTGCGGGGTTCCGACTGCGGCACCGCTGGTGGCCAGTTCGGCGTCGTCGACTGCCTGACTTCCGGGTGCTGCGATGGCATCGGCCAGAGCATCAATTTCTTCGCGCGACCGGCATTCGGTCACGGCAACCAGGAGACGGTTTTCGGATTCACGACCGGATACTCGTCGCAAGGCGGGACCAATATCGAAGCCAGCAACTTTTGCTCGCTGAATAACGGCTTCGGCGCCGTCGCGACATTCCAGCGTGAACTCTTTGAAGAACGGCTGATCGAACGCCAGTTCGATCCCGTCCTGTTCGGTCAGCTTCTTGGCCGCGTAGTGAGCCTTGCTGCACGACAACTCGGCCACCTGTCGCATTCCGGCCGGACCGAGCAACGACATGAAGACCGTCGCCCGGATGGCGATCAACCCCTGATTCGTGCAGATATTGCTGGTCGCCTTTTCACGGCGAATGTGTTGCTCGCGAGCCTGAAGGTTCAGCACGAAACAACGGTCGCCGTTTCGATCGGTTGTCTGTCCGATGAGCCGGCCTGGCATCTGCCGAACAAACTGCTGTTTGCAGGCGAGAATGCCCAGAAACGGTCCGCCATACTGCATCGGCGTTCCCAGCGACTGACCTTCTCCGACCGCGATGTCAGCGCCAAGGTCGCCCGGCCGCTTCAGGACTCCGAGGCTGATCGGGTCAAACGAAACGATGGAAAGTGCTCCGTGCTTGTGAGCCATCGCCGAGATTTGCTCGACTTCTTCGAGACACCCATAAAAGTTCGGATGCTGAACAACGACGCAGGCTGTTTGATCGTCGATTGCGGCTTCGACCGCGGCCGGAGCGGCAGTCCCGCCGGGAGTCGGGACGACAACCAGTTCGCAATCCATGCGGCCAAGATAGGTTTCAACAACCTGGCGATACTCGGGATGAACGGAGCCGAGCAGAACAACTCGGCTATGCCGCTTCGTACAGCGCATCGCCATGAACACAGCTTCACTGACTGCCGTTCCACCTTCGTACAGGCTCGCGTTGGAGACGTCCATGCCGGTCAACTGGCAGATCAGCGTCTGATATTCGAAGAACGTTTGCAGGCTGCCCTGACTGGCCTCAGCCTGGTACGGAGTGTAAGCGGTGTAAAACTCGCTGCGACCAGCGATCGCGTCTACTGCCGAAGGAATAAAGTGGTCGTAAACCCCGCCACCGAGAAAACACGGTCGATCAGACGGTCCCACATTTCGCGATGCCAGTTCTCGAACCAGTTGCTCAAGTTCCAATTCGGAAAGCTTCGGCGGAATATCGAGTGGCCGTTTGAGCTGCAGCGACTCGGGAACCTGGTTGAACAGGGTTTCCATCGATTCAACGCCAATCGCTTCGAGCATTTCCCGCTGCTCGTCAGGCGTGTTGAAGAGGTAACTCAACAGAACCTCCGAATGTAGCACCGTGCTGCCGAAGGCTGAACACAGGGCTGTCGCCAAATGGGATGTGTCTGCAAAACTGCACGCGGAAAATCAATTCCGCTGCCATCCGTGGCGGGAAGTTTGCCGTTAGTACCACTGGCTCCGCCAGTGATTTCGTAGCTGGACCGTCAAGAAGAACCCGCACTGGCAGAGCCAGCGGCTCACCGGACGAACCCGCAGAAGCAGATCAGTGGTCTTCGTTCTGGCAGTTCTGTTCGTAGGCGGCGCGGTCGAGAAGATTATCGAGATCGGCGGGTGACGCCATTTTGATCTTCAAAATCCAGCCGGCTCCGAACGCATCGTCAGAAAGCAGATCCAGATTGTCCGCAAGCTGCTCGTTGACTTCGACGATTTCGCCACTGACCGGAGCATAGAGGTCGGAGACAGCTTTTACGCTCTCGACTTCCCCGCAGTTGTCGCCGACTCCGACGTTGCCACCGACGGCGGGTAAGTCAACGTAGACGAGGTCGGTCAACGCTTTCACGGCGAAATCGGTAATGCCGATCGTGGCAATGTCGCCTTCCACGGCGACCCATTCATGACTCTTCGCATACTTCAGCGAGGCAAGATCCATCAGGTGCTGCTCCACGCACTTTCGCTGTCAATTGCCGAGCGTTCGCGGGATCGAGCCTGCGATTCCGTCCCCGCCCGGCGGTTATTGGCCTTCGCTCAGGAGACAGAGTCTTCCTGGGCAACCGGCTCATCATGCATATCGGACTCGATCTTCGCGAGCTTTTCCAGTCGCCGCGCGTGTCGACCGCCTTCAAATTTCGTTTTCAGCCATGTTGTCACAATTCGATCCAGGGCCTGATCGCTGATCAGATCAGCAGAAAGGCAAAGTACGTTGAGATCGTTGTGCTGTCGACTCAAAGCAGCGGTAATATCGTCATGGACCGGCGCGGCGCGGACACCGTCAAACTTATTCGCGACAATGCACATGCCGATGCCGGTTCCACAGACCAGAATGCCACGATCCACCTCAGCTGTTGAAACGGCAGCAGCAACTTTTGCAGCGTAGTCCGGGTAGTCAACGCTCTCGTCGCCGTTGGCCCCATAATCAACGCCTTCAAAGCCCATACCTTGAATGATGTCGAGAATCCGTGCGCGAACGGCGACTCCGCGGTGGTCACTTGCGATGGCTATTTTCATTATTTCACCTGAGGCACAGAGGCCGCGACTTCAGTTACTCGAAGCTGTGAGCTGAATTCTGACACGCTGCCGTCAGAGGACTCCACAACAGCACGACCTTCGTTAAAGGTCCAAATTCAGGAAGGATCAGGCAGAGGAAAATCTGCCAGAATCTGATTGAGATGTTTCTCGATCGCGTCTCGACAACGCTCATAATCATCCATCCCTCCTCCAATTGGATCAGGGACGTCTCCGCCATCGCCCGCCAGAACCTGCACTCGGTCTGCCACTTCAGGTCTCCGCGTGACGATCGCCTGGCGATGACCGCGGGTCATGGTGTAGACAAAGTCAGCGTGATTCAGCAAGCGTTCAGTCAAAGGCTGACTCTCGTGCGCATCCAGATTCGCTCCCCGTTCGGCTACCAGAGTCGCCGATTCCGGACTTGCGGGAGAACCGTACGAGGCGGCGATTCCGGCTGATGAAACGAAGTATCCATGATCCGGAAGTTCGTCGGGATTGCAACCGATTCGCGTCGCAAGCATCTGCCGGAAAAGAGCTTCCGCCATTGGACTGCGGCAGGTATTGCCGGTGCAGACAAACAGGATCACCTCGGCCGTCATACGACGGACGCTCTGGCTGCTGACAATTCCCTCGCGAAAAACTTCAAAGTCCTCGCCAATCAGATTCACTGAGGTCGGACCGTCGGGAAATCGGACTTCCCCGAGATCGACGACAAACTCTGCCCCTTCAGCCAGTCCGTTCAAATCGGCGGCCTGACAGGCGGGGGAACCGGGAACCACGACGATCAGCGGCGCGGGCAGAATTCGACCAATTTCGTTAATCATCGAGTCCGAAGAAACGGTCACACTGACACGGTCGTTTCCGAGCAACTCACGAGCTTGAGGGCTCAGCGAATCTACCAGTCCGCCAGACGCGGCTGAGGCATCTGAAGCAAGAATCACCGGCCCCGGCCAGCAGCGTCGTGCGAGTTTCTTACCAATACGCGACAGGTCTGGCAGAAAGTCGAAAGCCTCTTCAACCGACCGGGACAGCAGTGTGGCAGCGCCGTGACAAAACTTGTCCAGATTCGCTACTGATCGCTCGGAATTAGCCAGTCCCGCAAGAACGTAGCTACTCTCAGTGGGCAATCCGACCAGCCCCCCCTCCGACAGCACCTGCGCAGCACGATGAACGAGGTCGCGCTGCTGCTCGGGGCCTTCAGGCCGGACCATCTCCACCATGAACCTGCGTTCCTTTTCGCCGAGAGTATCCAGTTTTCTCTCTGCGGCTGCCTGCGTTACGAACCAGCCCGTCAGTTAATCGGGCAATGACATAATTGAGAATGAACAGTCGCCAATCGGTCGGAAACTGCTTCACCTCAAGTATTTGAGTCGCGGGATTCTACCGGCGGCAAGTGGCTCATTCAACCAGGCTGTCCGGATCAAAGTTCCGCCAGCATCACGCCGAAATATGCCCGGTCAGCATCAGGACGATCGACACGACAAAGACCAGCGAATACGCCCCGGCCAGCCACACGGAACCTCGTTGAAGCCCGACCGGACAATCTGTCATACAAAGCGACGCTCCGGTCGACGCGGGGGGAATCTCGACCGACGGGTATCCGGGGCTCCACAGTTCGCCGTTCTCGGTCCGGTACTCGACGCGGCTCTTCCACAGTGTCCAGCCAACCAGCCCCACGATACCGGCGGAAATCAGCATGACGTAAGCCGGCATGTCCGGCTCACTGGCGTCTGCCAGTGCTGGCGCAGTCGCCGTAACTTTGAGCAGCACAACTGCCAGCGAATTGTTGAGCAGATGCAGCAGCATCGGGGCGAGTATGCTTCGCGTCGCCAGGTAGACCAGGTGAATAAAAAACGCGAGCGGCAGCAACGAAACAACGTGAGCCGGGTGAATGTGCACAGCCGCGAAAAGCACAGACGTCATGATGACGCCCGACAGAATCCCATGTCGGGCGACCAGACCTCGCCCGATGATTCCACGGAAGATGACCTCTTCGCCAATCGCCGGAGCGACGGCCACCACGAGAAACAATAGCCCGATTGGAGCGGTTTCGCCCAGCGGTTTAATGCTCTCGTTGACGTTCAGATTCTCGAAAAGTCCCATGCCAGGCAGGTGAGCGAAGAATTCGTTCCAGATCCCCAGCGCCAGTTGGTGAAAACCGCCACACATCAGCGAAATGGGGATCGACACCGCGCAGATCAGCAGCACGTGATTCATCTGCAGCGACCGAATCCCCATCAGATAAGCCGTCCGCGGCCCCAGCCGAAGCCGAGTGGCGACGACGGCGGCGACCAGAAACACAAGCATCTCGATCGTCATCAGCTCAAGCCCGAACGTGTCGGGCAAGGCCATGATCACGGCCTTCAGTCTTTCCGGAGACGGCGAAGCTCCGGCGGTCGTCATGTCGACGATCTGCAGGGTCATGACAGCAAACACCGCCACCAGCATCCCGATCAGATGGATTCCGATGACCGCCAGCATCCAGCCGACCGCTTCCGGAATCCCCGGTCCGGGTGGCCGACGGCTCATCCCTCGACGCTGCATTTGCAGCCGCCGCGAGACTTCGTCGCGTCCCTCAGCGTCCGACTTTGCATGGCCGGGAACGTGCCCGGATTCGAGATTGTCTCGAAACGCTGCGACTTCCGCTCGGTCCGCTTCGTTGAGAACTGCCTCATTGAGCGACACCTCGTTAAGGGCCAGTCTGGCAGACGAGTCTTCGATCCAGGGCGAGTCGTCAGATGTTTCTGCCGGCTGAGGGTCGAGACGGTCATCAGGAGTCGTCGGCTCGGACATATCTTCTCCGCACGGGCTCTATAAATGTGGTCAGGCAGTTATCACTGGAACGAGACAATCGACATCACGGTGCCCTGCGCGAGAACGAGTTTCAAGCAGGCAATGCCCGCCATCAGCGAAACGCGACCGCACTTGTCTCGAAGGCTTCCAGTCAGAACAGTCAGGCAGAATGCGTACTCTATCAAGCTGGACAACCCGGACAGGTAACTCAAATCACCCGTTTGCGGCAAACCGGAATAGACAGAATCGCGACTGTGATGTTCATTCAGTAGGATGACTCTCATTCTTCCCGAATTCCGTCCGAACGCCGGAGCAAAGTTGCACGAATCCCGCATGTTGCCGATCCGGCACAAGGGAAGTCTGGATTCGGTCCTACTGTCAGGAGCTAAGGAAGAGTCCGAGTGAATTCCAATTCTGCCGACAAGCTGCCAGAAATCGACCTTTCTGCCACATGGACGTTGTTCTGTGTTGGCTGCAATCAACGCTTTCCGTGTAATTCGGAAAACGACGCCTGCCCGAACTGCGGCTTCCACGCGATCTTTAACGACACTTCCGACGATGAAACCATCGTTTCGCGCGACGCCAGTGAAGAAGGCTTCCGCGAGGTCGCCAAAGTCGCGGCCGATAACGACCCGCTGATCGGTCAGGCTCTGCACGTCTATCAGTGCATCTCGCTGATCGGCAGCGGCGGAATGGGCCGAGTCTACCTGGCTCATCACAAAGACCTTGAACGCCGCTGTGCTCTGAAGCTGCTGTCGCCTCGTCGCGCCACCTGCGATGAGGAATACGTCGCTCGGTTTGTCGAAGAAGGTCGATCCGCCGCCGCGCTCGTCCACCCGAACATCGTCACCGTCCACGCGGTCGGACAGGTCAACGGAAAACACTTCCTCGAAATGGAGTTCATCGCCGGACGATCACTCCAGCAGCTGATCAACGACGAAGGCCAGTTGACCATCCCGCGAGCTTTGTCGCTCATTGCCCGCACGGCTGATGGACTCGCCGCCGCCCACCGCGACGACATCATTCACCGCGACGTCAAACCGGACAATATCATGCTGACGAAGCGCGGCGAGCCGAAGATCAGCGACTTCGGTCTCGCCAAACGCGTGCTCAACAGCAAAGGCAGGCCCATGGCCGACGGCATTTGCGGCACCCCCAATTACATGGCTCCGGAACTTTTCCAGGGCGACGAGGCAACACCAGCCAGCGACGTCTACGCCCTTGGCGTCACCTTGTTTCTAGCCCTCACCGGGCGACTGCCCTACCAGGCCGAATCGATCCAGCAGCTTCGGTGGAAAGGCCGCAACGAACCCATCCCCAACGTTCGCCGAATGCGTTCAGACGTTCCACTGGAAGTCGCCGAATGCGTGGCCATGATGACCGCCCCCGCGCCGGGTAACCGACCGCAGGACGCCATCGCCGCCTCGCAACTTCTGCACGCAGTGCTCGGCCAGGAACGCGATCTTGAGTCTTTACTCATCGAAGCGTTCCGGCACGAGCCGGGAATCGCCTGGACCAGGTTCGGAGACACCTACACGCTCGTTCGATCCCTGCCAGGCAACCGCAAACAGACGGTTTTCCTCGAACCCAGCGACCACGCGTTCGGGGACAGACTGCTCCTGTTCTACAGCGTTTGCGGGCCGGCTGAGCCGGACTACTATGAACAGGCATTGCGGCTGAATTCTGAAATGCTGCACGGCAGTCTGGCAATTCGGCAAATCGATGGCGAGCCGTACTTCGTCGTTGTGGACACTTACCCTCGCTCGACCGTCGACCCGGAAGAAATCCGGCGAACGGTGTTCGATATCGCTCACAACGCCGACCAGGTCGAACAACGCCTGACTGGCCTGGACCGGCATTAGCTACTACCGTTCCCGCCGTTCGTGAACCGCAACTCACACAAATCGTTGAGCGTCGTCTCGATCGTCCTGAGACCGCAGATTTCGACGTGTGCCACTGACTCTGCCAGTGCAGCATCGGCTCACGACACCGATTTTCACGAAGGCACTGGCAAAGCCGGTGGCACATTTTTTCAACACGCTGCAAGCCTCACGCCGAAGTCACTCTCCGATGGAACAACTTCTCCAGGAATTTCTGGAACCCCGTTCAACGATCTCTCTGCTGGGGATCATCGCTGTCAGCCTCGTCGCGCTGGGCAAGTTTGCCGACCTGGTCGTTGACTATGCGGTCGTCCTTTCCGAGCGCTCGGGTATTCCAAAGGTCGTTATTGGAGCCACCGTCGTCAGCCTCGGCACGACAGCTCCGGAAGTCGCCGTTTCAGTCACGGCGGCCTTCAATGGGAACCCCGGCCTGGCGATGGGAAATGCCGTCGGGTCAATCATCTGCGACACCGGGCTGATCCTGGGTGTGGCTTGTCTGATTCGACCGTTGACAATTCCCTGGGACATTGCCAACCGACAGGGCTGGGTTCAGCTGGCCTGCGGATTTCTGATCGTGCTGCTGTCGATTCCCTGGGCCGCCCCATTTTCACCTTACACCGACGGAGCCGAGGGGAACTTCCCGCAGTGGGCCGGCTTTCTGTGTTTGGGTTTACTGGCCGTTTATCTGTGGGTATCTGTCAAGTGGTCGATGGGTTCGGGAGCGGCCGCGTCTGAAGGCGTCGAAGAAGTAGGCGACAGTGAAGCATCCGTTCCAGCGGCAGTCCTCATCGTCAAGATCATTCTGTCTCTGGCTGGCGTGATCCTGTCGGCAAACATCCTTATTCCTGCCGTGACCATCGTCGCTATTCGACTGAACGTTCCCGAAGCCGTCATCGCGTTGACGCTGGTTGCGTTCGGAACGTCGCTGCCGGAACTGGTGACGGCGATCCAGGCCGCCCGCAAGGGACACGGCGACCTCGCCGTCGGAAACATCATAGGAGCCGACATTCTGAATGCACTGTTTGTTGCCGGAGCCGCCGCTGCCGTCACTCCTGCCGGGCTGACCGTCGACCAGTCATTCTTCTGGCCAGCCTTCCCGGCGATGTTGTTTGTGCTGGTCGTTTTCCGAATCGGCATCTATGTTTGCCGAACGCAGCTCACGCGGAAGTTTGGCTTCGTGCTGCTGGCAGCGTATTTTGCTTACCTCGCAGTCAGTATCGTCGGCGGCGTCAATCCCGGACACTGACATTCCCAGCAACTCGCAACGCTGTAGGGTGGGTACTGCTCACCAACTATTTGAACAACGCGGCATTCCGAAACTGGTGGGCAGTGCCCACCCTACTTAAGCGGACAGATGATGCAGACACTCTCACAAGCTGAAGTGCGACAACGAATCTCGGAACGGCTCGACTCTTCGGAATTCACCAGCAAAAAAGTTCTGTTGATCGTTCCTGACGCAACTCGAACCGCTCCGCTGCCGTTGCTCTTTGACGCGGTACATGGAGAACTCACCAGCGTCGGTGCAAAAGTCGACGTCATGATCGCTCTGGGCACTCATCCCGGAATGTCGGAAGCAGCGATTCTGAAACTGCTCGGCATCAGCGACGAAGATCGAACCGGCAGGTATGCCGACGTCGGGCTGTTCAATCACGAATGGGACAACCCGGAAGCTCTGACTTCGATTGGTGAACTGACGAAGGCCGACGTCGAAGAAATTTCTGACGGACTGCTTTCCCTCGACGTCAACGTGCAGATCAACGCGAAGATTCGCAACTACGACACGCTGCTCGTACTGGGCCCGGTGTTTCCGCACGAGGTCGTCGGTTTCTCCGGCGGCAACAAATACTTCTTCCCCGGCATTTCCGGGCCCGACCTGCTCAACTTTTTCCACTGGCTGGGAGCGCTCATCACCAACGTCGGAATTATCGGCGTTAAAGACACGCCTGTTCGCCGAGTCGTTGACCGAGCTGCAACATTGATTCCGGTTGACCGTCGAGCGTTGACCTTCGTCGTGAATGGCAAAGCGGATATCTACGACCTGTTTTATGGAACTCCAGAAAAAGCCTGGGACTCGGCGGCGGACGTCTCGGCTCAAGTTCACATCGAGCGAGTCGAAAAGCCGTTCAAACAGGTTCTCTCCTGCGCACCGTTGATGTACGACGAACTCTGGGTCGCCGGAAAGTGCATGTACAAACTCGAATCCGTCGTGGCCGACGGCGGCGAGCTGATCATCTACGCGCCGCATCTCGATGAAGTCTCGACCGAGCACGGTAAGTACATCATGGAAATCGGCTACCACATTCGAGACTACTTCCAGAAGCAGTGGGACGATTTCAAGCACTACCCCTGGGGAGTACTCGCTCACTCAACGCACGTTCGAGGAACCGGCACATTCGAAGACGGTGTCGAGAAACCTCGCATTCAGGTGACACTGGCCTCGAAGATCCCGCCGGACGTCTGCAAGCAGATCAACCTCGGATACCGCGATCCGGCCACGATCGATGTCGAATCGTTCGCCAACCGCGAAGACGAAGGCATCCTGCTGGTTCGCAAAGCGGGTGAACAACTCTATCGATTGCAGGAGTAGAGTCGACGCAGAACAATCCACTCACGCAACGCAATTGACCGGTTGTTGTTTCGCGTGTTCGGCGGGCCGCATTCTCAGACAGGACATTCAGCGAGTCGGGAGTGCTTCATCCTTTGCGCCGGCACGGACATGCGACCCCAGATTCACATCATCGACGACGAAGCCAGTATTAGAGAATCCCTCACCGCCCTTCTGGATGTTTTCGGTTGGGAAGCTCACACATACGCAACCGCATCCGGATACCTGGCAACCCTCTCCGAAACCGACACTGATCGGCCGCAGTGCCTGCTCGTCGACGTTCAGTTACCGGAAATGAGCGGCCTCGACCTGTTGAAAGAACTGAATCGACGCGGAGTTTCGATTCCGTTCATCGTCATGACCGGACACGGCGACAACGCGATTGAAGCACGGGCCGCCGAGCAGAACGCCGTCGGCTATTTTCAGAAGCCGTTCCACACGTCAGAATTGCTGAAAACTCTTTCCAGTATTCTTTCACCAGCAACCTGACCGTCTCCAGAAATACTCGACGGTTCCTCTAAAGCTCTTCGAGGCATTTTGGGTGTTTTCACGTAGCGACTATCAGCTCAAACAGACTCTTCTCGTGGCCATCGCGCTTACTACTCTACTCGCCCAATCCGACAGCTCTGCATCGACCGATCCTGCTCCGCCGCTGCTGGCCATCTCGAAAGTCCGTGCATTGAGCCGAGCCGAAATGGCCAGGCTGGACGACGTTCGCATTCGAGGGTCGATCGCATTTATCAATAACGAGTGGAAAGTTCTGTTCGTCTACCAGGATGGCGAGTCAGTCAAAGTTGGGTTTGACGTCGACCTTCAGGTTTCTGTCGGCACACCGGTCGAGATTAAAGGTCAGGTTGTTCTCGGAGATGTCGGGCCAGTCATCGTGGCGACCGACCTTCAGGAACTGCACATCAATGATCCAGGCGAAGAATTTGCTCCCGTCCCGATCAAAATCGACCAGACGACGCCATTCTCAGCCAGCCTGGTTGATCAATGGGTGGAATTCGAAGGCCCGGCTTATTCGGCAGTGGCCGACAACAAGCACAGCTATGTCAGCCTGGCCGGAAAAATGTTCGGCGTTTACGCGATCATTCCAAACTCGGATGAACTGCCACCGCTGGAGATACTTCGAGAAGCACCGCTCCGAATCCGAGGCATTCCAAGTATCAGTGTCCAGCCTGGCGCCGAGGGACAGATCGATTTTCTGATTCCGAACGCATCGAATGTCGAAATCCTCAAAACGGCAGACGAGATAATCGATCCAAAGCCACGCAGGATCGCAGAAATCGGACGAGTCGATATGCGAGGCACTTCGGAGGCGCCCGCCAGAATTCGTGCGGTTGTTCGATGCGTCAGTCAGAGTGGAAAGCTTTTCATTGCCGACGAAACCGGATCGCTGATGGTCGAAATGAATCCCGAGATCTCTGTCGGTGAACTGGCGACAGGAAACGTCATCGAAGTCGAAGGATTTGTCGTTCGGAACCGGAAACACGAATACATCACTGATGCGAAGTTTCGTTACATTGGCAAAGGTTTTTCGCTGCATCCAGAGCAAGTAACAGCAGCAAAAGCCGTGAAACACCCGGCAGAACTGATAGAACTTGATGGAACACTGATTTCCCGAAGCGACGGAAACAGCAGCCTTCTGATGAAGAATGGGATGCAAAGCTTTCGCGTTCTGGCAAACGATGAGCTGTCGAAATACTTGAACCAATGGAGTGTTGGCAGTCGATTCCGATTAACAGGTTGCACCTGGTTCAGCAAAGAACTGGACACCACTTTCGAGTTTTACCCGAACACAGCATCCGTCATTTTTGGCCTGCCGGCAGAGGAGTCGCCAGAATCGTCTACAGAATCAGCCGTGACAAATCCGGTGGAAAACTCGATGCCCCAGTCGGGATCGTCATTCTACGGAGTTTTGTTCACTCACGGACCGCAATTTGTCTGGTTAGCGTTGCAGGTTGCCTTTGTCCTGACTGCCGTGACAATCGCCTGGCAGCTTCACCGTCGTCTGAAAACTCAGGAGAAATTTCACAAGTCGATCCATGAGCAGCTCAGCAACCTGTCACACATTGCGAGGCTCAACACGCTGGCTGAAATGGTTGGCGCACTGGCTCATGAACTGAATCAACCACTCGCCAGCGTTTCAAACTATGCCGCCGCCGCCGAACTGCTCAGCCGAAAAGAGCCAGCCGATCCCGAAAAGCTGAACAACGTCCTGATAAACATCGGGCAGGAAGCCTTTCGGGCAGGCGAGATCATCCGCCGTTTGCGGCACCTGGTTCGCAAGAAGACACCCGGTTCACTTCCAATTCAGCTTTCTGAAATCATCAGTGAAACCGTTGAGCTGTTTAAAACTCAGCATGTCACCGCCAGCGGGCTTGTCCAGGTCGACATCCCCGACAACCTGCCAGCTGTCCAGGCAGACTCGGTACAGATCCAGCAGGTGATTCTGAATCTACTGCTCAACGCCCGAGACGCGACTGAGACGCTGACCGACCGACCGCCAACTATTCAAATAAAGGCCGCTCTTGAAGCTGGCATGGTCAGCGTTTCTGTCTCGGACAACGGAATCGGAATCAACAGTTCAAACCCGGATGCCATCTTCGAGCCTTACTTCACCACCCGGGAAGAAGGCACCGGACTGGGCCTCGCCATCAGCCGCACGATCATCGAAACCCACGGTGGCAAAATCACTGCGGAAAACCAAACTCCCCACGGCACAAGGATTACGTTCTCGCTGCCCGTCTCCGGAACACTGTCAAACATCGTCGGATAGCAGTCCCTGAACCCGGCAGACTCCGTCTGGCTGCGAGTCTGCGGCGACCAGGCTACGATCATCGCCATGAAACACGACTTCGACATCATCGTGGTTGGCGGAGGCGGCAGCGGACTTGCCGCCGCTGTCAGCGCTGCTGAACACGGGTCGAACGTCCTGCTGCTGGAAAAGCAACCGGCGCTCGGCGGAACCACCGGCATCGCCGTCGGCTCGTTCACCGCCAGCCATACTCGCCTTCAGACTCGAAACGGGATCGACGATTCACCAGCGGCTCACCACGAAGACGCAGGACGATTCGCCGCACCAGACATCGAAGTCCGCAACAACAACGAGCTGCGGCGATTTTTTCTCAGCCATGCCGCCGACACGCTCCACTGGCTGATGGACATGGGACTGACCTTTCACGGCCCGAATCCCGAGCCGCCGAACCGCGTTCCGAGAATGCACAACGTCGTGCCCGGCGCGAAAGCGTACGTCGCAACGCTGCATGCCCGGCTGATCAAACTCGGCGGAATCGTCCGTGTGAACTCAACCGTGCAACGGCTCCTTCAGAATGACGACGGGGCGGTCGTCGGAGTCGTCGTCAGCAACTCAACTGGCAGATCGACTCACGAAAACGCGGTCGCAGAAAATGAGTTCGCAGAGAACGAAATCCAGTTTCGAGCAAATCGCGGCGTCATTCTGGCCGCAGGCGATTACGCCAACTGCTCCGAAACAATCTCCCGTTTCAAAGGCAAACGTTACTCGTCGATTGAAGGCATTAACCCGGACGCCCACGGAGACGGCCATCGACTCGCCGAAGCTGCCGGCGCGAAGCTGCTCAACATGGACGTCACGTACGGACCGGAACTTCGCTTCGTACCGCCGCACGGCAGAACATTTCAGCAGCTACTTCCAACGAGCGGCCTCGCCGCACGAGCGATGAGATGCCTGCTGCCGTTCGTGCCGCAATTTCTGATGAACGCGATGATCCGCCGACTGCTGGTGACCTGGCAGCATCCCGAGAACTCGTTGTTTGATGATGGAGCAATTCTGATCAACCGCGAAGGCCACCGCTTCTGCAACGAAAGAGTCTGGCCCGATCGTGAAATCGCCGTTGCCGCGCAGCCCGACAAAGAATGTTTCATCCTGCTCGACCGCTCACTCACCGACCGTTACAGCAAGTGGCCGCACTTCATCTCAACGGCTCCGAAAATCGCCTACGCCTACGTCGTCGATTACCTCCGACTGCGCCCCGACGTCGCTGTTCAGTCGACGAATCTCGAAGCAATCGCTACGCAGAGAGGAATCTCAGCGGAATCACTTCGCCAGACAATCGCTGAGGTCAACGAGGAACGGAACGCCAGCAACCAGTCGCCCCTTGACGGCACTCAGTGGACGCTGCTCGGCCCGGCAAAAGCTTACTTCACCACGACGGAAGGCGGCGCCGCCATCAACCAGCAATTCCAGGCTCTCGATGAATCCGACTGTCCGATTCCAGGCCTCTATGCGGTCGGCCAGACAGGACTCGGCGGCCAGATCCTCTGGGGCCACGGCCTGCACATCGCCTGGGCCATGACCAGCGGTCGCCTCGCAGGCAGGCAACTGGCTCAAACGCGGCTCGCTTGAAGCCCGCGCTGGCGACAGGCTCAAATTCCGGCCAGGGACGATTCGAGTTTCTGGCCAACCACACTACCCTGCGTCTCAAGCAACCTGAAATCCAAGTTGACACCACCGATCGAGGAGCAACGAATGAGTAGCGTTCATGATTTTGGAGCCGTCGGCGACGGCGTCACGGATGATACCGAGGCCATTCAACATGCGATTGACGATGGCAATGGCCAGCTTGAGTTTCCTCGCGGCGAATACCGAATTTCCAGCACCCTGTTAATCGACCTTCAGAAACGCAGTCGAACATCGATTACCGGTGCAGGCGGAACGGCAAAGATTGTCATGCACGGTGCCGGGCCGGCGATCTTTCTCAAGGCGACACACGCAAAAACGGCTGAGCCGCTTGGATTTCGCCCGGAAGAATGGCAGCACGAGCGGATGCCCACGATCGACGGTATCGAAATCGAAGGCCGTCACCCCGAAGCTGACGGAATCCACATTGTCGGCGTCATGCAGCCGACGTTGACTCGAGTCCTGATCCGTCAGGTAAGAACGGCAGTCTACGTCACTGACCGGGCTCGAAACATCGTCATCAACGGATGCCACTTCTACCACAACACCGGAGTCGGCATTCATCTCGACAAAGTCAATCTGCATCAGACTATCATCGCCGATTCGCACATCAGCTACTGCCGACGAGGTGGCATCCGTATTGAAGACAGCGAGATTCGCAATCTGCAGATCACCGGCAATGACATCGAATACAACAATTATCGAGTCTTTCAGAAGGAGTTCCCCGGACCGGAAGCCGAGGCCGAACCGACTGCCGAAATCTACGTCGACGTCGTCAACGGTACAGTTCGTGAGGGAACCATTTCAAGCAACACGATTCAAGCCAAATACAGCTCGGGAGGATCCAATATTCGATTTATTGGCAACGGCGAAGAAGGACAGCACCGCGCTGGCATGTGGACAATCACCGGCAACCTGATCGGCAGCCAGAAGAACAACATCCACCTGACAAGCGTTCGCGGCGTCACGATTTCCGGCAACTACATTTACAGCGGTCAGCATCGAAACCTGCTGGTTGAAAAGTCTCGCAACATCGTCGTCGGCCCAAACACCTTTGGCCACAACCCCGACTACAAAGACAAAGAACTGGCGACCGGAATTCGGTTCGAAGATTCCGAAAACTGCGTGCTGAACGGCCTGCAGATTCAGGATGCTCAGGCAGGAAAACACACAGTCGAGGGAGTCGTCCCGATCGAACGGGAAGCCCTTGTTGAACTGGTGCGCTGTCGACGAGTTAACGTCACTGGCTGCCAGATTCTCGATGGAACTCCCACGGGCCTTCTCGTTGAGAATTGCTCAGACACGCTGATTTCAAGCTGCTCGATCATCGACCAGAGAGCGGTCCCGTTGATGCAGACCGGACTCGCCTGGAGCGGCGAGCAACATGGCAACATGTTCGTCCAGAATCGCGTTGCCGGAGCGACTAAGACTGCCACAAAAACACACGAATCAGTCCATCTGAACGGAAACGTAACGACCTGAAGGCGGTCGAAAAATACTCCTTGCGGAAGCTGAATAATCGCTATAACCTGCACAACAGAGACAACCCAATCTTCGCAGATTGCCGATTTTCAGTTTTGAAGGAGAGAGAGAAATGAGACACTCAATCGCCATTGCCACCGGGTTGATACTGTCCGCCCAGGGTTTCGCATTTGCACAGAACCTGAGCGAGGATGATGTAAAAACTCTGCAGTCCGCCCGCAGCGAAATTGACTCGCTCAAATCAGAGATTCAATCGCTGAAAGAGAGTTGCGGAATAGCGACCGCAGATCGGTGCGCGACGGTCTCAAGAACGAATCGGCAAATGATTCTGCGACGATATCGATGGGTTCCCGCTTCCAGCGTCGCTGGCTTTCAGGCTTCGGGGCTGACGACATCCGGAATCACGGCCTTTCAGAATTCAACATTCGTACCACAAAGCCAGCTGACGTTTGCCCCTTCTTCGTTTGCCGGCGTGCAGACATCACCGCTGCTTACGAGCAACGTCGCCACATCCGGATTTTCGACTGGCCCCCTGAACACGTACTCTTCCGGATCGATCGGCGTTCAGTCCTTCGCGCCAGCTGCTTCAAACGTACTGCCTGCGTCGCCGTACGCGGCCCATCAGTCATACGAAGTCTATTCGAATGGCCCCGTCACTCAGTCGATGTCTGCTGGTTTCTCAGCAGCTCCGGTTTACCCAACGGCAACGTTTCGAGGCACGAGCGGCTTCGTAAACTCAGTACCGGCCCCCTACTACTCAGCGTATTAGAGCACTTTCAGAATTACCCCTGGGTGTTCAGCAGGAGGGTCCACCAAGGAAACGATGGCTATTTCAGGTGCCTGCTCCTGCACAGAAACCATGAAAATGGTCTACCCCAGTCAGTTGACAAGGTAGCAGCCACGCACCGCCGTGCGGTACGAATTTTCGTGCCGCACGAATTACAGAGATCATGCTGTTTCTAGCTGAGGTGCGTGTGAGAGAGCGCGTGTGCTGTCAAAAAGAGAACGGCTCTATAGAGCACTCAAGTTTCGAACCACGACAATCCACCGTTCACGGATCGCGATGCCAGTTCGAACCTCGAGAGCACCGCTGATGACGACAGGACGACCATCGGCTTTTCTGGCAATTGCCAGTTCGCGATTCTCCAGCTCCAGCTCCCACGTCTGTGAGCCGTCTGAAGTGATCTCGATCGTCACTCCCGTTGTCTCGCCGCCTAAAGCCACAACGTCTGTGTGAATCAGCCCTCGGCAAACAACGGACACTCCATGATCCTTTGACGAAGATGGCCCGCTTTCTGATTCGTGTTCCCTGAAACTGACAGGCTGCAGGAACAGCCCGGTCCGACTGCGTTCGCGATCGCACTTCGGTTTCCCCTTCGCTTCCTCTTTCGAGCATTGAGCCAGGGAACCGCGAACGGTGACAGTCTTTCCGTCAAGAGCGGCTGCTTCGTCGGCAAGTTGAGGACTCTTACCGAAGTCGACAGCGAATTCCGCAGCCGCGCGTTTCGGCTTGCCCGCCGCCGTAATCGTATTTCGAGTGGCGTCGTATTTTCCGACAACCGAAACCTGCACGTACTGCCGATTCCGGGTTGCCTCGTCAGCACTCGCGTTTTGAACTTCAGGGCCGACCAGAAACATCATCCAAAAAGCCAGCACCACCAGAGAGGCAGCGAATCCGTACGACGACTGATTCGTGAGGGACGGCATGACGAAAACCCTTCTGAAATTCGCAAATGAATTGATGACACAACGCAGCAGGTCAGTCTCTCCGAGCGACACTCCCGAACGATACGAAAACAGGCTCGGATATTTCAGTCAAATACCCGAGCCTTACAGTTTTCGAACTGACTTTCTGAAACCCACCTTTACGTTGAAGTCTGCCGCTCGGTTCCGGCTCACTGCTGGCTGATCGCAAACGCCTGAGCGTCGAGCGAGCCACCTCCACGAACCTTCAGACGACCATTCCCTGGCAAGCGGATCCACCAACTGACATCGTGAGTGCCCGCTTCCAGCGTCGTGGTCAAGCTCGTCCCAAAACTGACGTATTCATCCTTGCCTCTTGCCGTCACGACTCGAAATGACGATTTGTAATCCGTACTTCCAATCGATATTCCGGTTACGAAATTCTGGCTGCGGGTCACGCCTGCGGCACTCGAACTGGCATACAGATTAACGATCGTTTTCTCTCGTAGAACCAGGCGGCGTGTAATCAACGTAGAATCCGAACTGAACTCTCTGGCAGTCGCGAAGAAGAAATCTTTCACTTCGGGATGCGTGACTGGCGGCTTGCTCGGCTCCGCTGGCACTCCCGGTTTTGCAGGATCAGGACCAGACGGTGTTTCCAGCAGAAAACTGACATCAAGTTCGAGGCCATTTTTCCAGGACGTTACGAGCTTCGAATTCTTCCTGGCGTTCTTCATCAGTTCCTGTTTGAGATCGAAGAATGTGGCGTCCTTGAATCTGGGCGTTCCCAGCAACAGGGCGGCAGCCCCGCTAACGTGCGGCGTGGCCATGGATGTGCCGGCCAGATAAGCAAACTCGTTACTGAGCCACGTACTGAGAATGTTATCTGTTTGAACCGGACCGCCAGCCCCGCCGGGTGCTCCGATGTCAACATTCTTCGACGGGCCAAAATTGCTGAATGGAGATCTCCCTCCCTGAAAAGTGACGGCCCCAACGGTGAGAACGTTGTCGCTGTCCGAGTTGGCAGGTGAGTACTTATTAAGATCGATGTTCTGACCATCATTGCCTGCCGCCACGACAAACAGGATCCCGGCATCGCGAGCACGCTGAATGGCCTGTTCGAGAACACTGGGAATCGGTCCCTTTCCTCCCCAACTGTTGCTGATAATGCGGGCGCCATTTTTCCGCGCGTAGTCAATACAACGTACGGCGTCGCTGGTCTGTCCACCGCCTCCGGAAGTCAGAAACTTCAAGGCCATTACTCTCGTTTGAGCCATGCCGACAACACCCTCCCCATTCGCGACACCGGCAATCGTACCCGCGCAATGAGTTCCGTGGCCGTTGTCATCGCGGGGGTCGCCTGAAATCCGACCATTGACAAAGCTCGCTCCGAAACGGTCGTCGACAACGCCATTGTTGTCGTCGTCGATATCGTTTCCGGGAATCTCATCCTGATTGACCCACATGTTTTTAAGGAGATCGTTGTGGTCGTACTCAACACCGGTATCAATTACTGCCACAATGATCTGAGAAGGGTCGCTGACGCCCTGCACTTTGCCAGCGCCCGTCTGCTGAATTCCTCGCACTCGACTCATCTCTAAGGTTGCGCCCGCCACAGCGATCTGAGGGTCGTCGGCTGGAACGATATCCGGTTTCAATTCTCCTTCGGGAACCGACATGATGACGTTGCGGGAAATTCTCAGCGTTCGAGGAACCTGAGCCAGCGTTAAAAACTCGATTGGTTGAATGCCGGGAGCACGTGCGGCTGCATTCTCGGGAACAGGGACAGGCGCCACGACGACAAAGCGAGCTTCCGGGTTGATGTCGAGAAGATCGAAACCCGCCGCGTTAAGTGATGCTTCTGAGGGAGGCTCGCCTGGAGGATGCTCGATGATCAGACGTTCGGAATGCACAGCCAGAGCGCCAGCACCGCCGGGCCTCTCGACGTTTTCCAACCCGACAAGATTTGCCGCCTCGCCTTCAACAACCACACTGCCGTTGCGCTGCTGCCCGATGTACGTCACATTTCGACGAACCATATCCGCGAGTTCTGGAGAAAATTTACTCAGCTGCGGCTCCTGGTCCGGTGTCTCGGCATCCGAAGAAACAGACGGTACATAGGCCACACGCAGTGACTGCGCAAACACCAGACAATCAACAGTTGTCAGAACCAGCAATGTGGCAAGCAGTCTGAACATCATGCAGAGTCTCCGTTTCGTTCACTGTTTCGACGACAACTTCAGCTCGTCAAAAGTACGTTCGCGTTTCTGAATGTTTCGAATCCGTCGGCAGACAAATACACCACTGGCTGATCGCCGCAGGGACGGGCCGCTACGGACCAGACGGAAAGGCTTCGACAATCAGCGTCCCACCACCAGCAAACCGAAGTTCGCCTTTGGACTTCACAACCCATCGAATCACGTGTGAACCTCGCGGGAGTCGACGGCGACAGTTAACGCTCAGGCTGGAGTAGGTTTTCGCCGTTGAGGCACTCGCCAGTCGGACCGACGCCTGCCACATCGTTGGATTGGCAGAGCGATCGTTCGAAATCCCTGTCGACAACGCCACGCCATCCATATCGGACATCACACTGGCACTGCCACGGACATGCACGTCGGACTCGCGTGAAAGTTGAATCGTTGTTTCCAGAAGAACCCCGTTTCCGTGAATTCGCCGACTGCTTGAGTGTGAAAATTCCGCCGACGCGAGAACAGCACCGGCAACGGGAATCATCAATCCAGACGACGAAGCCGCTACCACTGAAGAGTCTGTCAGAGATGACGCGGAAGGTTTCCCCGCGGAATCCACCTCTGCTTCTGCGCCTGACACGGTTTCTGCGTCTGCCCCGGCTTCTGCGATCTGGTCCACACCGGGTTTCGAAGCGTCTGATTCTTCTTCGACGTCGTAGCGAAACGTCATCAACTCACCGGACTCAGAAATCTCGCTGATTCTGTGCAGCACCTGGCGAACTCGCTGATCGACGCGGTACGGCCGCAGTCCGTGCGGTTCAAGAGAGCTGACTCTGTTGACGCCACCGGCTCGAAACAGATCCTCTTCGTCACCGAAACTCCTGCCGCGTTCGAGATCGAATCGACCGTCGGCCTGCACCAGCGCCACCTTGTAATGAACGCCATTTTCGGGCCAGCCCGGCACATCCGGATGACCGGGCTCATGATTACTCTCCTTGTTCTCGTCGATATGCCAGATCGCCAGGCCTCCCTTCCCTCCTGGCAGGTGGCGATCGAACCCAACTGGCTGGCGATTCTCGATCAGCAGATATTCGTTCTCCGGAAATCCCTGCTGAATCTTGTAAACGTCGGGGTAATTTTCAATCTGTCGGATCGTGTACGTGCCAGAGGCAGTCAGTTCTTTAACTTTGAGCCACCCTAACTTGACCTTTGCCCATGGACTGAAATGAGACGGAGTGTGACCATCTTTTTTGAAGCCTTCTGAAAATCCCAGCAGGCCCCAGGAACCGATCCCCGTGCCTCGATTGCTCGGGTCATAAAGATCCGGAAGCCCTCCCAGATGTGCCACTTCATGAGCCAGCAGACCTATCCGACAAGGCGCTGCCCCGCTTAATCCTCGGAGACCAGCCGACATCGAATAGTCACTGACGCGAATGTGTGACTTTCGAGAAGTCCAGAAAGGGATCCGGTACTGGTGCGACCAGATGCGTTCCTTATGTGGAATGCCATCCACATCCGAACCGCCAAACTCAGCACCAAAACCCGAGTGGAGCACGCTGAAAAGATCAACATACCCATCTCCGTTGCGGTCGAAGTCGCGAAAGTCGACCAGCTGTTTCTGGTCGACATAATCCAGAGCGTAGCGAATCCCTTCGGCAATGCGTGTGAAGTCACCGGAGTTGCCATTCGCGTAGTATTGCTCGGTCTCGGGCAAATCGATCCACTCCACAAGGTGAGTAATGATCGACATTTTTTTGTAGGACACTTCCCTGCTGTAGTCATAGGCGCTGCCACTCTGCGCGTACTCAGGGTGCCCGTCTGGCTTGTTGAAGACAATCTCGTATGTTTCTTTCAGAGGCAGTTTCCGGTTCTCGTGCCCCTTGAATCTCAACAACAGAACCAGCTTTTTGATCTCGCCCGACGGATCAACAATGCGGCTCCCTGGCGGAGACGGGGGAATCGGAGCCCGGTTCGGAGGAGCCCGATGCAACTGCCCGGGCAACACACGAAAATGGACATGCTCACCGTGTCCATGCTCGGCTTCGTCATCGTGTTCATGATCGTGGCTGCCAGCCGCTGCCGCACGCAAAGGCCGACCGACTTCCGAAAGCAACGCATTGATCTCAGCTTCGAAATCGTCGTCGCCTGCAAAGAGAACTGACGATCGCCCCAGCCCCGTGACAAGAACCAGGATCAGCAAACGATGTAACAATCCATCTTTCATCGCGCAACTCCCGAATTTCAGACGTTAGCCCACGCAGCACGCGACCGGATCCTTATCTGGTGACAGGGCGTACTACTTCGTCGTGTCCTTCAGCAGGTCCGTGAAGTCATCAGCTGCGGGAGTCGGTGCAGGCTGCTCACTCCTCGTTTCGTCAAGCATCTCGTCTACTTCCTCCTCTGAACCGCCGCTCGACGGAGTACGGGATGACTTTTCAAGTTTCGCAAGCAAAGCGTCGAGTGTCCTGATCCGGTCTTCCACGCGTTGAAGGCTTTTCGGCGAGCAGCATGCAGTCGCCGTGCTCTGAACTTTTGCCGACGATGACCGGCAGTTTTCGCTCGCGATGCGATTCGCATAAAATGTCGCGATGCCCGGAGAAGCGACCGCAAAGGACGGCGCAGCCAGAACCTGAGGTGCACTGAAAGTAACGGTCGACGGAAGAGCGACTGAGGTTGAAACATCGACCGTCGGCACGAAACCAAACGGGCGGACAGACGACGCAAAGCCAACCGAGTTGTTCACACACTGAGTTCCAACCGGAATCGAAGTTGCCCCGAAGGTCGACATCGAATTCAGCGACGACACTGGAGCAACTCCCGTTGCCACGACTCGCGAAGAAAGCAATCGAGCTGCCACCGGAATCGTTTTTGTCGTGACAATCTCTGACTGAAGTGTGAAGTGCCCGGCACTCGTCGAAGCAACCCCGGCCGAAGAAACACAGTTTCCGAAGGCATCAACAGTTTGAGCCAGCGCCGAGTGGCTGACAGAAGCCAATCCCCAAACGACCACAATGATTGTTTTCAGTCGCATCTCTGAATTCCTCCGTTGTCGGTTCAGAGCCAATTGAGTGGTTCAAAGATTTCGAACCAGCAACCAAGGCTCCCCAATCGAAGTCGAAGCAGAATGAGTCAGCAGACAAAGTCTGCTGCATGACAAGATAGGAAACATAGGAGTTATGTCAATTATACACATCATGACAGTTAGGGTGTTTTGAATAAAAATACAGGTTTGACTAGGTCGTGTTGACAATCACTTCAGAAGGTTGATGACGGCAGC
>TARA_R110002072_G_scaffold125944_3_pt1 | contig 190680 bp, 171 predicted proteins | sample TARA_R110002072 | Tara Oceans TARA_R110002072 (sample SAMEA4397118) | marine metagenome | biome: Polar Biome; feature: [SRF] surface water layer (ENVO:00010504); material: water (ENVO:00002006), including particulate matter (ENVO:01000060) such as... | depth 5 m
CTGTCGAAGTGCTGTCGAAGTGCATAACCCACAACTTTTAATTACAAAGAACAGTACCTTTACACCATGAGTACATTAGAAACACGCATCAATCAGTCGGAAACACGAATATTTAAAGCGATATTTCCAAACACAACCAATCATTACGACACCCTTTTTGGCGGGACCACATTGCACATGATGGACGAAGCTGCATTTATTTGTGCTACACGCTTCACCCGAATGAAGGTGGTAACGGTATCTACCGACAAAATAAACTTTACGAAACCAATCCCTGAAGGGACCATTGTTGAACTTATTGCCAGAATTGAAAAAGTGGGCAGAACAAGCTGTGTGGTACGGGTAGATATCTTTATGGAAGACATGTATAGTACCAACCGCGAAAAAGTGGTAACAGGGTATTTCACCTTTGTGGCCATAGGTGACGACAAAAAACCGCAAGAGATTGTAAAAAGCAATACTACCTCCTAGAAAATCTGTCATAGTATCGCAGAAATGGAATAGCTTTGTACCGTCTAAAACAAAACTATTATGATAGCTGCTATCTCTCTGTTTTTAATCGTTTCCCTCTCTGCGCTCATCACCAAAATTGCATCCATCGCTTTAATCCACACTGGGCTTTCAACCGAAAGCGCAAAATTCCAGGCGCGGTCGGCATATACGGGCACAGGACTCAGCACACAAGAAACTGAGAATATCATGAATCACCCAGTTCGCAGAAAAATAATCTATAACCTGATGCTCATTGGGAATGCAGGTATTGTCACAGTAATGTCTTCACTCATCCTCACATTCGTGCTGCCTGAAACCATTGCGTCTAAATTATATGGCTTGTTAATTGTCGTGGTGGGAATGATAGGGCTTTGGCTGGCGGTTCGGAGTAAATGGGTAGACCGCGGATTATCACGCGTGATCAATAAAATGTTGAAACGCTACACAAAATTAGAGGTACATGACTTCGCTGCCGTATTGCACCTAAAAGACGATTATACCATTAGTGAGGCGGTGGTAGACCACGACGGTTGGATGTGCTATAGAACCTTACAACAACTTAATCTACGGGAAGAAGGTATCACTATTCTAGGGGTTGAACGAAAAGGCAAGGGATATTTCGGGTCTCCTTCAGGGACTTTCGAAATGTTGCCAGACGATGTCGTGACAATCTACGGTAAATCTGAAGGCATACAGAGCTTGTACAGCCGTAAAAAAGATTTTTATGCCCAACAAGAACACCGAAAGTTTGTAGCCAAGGAAGAAAATCGGAGAGATAATGAGAAACAGTTGTTGGATAATGATACTAGAAAGTAACAAAGCATTTTTCAAAGAAACCAGCCTTTCACATCTTAATTACTACTACGTCTATGATCGAATTCGCCATGTTTAATGGTCAAAGGTATGTTAAACCGAGAACGTAATTCTTTAATTTTAATATCTTTACTATTGATGAAAGCGCTTTTTTACAAAATAATGTCTGTTACAATGGCGATGGTAGTGCTGGTCACAACCATGTCGTTCTCAATCGATATGCATTATTGTGGAGAAACTTTGGTCGATTTTTCTTTTGTAGAACAAGTTAAAACTTGTGGTATGGAAAAAAATCGAACGGCCTCAAATTGTAAAGCTCCTAGCCTTTCTAAAGAATCCTGTTGCTCAGACAAGCAGTTTGTACAGCAAGGTCAGGACAATCTTAAAATTTCTTTCGACAGCCTTTCTTTTGAGCAGCAAACGTTCCTTACCGCTTTTACTTATTCTTACATAAACTTGTTTGAAGGTACCGAAACTAAAGAGGTTCCATTCATCGCTTATCCCCCACCCTTTATTGAACGGGATGTACAAGTGCTACACCAGACTTTCTTAATTTGATGTATTAGATTTTTTGAATGAAGCCCAACAGCTACGCTGTAGTGGGCTATTCCGATAATTTTCGGAACGTGTTCGTGATTTTCTGCAACACGTAATTCCAAAACTCTAATAATCAAGTGTTATGCTGAATAAAAGCATTAAATTTCTTATAGAAAACAAGCTTGTTGCTGTTCTCCTACTTGCCCTATTCGTGGGCTGGGGCGTGGTCAACGCACCTTTTAATTGGGAAACGTCCCGATGGCTATCGGGATTGCCTACAGACCCAGTCGCGGTTGATGCCATACCTGATATTGGCGAGAACCAACAAATTGTTTTTACCAAATGGCAAGGTCGCTCGCCACAGGATATTGAAGACCAAATCACATATCCGCTTACAACTTCCCTGCTCGGTATTCCAGGCGTGAAAACCATTCGTAGTTCTTCTATGTTTGGATTTTCCAGCATCTACATCATTTTTGAAGAAGACATCGAATTCTATTGGTCGCGCAGTCGCATACTTGAAAAATTAAATTCACTTCCCGCAAACCTTTTACCCGATGGCGTCAATCCATCATTAGGCCCAGATGCCACAGGTCTCGGCCAGATATTTTGGTACACGCTCGAAGGTCGTGATAAAGACGGCAACGTAACTGGTGGTTGGGATTTACAAGAATTACGCAGCATTCAGGATTACTATGTGAAATATGGGTTATCATCTGCTGGCGGTGTTTCTGAAGTGGCCTCCATAGGTGGGTATGTTCAAGAATATCAAGTAGATATCGACCCAGAAAAAATGCGCCAATACAATGTGAGTATGGGCGATGTAGTAAAAGCTGTGAAGCAAAGCAATCAAGACATAGGCGCACAAACGCTCGAAATCAATCAAGCGGAATACCTCGTGCGCGGATTGGGTTATGTTAAGTCTATCGCAGATATTGAAAATGCAGTAGTAGATTCTGAAAACTTTACGTCAATTCGTATTAAAGACGTGGCAAACGTCCATTTAGGGCCGGCTGCCAGACGTGGGATTCTTGATAAGGAAGGTGCCGAAGTTGTTGGCGGTGTGGTAGTAGCTCGCTACGGTGCAAATCCGTTGGAAGTGATTAATAACGTTAAAACACAAATCGCCGAAATAAGCTCTGGACTGCCAACAAAAACTTTGAAAGATGGACGTACTTCACAAGTAACCATAGTGCCGTTTTACGACCGTACCGAACTCATTCAGGAAACACTGGGCACGCTCAATGAAGCGCTGATACTGGAAATTTTGATAACCATTCTCGTCATTATTATAATGGTATTCAACCTTCGTGCATCCCTACTTATTTCAGGATTGTTGCCCGTAGCAGTTTTAATGGTGTTCATTACGATGAAGCTCTTTAACGTAGATGCCAACATCGTCGCACTTTCTGGTATCGCCATTGCCATCGGTACTATGGTGGATGTGGGCGTGATACTTGCCGAAAATATGATTCGCCACCTCGAAGATGAAAAGTTACGCCTTAATGAAAATGGTACCGAATACACTACAAACCAAATCATCTACAATGCAACTTCCGAAGTTTCTGGTGCTATCCTTACGGCAGTTTTAACGACGATTATCAGTTTCCTTCCCGTATTTACAATGATAGGTGCCGAAGGTAAGCTATTCCGCCCGCTTGCCTTTACCAAAACAATGGCACTTACTGCATCACTCATCATTGCCCTGTTTATCATTCCGCCCATTGCAGCATTCCTCTTTCGAAAAACGAGAATTAGGGAACGTACACAGTATACAATTAATGGTGTACTTGTTTTATTAGGTGTCCTAGCTATTGTTTATGGATTCTGGTTAGGCCTTATTCTTATCGCTTTTGCCGCAACATCGTTTTTAAAGATGCGAGGTACCCTTTCAAAAAAGCAGAAAAATTTAGTTGACATTATCATTTCCGCAGTTGCAATTGTAGTTCTTTTAGCAGAATATTGGCGACCGTTAGGCTTTGACCGAAGCATTGTGATGAACCTAATATTTGTTTCTATTATTTGTTTCGGACTGCTCGGTGCGTTCTCTATTTTCAGGATATACTATGAGCGTATTTTACGTTGGGCACTTCAAAACCGATATTTATTCTTAATCGTTCCAGCAACTGTACTTACGCTGGGCATCATCATTATGCGTAACACAGGCAAGGAATTTATGCCAGCACTCAATGAAGGTTCCTTCCTGCTAATGCCCACTTCGTTACCGCACGCAGGTGTTGAAGAAAACAAGCGTGTATTGCAACAGTTGGATATGGCTGTGGCGAGCATTCCTGAGATTGAAACCGTGGTAGGAAAAGCGGGAAGAACCGAAAGCGCACTCGACCCAGCACCACTCTCAATGTACGAAAATGTGATTCAGTATAAATCTGAATATATGCGGAATAGTTCTGGCGAACGACAACGCTATAAGGTCAATGACGATGGATTGTTTGTGTTGAAAAATGGCAAACTTTTTCACAATATGAATGTAGATGTCAGTTCGAGCGCAGTCGAGAACTATGTACGTGAGGGTCGCATTTCGACTGCGCTCAATGTGACAAATGAAGATTTGATTGAAGATGAAAATGGTGAATACTACCGAAACTGGCGACCCGAAATTGAAAGTCCTGATGATATTTGGAATGAGATTGTACGAGTGACCAAATTACCGGGCGTGACTTCTGCACCCAAGTTGCAACCCATCGAAACACGATTGGTAATGCTACAAACAGGAATGCGTGCACCTATGGGCATCAAGGTAAAAGGTCCCGATTTAAAGGCTATAGAAAATTTCGGATTGCAACTAGAAGACATTCTAAAACAAGCCGAAGGAGTTAAAGAGCAAGCTGTTTTTGCAGATCGCATCGTGGGCAAACCCTACTTGCTCATCGATATTAAGCGAGACCAATTGGCTCGATATGGCATATCAATTATGGATGTTCAGGAAATCCTTCAAGTGGCGGTTGGCGGTATGCCATTAACTCAGACCGTGGAAGGTCGAGAACGCTACGCCGTGCGTGTACGTTATCCACGAGAGTTACGGGCAAATCCAGACGACCTGCGTAAAATTTATGTTCCTGTCTCATCGGGTAGCCCTGTACCATTGGGAGAACTGGTAGAGATACGCTACGAGCAAGGCCCACAGGTTATTAAAAGCGAAGACACCTTTCTAATTGGCTACGTACTGTTTGACAAACTCGACGGCTTTGCCGAAGTAGATGTGGTAGAAAATGCCCAAGCCTTAATCCAAGAAAATATTGATAATGGTTCGCTAGTTGTGCCGCAAGGCATTAGCTATCGCTTTACGGGAACGTATGAAAATCAGTTGCGAGCGGAAAAAACGCTGTCGGTAGTTGTACCGCTTTGTTTGCTGGTCATTTTCTTGATTTTGTATTTCCAGTTCAGATCGGTTTCTACATCGCTTATGGTGTTTACCGCAATCGCCGTTGCCTTTGCTGGTGGCTTTATAATGATATGGCTATACGGACAAGATTGGTTTTTCAATTTCAGTTTTTTTGGCGAGAACGTACGGGACTTGTTCAATATGAAGACCATCAATTTAAGTGTGGCCGTTTGGGTAGGTTTTATAGCACTCTTCGGTATTGCTACAGATGATGGTGTAGTAATGGCCACCTATTTAGACCAATCTTTTAAAAGCAATGAGCCAGATTCCCAAAAAGAGATACGACTCGCCACTTTGGAAGCTGCAGGTAAACGCATTCGTCCATGCTTAATGACAACCGTAACCACCGTGCTGGCGTTACTGCCTGTACTCACATCTACGGGAAAGGGAAGCGATATAATGATACCGATGGCAATACCCATTTTTGGTGGAATGATAATCGACGTTACGTCCTATTTCTTGTTGCCAGTCTTGTATAGCTGGAAAAAGGAATACCAACTTAAAAAAGCAAACCAATGAAGAAATTAAAATATATACTGGTGTTTTTGTTTGTTTCTGTTTTTGCAAAGGCCCAACAATTACAGTCCTACATCCAAGAAGCCGAAACCAACAATCCAGAAATTCAAGCCTTTGAATTGCGCTACAACATCGCCGAAGAAAAGGTAAACGAAGCCAACTGGATTCCCAATACCGAAGTGAGTGCCGGCTATTTTGTGAGTGAGCCAGAAACCAGAGTGGGCGCACAACGCGCAAGAATAGGTGTAAAACAGATGTTGCCGTGGTTTGGCACCATTACCGCCCGTGAAAATTACGCCACCGCAATGGCAGATACCGAATATATAGACATTACGATTGCAAAACGCAAACTCGCACTTTCGGTCGCACAATCGTACTATCGATTGTACGCTATCGAAGCCAAACAAAAAGTACTGGAAGAAAATGTTCAGCTTTTGGAAACTTATGAACGACTTGCACTTACCTCTGTGGAAGTCGGCAAAGCGAGTGCCGTAGATGTATTGCGACTTCAAATTCGACAGAATGAGTTACAGCAACAAAAGGAAGTGCTGGAAGAAGAATTTACAGCAGAACAAACGGCGTTCAACAATCTGCTCAACCGCGAATCAATGATGACGGTTGACGTCGTTTCAGAAATGGAAATCCCGCAGGAAGACCCATTTTATACTAATGAAGCGCTATCACTTAATCCTGAACTGCTCAAATATGATAAACTTTACGAATCTGTAGCACAATCTGAACTGCTCAACCAACGTGAAAGTCTACCGATGATTGGTTTTGGGTTAGACTACCTCCCCGTAACCGAGCGTACCGATGTCAGCTTCAACGATAATGGAAAAGATGTCTTGATGCTCATGGTATCAGTGTCCATTCCTATTTTTAATAATCGCTACAAGTCTATTTCAAAACAAAATGAGCTTCGCCAGCGAGAAATAGAAATCCAGCGTGAACAACGATTGAACGTATTAGAATCTGCTCTCGCCCAAGCTAAATCACAACGCAACCAGGCACGCATCGCTTACAATACACAAGTAAGCAACCTAAACCAAGCCCAAGATGCTGAAGAAATACTGGTGAAAAATTATGAGACTGGTACCATCGATTTTAACGATGTGCTGGACATTCAGGAATTGCAATTAAAATTTCAAATAAATCAAATTGAGTCGGTACAACGATATTATGTGCAATCGGCCATTATCAACTATTTAATAAATCAATAATCTAATATTATAACTATGAAAACACTAATTAGAACAACCGTAATAATGATTGCTATCACTAGCTTGGTTTCATGTAAGAATGAAACATCAAACGATAACAACACATCAAATTCTGACAATACAACGACAGAATTGTCTTTTAAAAATGACAATGTAGACAAACAATTTCAGCATTATATTCACCTTAAAACAGCATTGGTAAATTCAGATTTGAACGAAGCAAAATCTGGTGCACAAATGCTTTTAAATAACACAGACGACGCTGCTTTAAAAGAATCACTCTTAAAAATTTCAGAAGCAACCGATATCGAAGAACAACGCACTTTGTTTTCTGATGTAACAGAAAAAATGACAGCTATTGTTAATGCATCCATTTCTTCTGGCGAGGTCTACCAACAATATTGCCCGATGGCTTTTAATAATGAGGGTGGTTATTGGTTATCAACTGAAAAGGAAATTAGAAACCCATATTTTGGCGATAAGATGTTAAAATGCGGTCGAGTGACGGAAACATTGAAATAGATAAGTCTATCAACATTTTTAAGATTTTAAATATAAGTTATGGAACACACATATAACATACAAGGGATGACTTGCAATGGGTGCCGTACTAGCGTTGAGGAAAAACTTTCAAACGTAAACGGTATTACTAACGTCTCTGTTAATCTCGAAAAAGAAGAAGCCATTATAGAAATGGAACGCCATATTGATACGGCAACATTTCAAAAAGCACTTCCAGAAAAATATACCATTTCAGAAAAAAAAGTAGTCCAAAATATTTTTGCGAGTACTGATGACGGTAACGCCTTCGCAAAAGCGGAAACCGAAAAATCAAAACTGCAACAGCTCAAACCCCTACTCATTATTCTAGGGTATATCGCTATTGCAACCATATTGCTCAACTATCAACGAGAAGATTGGAATGGTGCTATGCTAGACTTTATGGGATTGTTTTTCATCGTTTTCAGCTTCTTTAAAATTTTAGATTTGAAAGGCTTTCCGGAAAGTTTCCGAATGTACGACCCCCTCGCCAAGGTAGTGCCAGCCTATGCTTGGGCATATCCATTTATAGAAACAGCCTTAGGTTTAATGTTCTTAATGCGTTTTGAAATTCCCATCGCCTTAATCGCCACGCTCATTATTTTAGGGATTACAACCGTAGGAGTCACCAAAATATTATTAGACAAAAAATCGATACAATGCGCTTGTCTGGGCACCGCCCTTAAATTACCTATGACCGAAGCCACCTTTATAGAAAACGCTATTATGATTGTAATGGCTGTATTCATGTTAATCCAATATTTAAACTAAAAAAACCATTTATTATGAACGCAAACGAACACACAAATTCAGAAAAATCACAAAATCACTACACACGTTTTGTGGCAATGCTCGCTTGCTCATTTATAGCCATGTACATTACGATGTATTTAAATACGTATGAATGGGACCACGTATGGTTTAGCCTAACACGATTCTATATGGTCTGTTTGGGTATCGCTGCTATGGCCATCATCATGTTTGTGGCAATGCGTGGTATGTATCAAAATAAGAAGAAGAATATCGCCATCGTCTTGGGAAGCATCGTTCTCTTTGCAGGTGCATTGGCACTGGTACGCGACCAAAAGTCGACCGTAGGTGACATACTCTGGATGAAAGCAATGATCCCTCACCACTCAATTGCAATCCTCACCAGTGAGCGAGCAGAGATTAATGATCCAGAAGTCAAGAAACTGGCTGAAGAAATTATAAAGGCGCAACGAAAAGAAATCGCCGAAATGAAAGAAATGATTGAACGTTTAGAAAATCAGGATTAGGGCGCTCGAGCGGGCTTTCCGCTGTATCCCCGCCCCAATAATTATCGGGGATCGGGGGATGTCGCTGCAATCCCTAGCGCATATTGTGCTGCACATTAAATAGTAGTTATTATGAAAAAGAACATTTTATATTTAGCAATAGCCGTTATAGTAGGTTTGGGCGCTGGCTGGCTCATTTTTGGGAACAGCTCAGACACTTCTGCAAATAAGGATGTGTCTGAAATGTCAGACCACGACCATGCTGGCGAACCCGCAAGCCAGATGTGGACGTGCTCAATGCATCCACAGATTATGCAACCCGAACCAGGCGATTGTCCAATATGTGGGATGGATTTAATCCCTGCCGAAGCTGGTGCCGAAGGTCTTGCTGTAAACGAGATAAAAATGACCGAAAACGCAATGGCGTTGGCAAATATCCAGACCACTATTGTGGGCAATACACAAGCCAGCGATGATGATGGTATGATATCGCTTTCAGGCAAAATTGCAGCTAATGAAGAAAACAATACGGTGCAAGCCAGTTATTTCAAGGGTAGAATAGAACGCCTCAATGTTAACTATGAAGGTCAGCAACTAAACCGTGGCCAATTATTGGCAACCATTTACGCACCAGACCTTGTAGCGGCACAACAGGAATTGATAACCGCAGCATCGTTGAAAGAATCGCAACCCGCTTTATATAAAGCTGTACGCAACAAACTTAAAAACTGGAAACTTTCAGAAACACAAATCAATAGCATAGAAGAAAATGGCACGGTGCGAGAGAACTTCCCGATTTATGCAACCGTTTCAGGAACAATTTCAGAAGTAATGGCAGCCCAAGGCGACTATGTGAATCAAGGACAACCCATTGTGAAATTGAGCAATCTAAATTCGGTTTGGGCAGAATTTGACGCCTATGAAAGTCAGATAGCACAATTTAAGGTTGGGCAGAAAATCAAGATCACAACCAACGCCTATCCCAATAAAGAATTTGAAGGCACTATCTCTTTTATCGACCCGATTCTAAATAATGCTACAAGAACAGTAACAGTGCGTGCAACCCTGCCAAATCGGGACAACTTATTTAAGCCAGGAATGTTTGTGACAGCAAAGGTTAAAGGGGCAACACAAACTATGGAAAACACCTTTACGGTTCCTGCAAGTGCTGTATTATGGACGGGTGAGCGCTCTTTGGTCTATGTAAAGACAAATCCTAATGAACCTGTTTTTGAAATGCGTGAAGTAACCTTGGGCAATCGCGCTGGTGAAACGTACCAAGTATCTGCTGGATTAAATACTGGTGAAGAAATTGTAACTAATGGAACGTTTACAGTAGATGCCGCCGCCCAATTACAAGGTAAAAAATCAATGATGAATCAGCAAATGATGCAGGATGAAACAAATGTGATGGACGAAATGGACCTGGCTGCTGGCAAAGCAGGAATGAGTTTCAGTGATGGTTTTAGTACTGATTTCAATGAAGCTATACAGTCTTATCTTAAAATGAAAGATGCTTTTGTAGCGAGCAATGCAAGTCAAGTTTCCACATTCGCGAAGGCCACGTCAAAAAAATTGAAAGCAATAACCCCAACTGATTTAGGCAAAATGGAAAATCAACATCTTCAAAAAAGTATCGAGATGCTGGATGCCATCGCAAACAATGTTATTTTGGAAAATCAGCGTTCTCACTTTGTAATATTAAACGAGAATATATTGCCTATTGCTATGAACATAGAAAACTCGATTAATTATTACGTTCAAAAATGCCCGATGGCAAATAATAATAAGGGTGCAGTTTGGCTAAGTACAGAAGAAGAAATAAAAAATCCTTATTACGGCGATGCAATGTTGACTTGTGGAAGTGTGATTGATACGATACGATGAAATTTCCTAAGACTAAATAACACCTATATCCCGTCCTACCGCTACGTCGTTTTACCACTGTTTAAAAAGCTGAAAAGTCAATTATTAGGATTAACTCTGTTGATCCCAAATAGGTAATCCTAGCCAAGCTTGTCAGGACCCAAAAGGCACGTTCGGGCGGGCATAAAACCCTCACAAGCTTCGCTTGTTGGGTTTTGTGTTTTGTTTTGCGCGAGCCGAAGCAAGCTTCACTCACTCCTTAAAACACAAAACCCGCAACGTTTGTTGCGGGTTTCTTTTGCGGAGAAAGAGGGATTTTGTTACCAATCTCCCTCTTTAGGCATTTTGCAAATGCCAAATCTTAAAAAGAAAAAAACCACACAAGTAAAACTTGGTGGTTTTTATATTCAAGCCTCGCGCTTGATTGCGGAGAAAGAGGAACTATCCAAAATCTTATTTTTTGAGGTTTTACAGGGCTTAAACACCCCTTAAAATTTAGTTACACAGAATTAGCCCCTTTTTAACAAAATTTTGGGAGTTTTGATCGATTTTAAGAAAAAGGTGATGCAAACTCATACAAATGGATTTAAAGTATATGGTTGTGAACAAGGCCTGTAGTAAACTTATGAGATAAATTCCAGAAATAGGTGCTTAGCTCGAAAGTTTACTAAAGTTGCATATGTTGACTATTTAAAATTGAAGGAGAGCAAAAATACCATTATAATGGTAATTTTGATACTTTTCAGAATGTTTTTACCACTATAATGATATTTTTAAAAAGATACCTTCTCTTCCAAAATGGCTATTAAATCAGCATCGTAATATGTGTAAATGTCTCGAATATTCAAGACTTCAATTTTGAGTAATATTTTGAGCCTGTATGTTTTTTAATTTGGTTAAGATGTTTCTTTTCCATTACATATACCTTATCTGCCCACTTTAATAAATCTTCAGTTAGCTCAGTCGTGCCTTCTTTTCTGCAAATTTTGTATTTGTTCCTGCGCTTTTATACTGGTGCTCTGAAAATTCCTCAGAGAAATAGTCCTCAGCCGTTTTAGAGCGTTGTATGTTTGCGGAGCAGATGAAGAGCGTTTTCATAGTGCAATGTAAGTTTCTTGTGTTTGATAGCTTATATGCCCGAATTGTACTAATGAAATAAATATGGTACCTTTCTAAATCAAATTTTAACTTTGCTCAATTAGTAAAATTCAAATTTAAAATTACTCTTTTTTAAATTTCTGCCAATTTTCAACACTTCGAGATAAGTACTTTCTTGAGGTATTAAAATGTATGTGAGAAAAATACCGCTTACTGGGTATTGAAATTTCTTTGAATTTTATAGATATTTAAAAACTAATCTTAGGTATTTAATTCTATGTCAATCAACTAAAACTCTATTTTATGAATCCAGAAACAGAACAACCAAAATCATTTGACATTTTTAAACTACTTTCATTCATTGCCGCTTTTTTAGCATTGATTGGTTTTACAATTTTTATAAAACATTTAGTTAAGCAAGTCTCAGTCATCGATTGGCAATGGATTCGATTAATGGATTTATTTGGAAGTGTAGAAGCAATTGTCTTTGCCGCCGCTGGGTTCTTATTCGGTCGTGAGGTAAACAGACAAAGGGCAAATAGTGCTGAGAAAACAGCAAAGAAAAAAGAGAAAGAGGCTGACGCTGCTAAGAAAAAAGAAGAAGAAGCCAAGAAGAAAGTCGATCAAACAACTCAACAGATAGTTAATGCAAAAGCGACAATTCAGTTTACGTCTGAAAAAGCTAAACTATTTGCACAATCCATTTTGACCGCTAGTAAAAGAGAAGATGAATGTTGTGAGAAAATACTATTAATGCTCAAGGGCAATCGGGAAGAAATTATAATGTCTTCCATCTCGAGCGATGGGAATCCTGAGGGTTTAAAACAGCGCGAAAGATTTTCAACCCTAGAGGCTTTGGTCAATGATTTTTATCCTGAGCTATTAAACGATGATTCAGATATTTCTTTACAATCTTCCGCAGTAAGTTTTGATTATAAAGTGGAAGGTGATGGTTTTGAATCGATTAGTTTCAATGGAATAGACGGTTCTGGAGATTCAGGCACAATGCCATATGTTCCTCTGCATTTTGACGGAAGGGTAGAGATAAGAGTAGATGCAAAAAATCACTCTAATTGGAAAGTTTCTTTTTCTAATGCAAAAAAAGCAGGCGGTGGAAGTATGGAAGTACACTCAAATCCAGCAGAAGGTACAGGAACATCTAGTTTAATAGTCAATTTCTACACCTTATGAAATTTAAATCTATAATATTCTCGCTTGTTGTAATGACCAGCTGTGGAGCGATACAAAGTCAAATTGTAGGTCAGGATAGTAACGGATTTAGCAGTATTATCGAAGCTTCTGCGACTATTAATTTAGACGTTACTAATAACGTAGCATCAATTACATTTTATCAAGATAAGTTTGAAAAGGTTGAAGGGTTGGGTTTAGCGTTTTCAACAGGAACAACAGATTGCCAAAAGTATACTACACAAGGAGAGATAGGAGATTGCTTAAAAAAACAATGGGAAGAGCATATGGAGAAGTATAATTCGCTCAATCCTTCTTACTTTACTTTGGGGTTTGAGCTTAAGGGAAACTCTTCAAACGGTATAAGCACACTGGTTGCGAATGAAGAAGTAGCTAGCGGCGGATCCGCAGGCTTGTTTTTAGGTTATAATATTAGGAAATTGAAGTATAAAGAAAACAAGGCAGAGCAGATTATAAATCTTGATTTTTTAGAAAAAGAGTTTAAGAAAAATCGAGACAAATACAATGATTCAATTAGATTAGAGTTAAAGGCACTTATAGACAAAGAATTAATTACGAATGAAGAGAGAGATCAATTTTTAAAGATTAAAGTATTTTTTAATCAAGATTTCAAAAAGCAAATGCTTCAAATTATAAAATCTTTGAATACTCTCAAAATAAAACGGCAGGTATTGCAAGACAATTTGAAGCTGAAAAAAAACAACGAATTATTAGAATTAGAAACATTTGAAGATTTGCTAAGATTAAAAGCTATCAAATCTATCAAAGATGCTGCTTCAAAAGTAATTGAGGAAATTAATGATCCTGGAAGCTCAGAAAAATTGAGATTAGAGAAAGTCAGGGAATTTGCTAATGCTCAAAGTAATGCCAAAAGCTATCTAAATGAAATAAAGCTGGATGGTAAAGAAGTATTGGTACCTTCAACCTGGACAACTATTCTTAAGGAATTAGAAAAAGAGCGACTCAAAAGCGAGCTTAAAATACTACGTGCAGAAGCTAAAGTTTCAAATAGTACATCTGACACATATGATGAGATTATAAGATTATTTGATGAATATTTAACATTTCTTAAATCCAATAAAAAGAACATAGGAAAGGGAAATGAAATTCGACAGAACGTATTATATGCTGTGAATACCAACCTCTTTTATGCAAAAGCTGCATTCACAGGTTCGTCTTTTACTTATGATGCTAACACCAATGCAACGACCATTGCTGAGCGTTTTGAAAAACGCGAGTTTCAAGGATACAGAATTGAGTCGGGTTTCACTCGAAATTATTGGTTGTATAATTTCATAGGATTTAATGCAGCAATAAACAGAACCAACAATGTAAGCTCGTTGCTTAAGACAACTTATAAATTTGAAAATACAATAACTGGTGTGATGGATGGAAATCTTACAACGTCAAGAGAAATAAATGCTTTGTCAGGCACGTACAGAAGATTTTTACGTTACGATTTGAGCTTTGATTATGCTTATTTAATTCCATTTAAGAAAAAAGACGCGACGACAGCTTCAAAAGATAATAAAAGTAATTTATTGTTAAGTATCAATCCTTATTTTAGACATAGCTTTTATGGTAGCGGCTCAAATCTAAAGCCCTCTACCTCTATTGGAGCAGGAGCTTATGCTTTCAATACAAATAATGGTTCAATTGCCGGAGGCGTATTTCTTCAAGGTAATGATTTGTTCAATAATAACGTTATCGAACCTGAAGCGCTAACGGAAAAAATCACTTTTGGAATTGTCGTAAAAGCAAATATCAAGAGCTTTAACCCATCAAGAAAGAAATAAATTTGGTGTAAGCAATTTTAAACCCTGAAAACCTAAATTTCATCTGCAAGTGAAATCTTCAACTTTTTATCTTCCCATCGGTGGTCTCTAAACCTAAAATCAGTAGACTAACAAATCTCTCTTCCTTGGTTAAGGAGTCAGATGTTTTTGTGAAAAGGATTTGAAATTTTTGTGAGTTGACTTTTTAAATAAGTATATGAAAAAAAATTATTATAATAAAAAATTATAGTAAACTTTCGAGAAAAAGGGTGATTTTTACTACCTTTCTCAAAAATTTACTAAGATTGACCTTATCAGCTTTTATTAATAATCAATTATCGCTTGAAAATTATGCATTCACATTTGATGAAATTGCTGAGGCTTACAAAGATAAGTCTGAAACATCGGTAAACAATGATTTAAAATATGCTACTCAAAAAGGTGACATTGTACCACTAAGGCATCATTTTTACTTAATTATTCCGCCGCGTTATTTAAGGCAAGGCAAATTACCTTTAGAACTATACGTCGATAAGTTATTCTCTTTTTTAAAGCGTAAGTATTATGTGGGCTTATATTCTGCAGCTCGCTTTCACGGAGCTGCACACCAGCAAATTCAGAAGGATTATGTGATTCACAGTGGTTCTGCTTTTTTAGATATAAAAAAGAACGACATTCAAATCGATTTTATAAGTACCAATAAATGGAATAAGGATAACATAGTATCCCGAAAAAGTGATTCAGGATTATTTAATATATCAAGTCCAGCTCTAACGGCTGCCGATTTACTCTATCATCAGTCTAAAATAGGTGGGCTAAACAGAGTGTTCACTGTAATAGAGGAACTCATTGAAGTTATTAATCAAGAAGGCATAGCGAGATTGCTTGATTGGTATCCACATAAAAGTGTATTGCAACGTCTCGGTTTTATATTACAAGAAGTTGAAGGGGAAACAGATAAAACTGCCTGTCTTTACGAACATTTAAATAACCTTAAATTTTATCCTACTTTATTGAGTCCAAAATCAAAAGAGAAGCCTGGTGCGGTTAGTAATCGCTGGAAAGTTGATGTGAACGTCGAAATTGAGAGTGACATATGAACGCAGTAGAAATCGAAGAAGCCGTATCAGAATTAGCCAGTCAGCCATTTGACTCGCAGGAATTTGCATTTTCTTTTTTAGAAGCATTCGGAAATAAGCCTACAACAATTAAGCGTTTACGTAAGGGCAATACCAATAAATCAACTGTCGATGGTGGTGTATTACAGCGTAATAACATACATATTGCTGTTAGTGATAAGGGTAAAGTAGCAGATACTTTAACAAAACTTAGAGAAAGTCCAGAAACAGGAAAAGCCAAAGCCCAATTTATCTTAGCAACGGATGGACAAGAGTTTCAAGCTGAAAATGTAGATAGCGGAGAGACATTAGTTTGTGAATACCAAGATTTTCACGAATATTTTAGCTTTTTTCTTGAATTAGCTGGTATCAGTACAGTTAAGCAAATTAGAGAGAGTGCTTTTGATATAAAGGCTACTGGCAGATTAAATAAGCTCTATATTGAACTATTAAGCCATAACCCAGATTGGGCGAGTGCTAAGCGACGCCCTGATATGAATCACTTCTTGGCGCGCTTAATTTTCTGCTTCTTTGCGGAAGATACAGATATCTTTAGAGGAGATGGGTTATTCACGCTAACCGTCCAACAAATGAGTATGAGTGATGCATCTGATACCCACGAGATTATAAGCGAAATCTTTAGTGCAATGGATACAAAGCCAAAGGAACGTGTAAAAAATAACACCAAGACTTGGGCTAGTAAATTTCCTTATGTAAACGGAGAGCTCTTTTCTGGATCAACCGAAGTACCAAAATTTACCAAAATAGCACGTTCTTACCTAATTCACGTAGGTAATTTAGATTGGAAGAAAATCAATCCAGATATTTTTGGGTCGATGATTCAAGCGGTAGCAGATGATGATGAACGAGGTATGTTAGGAATGCACTATACCTCTGTTCCGAATATCTTAAAGGTGTTAAACCCTTTATTTCTTGACGATCTTCGAGAACATTTAGAGCAAGCAGGAGATAATGCGAGGAAGCTATTGAATTTACGCAAACGCATCTCACACATCCGAGTCTTTGACCCTGCTTGTGGCTCTGGAAATTTTTTGGTGATTGCTTACAAACAACTACGAGAAATAGAATACGAGATTAATAAACGACGTGGAGAAAAAGATCGCTCAAGCGAAATACCACTCACCAATTTTAGAGGTATTGAGTTACGAGATTTCTCAGCAGAAATTGCAAGACTAGCACTTATAATAGCGGAATATCAATGTGATGTATTGTACCGTGGCAAACAATTGGCTTTAGCCGAATTCTTACCCCTAGATGCCGAAAATTGGATAACAAAAGGTAATGCCCTACGTATCAATTGGCTTTCTGTATGCCCGCCCACAGGTACAGGTGTAAAATTACACGGGGACGACCTCTTTAGTAGTCCTTTGGATCAAGCGGAAATTGATTTTGATAACGAAGGCGGAGAAACGTATATATGTGGAAATCCACCATTTTCAGGGACGAGAAAGCAAACGGCAGGACAAAAAAAGGATTTGGAATTAGTCTTTTCAAATTACATCAAAAACTTCAAAAGAATCGACTATGTAGGAGCCTGGTTTTTCAAATCAGCACAGTATAGTAGTTATACCAATGCTCGTTTTGCCTTAGTTGCAACCAATAGCATTTGTCAAGGACAGCAAGTTCCACTGACTTGGAAGACAATATTTAAAAAAGGATTCAGAATTAGATTTGCTCATACCTCTTTTAAATGGAATAATCTTGCTAGCCATAATGCAGGCGTTACAGTTGTAATCGTGGGGCTTGACAACGATGAAGGAGGTAAAAGATATATCTACAGTGAGACTGACAAAAAAGAAGTAGACAACATTAATCCATACTTATTACCAAATAAAGTTGAAATTGTACCTGCTTCAAGAGAACCTATATTTACAAATGTTAATATGACTTTGGGTGTTTATTATTCAAAATCAGCAGGTTTATTATTATCAAAAGATGAGAAAGAATATTTAATAGGTCAGGGAATTCCAAAAAAGTTTATAAAACGATTTTTGGGATCAAATGAATTTATAAAAGGTTTAGAAAGATATTGTCTTTGGATTGCTAATGATGAATTAGAGGAGGCAATTTCTTATCCTTTAATTGCTGAACGAATTAATTCGGTAAAAAAAGATCGGCAGGAAACAAAAGATAAAGCAGTAAATAAACTCGCACTAAAGCCACATCAATTTAGAGAATATAGAGGAACAGAAAATTTCAAAATCTTTGTTCCAATAGTTAGTTCTGAAAACAGAGATTACTTTCCTGCAGGGATTGCTGATGGGAGTATTATTCCTACTAATAAGGCCTTTTATATGCCTGATGCACCACTACGGTCATTATCAATAGTTGTTTCAAAATTACATTTAATTTGGATAGGAACAATTTGTGGGCGGATGCGAACAGACTATTCATATTCGAATACTCTTGGTTGGAACACTTTCCCGTTACCAAAGCTTACAGAGAAGAACAAACAAGACTTAACCAATAGTGCAGAAGAAATTTTAATAGCTAGAGAGCGCCATTTCCCAGCCACCATTGCAGATTTATATGACCCTGAAAAAATGCCAGAAGATTTAAAACAAGCACACGAAAGAAATGATGAAGTATTGGAGCGCATTTACATAGGTCGCCGCTTCAAAAATGATACCGAGCGTCTCGAAAAATTATTTGAGCTTTATACACAAATGACCAACAACCAAGACAATATATGAACAAACAAAAATCGATACCAACAGTTACCGTAAATTATAAAAGCACAGGCGGTTCTATAAAATCTAACGAATTGGGTATGCGCACAATGCAAGAGCGGGCTTATGAAAAGCGTGGTGAACAATATTTGCTTATCAAGTCGCCGCCAGCATCGGGTAAAAGTAGAGCGTTGATGTTTATTGCGCTAGACAAACTCAATAAACAAGAAATTAAACAAGCCATTATAGCAGTACCAGAAAAGTCTATTGGCTCTAGTTTTGCAAATGAACCACTGACAAAGTTCGGTTTCTACTACGATTGGTTCGTAGAGCCAAAATGGAATCTATGCAATTCACCAGGAGAAGATGGTAGTAAAGTGAATTCTGTGAAGTCATTTTTAGATAGTGAGGACAAAGTTTTAGTTTGTACACACGCTACGTTCCGCTTTGCTGTTGACCGTTTTGGCGTGGAGGTTTTTGACGATAGGCTCATAGCTATCGATGAATTTCACCACGTGAGTGCTGATGATGATAATGTTTTGGGCACACAGCTAAAAGAATTGATATCAAGAGATAAGGCGCATATTGTTGCAATGACAGGTTCTTATTTTCGCGGTGATGCTAATCCCGTATTGATGCCTGATGATGAAACCAAATTTGATACTATTACCTATACCTATTATGAGCAGCTAAATGGTTATGAACATTTAAAGACCCTAAATATTGGATACTATTTTTATAGTGAAGCTTATGCAGATGCTATACTTAACGTGTTAAATCCGAATGAGAAAACCATTATTCATATTCCTAATGTCAATTCGCGTGAAAGCACAGGGCAAAAAATAAAGGAAGTTGAACATATCATAGATCAGTTAGGAAAATGGCAAGGGATTGATTCTGAAACAGGATTTCATCTGGTTAAAACAGCAGATGGGACTATGATTAGAATAGCTGATCTCGTAGACGATGATGTTTCAAAGCGACCAAAAGTGCAAGCGGCACTTAGATTACCAGAGGTTAAAACAAATCGTAATCACGTCGATATTATCATTGCTCTTGGAATGGCTAAAGAAGGTTTTGATTGGATATGGTGTGAACACGCGCTCACCATTGGCTATCGTTCAAGTTTAACCGAAATCGTTCAAATAATCGGACGTGCTACTCGTGATGCGCCTAATAAAACTCAAACAAGATTCACCAATTTAATAGCAGAGGTTGATGCCTCAGAAGAAGCTGTAACTGATGCTGTGAATGATACATTAAAGGCGATATCTGCAAGTTTATTGATGGAGCAAGTGTTAACACCAAAGTTCAATTTTACACCAAAGAATCCTCAAAGTGGTCCTGTAGAAGGAGTTCAGTATGGCGAAGGCGGATATGATCCTGAGAAAGAAAATATTGGTTTTAATGAGGAAACTGGTCAATATGAGGTTGAAATTAAAGGCTTATCAATGCCTAAAAGCGAAAGTGCGCAACGTATTTGTAAAGAAGATTTAAATGAGGTTATTGCCGCCTTTGCCCAAGATAAAGAAGCTATTGGGCGTGGTTTGTTTGATGAAGAATTAGTACCGCAGGAGCTCACCCAAGTAAGAATGGGAAAAATAATAAAGGAAAAATATCCAGAAATTAACGAAGAAGATTTAGAGGCGATTAGACAGCACGCTATTGCAGCTTTAAATCTTACGCAGATGGGAAAGCAAGCACTTAATAGTGATGATAAATTAAAAGATCAAGCCAATACATCATTGATTGATGGTGTGCGCAAATTTACGATGGACGTTAGAGACTTAGATGTAGATTGGATTGATAGTATTAATCCATTTAGTGAAGCATATGCAATCCTATCCAAAGCGATGACGGAGAAAAGTCTAAAAGCTATGGCAGAGGTGATTTCAGGTAGAAAACCCAATATATCGCTTGATGAAGCTCGTGAACTTGCCAAACGTGCTTTAAAGTTCAAAAATGAAAGAGGAAGGCTGCCAGATATTAGATCTGCTGACCCTTGGGAACAACGAATGGCTCAAGGAATCGCATTCTTGGCGCGTAAAAAAGCTGAAGAAAATAATGGCTAAAAAAGATAAACTTACCGAGGAAGATAATGAGCTACTAGCAGCATTAGGTGTTGAAGTTGAAGCTAAGAAATTCATTACCTACACCAAACAAGAAGAGCGTATTATCGCAGGTTTTAAAGAAATTCAAAAATTTGTAGAAAAGTATGGGCGTTTACCAGAACACGGAGAAGACAAGGATATTTTTGAAAGATTATATGCTGTTAGGCTTGACCAAATTGTAAAACTCAAAGACCATAAAACTATTTTAGGTGATTTGGATTATCAAAACATTCTAAGTGGAGATTATAAGGCGACTTCCGACATTGCAGAAAATTTAAGTGATGATGAATTATTAGCTAAACTTGGAGTAGATGAAAATACAGAGGATTCAATCACAAAATTGAAATATGTCAAACCTCGTTCAGAAAAAAGAGCTGTTGAGGAAATGGCAAATAGGAAAATATGTGAAGATTTTGAACAATTTAAACCGCTATTTGATGAAGTAAAGAAAGAGATAGATACCGGCTACAGAAACACAATACGCTTTAGAAGAGATGCTGGATTTACAAAAACATCAATTAATGAAGAGCAGTTTGTTATCATTAGTGGACAATTGGCATATATAGCAAATATTGGCGAATCTTTTAAAGCACCAAATGGCGAAGATGATGCGCGCTTAAGGGTTATCTATTCAAACGGCACTGAAAGTAATATTTTATTAAGGTCGCTTATTCGAGCAATGTATAAAGACGAAACAAGTCGATTTGTTTCTAACCCGAATTTAGGTCCGTTATTCTCTGGAGAAAATAGTGACGATGACCTTGAGAGCGGTACTATATATGTCCTTCGTTCACTGTCCAACCATCCTTTGGTAAAGTCAAGCAAGGATGTTGTTCATAAAATAGGCGTAACAGGTGGAGATGTAAAAAAGCGTATTTCAAATGCAAAGAATGATCCTACATTTTTATTGGCAGATGTTCAGATTGTGGCAACTTACAAACTGGCTAACATCAACCGTGTAAAACTAGAAAAGCTCATTCATAAATTTTTCTCGTCTGCGAAACTTGAGATTGAAATTATGGATCGCTTTGGAAAATTGGTTAGTGCTAAAGAGTGGTTTTTAGTACCTATTTTTATTATTGATGAAATGGTTGATAAAATTAAAGATGGAACAATTGGGGACTATTATTATGACCCGGCTTCGGCAGCATTAAAGAAAATTTAAGTTATTTAACTTTTTTTAAATTAGTTATGCTCTTTTTAAAAATGATTAAATTATATGAAACACCCTACACTAACGTCTTCATTTGAACCAGCTACAAAAGACTTTTTAAAGTTTGAGCCTTACGCAAAAAAGGTGCAAAATATAATTCGTGGTTTATCAAATACCTCCGAAAGCATCGTTATTGGTATTGACGGAGAATGGGGAAGCGGAAAATCTACATTTAGCAATATGCTGTTTTATGATTTAGAATCATTTAAACGGGTAAATGGTGGACGCCGTATTATTAAAATGCGTTATAATCCTTGGATGTATTCAGGATCGGAGGAAATGCTTTTCGATTTTCTCAATCAAATGAAAAAAAGTTTTTACCGCCCAGAAACAAATAAGAAAAAAATAGGAGATGCCATTTTAAAATACTCAAAATACTTGAAATCAGTTCGTATAAGTGGTAAAATAGGACTTGGTGAAATGGTATCGCTAGGTGTGAGTGTTGAGCCTGAAGAAATTTTAAAAAAGCTTGGTGGAGAGATTGCTAACGCGGGTGATGGTCTCATTGAACTAAAGGAGCAAGTAAATGAACTTTTGGAGAAGTCCGACATCAAGTTGGTTGTCTTCATAGATGATCTTGATAGGCTCGATAAGGATGAGCTATTTACGATACTGAAGCTCGTAAAACTTACTGCAGGTTTTAGCCACGTCGTATTTGTGATTTGTATGGATTTTGAAATGGTGGCAAATTCTATTTTTGAGCGTTTTGGATCCTCCAAAGAAGATGGTAATAAATATTTGGAAAAAATTGTGAACATTCCTATTACGCTACCATTAATAGAAAATGTGGACAGAAAAGAGTTTGTTGCTGCTCTGGTCAATAAGTGTTTTGATCAATATCAATTTGTGGAATTAGTAGAAAAAAATATGTTATTGCAAAGCCTCCATCTTTGCGATTTTAAAACCCCTCGAGAAGCTATAAGGGTTGCAAACTCATTTACTTATGCGCTGTTTGCAATAGGTACAGAAGTGAATGCCCACGATTTATTCTGGATGGAGTATTTTAAAATTAAATGCCCAGCACTTTATAACGAGTTAAAGTCGGTTGGTGTTTTAGTACGGGAAAGCACTTTGTTTCAAAATAGAATACTTTTAAACGATCCTTCAGATATGATAAGAGAAAGTGATACCAACCGAGATAGACTATTAAAAGAATATGAAACATATTCTGGACTGCTCGATATGCTTTTCCCTATGGACAGAAAAGGTACTGTTAATTACATCACAAGTTCCAAACAAGAACCTGTCGAAAAATTAAATAGAGAAAAACGTATTTCTCACATAGATCATTATGAAAAATACTTTTCATTTCACACACAAAGAAAAGTATCCGTTATTGGGCTTCACAAACTTACAGAGCTGATAAAGTCTGGAAATCATTCTGATGCAAAAGAGCAATTTGATATACTTAAAGATGCCTCCTCAAGTGATATAATTGTTCTACGATTATTGATTGATGCCCTGCGACAACCCCAAGATACTGGCAAAGTGCCGGTTTACCTCTTTGCTTTTTTAAGCGAATATAATGATGCTCATCAATTAGATTCTGTCGAGAACATAGGTATTTTTGAAGTGGTTAGAGAACTTGTTACAGGATTGGAGTCAAATGACACAGATCAGTTAAAATGGATAGAGAAGCTATGTGAAACAACCAATATACAAATTGCACTTTCGTTTGCGTCAATTATTGCAAGTGGTTTGTCTATTGATATTGCAAAACCTATGATGAAAACATTAGTTCAACGAATTGTAGCGTACAAGGAGAAAACTTATTTTGAACTGTTGGATTCAAATCCGTACTATTTGCACTTATATTGGGCTGAAAACGACAAGGAAAGTTTCGAAAAATATATAAAAGAAAGAATAGAGACAGTAGAACATCTTGGTCATTTCTTAAAATTATTCGTCCATTATTGGAATGGTAACATTAGAGGCATATTTAGTGAAAAGGCTTTTGGATTAGTGAAGGTCTTAATTAATGTAAATATCTTAAACTCAAAAATAGGTCAACTCTTACCCGATATTATAGCTCCGGCTGACTTTAGTAACTATGATGACTATTCAAATAATCACACACAACAATTAGCAGAGCAGTTCTTATTTTGGAGCAATAAAAACCAGCCTAAAGAAAAATAACTAAATTTATACCGTGTCTATACGAGTTACTACATACAATCCCGCAATAATGTCCTGGGCGTTGACCAGAGCTGACAAAAATATTGATCAATTACAAAGCAAGCAGGGTCTGGAAAAATTACCAGAATGGCTGTCACAGCAACGTGCACCTACTCTAAAGCAGTTGGAAAAGTTTGCAAAAGCGGTATATGTACCACTGGGCTATCTTTTTCTACCAGAGCCACCAGTGGAAGAACTGCCACTTACGTTTTTTAGATCTGCACAAAATCCAAGACAACGTCCTTCGCTATCATTATACCAGACGGTACAAAAGCTCAAACAACGACAGGACTGGCTAGTTGATTTTAAAAAAGACCAAGGCCACGATGCTTTGGATTTTGTAGGTGCGTTTACGACAAACAGCAATGTACACACCGCAGCGCAAAATCTCTATAATATTCTCAAAATACCAAGAGCTTGGTATTGGGAAATTCCCAATAGAGAAGCCAGTTTAAAATATCTTATCGAGAAGGTAGAAGCCGCAGGTATCTTTACTACCTTTAGTGGGGTTGTCAATGCTAATAATAAGCGTCCCATAGATAGAAATGAGTTTAGAGGTTTTGCTTTGGTAAATGAATATGCACCTTTTGTGTTTGTAAATTCAAACGATGCTAAGTCTGCCCAAATATTTACGTTAATGCACGAGGTGGCACACATTCTAGTGGGCGCTAGTACGGGCACTGATTTATATAGACTATTGCCTACAGAAGATCCTATTGAACAATTTTGCGATGACGTGGCATCTGAGTTTCTGGTACCAACAGATGAGTTTGTGGCATCTTGGCAACAAACTGAGAACTTCAATTCACTGAGCCGAAAATTCAAGGTTAGCACTCTTTTATTAGCCAAAAAAGCAATGAGGTTTGAACTTATTTCTATAGAACGTTATCTGGAACATTATCGAGAAGTGATGGCATACTGGCAAACGGTAAAAAATAGTAGTGAAAGCACGTCTGGAAATTACTATTACACTAAAGTACGGCGTGTGGGCGCGCAATTTGCTCGCTACGTGGATAGTGCTGTTAAAAGTGACCAATTGCTTTATAGGGATGCCTATCAGTTGCTAAATATGAAAGGTGATAGTTACCAACGATTAGTAACTGAATTTATATAGGAGATGCCCTACCTGATCGATTCAAATATATTTATTCAATCGCACCGTCAATACTATCCTTTTGATATAATGCCAAGCTTTTGGAACGCCATACAAAGACAAGCTGTTAACGGCAAACTCTTCAGTATCGATAAAGTAAGAGTCGAATTGATAGACAATGGTGCAGATGGGGATGCACTCAAAAATTTTTGCAAAGATAGATTGCCAGTCTCATTCTTTCTTAGTAGTGAGGAGTGTGTGGCATCATATACCCGCATCATACAATGGGCAATGACTTGCGATAGGAATTTTACTTCTAATGCATTATCTAAATTTATGGCAACGGATTATGCAGATCCTTGGCTGGTAGCTTATGCTATAAATCATCCAGAATTTATCATCGTAACAGAAGAAAAAGAAGACGCATTGATAAGAAAGGATATTCCTATTCCTGAAGTATGTAAGGAATTTGGAGTGCCATTTATTAGAACCGTCGATTTGCTTCGAAGTTTAGACATTGTGATATAAAAATTCATTGATTATCTCACTCTGAACGAGTAAAGTTGAACCGATAAACCAATTTAATCACCTCAAAATATCTTAAAAAATGAGCCGAATAGCATTCGTAATCGGCTCATTTCATAACTTAATTAGTAATTAACCCCCATTATTTAAGATTCCCATAAAACTGAAATGTTTGAGGGAGAATAATTATTTATTTACTGGTAAAAATTTTATTTCTTTTTATATTGATTTTTTTTGAACTGGCTAACTATTTTAAAATATGGACGAATCTTCAATTCATCTTAAATCGATTAACGACCTTTTAAAATTTAACTTTATAATACCTTCCTATCAAAGAGGATACAGATGGACTGAAACTCAAGTTGTTGATTTATTAAATGATATCTATGAGTTCATTCAGAAAAAAGAAGATAAAGTTGACTCTGTTGGTGATTTCTATTGTCTTCAACCTATTATAGTAAAATCAACAGAAGGTAATAATTGGCGATTAATTGATGGTCAGCAAAGATTAACTACAATATTTATCATTTTATCTTTTTTAAATAAGAAAAGATTCACAATTGAATTTGAGACAAGAATAAAGAGTAAAGGTTTTTTAGAAAATCTAAGTGATAAAATCAATAAAGATAATATTGACTTTTATCACATAAGCAAAGCGTACAATCATATTAAAAAGTGGTTTGATGGTAAGGAAGAAGATGAAGCTACAATTGCAGATGAGTTTTATATTAACCTCGGGAAATACACTAAAGTTATTTGGTATGAAATTGACCAAAATGACGATGAAATAGAGGTGTTTACCAGAATCAATAGCGGTAAAATCCCTTTAACTAATGCTGAGCTAATAAAAGCATTATTTCTTAATTCCAAAAATTTTGACAGCGACGAAAAAAATCTTAAACAAATAGAAATAGCAAAAGAATGGGATGAGATGGAATCAACTCTTCAGAAAGATAAAATATGGCATTTTTTGAACAAACAAAATGACTATCCCACCAGAATTGAAATTTTATTTCAAGTCCTATCCAATAATCAAAATGAAGATGAATTTTCTACATATAGATTCTTTTCAAAAAAGCAGAATATAGTGGAACTTTGGTCCGAATCTGATGAGAGTGTAAAGAAAGTATTTTTAAGTATAAAGCACTGGTATGATCATAACAAGTTATTTCATTTAATTGGTTTCTTGATTGCTACAAATCAAAATAATGTCAAAGAGATTTACTCAGATTTTATCGGCAAAGGAAAAAAAGAGTTTGAAAGTTTTCTGATCAAAAAAGTATTGAGAAATATTGACACGGATAAAATTGAAGAGTTGGAATACACAAATCATTCAACCGAAATTATGAGAGCTCTTCTACTATTTAATATAGGAACCATTCTACAGAGTAATGACAGTTATGTCAGGTTTGCATTTGACAAATTCAATCAAGAAAAATGGAGCTTAGAGCATATTCACGCACAACAAGACAAAGGTTTAAATAGTAAAGCATCAATATTGAATTGGCTCAAGGATGCAAAAGCTCAAATTAAATTATTAGAAGGCTTGAGTAAAGAACAAAAGAATCAAAAGAATGAAATCATTCTTGAATCTAAAAAAATAGAGCTTAAAGATAAAATCACAAGTGATGATGAGGATTTTAGAACTTTGGAAAATAAAATATTTGATTTTTTTGGAGAAGCGGATATTCACACAATAGACAACTTAGCTTTGCTTTCAAATCAGGTCAATTCGTCGTTGAGTAATAGCATATTTCCTATTAAAAGAAATATTCTTATAAACAAGGATAAAATAGGTGAGTTTATACCCATCTGTACTAAAAATGTATTTCTAAAATACTATAGTACTAACGTTCAGAATTTGTATTTCTGGAATACCGATGATAGAAAATCTTACCTAAATGAAATAAAATCAGTTCTCAAAGCAATATAAAAGATGGAAAATTTCAGATCCGTAGTTGAAAAATACAATGTTCAAATACCAATTATACAGAGAGACTATGCTCAAGGAAGAAATAATAGAAAAGCAACTGACATACGAAATGATTTTTTGAATTCTGTGAATGATGCTCTAAATGAAAAGAAGGAACTACATCTTGATTTTGTCTATGGTTCTATCAAAGATGACAAATTTATACCTTTAGATGGTCAGCAAAGATTAACAACTCTCTTTATTCTCTATTGGTATTTTGGAAAAAAAGAAGGGAAACAAATTTCATTCTTAAAAAATTTCACATATAAAACAAGGGCAAGTTCCAGAGAGTTTTGCTCAAAATTGGTGGATAGCAAAATTGATTTCCATTACGAAAATGTTAGTGATATAATTAAGAATAGTAATTGGTTTTTAGCATACTGGGATAATGATCCAACCATAAAAGCGATGCTTTCAATGATTGATGCTGTTCATTTACAATTTAAGGACAAATCTTTTTTTGAGGAACTTGAAAATATAACATTCAATTTTTTTGAACTTGAAAAGTTTGGCCTTGACGATGATCTTTATATTAAGATGAATGCAAGAGGCAAGGCTCTAACCGATTTTGAGAGCTTTAAAGCAAAGTTCGAAAAATTTCTTTCTGAAGTTGACGAGGATATAAGGTTTGAATTTACAACTAAAATTGACAATCAATGGACTGATTTTTTTTGGAAGTATGGAGTAGATAATGAATCTTTTCTTATTGACACCTTTTTTATGAATTACTTTAAATTCATAACTCAGATGATTCACTACGATAATAGTTCTGAAAATTTTGATACTGAATTGTCATTTAAATCAATATCTAAAATTTATGAAGTTCAAGAGAATATTGATTTACTTTTTAAGTCATTGGATAGGCTACAAATAATTTACAATTCAGTTTCTCAGATATTTACTAAATGGGATTATAAAAAAGGTAAGATTGCATTATTTAATGACGAGACTAATATCTTGGAAAAATTAGTTTTAGGTGAAAATATCAATATACAGGAAAGGATTTTACTTTATATAGCAATAAAGTTCATTAGTTATAATGACGCAAATGACGACCTTCTTGATCTATTAAGAGTGTCTCGTAATCTAACTTCAAGAGTACGACACAGAAAGAACGGTTACATATCTTACACAAACGATTTAGTTTTTGACCAAGTTAATCCCTTATTAAATCAGTTAGGACAATTTATAAACGTCCCTATCTATGATAATATTTCCATTGAAAGTTTTCATCGTTCAGGAACAGGTATAAGAAAAGAGTCGCTTAAAAATGAAATTGATAAAGCATTTATAATAAAATATAATGATGAATTAAAGGAGGAAATTTTCAAATTAGAGGATTTCAGATTTTTAAGAGGAGCCGTTCATAATTTTCTTTCAAACGATATAGATATAGTTAAACTTTACAATAGAGCTATTAGAGGCTTGTTTAAAAATGATGATTCTAAAATTGTCCGAGCAATATTAACACAAGGAGATTATTCTATAAATGTAGGTTGGACTATTTTAGGTCATAAATATCTCTTCGGAAAGAAAAATTCTTGGGAGTTAATTCTTACCATTTCTGATAAACCTGACATATTTACACGCACCTTAAAGAGGTTTACCGAATTTAATGGGCAAATAGATAATATGATAAATGATTACTTGCTGTCTGAACCAGAATTAGACTGGAGATACTATTTCATCAAATACTCAGAAATGACATCATTTATTCAAGACCTTTCGAATGATAATAATCTATATGCTTGGAAAGATGAATTTGAGCCAGAAAAAATGGGCGGTAGCAATCTAAATGCTTATCATTTAAATCCATACGTAAGAACAGCAACTTCACTACTTAGTATAAAATCGTGTGTTGTTCAGTTTGACCATCTAAGCTATTTCGAGTACGAAAATTTAATAATTTCATCTACCAATAAAGGATGGAGAATTGAAAATCTCAAAATAGATTTAATTAATAAAACTTCACCCGCATTTAGATTAAAAGAAAAGGAAGGCTATTATATTTTGAAGGATTCTAATAACAGAGATAGAATTGAAAACATAGTAGAGTTTATCAATGCTTTAAAAAATTAATAATGTTCATATTAGACGAAGATCCAAGATACCCAGAAGCTGGAGATAAATTTTTCATAGAGGAAGGAAAAGCTGATGAAATTGCGTGGTTAAATAAATCATTTCAGCAATTTGGCAATTATGCAGATAGCTATCAAACGGCCGCACTTAACCTTTTGAATCTTGCATTAAAAGATAAATTACTTAGAGATCTACATCTGTATCCGGCGGTTTTTTTAATTAGACATTATATAGAATTAAGATTAAAAGAGCTCATTCAAGGTCTTAATTTCCTATTAGAAGACTCACAAGATTTCCCTACACATCATAAACTGATGAACTTATATGGAGACTTTAAGGCTCTATATATCAAAATAGGAGAAAGTCCAACAAGTAAAGATTTTCAAGCACTTGATGAATTGATTAAGGAATTGTCATTTTTTGATTCAACCTCAATGGCATTTAGGTACCCTATTGATAAAGATGGAGAAAAAACTCAAAAATTAGAATATATAAATCTGATTAATTTGAAAGAAACTTTTATAAGAGTAAGTTTTCTTTTTGACGGTGTTGCTGCATTAATAGCTGATCGTGTAGAAATGAAAGAAGATTTCATTCAAGATATTTATTCTAATTATTTTGAATAGAATATTTATTCAATCCGCCTCATAAACTTTTAAAAAAGCCCACCAATCATCTCGCAACATTTATGAAAATACCAAAAATAATATTTGATTTCAAACCGTTCCACCCCATTCCTCTGCATTTCGCGAAAAGCTTCATTCCGAGAAAAGAGGTTCACTACAGTATCTTGAACCCAGTCGCAGAAAAAGCGACAGCGTTCGCTCAACAAAAAGATACTATAACCGTTTTCTACACAAAGTTTAAAATTCTGCCCGAGACGAACTGCATAACCGTTCGCTCACTCACTTTTATAAGTTCTTACTCGCACAAAATTTTAGTGTCGGTTACCGAAAAGGTAACAGCGATGGCGCTATGGGAAGTAAGTGAATGAAATTGAATTAAGTCCTAATCCGTATCATTTAGCCACAAATAAACTCGGTAATGATAAGAACACATAGAATTTAATATCAAAAGAAAAGGAAAACGCTTAAGATATAATAAGTATATGATTTAAAAGAAAAAGTATATCAAATTACACCAAAATAAATCATCTAAAATGAATATAAATATTATTACAAATAAATGATTGTCAGATATTTATAAATAATTACCTTCCGTTTATTACTAAAAAAGTAGAGGTGTTAAAAGTACTTAAATTAGCTTTTCGACTTTAGTTGAAAAGTTTGAAGATCCTGAAATGAAATAAAGGAATCGAAAAGCAAGAGGGTAACACGCTAGTGCGATGTTACATTTATTCGAGTTTACTATAAACATAGTGTTTATAGGGGGTAAGTTGGTTTCTTCAATTTCCAAAATTTACGAAAAGACACTATTTTTTAGTAAAAACATTTAGAAACCGTTGTAAACAGGCAACTATTTTACTAAAAACTATGGATAAAGGATATGAAAAAGAAGGATTTGAGACTTTAAAGATAAAGAGTTCTGTGGCTATTCAATTTAGAAAGTTTAGTAAAATGTTGTCGAAATCTCAATCGATGACATTACTCTTAATGATGGATTTTTTTAATGAAAATGGAATTTCCCCAGCCGAATCAATAGGACCAAATATGGAAACCTTAGAAAAGAGAATTTCATTACTCATTAAGAAGCGAATGAATGGAATGATTGCCATAATGAAAGATATTGAAAAGAACCAAACCAAACCGACGGTAGCAATGTTGCAATCGCTTTTTGAACAAGCAGAACCACCTAAAAAGAAATTGATATTGGAAAAAAATCGTCCAGAAATAAAAGAAGTGCGTTTTCGAGAAATCAAAAGTCAAAGGACTGATGAATAATGGAGAAGGTCAACTACATCACACAGCTTAATGCGGTTTTGGAAATGTTTAATAATGATAATCGTATTAAACAAGGACATATTACTTTGTACTTGGCGTTTTTTCAATTATGGAACAGAAAATTTTTCAAAGAGACTTTAACCATTAACCGCGAGCTCATAATGGAGCGAGCAAAGATTAAATCTAAAACAACTTATCATAATCATTTACGCGATCTTGATGCTTGGAGATATCTTACGTATTATCCGTCGTATCATCCGTCGAGAGGTTCTAAAATTAAGATTGCCAGAGCCTGTCCCAAAAGTGGTACAGCTTCTGGTACACAAGAAGTCCAAAATTTGGCCAACTGCGTTCCAGAACCTAGCCAAAATTTGGTATCTTCTTATAAACATAAAACAAAAGAAAACTTAAATAAACAGCCAAATATTATTTTTAATGAAAGTGAGGTCATTTCATTTTTTAAGAAAAATAATTGGCCAGAAATAGAAGCGAGAAAATTCTATGTCTTCATTAAATCAAAAAAATGGAAAACAGATAACTGGCAAATAATAGCGAAGATTTTTGCGAAAAACGATTTTGAATTGAAAGAACCGAAAAGAACTAGTCCAATTTCTGGCTATGTGAATCGTATGAGACAAATTAGAGACAACAATAAGCTTTAGTTGCTCTTGTATTTTAGTTAACGTTAAATAATTAAAATTTACGAGCGTAAGTTTTACCCTTATCAAACAAACAAAGATAATTTTTCATTATATATACCCTCGTTAAGGTAAAACAATCACTTAAATTTATTCCTCAAAATTTCCATATCCTTGCTCACTTTCATATCCAAAATCTTAGCATAGTGTTGGGTAGTTTTAAGATTGGTATGACCAAGCATTTTACTTACTGATTCTATTGGTACGCCATTAGTAAGCGTTACTGTAGTTGCAAATGTATGGCGGGCTAAATGGAAAGTCAGGTTCTTAGTGATACCCGCTAAAGTTGCTATCTCTTTGATATAGGCATTCATTTTTTGATTACTAAGTACAGGTAAAACCAAATCTTTTTCTTTCAGGAGCTCGTTGTCTTTGTATTTGTCAATGATGACTTTAGCAATGGGTAATATGGGAATATTACTTCTAGTATCGGTTTTAGAGCGTTTTGTTTTAACCCATTCCTTACCATCCGCCCCTAAAACGATATCGTTTCGATTCAATTTTTTAACATCGGCATAGGCTAGACCTGTAAAACAACAAAAAATAAAAATATCACGAACTTGGTCGAGCCGTTCCATCTTCAGCTCTAACTGAATAATCTTTTGTATCTCTTCTTCCGTTAAAAATTCACGCTCTACAATTTTGAGTTTGGCTTTCCAATGGAGAAAAGGATCTTTATCAATCCAATCATTGGCGTGAGCAATACGGATAATCTTTTTAAAATTAGTAATGTATTTGATTGCTGAGTTATGCGCACACTTTCGAGTCGTTTTGAGATAGTATTCCAAACCAGTGATGAACTTATGGTCTACATCTTGAACAGGAATATCATTTTTCTTGTATTTCTTCTTTATAAAGTCCGCTATGTGCTTTTTGCAAGTACGATAGCGTTCAGCAGTTCCAGCAGCAAAATCTTTCCCTATAAGACTATCAACTTCGTCATTATGCTCTTGAAAGATTTCTAAAAGCATCTTTTTTGTTTTGTCTTTACCTAAATATACATCGCGAAGTTGAGTAGCAGAGTAGGCTATTCCATCTCTTTGAAATTTTTGTTCTAGAGTGTAGACTTTGTTTCTAATCAATTCAATTTCCCTATTTATTTCCTGATTCTCTGGTGAATTGCCTAATGCTTTTTGTGATCTACTATTCCATAAATCAATATGCACTTTTCGATTGATACTGCATTCAGCCCGCTTACCGTCTAGGGTTATTCGGAGATAAATATTGGTATGTCCTTGAAGATTAGCCTTGCTTTTTTTGATATAAAATAATATTGAAAGTTGAACTGACACCGAATGAATTTAAAATTTACTTCAATGTAGTAAAAAATAATCAAATCAATATCATTTTAAATAACTGAATATCAATTATTTAATATCTATTCGGTGTCAGTTGTAGATAGTTTTTAAGTGACACCGAATTAGCCCCTTTAAGGATGATATTATTTGATATCAAATGAAATAAATAAAAATTAAAAACCCTCTAAATCAAATGATTAGAGGGTTTTTGTTGCCTTTTGTAGGACTTTTCGCGGAGAAAGAGGGATTCGAACCCCCGGAGGTGTGACCCTCAACAGTTTTCAAGACTGCCGCATTCGACCACTCTGCCATTTCTCCTGAGTGCTTCATCATCCCGAAAGCTATCCGGGTTCCTGAATGCGGTTGCAAATATAATATGTTTTTAAGTTTCTGTAAACTTTTTTAGTTGAAAATTTTTGAGCCTAAAATAATGTTAAGCTGGTATGCAACTTTCGTCACTCCTTGTATTTTTATAACTACTAACCTGAACCGTATGTCTGAGATACTCCGTCGAATCGTTAAAGCCAAAAATCTTGAAGAAAACCCATTCTTTAAAGACCCAGACAGCCGTATCATAGAAATTACATCAGATAAAGGTGAAGTGTTTACTGGCTATTACCAGGCCGATGACGGAACTTACTACACAGAAAAAGATTGGCTCGACCACCAACGGCAACTCGAATTAGAACAATTGGCCGAACAAGAATACCAAGCACAACAAGAAAAACTTGCTGCCGAACGGGAAGCCAGAGCCCTTAAAATCGCTGCCCTGGAAGCAATGAACAAAAAGAACAAATCAACTGGCACTACCAAATGGATTAAATTTTTCGGAATCGCCAGTATACTTATAGCTGTAATCGCCATTACCTATTCCTTTTGGCCCCGCACTACTAACATTCAAAAAACAACTCCAAATACTGTTGCAGTAGACACATTAAAAACTTCTACTAAAGTCAATAAATTTGGAAATGCCACTATCACCGGTACCGATGTACGCATGCGGGCAGAACCCGATTTAAAGGGGAAAATTGTTACTTTTTTTCCTGATGAAGGAGAACGTATCCAAATGCTCCAAGCTGCCAATGACTCGGTAAACTGGGCACAAGTACGCCGTGAGAACGGAATCACAGGCTGGGTGTATGGACAATATGTAAAGGCAGATACACTTCAAGATTAAGGGTTTGTAGCATTAAAATCGACTACTGTTTTGATGAAATCTGTAACATCAGAACTTAAAATAGGTCTTTTAGATATCAATCAACAACCCATCAATGAAAATCCTTCTCTCATCAATCGCAATCCTATGCTTATTTTTTAATAGTTACGCACAGGGAAAAAAAACACTTCAAATTACCAGAACCAATACCTCTCCTAAAATTGATGGTATCCTGGACGAACCCATTTGGGAAACAGCAGAAGAAGCTAAAGATTTTATACAGTTTAGGCCAGATATGGGCGTAAAAGACACCCAGGCTAATAAAACCATCGTAAAAATGACCTACGATGATCAGGCATTGTACGTCGGGGCCTATCTCTATGACGACCCCACACTTATCGCAAAACAACTTTCAAGTCGTGATAATTTTGGGCAATCAGACTTTTTCGGATTTGTGGTTAACCCAAATAACGACGGTCAAAATGATGCAGAGTTTTTTGTATTTGCATCTGGTACCCAGGCAGACGCAATTGCCAATCCCAGTATTGGTGAAGATTTTGGATGGAATGCAGTCTGGAGCAGCGCCGTAACAATTAACGACGACGGATGGGTGGTAGAAATGAAAATTCCATATCGTTGCCTTCGGTTTGACAACAGCAACCTAGACACTTGGGGTATCCAATTCCACAGACGTTTCCGAAGAGATGATTCACAATATACCTGGAACCCCATAGATATCACCAAAGGAAATATCGGTTTGTACCATGGTGAGTTAAACGGTCTCACCAATTTGGAACCTCCAGTCCGACTCTCCTTCTACCCTTTTGTTTCTACAGTGCAACGACAGTTTGACGGGGAACATGAATCTAATTTTAATGCCGGACTCGATGTGAAATATGGTCTCACCGAAAATTTCACGTTAGATGCTACGCTTATTCCAGATTTTAGCCAAGCTGGTTTCGACAATGTATCACTCAACTTGGGACCGTTTGAGCAAACATTTTCAGAACGTCGCCAATTTTTTACTGAAGGCGTCGATCTTTTCAACAAAGGAAACCTGTTTTTTTCAAGAAGAATTGGGAGTGCCCCGAGAGCCGAGCCTACCTTAGGTGAAAATGAAGTGGTAGAAGAATCTCCGGAAACTGTAAAAGTTCTAAATGCCGTTAAAGTATCGGGACGTACCAAAAAAGGGCTTGGCCTAGGCATCTTTAACTCAATTACCGAAAGTACCAAAGCGACACTGAGAGACACCCTTACCGGGACATTTCGAAAAGAAGAGGTTGAACCGTTTACCAACTATAACATTGTTGTGGCAGACCAGCAATTTAATGGGAACTCTTCTGTCGGGATTATCAATACCAATGTGTTTAGAACAGGTTCGTTTCGCGATGCAAATGTAACGGGGCTTGTTTCAAATATTTTCAACAAACGGAATACTTATAATATTCGGGCAGAAGTGAAGATGAGTAACGTCAATAAAATGACCGGAACCGAAACGGGATATAGCTCATTCTTCTTTATTCGAAAAGCACATGGAAAATTCAGATATAGTTTCGACCATAGTTATGCTGATACCAAGTACGATATTAATGACATCGGCCTCCAGTTTCGGAACAATTTCAACAACTTCGGAATTGATGCCAGCTACCGTATTTTTGAACCTACGGAAACATGGAACCGCTATTCGGTAGGAACCTACGTGAACTACACCAGATTGGCGAATCCGAGTACGTTTACAGGCTTCGGATTTGGAGGTTGGGCAAACGGAACCACTCGAAAACTGAACAGTATGGGAGTAAATCTTAACCTTAATCCGGGTGAACAATTCGATTATTTCGAACCGAGAAAAGAAGGTGCTTTTTTCGTGACCAAGAACAGGGTTAATACCAATGGTTGGTTCGAGTCGAATAGCAACAAGCGCCTCGCAATTAATTTCTACACCGGTATTGAGACCTTTCTAGATGAAGAACGTGATTATGTGAATTATTGGTTTGGTGTAAGACCTAGATTTCGGTACAATGATAAATTTTCTATTTCCTACGGTTTCGATCGTGAATATTATACAGGAGATCGAGGTTATGTAACCCAAGAAGGGGACGATGTCATTTTTGGTGATCGTCAACGCATTGAAATAGAACACACCTTTAATACGAGCTATAATTTCAATCCGTATCACACGCTTGCACTTACGCTAAGAAACTACTGGGGAACGGTGAAGTATGACACACAATTGTTTTCATTAGAACCAGATGGCTCGGTAACCAGCGCGACGGGCTATACTACTGAAAATATTTCAGACAATCCCGATATCAATTTTACCACATGGAATTTCGATTTGAGTTATTCTTGGCAATTTGCACCGGGTAGTTTCCTTACCGCACTTTATAGAAACCAATTATTTAATGTAGATAATGCAGCACGTGATTCGTACTTAAACACCATCAATACATTGTTCGACCAACCCATAACCCACATATTTTCAGTAAAAGTGCAATACTTCTTAGATTATAACCAAATACCCGCTTTATTCAAGAAAAAAAATAGAGAAACAGGAGCTGATGAATCGTAACAACATCAGTGTTTGTTGAAAATATCACCTTAACAATCACGCAATCACGTTTGTATAAAGAGAATATTAAGGCTACGTTATGTTAGTAACTATCGTATAGAATTTCACTTCAAAAAAAGTACTTTTGCAGCAGTAAAAAACTACCGCTTCGTTTAAAAAATAGGAGGTAGTAATGGTACTTATTATTTAACTGAATTGAAATTCGCATGATGAGAAAACAACTCCCTTTTATTTATTTAGCAACCCTCCTTTTGTGCATACCATTCGCGTATGGACAAACCACTTTAGGGTTTGAAGATTTTGACGGAAACGCCGTCAACTTAAATGCCACAGCAAATGTGTCAGACTACCTCTCGGGTGGTGGCACAGGCGGCGACGTCTTTGGGCGTGTAGACGGCCAACTTGGTGGTAACGGAATGCCATTTGATGTGGCAGACGATACCGCTGCCGATGTGAGTGGCGCAATGACCGGTTCTAATTTTCCAGCTGATACAAGAGGTATTGCTGGTCAAAACACCACAGCATTTTTCGCTCTTAACGATATGGATGGCGTAGGTGTGAACAATGCCACTTGGAACTTCAATGGCTTCGGAAGTGCTACCTTAACAAGCATCGCCATAGACATTGCTGCCATGGGCGATTTTGAAACTTCCTCTTCTGATGGTTTTCTTATTGAAGCATCTATAGACGGTGGTCTCTTTCAAGAAATTTTCCGCGCAGAAACTGACGAAGCTGCTTCAAAAACCTATCGTCCATTAGATTCAGGTACGATTTCTACGGAAAATGACCCGCTAGAGTTATTTATCGATGGAAGTGGTACTGCTATAGGAGTGCTGGACAAATGTGATCCTACTACTGGAAATTTTGACACCTACACCTCTACCCTTCTAAACGGACAAGCTGCAACTTCTGTTACCATTCGCTTGAGCTGGGCAGGAACTCCGAGTGGTTCTGAACCTATGGGTATAGACAACATTACTATTAGCGGAACAACAGGCGCACCACAATTGGTGATTTCTGAAATCATGTACAACCCGAATAGTAACGAAGACGATTGGGAATGGATCGAAATTTATAACGCAGGGGCAACCACTGCAGACCTTTCTGGATTTGTGGTAGACGATTTTAACTCCGTAGCACTTGGTGCAGCAAATATCGCATCAGGAACTATTCCTGCGGGAGGTTCTGCCATACTCTACAATGCAGACGATATAACAGCGGCCGATTTCATGGCAGCTTGGGGAACGGTAAATTTAATTGCCGTGACCAACTGGAGTGCCATGTCACTTAATAACGGAGGTGATACGGTAGGTATCTGGGAAGATTTTGCTTCGTATTCGGGAGATAACCAAACACAAGCAAACGTGATCGACAACGTTGCTTTTGACGATGCTGGAGTTTGGCCTGTAGATAACAATTCGGCTTCTATATACCTAACCGATTTGTCTGCATCAAACGATGATGGCGCCAATTGGGCACTTTCAACCGATGGTGGTACAACTCCTTTAAATAATGGGTATACCAGTACAACAGGTGGCGGAAACTCTGGAAATGACGTTGGTTCTCCAGGAATTCAAGCTGGTGGCCTGATGCCATTGCTAATTAGCGAAGTGGTAGTAACGCCTACCGCAGGTGAGTTCATCGAAATTTACAACCCGAATGCAGCAGCGGTAGACCTTACCGATGTGTACATTACGGATGCTACCTTCGCTGGAGGAGGTACATATTACTATAATATTGTTACCGGAACCAATGCTGGTGGCGGCGGATTTGGAGACTTTTTAGCACGTTTCCCGAATGGAGCAAGCATCGCAGCAGGCGAATATCAAACCGTTGCAATTAATGGTTCAGACAATTATACGACCACCTACGGAACAGCACCTACCTACGAATTGTACGAAGATGGTGGCGCGGCAGATGCTATCCCTGATATGGTTGAAGGACTTCCGGGATCTATTAACGGTCAGGGCGGACTTACAAACAGCGGAGAAGTTGCTATCTTGTTTTATTGGGATGGACAAACAGACCTTGTAACCGATCTTGACTACGTAGTTTGGGGTGATAAGGCAGAAGCTGTAGACAAAACAGGCGTGAGTGTAGATGGTCCAGATGCCGATGCCATTGCGAGTACCTATGCAAATGACACTCCTATTGCGAACCAAGAAGTGGTAGCAGCTGGTGGCCATAGCGGTGGAGATTCGTTTCAGCGTGAAGACTTAACCGAAGGTGCCGAAACAACGGGTGCTGGAAATGGTTTGAATGGCGATGACGAAACTTCTGAAGATTTGAGTAATACATGGTGTAATTCGGCGCAAACCGCAGGAATTGCCAATGTGTGTGGCCCAGTAATCATACCGCTATCATTAGTGAGTGAAGTGCAAGGCTCAGGAACTACATCACCTGAAGACGGCAACACAGTACGCGTACAAGCCATTGTTGTTGGTGAATATCAGGCTGACGACCAACTAAGTGGTTTCTTTATTCAAGAAGAAGATGCCGATGCCGATGCAGATAGCATGACTTCAGAAGGAGTTTTTGTGTATTGCGATACCTGCCCAACGGCTGTTGCCCTTGGCGATTTAGTGGAAGTAACTGGTTTGGCTGAAGAATTCTTCGGAATGACACAAATTGATGTTTCCGGAGGTGGGACGATTTCCGTAGTAAGTTCAGGAAACAGCTTACCAACTCCTGCAACTATTACACTTCCAGCTCCTGCCCCAACTGATGCTGAAGGCACTTTTGAAGCTGTTGAAGGAATGCTCATTACTGTAACGACAGATCTTGTTGTGAGTGAGTACTTTGAACTAGCTCGTTACGGCCAATTAGTATTGAACGCTAACAATCGTGTAAAGCAATTTACAGACACCAACGACCCTGATGTAGCTGGATATGCTGCTTACCTTACACAACTAGAGCAATCTCGTATAATTTTAGACGACGATACTAACATTCAGAATGACGCTACGAATGTAGGTCCAGACGAACCTTATTTCTATCCAAGACCAGGATTGAGCACCACTAATTTTATACGTGGTGGCGACCAAATTAGCAACCTTACCGGTGTAATGCATTGGTCTTTTGCTGGACAGAGCGGTACTGATGCATGGCGCATTAGACCTGTAGAGCCAGCATTTACGTACAATTTTACCAGTGTGAATCCGCGCCCTGCTGCTCCTGAAGCGGTTGGTGGTGACGTAAAAGTGGCGAGTTTTAATGTGTTGAACTATTTCACCACACTAAATGAAAGAGGAGCTAACTCGATTGCCGAATTAGACCGTCAGCGTGAAAAAATTGCTGTGGCAATTTGCGGACTCAATGCTGATATCGTTGGATTGATAGAAATTGAAAACAATGGTACCACAGCTATTAACGACCTTTTAAACGGTACCAACGGAATCAACTCGCTCTGCGGAAGCACCTATGCTGCGGTAAACACAGGAGTAATTGGAACTGATGAAATCGCAGTTGCTTTTATTTACAATACGGCTACTATAAGTCTTCAAGGTGCGTTTGCCCTTTTAGATAATTCGGTAGACCCACGTTTTAACGACGACAGAAACCGTCCGGCACTGGCACAAACTTTTACTGAAATTGCTTCTGGCGGTGCACTCACCGTAGTGGTAAATCACTTAAAGTCGAAAGGTTCGCCATGCGATTCAGATGGAGATCCAGATTTGAATGATGGTGCGGGAAATTGTAATATCATTAGAGCCGAAGCCGCCGCTGCTATGGTAGATTGGTTGGCTACAGACCCAACGGGTAGTGGTGATGCCGATTACTTGATCATTGGTGACCTAAACTCGTATAGCAAAGAAGATCCAATAGATAACATTTTGCAAGGAGCAGATGATACATTGGGAACTGCCGATGATTATGCAGACCTCATCCAAGACTATCAAGGGCCAAGTGCCTACAGTTTTGTGTTTGATGGACAATTGGGGTATTTAGACTATGCCTTGGCGAATACGACCTTAGCAAATCAAGTTACAGGAACTACGGTATGGCATATTAATGCAGATGAAATCAATATTTTCGATTATAATGACGACATCCAAGACCCTACAGAGCCTTCATTCCAAAGAAAATCGAGTGCGTTGCCGGTATACGAGCCAAATGCTTACAGAGCTTCAGATCACGATGCGGTACTTGTAGGAATCAACCTGGCTGCACCTCCAACAATTACATGCCCAGCAGATATTTTGTTGAACAATACCCCTGGGGCTTGTAGTGGTATTGCGAATTTCTCAGACCCAATTGCTACAGATCCAGATGGAGACCTCGTTTCAGTAATGCAAACACAAGGCTTACCTTCAGGTAGTATGTTCCCAGTAGGGACTAACCTTATCGAGTTTACCGCAACCGATGCAGCTGGAAATACTGCGACTTGTACGTTCAACGTGATTGTAACCGACAACGAAATGCCAATGGCGGTTTGCCAGGACATTACTATTCAGCTAGATGCTTCAGGTAACGCAACCATTGTAGCTTCCGATGTTGATGGTGGTTCTACAGATAACTGTGGTGTCGCTTCGATTTCAGTAGATAACGACACATTCGACTGTAGTAATGTGGGGACCAATAATGTGGTGTTAAGTGTAACCGACGTAAACGGAAATGTAGGCACCTGTACCGCAGTTGTTACTGTTGAAGACGTAACGGCACCAACAGCAGTTTGCCAAGACATTACGGTAGCTTTAGATGCTTCAGGTATGGTAACGATTACCGCAGCACAAGTAGATGGTGGAAGTTCAGACCTTTGTGGAATCGCAGATCTTTCGATTGATATAGACACTTTCGATTGTACCAACTTAGGAACCAATGACGTAATCTTAACCGTGACCGATGTAGATGGAAACACCGATAGCTGTATGGCTGTTGTAACGGTAATTGACGATATTGACCCAGTGGTTCAGTGCATGGATATTACGGTTTCGCTAGATGAAAATGGAGAAGCTACCATAACAGCTGCAGATATTTTCGACAGCGCAACAGATAATTGTGGTGTTGCAACAACAGGAGTAGATATTACCGATTTCGATTGTAGTGATATCGGAACACCAGTAGAAGTAACTGTTTTTGCAGCAGACGCAAGTGGCAACACTTCGGCTTGTACAGCCTTTGTAACCGTGGTAGATGGCCTTGCACCTGTACTTACATGCCCAGCAGACCAAACAGTTCTAGCCGATCCTGTTACTGGTACGTACGAAGTACCAGATTATTTTGCAACCGGCGAAGCAACAGCAGTAGATAATTGTACCGATCCGATTACGATTACCACTCAAGATCCAGCAGCAGGAACGTTGGTGACTGATGGTGATACAACGGTAACCATAACTGCTACAGATGCCTTTGGAAATGAAGCAACTTGTTCTTTTGAGCTATCAGTCGATCTGGTATTAGGAGTTGGTGAAACTAATTTTGACAATGGTATCATCGTTTATCCGAATCCGGCAAACAACCAAATCACGTTGCTTAACAGAACCAACAGCCCGTTAACTTTGGTGCAGTTATTTGACGTAAGCGGAAAATTGATTCGAACAATCAATGTATCAAATATGGGAGCGCAAGCAACCATCGACCTCTCAGAACTAGCGTCTGGAGTGTATTTGCTACAAATTGAAGGAGCTTCAAACAGTACAGTTAAACGTATTGTTAAGAAGTAACCCTTCTAACTTCAGAATAAAGAATCCGTTCAAGAAATTGGGCGGATTTTTTTATATGTGCGTTCTTTCAACTCTTCAAGCTTCACACTTCACTCCAGCCTAAACTTTGTCTGGTTCAAAGCGAGCTTTCAACATCCAACTTCTAGCTTCCAACTCCCATCTTCTGTCACACTGAGCTGTTACACTGAGCCTGTCGAAGTGCTGTCGAATTGCAACTTCCAGCTCCCTCTCTATTCTTTGTATATTTGCGAAACAATCTAAATAATCAACAAAATCAAATGCTAAAAGCAGTACTCTTCGATATGGACGGCGTTATTGTAGACACCGAGCCCCTACACAGAAAAGCCTATTTTATGATGTTTTCAGACACGAACATAGACGTCCCTGAGGCTATGTACACTGGCTTCACAGGCCAATCTACCATCAACATTTGCAAACAGTTGGTAGACCATTTCAGTTTAGAGGTTTCTGCGGAAAGTTTAGTGGCATTAAAACGGAAGCATTTTAAGAAACTGTTCGATACAGATACTTCACTGCAGTTATTAGATGGCGTTCTGGATCTTATAAAAGACTATTATCAAAACGGACTCACTCTGGTACTCGCCTCCTCGGCATCCATGCCCAACATTAACCGAATCTTCGACAGGTTTGACCTCAATCAATACTTTGTGGCTAAAATTAGTGGTGCCGACCTAAAAGCCAGCAAGCCCCATCCCGAAATTTTTATCAAAGCTGCAGAAGCTGCGGGACAGCCAAGAGAAAACTGTATGGTAATAGAAGATGCCACCAATGGTATTAAGGCTGCAAAAGCCGCAGGAATCTACTGCGTAGCCTACAACAGCAAGCACTCTACCGAACAAGATTACAGCCAAGCCGATAAGGTGGTGAATAGTTTTGGGGAGATTGGGTATGAGAAAGTGACAGGTTATTTTTAAACCAATACACATCTGCTTCTGAAGTTAAATGTTCTAACTTATTAGAGCTCTCATAGAGGTATTACAACACCCCTTTTCGCCTCTAATCCAACACCACCACTTCGCTCTCTAAAACCCAATTACCATCCCGATTGGCACTACGGGTGACCGTAATTTTCTTGGGTCCAGACTTTTTTAACACGTCAATCAATTTTAAATTTTTGTGAACGGCGGTATTGATGACCACCGGTAGCGTAAGCAAACTGCTGTTTGCCGCATCAAAAATATACAAGCTTTTAGTCGTAGGCTTTATATTCCAAAAACCAATTTCATCTGCGCCATCTCCGTTGAGGTCTCTTAGATTTTCGAGATTAGATTTATAAGCGTTTTCTATGGTAAAAGAGCTTAGGTCTGGAGCGCTAAAAATAATAACGCTTGTACAATCACCTTTGCAGATCGCTGTAGTGTCTGATACGTTGCTCTGAGCAGTATCTAACAGTAATGTAGGACCATTTATATATGCATAATCTGAAAGTCCATCACCATTAAAGTCACCAAAAAGTTGTCGGTTTCTTGTTTTGGCAATGACGGTTTCTCGAAATTTTGGTAAAATAATAGCATTCTCATTCTTAGGGTCGTCTGCAACCCCTTCCCTCACAATTTTATAATCTCCATTTTTCAACAGAATGGAAAGGTACGATTCATATTTTTCTGTTACCCCGCCATATTTTACGTTCTTGGTAAAAACAACTAAATACAGTCCGTCTTCCTTAATGATAGACATTTCGCCATCTAAAATTTCTTGGGTATAATCTGGAAACTGCTCGAATAAAACCAATTTATCTTGAGCCACTTCTCTTTTAGTGCGCTCTTTTCCGTAGTAAGCTACCCTATCCATATAGTACCGCTGTAAAAATGGAGCTTTTAATTGCGTATGGTTTTCGTTCCATCGTTTCACAAAGGCACGAACGTCATCTTCATTTTTAGGGTCTACCTCATTACAAGCAGTGAATAATACTACTAAAGTGCAAGCAATTACGTAAACATATTTCATTAAAAAGAAGGTAAATTGATTATCTATAAAGATAAAGGAATTTAACGGTTATTCTATGGCTGAACAGAACTTCTGAAAATAAAGAAATATAAAAAAACCCACAGTATCCTGTGGGCTTCAATGCTTTTATGTCTAGTAAATCTATGTATCATCCCGCTGCCCCGATGGGCTCTCCTTCACATTCCCGCGTTCGCTATAACCAGCTGGATCATTCGATTCTGGTACTTTTTTTGGATTTTCTTTGATTGGCTTCTCAGCCTGATCGGGCTTAGAATTCGGTTCGCCAGGATAGTCTTGATTTGTAATATCCTGCGCGTTCTTCTTGTCTTTGTGTAACATCGGGGTTTTATCGTTCTTTTCCATGCTTTCAAGTTTAATTTATTCTTAAAAATACATCAGACTATCCTTTGTTTCACAAAAATTTAGAACGATTAACACAAGCGTTAACAACAATTTATTAACTATAAAAAAAACCCGCGGTTTCCCACGGGCTTAATTCAAAATAAATAATTATCAAAAAATTACTCTTTGATAAACTTTTGAGCACTTACCACACGATTATTGTCGATTAAATTTAAAACATACAATCCTTGTGATAAAGATGCTGTATTAATCGTATTTCTTGCAAATAAGTCGCCATCTTTTACCACGCGGCCTTGCATATCGACCATAGTAAACCTAAGGTTTTGTGTATCCACACCATTAACAGTGAGCATGTTGGTAGTTGGATTTGGGTAAATACTAAACGTATTGTTGGTTACCCCGTTAATTCCTAATGTACCTTCTGGCAACTCAATCATTGGCCCTCCGGCTGGAGTTGTTACCCACAAACCGAACGCCGGACCGTTACTGTTTTGCGACGGATCTAAAAATCCAGATGCATACACGGTAATTGCAGCCCCTTCAAGACCCAATGTAGCCAGCGGAGCACTATATCCTGCCACTTGTGTCACACCGTCGGCCAGACGAATTTCGAGATTATAATCTGCTTCAGGCACTGACAAATATCCTTGAAACTCGGTTGGAGAAATATCATCTACCAATGTTCCTGCCCCCACTCCTGTTTCAACAACATCAACTGTAGGTGCATCTGTTGCACCGTGGTGCACTAAAATGTCTACCAATGCAGGGTCTGCAGCAGCTTCCCTAGCTCCAGAAAAAATTTCTAAAGATAATGGTGGTGCAGGGTTATAACCTGTTGGACTTACAATACCATACGCAACTACAATGTATGTTTCACCATCCATTAAGGTCACGGGCACTGTTAAAAGAGCATCTGCCACACTCGTACTATTGCCAGGTGCCACAGAGAGTTCAATCTCGGTACCTGCGGGCAAATCTACGAATGGCGAGGCCGTTCTAAATTCAAAATCGTCTAACGTATTTACATCGTCAACGTACACATCAACAGTTGCAGCAGCCAAATCTGCACTATTGTGAACCACTTGTACACGGGCTGTTTGCGAAATGGCAGTAATTCCAATTAATAGGAAACTTGCACTTAGTAATAACTTTTTCATAGGTTTTATTTTTAGTTTGGATAAAGATACATTTCAAATTTTTTGTTTAATCATTTTTAAAATAAGTTTAACAAAATAATTTAGCTGTCTGAAATCCTGCTATTTACACAAATAAAAAGACCACTTCTTTACAAAGTGGTCTTTTCAATTTATTTGGCTGCTATTATTGCACCCGGGTCGCATCATCCTGGTCGCCATACTGATTGGTATGTTCAGGTTTTTGTGGACCTTTATGTGTTTCTGGATGTAAGCTTTCTGTTAGTTCACCCTTTTTTTTCTTTTTCTCATCGATTTTATCTGTACTCATAGTAAGAAAATTATGCGGTATCCCGCGGTTGATGTTTTTCTCTTTTATCTTTCACTTGGTGATTAATTTCACGTCCATCGGCTTCATTCGCTTTTTCATCAATGGCGCTATCTTTAATACTTGTTTTGTGGTTCTCCTGGCCCGGTATTTTTTTGTCGTCTTTCATAATATCATCTTTAGTTTACCTAAATATACGTGTATCTCTTCGGAAACTTTAATGCATTAATATAATTTAACACCACATGTTAAACCCTTCTGAATTAGCATACCACTAAGAAAATTTCCGCCGTGCTATTCGTAATTTAGGTTTTGTTAAAAAATAAGATAATCGCTGAAAATTTCAGCAATAAAAATTGAAATATGAAAACTACGAAAGAAAAAGCCGACGAGCAGATCCATGACAAATTAGTGAACAACTTACAGGAACTCTTAGAAAAAAATTACGATGCAGAGAAAGGGTTCACAAAAGCTATGGAAGATGCTAAAAATCCGCAACTAAAAAATTTCATGAAACATCAGGCCGCACAGCGCAGTCGTTTTGTGAACGAACTAGACCAAGAAATCAGAAACCTGAACGAAACACCCAAAGAAAAAGGAAGTTTTACTGGTGATCTGCACAGAACTTGGATTGACATTAAAACAGCACTAACTGGTGAAGACGACGAAGCCGTATTGGAAGAGTGCATCAGAGGCGAAAAAGCAAGCGTAGAAGAATACGAAGATCGCTTACAAAACAACAATTTCCCTCCTCAGGTCCAAAACGTACTCAACAATCAGCTTACCGAAATAAGAGGTACACTGTCTAGAGTAAAAACGTTAGAAGACATTGCAGACGCTAATGGATAAACTCCAGTAACTATTCAAATCGTACTAAAACCACTTTAGGCATAATTTCTAGGGTGGTTTTTTTTTGAGCAACTGAGCAACTGAGCAACTGAGCAACTGAGTAACTGAGCGCCTGAGAAACTTAGTAACTTAATAACAACTTAGCACATGCAAACTACGCTACCTCAATACCCGCTTCTTTTATTGCTTTAAATCCGCCAGCTACGTCAATGACGTTATGATAACCGCGCGCCTTTAAAATGGATGCTGCAATTACAGATCTATATCCACCGGCGCAATGCACGTAGAATGGTTTTTCTTTTGGAAATTTCGATAGATGCTGATTGATAAATTCTAGGGATGCGTGTTTTGCTGAAGGGATATGAGCTCCTTCCCATTCGCCATCTTTTCGAACATCAAATACTTCGGCATCTTGTTCTAATTTATCTTTTAATGTAGAAGCCGGAACAGACTCCATATTATCAGTTTCTTTACCAGCGGCAATCCATGCATCGATACCTCCTTTTAAATACCCCAAGGTATTGTCGAATCCAACCCGCGAGAGTCGCGTAACAGTTTCCTCTTCCCTACCTTCTGGTGTAATGAGCAAAATGGGCTGTCTTACATCTGCTATCATGGCACCTACCCATGGTGCAAATCCGCCATCTATCCCAATAAAAATAGATTGTGGAATATGTGATTCCATAAAGTCTTTTTGGTGCCTTACATCGAGTACTAAAGCAGCAGTAACATTGGCCAATTCTTCAAATTCCTGGGCGTTTAAGGGTTTGGTTCCTCTGTCTAGCACATCATTAATATCATCATATCCTTCCTTATTCATCTTCACATTCAGCGGGAAATACGAAGGCGGCGGTAACAGTCCGTCGGTCACTTCGGTGATAAACTCGTCTTTAGTCATGTCTGCGCGTAAGGCATAGTTCATTTTTTTCTGATTGCCCAATGTATCTACGGTTTCTTTCATCATGTTTTTTCCACAGGCCGAACCAGCACCATGTGCAGGATATACAATCACATCATCTGGAAGGGGCATTATCTTATTTCGAAGGCTTTCATATAAATAACCAGCAAGGTCTTCTTGGGTAAGGTCGGCTCCTTTTTGGGCAAGATCTGGCCTGCCTACATCACCTAGAAATAAAGTATCTCCACTAAAAATACAATGCTCTTTCCCGTGTTCGTCTCTCAGTAAATAGGTGGTACTCTCCATGGTGTGCCCAGGAGTATGCAATACCTTTATCGTCACCTTTCCTATTGGAAATTCTTGTCCGTCATTGGCAATCAACGCATCAAATGAAGGGTTTGCATTTGGGCCAAACACAATTGTCGCACCCGTAGCCTTGCTGAGTGAAACATGGCCGCTCACAAAATCGGCATGAAAATGTGTTTCAAAAATATACTTGATGATCGCTCCGTCACGTGTCGCTCGATCTGTATATGGTTTTGTTTCTCGCAACGGATCGATGATTGCTGCGACACCATCGCTTTCAACGTAATAGGCTCCTTGACTCAAGCAACCTGTATATATTTGTTCTACCGTCATTTTTTTAGAGTTTCAGCAAAGATACAAAGTAGGAATGAGGTGTATATTTTGAAAATTGGAATTGTGCTCCTTAAGATGGTGTTTAAAACCATTACACTCCCAAAGCATTAATTTAAATAGTTTATTTTCTTAATTATTTCTGAAAGTTATCGGTTGAAAAACAACAAAATGTATCTTTACCCGCTTGAACCAATACCTAGAAGATGAAACTATTCCTTATTTCAAGTTTAGCATTGCTTGCAGTTGCCTGTAATTCTACCAAAAACACCGAAAGCAAGAAAATGACCCAGGCAGAATATGCCAGTACAATTACCGCAGACGACCTTAAAGAACATCTGTACATTTTTGCTGACGACAAGATGCAAGGGCGAATGACGGGGACGCAAGGTCAAAAATTGGCAGCCGAGTACTTGCGTAATTTTTATATGGACCAAGGTATAACTTCTCCTATTGAGCCAAACAACTACTACCAAAACATACCCGCTGAATATTTCAGCAGAATGAAAGAACCAGCACCCTCAGAAAATGTGGTGGCGTTTATTAAAGGAAGCGAAAAGCCAGATGAAGTTATTGTTCTTTCTGCACATTATGACCACGTAGGTGTGGAGAATGGCGAAGTTTTTAACGGAGCTGACGATGATGGTAGCGGGACGGTTTCTATGCTAGAAATGGCCGAAGCATTCCAACAAGCGGTGAAAAATGGTCAAGGCCCAAAACGTTCCATTCTGTTCTTGCATGTAACCGGTGAGGAGATTGGCCTTTATGGCTCTAGATACTATACTGAAAATCCGCTATTTCCGTTAGAAAACACGGTGGCAAACCTCAATACCGATATGATCGGACGTATAGATCCAGACAAAAAAGACAACCCAAACTATATCTACCTCATTGGAAGTGATAAATTAAGCCAAGGCTTACACGACCTTTCTGAACAAGTAGCGGCACAGTACAGCGACCTTGAGTTAGATTACACCTATAACGATGAGAACGACCCGAATCGTTTCTACTACAGAAGTGACCACTATAATTTTGCAAAAAACAATGTGCCGATTATCTTCTATTTTAACGGTACACACGAAGATTACCACCAGCCTACCGATACGCCAGACAAAATTGAGTATGAGCTTATGGCAAAACGAGCACAGTTAATTTTTCATACAGCGTGGCAATTGGCAAACCAAGAAGAGCGTATCACAGCAGATAAACTATAAGAATTTTTATATTTTATATTCTGAAAAAGCCGAATGTTAGCGCATTCGGCTTTTTTTGTGGATTGATTTATTCAAAAAAAATGAAGCCGGCATTCCTTACAAATCTTGTAGCTAAAAAATAAAAATGCTCATTTACAGTAGTTGAAAAAACTTCAAATTTTTAGTTGTTTCGGTATTTTTCTTACTTTTAAGCAACTAACAAGGAAATCCAAATGAAACATCCACTATTGCTGCTGGTGATCGTCGCACTTATATTCAGTTCTTGCCAGTCTGATGAATACGTAGCTGCACCCACCGAACTCGACCAAGAACTTACCGCACTTTTGAATGAACGTTCTAACGGACAAGGACTTTCGTTTTTTGTACTACCCGATGAAAACGACTACGCTAGCATTCCGCAAGATCCTCTAAACCCAATCACCCAAGAAAAAGTACGTTTGGGTAGATTGCTCGTTCACGAAACAGCCACAGGCGGAAATCCGAAAATGCCAGATAACCAATATACCTACGCATGCGCAAGTTGTCATCCCGCTGCTTCTGGATTTTCAGCAGGAATTAGACAAGGAATTGGTGAAGGAGGTATTGGTTTCGGACTAAAAGGTGAAGGAAGAATACCTATGGACGAAGGTGCGATGCCGAGAGACAGTATCGATGTGCAACCTATAAAACCACCCACACTTATCAATGTTGCGTATCAGACCGTAGCACTCTGGAACGGCGCTTTGGGCGCACAGGGCATTAATGCACCGTATGTACAACAAAATGCCGATATCATACCTGAAAATCTATTAGGCTTTCAAGGCCTTGAAACACAAGGTGTAGCTGGGCAGACCATGCATCGATTAAAAATAGACACCGAATTTGTAGAAACTTTTGGTTATAAAAGCTTGTTCGATGAAGCGTTTCCGACTTCTCCTGAAGACGAACGATATACCCCAGTAAATGGTGCCTTGGCCATAGCGGCGTTTAATCGAACTATTTTGGCGAATAAAGCACCTTGGCAAGAGTGGTTGCGTGGAAATACGACTGCGTTAACCCCAGAACAGAAACAAGGTGCCCTGCTCTTTTTTGGCAAAGGAAAGTGCTTCGAATGCCATACAGGGCCCGCCTTAAAATCGGAAGGATTTTACGCATGGGGACTCTACGATTTCAGCCCTGAGGAAACAATTTTATTTAACGATAATATGCTTTCGTTTAATATTTCAGTACAACGCGGTAGAGGTGAGTTTACAGGACGTGCTGAAGATAATTTTAAGTTTAAAGTCCCCACCTTGTACAATTTAAAAATGAATTCATTTTACGGTCATGGCGGTTCGGTAAACAGTATTCGCGAGGTGGTTGCTTATAAAAATGCAGGGGTAAAACAAAATACTGAAATTCCCGACAGTCAATTGGCCCCGCAATTTGGAACTACCAACCTGAGTCCTGCAGAAATAGATTTGATTACAGATTTCTTAGAAAATGGGCTGTATGATGCTACCATTGAGCGTTACGCGCCCACCGCAGTGCTTTCTGGGAATTGCATACCGAATAACGATCCGCAATCGCGTATTGACTTAGGATGTGATTAATCGCCGTCTGGATCGGGAAATACAGTCGCTTCATATGCGCCAGCGTCAGGATTGTTAGCATCTCTTGGCGTACCATTTAAATCAACTGGTGGTGCAATTCCTCCAGCTCCAATACCTTCAGCGGCAGATGTTCCTTGTTCAATATTGAAATTGTTATTTTCTGTGTCTTGAAAAACAGGGTCTTCATTTCTAACAATTGCCGTATACAATTCGTTATTACCAAATTGGTATTCTGGTATTTCGGTAAATTCATTGTTAGGGTCATCAAACCGTATCAAACTATTCTGAAAGTTAAAGTTGAAAATAGAACCGCCTGGCTGATTTAGAATCCCTAATTCGCGCTGTTCGTTTCCGTAGATAATACAATTGTTGAAATTGGCTTGAAGTACATCGGCCACCAAAACTTCATCAGGACCTACCTGGAAAACATTGTCGATCTGTACACTTGGGAAATTTCTAAAACTGTTGGTCCAATAATTTACAAATGTGCAATGGTTGAACTCATAACGTCCCCCAAAAGAACACGCCAAGGAGGCTTGCCCACTATTATTGATCACGACATTTTCGCCATACACATCGCCCGTAAAGGCAATTAAGCCCGAAACTGCACTGTTGTAGATTTGAACATTTCGCAGTTCTAACGTTCGAGGTCCTGTGTTGTTATCCATTCTAATACCTGCTATCCCGTTCTTGATGGTAGTATAGTTAAATTCGTGGTCTACACTGCCATCGGTAAGCCAAATAAATCCCCATTGGCCTGGAATATCGCTAAAGCTAGGTTCTAAACGATCTCCTTCAAAAATGACCTCATTTTCTAGTGCTACGGGGTCAGTACTTGGTGCGCCCATCACTTTCATAGAAGCATTGTTGGCCACCAAAATACCACTGTTTTCATGAAAATGCACGCGGGCACCTGCTTCTACAGTTAATGTTTTTTCTGGCGGAACTGCCGCAAAACCATAGATCACGTAGGGTTTCTCGTTCGTAAAGGTAAGTTCGTTGTCATCAAGAAAGAACCCTTCTATCTCAAAGGCTTCTTCACCCGAACCAATGGTAAGCGTTTCAAAAATTCCATTGCCTAAATCGGCTGGAAACAAAAATACAGCATCCTGAACTAAAGTTACCAGCTCTACCTGTTGTTGATTTCCACCGCCATCAAACACCAATTGGTCTGTATATAAAAACTGCATCTCGTTACTCGGAGCGCTGTTTATATCGAAGGTAGTTTCAATAAAAATAAAAATACTATCCTGAGCAAGCACTTGTACATCTGTAAAGCTCTTTCCTGGCAGCCCATCTACATTTAAACGATAATTAGAAGCTTCTCCCTGAGCCAGTGCCACAGTTGGAATGCTAATATCCTCATCGGTACGATTGTACACTTTTAAGTTATATGTGCTAGAACCTATATTGCTAAAAACGGTGTCTAAAAAAACGGTGTCTCTCGAAAACTCTAGATTTCCTGAGCTTGCAACCGTTTCAAAATCGTTTCTACAAGAACTCCATGTGATTACACAGGCCAGCAGGGCAAGAGTGTACAAATACTTCATTAAGCTTTAATTTTCAGTAAAAATATAACTTTTTTATAAGGGGAATATTGTTTGTCGGGCAAAGTTTCGGTTGGCCCCTACTCCCCTACTACTTCTCTATTCTGATTTTAAAAAGTTTGTCCCAATTTTTTCCGGTTACGTATAAAATATTGGGCTCGCCTTTATAAGCAATACCGTTCAACACGTCGATTTCAGCATGTTTGGTGACTTGGTCTTTCAATCCTTTTAAGTTCACTACGCCTTCTACCGCACCGTTTTCAGGATTTACGATGGCGATAGCATCTTTTCGGTAAACATTAGCATAGATTCTATTATCTACCCATTCTAGCTCGTTAATGGTGTCTATTTTACTTTTATTGGTATACACCTCTATATAGCTTTTCTCTGCGAGGGTTTCTTTGTCGAGCTTCCATATTTTTTCCGTACCATCGCTTTTATATATGGTGGTACCATCGTTGCAAAGGCCCCAACCCTCTTCACTTTCGCCATAGACAAAGGTCCCCATTTTCTGGAAGGTATTTTTATTGTAGATAAAGCCATTGCCACTTTTCCAAGTGAGTTGATAGATTTTATTTCCGACAATGGTCATTCCTTCACCAAAGTATCGATCTCCTATCGCTTCAGAAGCCAACACTTCGCCCGTGGTATAATCTGTTTTACGAAGCGTAGATTGCTTGTATTGCCCAGTGCTTTCGTACAAGGTGTCGTTGCTAAATTCGAGTCCTTGTGTATACGCCTTCGGGTCATGCGGATAGGTTTCCAGAATGGTGTATGAGTAAATTTCAGGCTTTTTTGGAGCTACGATAGTAATATTTTTTTCTACGGAATATTCTTTTCCATCAACCATCACCACAGCTACTATGGTATGCTTCCCCATTTTTTGTGCTGCCAAGGGGAATGAACTACCAGTGACTTCAGTTCCATCGAAGGTATAATTGGTGGAGGCTATTTCAACATTTTTCTTATTCTGAAGCGATACAGAAAGTACATCAGACGGACTGTACATTTTCTTCTCGTCGGCTATTTCAATAGAAAAATATGTATCTGGATTCTTAATTTCATCTTCGCAGCTTACAAACAAAGCTGCTAAAAACATGAAGATGATCGTGTTATAAAATTTCATGGTATTGTTCAATTTTAACGCAAGATAGCCAATAATAATTGATGGTAAAAATGCTTGTAGAAGCATGAAAAGTGCCGTATATTTGCATCGGCAAGTCCTACACAACCAGCTCCTGCTTAATCCCCCAGGGCGGGAACGCAGCAAGGGTACGCGGTCGTAGCGGTGTGATGTAGGTAGCTTGCCATTTTTTGTGCGCTAAAGTGTCGTTTCTATTTGGAATACTTAACACAACACCGCATCTTTGTGCTTTCCTCAAACCTATGCCAAAAGTTATATTTATTACAGGAGCCTCTTCAGGAATTGGAAAAGCCATTGGCTTATTTCTACACGAGAAAGGATATTCGGTCTATGGCACCAGTAGAAATCCGTCGAACTACCAAGATGTTGTTCCCTTTCCTCTGTTGAAACTTGATGTAACAAAACCAGATACCATTGAAGATACCGTAGCGCAGATTATTGCTGAAACGGGACAAATTGATGTCTTGATAAATAATGCGGGTGTTGGTATTACGGGCCCAATTGAAGAAACACCAATAGACGAAATCCGAAATGCTTTTGAAACCAACTTCTACGGACCATTACATGTGATAAAAGCGGTGATGCCGCAAATGCGGAAACAGAAAAAAGGACATATAATTAACATCACTTCAATTGCTGGGTATATGGGATTGCCATATCGGGGAATCTACAGTGCTACCAAGGCTGCGTTAGAAATCACCGCAGAAGCCTACCGAATGGAAATCAAGCAATTTGGAATACACATGACCAATGTTGCTCCTGGCGATTTTGCCACGAATATTGCCTCTGGGCGCTACCACGCACCGGTTTTAGAAGGTTCTCCGTACAAACAGGCCTATAGTGCAACGCTGAAAACCATGAATGAGCACGTAGACGCAGGTAACAATCCGAATGAAATGGCAATGGCAATTCATCGCATTATTGAAACTGAGCAGCCTAAAATTCATTATAAAGTGGGAGCCTTTTTACAAAAATTTTCAGTTGTGCTAAAACGGGTGCTCCCTGATAAAACGTACGAAAAAATGCTGATGAAGCATTATGATCTCTAATATAACCCTAGCTTCCAACCCGCCCAAACTCCGTTCGGTACGGGCAAACTTCCAACTTCCAACTTCTAGCTTCCAACTTCTAGCTTCCAACTTCTAGCTTCCAACTTCTAGCTCCCAGCAATCTACTTTTTATCACAAGTTATCGACATTGCTTTTTAGCCGTTGCTATCTTCCTTATTTTTACCAAAAATTAAACACAACACCTCATGAAATTCTTCATTGATACCGCAAACTTAGAACAGATACGTGAAGCTCAAGACTTGGGCGTATTAGATGGCGTAACCACCAATCCTTCGCTCATGGCAAAGGAAGGAATAACAGGTCGTGACAACATCCTGAAACACTATGTAGATATCTGCAACATTGTAGATGGTGATGTTTCTGCGGAAGTCATTGCTACAGATTTTGAAGGAATGGTACGTGAAGGTGAACAATTGGCTGAACTGCACGAGCAAATTGTTGTGAAAGTCCCTATGATTAAAGAAGGGGTAAAAGCCATCAAATATTTTACCGACAATGGTATTCGAACCAATTGCACGTTGGTATTTTCTGCAGGACAAGCACTATTGGCAGCAAAAGCAGGTGCTACGTATGTTTCGCCGTTTATTGGAAGACTGGACGATATTTCTACCGATGGTCTTAATCTGATTGCTGAAATTCGGTTGATTTATGATAATTATGGTTTTGAAACACAAATCTTGGCAGCCTCAGTACGACACACCATGCACGTATTAGAATGTGCTAAAATTGGTAGCGATGTAATGACGGGCCCACTTTCATCTATTGAAGGCTTACTAAAGCATCCTTTGACCGATATCGGGCTCGCAAAATTCTTAGAAGATTATAAAAAAGGAAATTAGTATCTGGCAAATTAGTACTAAAAAATTTAATCTAAGTGGGCTTCGGCCCACTTTTTAGTTTTTATCTGTTTCCCTAGACATTAAAAACCCAAAAGGTTTTAAACTCGGAATGTGCAAGAAAATTACGTTGATGATTCCCAAAACAGGAATCGCCACCACCATACCAATTATACCCCAAATCATATTTCCTAAAATAACTGCGAGGATAACAAACAACGGATTTAAATCTACGTCTTTGCCCACAACATAGGGTTGCAGAATATAACTTTCAACAAATTGACTTACTACAAAGGTGATAGTTACACCTATTAAAATACCCAACTCGCCATCAATGAGATATCCGAAAATCAGCGCTAGGCTATACCCCATAATATTTCCCAAATAAGGAATAATGGTGAGTGCCGCAGCAATTAAAGCAATCAGAAAAAAATTACTCACCCCCGAAATACCCAAGCCAATACCATAAATAAGTGCGAGTATTGCAATTAATTTTAGCTTTCCGAGTAGGTAACCTTGTGCCACAGAAATGGTTTGGCGTATGGTTTTCTTTACCTCCTTATTTTTTTCTTTGGAAAAAAACTTCAACAGAAATTTTTTGAACTTTGTTCTGAACCTCAACATAAAAAACACATAAATAAAAACCAGTAGGTACATGCCTAGAAAACCGATGAGCTTACCCAAGTAGGTAAGAGCGCCAGAACCACCATTGGCTGTACCGATAAATTTAAAGTTTGTGATTTTCGATTTGTATCCCTCTAATTTCTTTTCTGTAACGGGTGTATTCTGGGTGATGAATTGGGTTGCCATCTCAACTTTAGGCTTTATGACATCCTTCATGGCTCCCCATTTCTCGACCATTTCATTCATTTGTGCTGTAACTAGTACAAAAAAGCCACAAGAAATGATAAACAAAATTAGTGTACTGGATAAACTGGCTAGCGTTCTGTTCAGTTTAAAGTGTTCTAGCTTCTGGGCTACTGGGAGGATAAGCAAAGACAAAATTGCCGCCAATGTGAGCGGTGCTAAAAACGACTTGCCTTCGACCAGTAACAAAAGACTTATCGCAATAAACAAAACGAAGGCTACGGCCCTATACAAATAGTTTTTTTCTGCCATGATAGGTTGTTTCCCTCAAAATAAAATAATTTATCAGAGTTCTATTCGTGTTTAACACGAATTTATACCATCTTCATCACCGTAGCTAGGTTTGCTATTCAGTACTCAACATCTTTATGGCATGTTCTTTCCAATTGTCGCTATCAAATTCGTTCATACTGGTATATACTTCAAAAGGTGAAAGTTCTGCAACATCGATGGTCGTAGACGCAACTCCACCTAGGTAGGTGGCGTCGTCATCTTCAAACGAAAACGAATAAATAAAATACTGCTGTTCTTCGTGCTCTATTTCGCCTACCACCGTGATGGTATTCGGGTAATAATCGAAACTCGTATCACCCACAGCATTGTACAACGATAATCTACCATATTCGATTGGTGCTAAAAAGCTTTCTGGAACCTGGTCTAATAAGTATGCAAAACAAAACCTACGAGCTGCGCTGGATCATTTTATTCTAACCCGATTATAATCTGAAGAATCGGTTTAGCGCAATCACTGACGTGTTGCGCAGGACCGCAATTGGGGAAACCTGCTAAACAAAACCTACGAGCTGCGCTGGATCATTTTATTCTAACCCAAATATAATCTGAAGAATCGGTTTAGCGCAATCACTGGCGTGTTGCGCAGGACCGCAATTGGGGAAACCTGCTAAACAAAACCTACGAGCTGCGCTGGATCATTTTATTCTAACCCAAATATAATCTGAAGAATCGGTTTAGCGCAATCACTGGCGTGTTGCGCAGGACCGCAATTGGGGAAACCTGCTAAACAAAACCTACGAGCTGTGCTCGTAAAAGCTTTTTTTGTGGAGTTTTGCCATGAGCAAGCTCACGCAAAACTCCACAAAAAAACCTCCAAGTTTCCTTGAAGGTTTTGTTTGGGTGGAAGATCGGTCTCGAACCGACGACCTCCTGAACCACAATCAGGCGCTCTAACCAACTGAGCTACAACCACCATTTACTTTTCGTTTGAAAAGCGGATGCAAATATACTTCAAATCTAACGCTTGTACAATAGCTTCGTATTTTTTTTAAATCAAATCGAAAATTGAATCAACCGCAGGCAAACGCTCTACCGTAAAACCTTCTGCCGCTTCGGTTCCAATGAGCCTTCCCAAGTTCCTGTTTCTGTACAACATACTGTCGGTTGCATTTTTAGACGAAATGGGCGTGTTGGGTTCTTTGGAGTGTTCATCGAAAAACTGACTTTTATAAGCGAAAATCGCTTTCATCTTTTGGTCTTCAAAACCAGAAATATCTACCACAACATCTGGGGTTAATTCTTTCCATTGAATGTAATGGTACACATGTTTTGGCCGCCACGGGTGTTGGTGGTTGCCTTCGTGTATGGTCTCAATTTTTACAAGTCCGCTCAAAAAACAAGCATCACTCACTAATTTACTTCCCCTACCGTGATCTATGTGCCGATCGTCTACCGCATTGCACAGAATAATTTCTGGGCGGTATTTTCTTATGATTTTAATGACTTCGAGTTGCGTGGCGTGATTATTTTCAAAAAAGCCGTCGGCAAACGCTAAATTGTGGCGCATCGAAACTCCCAAAATGTCGGCTGCAGCTTTTGCTTCGTCTTTTCGTATTGCGGCACTACCTCGGGTACCCAGCTCACCTTCGGTGATATCTAAAATCCCAACTTTTTTACCGTTTGCTATCTCTTTCGCGATGGTGCCACCGGCGCTCATTTCAACATCGTCAGGATGTGCGCCAACAGCCAATATATCTAGTTTCATCTATTTGTTATTTTCTAAAGTGCTTGTTCGTATGCTTCTTTAAGCCAGTTTTTCAGTTCTGTATCAACCTGTGAGACATCTTCAAGTCGTACACGATGTGTGCACATCGTGCCAAAAGGTCCAGAATTCTCTAAACGATCGGTGGTTGGTTTGTCTTTCAGCTTTAACCCAAGGTCGATGCGTGATTTTGTAGCCGGTTTTACAAGAGCAAACTGTTTTCCACGTATCATACTTACACTTGTCTTTTTTGGCGTAACTGTAACGTCTTTGCCAAGATTTTGGACCGTGCTCAACAATTTTTTATAGATAGGCAACAGCGCTTCCTTTCCTTTAAATTGGTTATTAACCAGGTCTTCTGGAGTATCATTTTGATCTTTAGACAGTGCTACAATCGTATTTGCAAATCCGTGGGTAACCCCAAAATCCTTTTTAAGAAAATTAACGGCTTCTGAATGTTTGCCGAAATTTTTCGTTTTTAAGAGCGATTTCCACTCATCAAGCGATTTACCCGTTTTTTCGGGCATATTGTCTATCATGGTTTGCAGTGCCTTATCCATTGTTTATTTTTTAAATTTTATTCAATCTTGCATCACAGCATTACTTTTCGCAACCTTATGAAACGCTTGCTCCATATCGTTTACTAGGTCTTTCTTTTCTTCAATTCCTACTGAAAATCGCAATAATTTATCTGAAATTCCCTGATGGGCTCTTTCTTCCGCAGAAAGCAATGCGTGGCTTGTTTTAGCAGGCGATAAAATAGTAGATTCTACCCCTGCAAGGCTCATAGATTGTTTAATGAGCTGCAATGCCTGCATAAAAGCTTCTACATCTACTGAAGGAATCAGCTCAAAAGACAACATACCCGTAAATCCGCGCATTTGTCGTTTTGCCAAGTCGTAATCTGGATGGTCTTTTAGTCCGGGATAATGCACCTTTTCTACTAACGGATGTTGTTGTAACCATTTCGCCATTCTCTTGGCATTTTTATTCTGCGCTTTCACACGTAGCGCCATTGTTTTTAAACTGCGCTCTAACAACCAAACGGTATAATCGCTTAAACTGCCACCGATATTCTTCGATAAATTCCAGATACGTTCCATATGTGCTGAACTAGCAGCTACAGCTCCTGCACAGATATCGCTATGGCCACCCATATATTTGGTGGCACTGTGTATCATGATATCTATTCCGAAATCGGCTGGGTTTTGGTTTACAGGAGAAGCAAATGTATTGTCTATCATAGACACCAAACCATGCTCTTTGGCGATGTTGGAAATCATCTGCAAATCGGTAATCAGCATCAACGGATTGCTCGGTGTTTCTACATAAATTACTTTGGTGTTTGGCTGAAGTTCTCTTCTGAAATCAGATTCTGCAAAACCATCGGTAAACGAATATTCAATTCCGAACTTATGGAACTCTTCCGCCACAAAATTATAAGTGCCACCATACAATGTTTTTTGTAACACAATGTGGTCTCCCTTTTGCAAAAAAGCAAGCAAGCAATGGCTCACGGCTGCCATACCACTTCCGAAGATCATTCCAGATTCGGTGTGTTCTAAGGCCGCTATTTTTTTTCCCAAAGCTTCTTGATTGGGGGTATTAAAGTAACGCGGATAGCGTTTTACGTCTACATTTTCGTAGGCGTACGAACTGCTCATGTAAAGCGGTGAAATGGCTCCTTTAAATTGCTCATCTTTCACTTCGCCCACGTGCGTACAAATTGTATTTAATCCCATGTTTTTTGAATCACCCATGCTGTAATATTTTGAAGGTCTAAGGTATTAATTCCTGTGCAGGTTTGCTATCTTTAGCCAATGAAATTATTGTTAGTAAATATTAAAGAATTACTTCAAGTTCGGGAAGAAGCTCCTTCAAAAGTAGCTGGCACCGATATGAACATCTTACCAACCCTTAAAAATGCTTGGCTTTTACTAGATGGCGACTGCATTTCAGATTTTGGCACCATGCGGCAATTGCCTAAAATTTCCGTAGAAAAAACCATAGACTGCACTGGTAAAATAGTGCTCCCCACGTGGTGTGATAGCCATACCCATATTGTTTATGCCGGAAATCGGGAGCAAGAATTTGTAGACCGAATTAACGGTCTTACCTACCAACAAATTGCCGAAAATGGCGGTGGAATTCTAAATAGCGCCAAAAAACTACAAACCACTTCTGAAGCAGATCTATATGAACAATCTGCAGCACGATTGGAGGAAGTAATACGAATGGGTACTGGAGCGATTGAAATTAAAAGTGGCTACGGACTTACCACCGAAGCTGAATTAAAAATGCTTCGGGTGGCTAAAAAATTAGAAGAAAAGTATCCAGTGGCGGTTAAAACTACTTTTTTAGGGGCACATGCCGTCCCCAACGAATTTAAAGGAAACAAAGCTGGGTATCTAAACCATATCATTACCGATATGCTGCCAAAGGTGGCAAATGAAAAACTAGCCGATTATGTAGATATTTTCTGTGAAGAAGGATATTTCAGCGTTGAAGACACACACCAACTTTTGGGTGCGGCCAACAGCTACGGATTTGTACCAAAAATACACGTAAATCAATTTAATGCCATTGGCGGGGTGAAAGCTGGAGTGGTGCACGATGCCCTTAGCGTAGACCATTTAGAGGTATTGACCGATGCCGATATTGAAGTGCTACAAAACAGCAATACCATGCCGGTTGCACTGCCCTCCTGCTCTTATTTTTTGAGCATTCCGTATACTCCGGGTAGAAAACTGATAGACGCCGGCTTGCCTCTCGCGTTGGCTACCGACTACAATCCTGGCTCTACTCCAAGCGGAAATATGAATTTTGTCGTGGCTACCGCTTGTATTAAGATGCGACTCACCCCAGAAGAGGCGATTAATGCCGCTACCATAAACGGTGCTTATGCTATGGGCTTGAGTGCTTCACACGGAAGTATTACCAAAGGAAAAGCCGCAAGTGTGATCATCACCAAAGAAATACCGTCGTATGGGTACTTACCGTATGCGTTTGGAAGCAATTGTATAGACACCGTAATTGCAAACGGAAAAATAATAGCCTAATGTTGAAATTTTATTCGAAAGACATCTTGTTACATCATACCAATCTGCGGGAAGGCGAGTTAAAGTTTGGTGAAGTTGCCTGCACTGTTTCCAATTGGGAGGCACTAGAAAACGCACCTCAAAAGTATGTGCTTTTGGGTATTCCTGAAGATATTGGCGTTCGTGCCAATAAAGGAATTGCAGGTACTTCGGAAGCGTGGATAGTAGGACTAAAAGCTTTATGTAACATTCAACACACAGCGCTTTGTAAGGCTGATTCTGTGTTGGTCCTGGGGGCAATCGATTGTGAGGCTGAGATGGACGAAGCCGAAAAATTAAATCCTAACGACCCGCATTATCTTTTCAACCTAGGTTTGTTGGTTGAGCAAATAGATATCATAGTGAGCAAAGTAGTCGAAAAAATTGTCGCTGCCGGTAAAATTCCGATTGTGATTGGCGGTGGGCACAACAACAGCTACGGAAATTTGAAAGGAACAGCCTCTGCGCTGAAAAAAGCCTTGAATTGCATCAATTTTGACGCACATTCCGATTATAGACAGTTAGAACACAGACATAGCGGAAATGGGTTCAGTTATGCCCAAAAAGATGGCTTTTTAGAAAACTATTTCATATTTGGACTACACCGAAACTATACATCCCAAAATGTGTACAACACATTAGCAGAAACCACCACTTGTGCCTTTTCTACTTTCGAAGAAATTTCTGTTGAAAAAACAATTCCTTTTTCCGAAGCATTGAAAAAAGCAGAACAGCATAGTTGTCAACAGCACTTTGGTGTTGAAATCGATTTGGATACCGTGGCCAATATGGGCAGTAGCGCCATGACCCCAAGCGGATTCACAGTAGAAGAATGCCGTCAATTTACGCGGTACTTTTCAGCAAAACAGAATTGCTCCTATATCCACATCTGTGAAGGAGCACCCAACCGGGAGCTTTTCGCTGGGCAAGTGGGTAAAGCGATTGCGTATTTAGTGTCAGATATTATTTCGGAATAAGTGATGCAAATTGTAACCTTCAAACCAAACTACAGTCAAGCATTCTACGATTTAAATATGGAATGGCTTGAAACTTTTTTTTACGTAGAAGCCTACGACAGAGAGGTGCTTAGCAACCCAATGAAATATATTATTGAGCCTGGCGGACATATATTTTTCGCTATTGAAGATGACATTGTTTTAGGCACAGTCGCACTTTTAAAGCGTTCCGAAACCAGTTTTGAGCTCACCAAAATGGCAGTGAGACCCGATGCCCGTGGCAAACAAATCGGACAAAAACTATTGCAATATTGTATCGATTTTGCGCACGATAACGATTTTGAATGCCTTTTTCTGTACTCACATAGAAAACTGGAAAACGCCATTTATATCTACAAAAAGTATGGTTTTGTTGAAATTCACTTAGAACAACCCAATCCGTACGAGCGCAGCAACATTAAAATGGAGTACCCCTTGTCATAGTTGCAATTTCAATTTGTATCTTTATAAAAAACAAAGCTATGAAAACTTATACCCTACTAGCTATTTTTGCTTTTACGCTGTTCGCGTGCAACAATAATACTGCTAAAGACAAAAATAACGAAAAGCCGATGGCTACTTCCGAAGAAAAACAAACCGAAACCGAATCAACTTTCAACGTTACCCCCATATCGCACGCCACTATGGTATTAGATTGGGATGGAACCACTTTATATATAGATCCTGTAGGTGGAGCGGCAGCATTTTCGGGGCAAGCCCCAGCAGACCTCATTCTCGTAACCGATATCCATGGTGATCACTTTAATATGGAAACCCTTCGTGAAGTGGTTGGAGATGGCGTACGTATTATGGCTCCCCAAGCTGTAGCAGACAAGATTGATGAGGAGTTACTATCACAGACGCTAGTCGTTGCTAACGGAGAAACCACCACTGTACCTGGGATTGATGGTTTTACTTTTGAAGCAATACCCATGTATAACCTGCGCGAAGAAGCATTGAAATTCCATACCAAAGGTCGTGGAAACGGATATGTGATTGAAAAAGATGGCATGCGTGTTTATATTTCTGGAGACACCGAAGACATACCGGAGATGAGAAACCTAGAAAACATTGATATTGCCTTTGTTTGTATGAACCTGCCTTATACAATGACCGTTGAAAGTGCAGCAAGTGCCGTGGTAGATTTTAAACCAGAAAAAGTGTATCCGTACCATTACAGAGGTTCTGAAGGTATGAGCGACGTAGGTGTTTTTAGAGATATGATAAAAAAATCGAGTGTTTCTAGCGATATTGAAGTAGTACAATTAGATTGGTACCCGAACAAAGAGTAATCCATTTTTTTTGTTTATGATAATGTCCCAAAAATCAAACAATTACGTTTTTTAGGTAAGATTCCTATGTTATTTTCTTTATTGAAAGCCAGATTTTTAGCTACCTTTAAAGAAACAAACTAGTATATCAACCATCTTTATGTTCTCCCCATCCCGCTATTTAACAGCATTGCTGTTAGTTTTTACGTTTTACCTTTCCGCAGCACAGCAAACAGATAAAGAAATTGAAGCTCTGGCAACAGAAGCACTTAAATATGAGCGTGTTCCAGATAGTTTGTCTGCAATTGGAAGTAAAATCCTAAGTATTGCAAAGAATACTGCAAACGAACCTGGTCTCATAGAAGGCTACCTAATGTTGGGGCATGCCAACTATGTTAAGGGAGATTTTAAGACGTCCATTCGGTATTATGACAGCCTGCTGGCCTATAAAGAACAATGGGCTAGTAAAATGTATGTGAAATTTTACAGAGCGCAACGAAATAAGGCCATAGCGACCATTCGGTCGGGTAAAACAGATGAAGGGCTCGTACAATTTGAAAGGTTACTACAGCTCACTATTGAAAACGACGATGCACTAGGAACGGCAGGAACGTACAACAACATAGGTATCAGTAAAAAAAATGAAGGGAATGTTGCCGAAGCAATAGATTTGTATGCTAAGGCAATTCATATTTATGATAGCCTAGATGCGGTAACTGCGATGCCTTCAGTTCTTATCAATATTGGTATCGCCCAATCTCTGATGGGTAACAACCCAAAAAGTTTAGAAAGTTTTCATGAGGCTGTGAAAATAGCGAAGCGGCATAAGGTCACTAGAGATGAGTACAGAGCCTATAACAATCTTGCGGTTAGCTTTCTAGGAGCAGATCAGGCAGATTCTGCCATATTTTATCTCAAAAAAAGTATTCCGCGATACAAAAAGAACAACATAAGGAGGGAAGAATACCTCGCTTACCAAAACTTAGGAGCGGCTTTCACATTAAAAAAACAAAGCGATAGCGCCTACTTTTATCTAAACAAATCTATCATAGGTTTTAAAGAACTTGAGAATCCTAGGGGGCTAGCCGAATCTTATTCACGAATGGCAGACCATTACAACGAAATGGAAAAGTACGATGTAGCTATTGCCTATGGTGATAGTTCGATTACCAAAGCAAAAAGCATCGATAACTTTGTGATTTTAAAAGGCAACTATTCGCGTCTTTCTTCAATTTATGAATCAAAAAAAGACTTTGAAAAAGCCAACCAATACCTAAAGGTATCACAAGAGATTGAAGCGAAACTGTTTCAACTAGAAAGTTCAAAACAACTCAATGAGATTCTTACGAAATATCAGGTAGACCAAAAAGACGATACCATTAAAGCGTTGCATAAAGAAAAATCGATTTATCAATCTACGGCGTTTCTTATTTCTGTAATCGCAGCGGTGTTACTCATATTTTTTATCCTTTTATGGCTCAGAAACAAAAACTCTAAAAAAGAATTAATGGCGCTTAGAGCAGAACTTGCTTCCTTTAATGAAGCTGCACTTCAAGACAAAACTCCGTCGCTACTACACCTAAAAAGCAAAGCGGTTATCGATGTAAAAGAATTGCTTTACGTAAAATCTGATGGTCATTATTTAGAATTTTATACCGAAGGTAGCAACAAGCCTGAGATAGATCGAAACACCTTAAAAGATGTTATCGAGAAGCTTTCTTCGGAAGGTTTTGCGCAAGTTCACAAATCGTATCTCGTAAACTTAGCCCAAATTCGTATAATCAACTCTACCAAACTTATGTTGGAAGACGGAACTTGGCTACCCTTATCTAGAACTTACAAGCCCCATTTAAAAGAAACGTTATTGCATACCACTTCCAATTCGTGACATAACCCTACAAATTTCATGATGTATTTATTGTGATTGGCGCTATTCGGCATAAAATCACCCCTGTTAGTTGTGACAGCAAATAGGTTAGTAGTGACATATATACTGGTAAGCCTTTCATATCTAGGAGATTTCAAATAGTTTAGAGGAAACAACTAAATTAATTTTCACTCAACTTAAACTTATGAAGTCTACCTCCTCGCTCCCCGCAACTCATGAAATTCAAACACAACCAACTATTAAAAGTTCGGTACAAATAGCTATTGAAAATTTTACCAAACAATATCTTCAGAAACACTCTGATACTTTTGAAAATGAATTAGACCGCTCGGTTAGATACCTATACCATGACCACAGACCATTAAAAAAATTGGAGTCGGTTGTTGCAACCATGGAACAATGGGAAAACGACTTGCAGCAAAAAGAGCTTTCTTCGGAAAAATTAAATAGTATCACTCCGCAAGAACACACCATTATCGACTGTATTTCAAAAGGAATGCAGACCAAAGAAATTGCAACCCACCTTTTTATTTCTGAACATACCGTTCAAACCCACCGAAAGAACATTAATAAAAAATTAGGCACCTCTTCAATTATCGATTTGATAAAGGTGTCGATGTTGTTCTCAATGCGCTAAATATTATCGCATAAAGAAATTATAGATGTATCAGCTTGAGCGTTTCTATTATATTAGTATTTTTCAACTAAACGTTCGACTATGCAATTAACTTTTTTATTATTCACACAAGTTCCACTTTTAAATATTGGCCTACAGACTAGTGCCACTTCAAAAATGACCACAGGACTCTCTATCGCGCTTATCGTTCTACTTGGTTTGGTATGTTATTTGGCTTGGAAAAATCAGAGCATGCAGAAAGAAAATGCTGCTTTGCGCAAACAACTCCACAACCAAAAATAACTTCATTACTTAAACTTTTCGAACCAAGCCAGTGTATGTGCTACCTTAGTGATTAAATTACTGGGACGTGCCGCGATGCCATGGGATGCCTCGGGAATTTCCACGAGCACCGTTTCAACTTTTCGTAGCTTTAATGCGTGGTACAATTGTTTTGCTTCACTAGGCGGTGTACGCAAATCGTCCATACCTACTAGCACCATTGTGGGGGTTTCTACATTGCCAACCAACGATAAAGGTGAAAATTTCCAATAATTTTCAAAGTTTTCCCACGGTTGTCCGGGATATCTAGAATTAGCATACCCATAATAATTATCGGCTACCAAGGTCTTACTTATCCAATTCACCACAGGTTTAGCGACTACCGCAGCTTTAAATTCGTTTGTTTTTCCTACCATCCAAGCAGTCATGATACCGCCCGCACTACCTCCCGTAACATAGAGTCGGTCTGCATCTACCACGCCCTTACTCACCAATTCATGCACCCCGTCCATCACGTCGTTGTAATCTTCTCCCGGATAATTATTGAACAATAAATTTCCAAATTCTTCGCCATAACTTGTGCTTCCCCTCGGGTTCGGATAAAAAACCACATAACCAGCGGCAGCATACAATTGAATTTCAGTAGAAAAATGCGGACCATAATTTAAAATAGGGCCGCCGTGGTTTTCAACCAACAGTGGATATTGCTGTGAAGCGTTGTAATTGGGCGGATATACTACCCAACCTTGTACTTTTCTGCCATCAAACGAAGAGGTGTACCAAATTTCTTCCACCTTTCCTAAATTTCTGAAACTGAGCAGGTCTTCATTTAATTGCGTGAGCACTTTTGTGTCTTTCTTTTCTACCACCGCTACATCTGCAGGGCGATCTGTTTTTGTAAGCGTATAGGCTATTTTTCCGCCATTGCTTACCGAAAAGCTACCACTCGCGTACGGTCTGCCCAATGTGGTTCCGCCTACGTTCGAGACAATTTCAGTAAGGTTGCCATTCAACTTCATATAGCCAATCTTCGTAAGTCCCAAATCGTTGTATTGCACATATAACCCCTTACTATCACTAGCCCACACAGCATTTGAAATACTTCTATCTAATCCTTCGGAAATCGTCTGCTTTGAAGATCCGTCGAGGTTCATAAGATGTAATTTGCTGGTTTGGTAGGTCTGTACTTTATCTACATACCCCATAAATGCTATCTTTTTTCCGTCTGGTGAAACCATGGGTGACCTATCGGGTCCCGGGCTCTCAGTTAGTGCTGAAATTATTCCAGTACGTGCCTGTACGGCATACACCTCACTATTTCTGAAATCGTATTCCCAGTCTTCATTACGATTGGCAGAAAAGTAAATGGTAGCACTATCGGGAGACCAAGACAAGCTACTACCATGATTATAATCGCCTGAAGTTAGCTGCCGTGGCGCCCCACCATCTGCTGGAATGACAAAAATATGTGTAAAACCAGGGTCTAAATATCCTACTCCGTCTGCTTCATGCTTTAAACGGTCTGTAATTCGCGGTGCTTTTGCCCATTTAGCGCCTTCGGGCTTCGCGGGCATGGTAGCTAATACAGGGGCTTTCGCATTTACTTTCATGGTAAACGCAATCTGTTTTCCGTCGGGAGACCATTCGATATTAGACGGACTGTTTTCTAGTTGCGTTAGTTTAGCCAGCGCACCAGAATCGGTCCAGTATACAAATATTTCACTGCCTTCCCCTTGGCTGCTCACAAACGCAATTTGAGTTCCGTTTGGTGACCAGCGCGCCGAACTTTCATTTGCATCACTTGCAGTAAGCTTGTGGTGAATTTTTCCATCAGTATTTAACATCCATAAATTTCCTTTAGAACGGTCTTTCATGATATCGAAACCCGTTCGGCGATAGACGATATAATCACCATTGGGCGAAATTTGTGGATCGCCAGCATATTCTAGCTGAAATACATCTAGATATTCAAATGGTTTTATTTGTTGGGCGAAGGAAATTTCCGCAGAAAATAACAGAAATAGTACAATGAAGGTCCGTGATAAAATTGTTTGCATTTTGGTACGTTTTAAAAAGGAAAGATACGTGTTTTCGTAAGTTTCTCAAATTGAAATGCGCCAAGCATCTCAAAGAAGATCAAAATATAAACGAAGTTACCACCACCTTAAAATCTATAAAGTGTATGGAACTATTATTTCAGCGTGAAAAACTAAATTCGGACTAAAAATATTGGCCGCGGTATGACTATCGGATCAACTTTTTATATTTGATACGTTTCGGTAGCAAGTCGCCGCCGAGACGTTTCTTTTTGTTCTCTTCGTATTCGCTGAATCCTCCTTCAAAGAAATAAACTTGGCTATTCCCTTCAAACGAAAGTATGTGTGTACAGATTCGGTCTAAGAACCAACGGTCGTGACTGATTACAACGGCACAACCTGCAAAGTTTTCGAGACCTTCCTCTAAGGCACGGAGCGTATTTACATCCAGGTCGTTGGTAGGCTCATCTAGCAACAGCACGTTTCCTTCTTCTTTTAAGGTCATGGCCAAATGCAAACGGTTGCGCTCTCCACCAGATAGTTTTGAAACTTTTTTATTTTGTTCGCTTCCGCTGAAATTGAAACGGCTTAAATATGCACGAGAATTCACTTGCTTCCCTCCCATCATGACCAATTCTTGGCCATCGCTGAAATTTTCCCAAATGGTTTTATCAAGGTCTATGTTACTATGACTCTGGTCTACATAAGCAATCTTTGCTGTTTCTCCAACGTTGAAACTTCCTTTATCAGGTTCAATTTCGTCCATGATCATTTTGAAAATGGTAGTTTTACCGGCGCCATTCGGACCGATAATCCCGACAATTCCTGCTTGCGGAAGGGTAAAGTTTAGATCTTCGTATAAAATTTTATCATCAAAAGCTTTACTCACGCCATTGGCTTCAATCACATTGGTTCCTAATCTCGGGCCATTCGGAATATAGATTTCCAATTTTTCGTCCAGTTTTTTCTGGTCCTGGCTCATCAGCTTGTCGTAATTCTGCAAACGCGCTTTTTGTTTGGTCTGTCTACCTTTGGCACCCTGCCGAACCCATTCTAACTCGCGTTCTAATGTTTTCTGTCGCTTGCTTGCCTGTTTTTGTTCTTGCGCCAAACGCTTCGATTTTTGGTCTAACCAAGAAGAGTAGTTTCCTTTCCACGGAATGCCCTCACCTCGATCAAGTTCAAGAATCCAACCCGCTACATTATCTAAGAAATAACGGTCGTGTGTAACTGCAATCACCGTTCCTTTGTATTGTGCCAAATGGTGTTCTAACCAATGTACACTTTCGGCATCTAAGTGGTTGGTAGGCTCATCTAAAAGCAGTACGTCAGGTTCTTTCAGCAATAATCTACACAGTGCCACGCGGCGCCGTTCACCTCCTGAGAGCACGCTTATTGGTTTATCTCCGTCTGGCGTGCGCAGGGCATCCATTGCGATTTCCAGCTTGGTGTCTAGTTCCCAAGCATTCGTAGCGTCAATTTTATCTTGTAGTTTCGCCTGCTTGTCCATGAGTTCCTGCATTTTATCTGCGTTCTCATACACTTCGGGCAAACCGAACATATCATTAATTTTGTTGTATTCGTCTAACACGTCAACCACATCCTGCACGCCTTCCTTTACGATTTCAATCACGGTTTTACTTTCGTCCAGTTCAGGTTCTTGCTCTAAATACCCTACCGAATAGCCCGGTGCAAATACTACGTCGCCTTGATAATTTTTATCTACTCCAGCAATAATTTTTAGCAAGGTAGATTTTCCACTACCGTTGAGACCTAAGATTCCGATCTTAGCTCCGTAGAAAAAGCTTAAGTAGATGTTTTTTAATACAGGAACTTGTGCACTGGGAAATGTTTTAGTGACCCCAGACATCGAAAAGATTACTTTTTTATCGTCAGACATGTTTTTTGGTTTAAGGTTGAAAAGTACTAGGCTACTGGTTACATTCTGCCCTTCAAGGCATTAAACACCCAAGCAATGGCAAAGAAACCAATGCCTACGGCTGCAAAACCCCAGCCAGCTACTTCGTCATATCGAAAAGCACCCAAGGCAATTAAGGCGCACCCTACCAAGATCATTATAAATGTGGCCCAAGCCAGTACGGTATTTTTATTCATCATGTTTTTGATTTTTTAGTGCGTTACCTCCTTTGCTTTAGCTACAGGAGGTCGGGTCTTCCGCTATATCCCCGTCCCGATTATCGTCGGGAATCGGGGGATGCCGCTGCAACCCCTAACGCATGCCAAATATCGGGTTTTTCCATATAAAAAGTACCTAAAGAATCCTTAATTATTACGACGGTAAATAACCCATTTTACCTTGTTGAAAATCACGAAGTGCCTCCATGATCTCAGTTTGGGTATTCATAACGTAGGGTCCCCAGCTAGTAACTTTCTCATGGTGTGGCACTCCCGACAAAAACAATAATTGGCTGTCTGTTTGGGCATCGATACTAAAACCTTCTCCATCTTGGGCAAACCACACCATTTGGTCGTTGTTAAACGAAAGTGTGGCCTCCTTATTAATGGTGACACTCCCTTTCAACAAATACACTAAAGATTGGTGCTCTTTAGCTATCGGGAGCTCCATAGTTCCGCCTTCGGAAGCATGCATCATAAAGGCATTTACGGGAGTCTGGGTTGCAATTCTGCCATACGTACCGTTTAATTCGCCTGCGATCACCTGTACTTTTATAGCACCATCGTCAGAAGTGACTACTTTAAAATCTTCGTTCTTCTCATGTTGATAGGCCGCCGGAATCATTTTCTTTTCCGCAGGAAGGTTCAACCAGAGTTGGATTCCCTCTAGGTTGCCGCCGCGTTTTACAAATTCCTTCGTAGGTGCTTCGGCATGCATAATTCCTCTGCCGGCTGTAGTCCATTGTACATCGCCTGCTTTTACGACGCTTTCGTTGCCCAGAGAATCTCGATGCAGCTGTTCTCCCTGAATCAAAAACGTCACAGGTTCAAATCCGCGATGCGGGTGCGGTCCTAGATCGAACGGATTGTTCAATTCGTTGATGGGATAGGGTCCGTAATGGTGTAAAAGTACAAATGGGTCTATCATTTCTATTTCTTGTGTCGGGATGGGCTGTCGTAATTTGATTGGGCCCATATTCACGAAATCACTTTTTCCTATTTTTTTAATACTGTTATGTTTCATAGCCTGTTTTTTTTATGTCTATTGTTATTGTAACACCTAAATTCTCGGGTTGACGTTGTGTCCCTGTTTCTAAATCGATCTAAAACCCGTCATTCTAAATTTATTTCAGAATCTCATCCTGTAAACTCTTCAAAGCTGTGGGAACCTGAAACCAGTTCAGGTTAACGTTGTGTCCCTATTTCTAAATCGATCTCAAACCCGTCATTCTGAATTTATTTCAGAATCTCATCCTGTAAACTCTTCAAAGCTGTGGGAACCTGAAACCATCAGCTTCTAATACTGGTTATAACAGAGTTATGCTGTACATTTTCAAAATACAATTCACCTAACTTTATCCAACAAGTCGCTTAAGGTTGCCGCTTCTTTTTCGGTTAAATTTTTCAAATATGTGGTGTGTGGGGTCGTATCGATTTCAGCTAACAAACTGAGGCCATTTTTAGTAATCGCTACGTGTACCACACGCCTGTCTGAAGAACAACTCACCCGTTTTATCAATTTTTTATCGCATAGCTTGTCCATCATTCGGGTTGCATTGGGGGCTCGCTGTAGCATACGGTCTTTAATTGTTTGTACTGGTAGCTCTGTGCCCGCACCGCGCAGAATCCTCAAGATATTATACTGTTGTGGTGAAATCCCGTACGGTTTAAAAAAAAGGTTTTGCTGGCCGGTAATCCAATTGGCAGTATAAATAATATTGAGCATTGCCTTTTGCCGGTTGTTCTGAAATTTGCTGTTAATGTCTTTTGAAATATCCCCCATGACGTCTATTGCTTTTTAACTGCTTCTTCAAACAGTGCCAGTGCCTCTTTAAATGCAGCGGCCAATGTTTTATCTTTTATCCCCTCTGCTGAAAAATTAGTATTAAAATTAGGCAACGAAAAAGTGGCAACCACAGCTCCTCCCATGTATGGAAACCTTCCCTTTGCAATATCCAACACCGTTGCTCCTCCCCGTCCACCGGGTGAGGCAGCCATAAGAAGCATCGGAACGTTAGACCAAAGCTTACCGTCTATGCGCGACATCCAATCGAAAAGGTTTTTAAATACCGTAGCGTATGCTCCGTTGTGTTCTGCCAAAGACAATACAATTCCGTCAGCTTGCTTGATATACTCCAAAAAAGTGTGCGCAGCCTGTGGAATACCATCTTTGTTTTCTAGATCTATTCCGTAGAGCGGCAACTCAAAATCATTTAAATCTAATACGGTAACTTCTACATCCTGGAGCTGTTTAGCAGCATATTCGGCTAGTTTTTTATTTATCGAGGCGCGGCTATTACTTCCCGCAAATGCAATTACTTTTTTCATTTTTTTCTGTATTTGAACACAAAGATAGTCAATTTTATTTTCCTAGGTAACTATTTCCTAGGAAAACGTAAACAGATTGATTTTTTGAATGGTTTGAAGTGTCAGTTTTTCGTACCTTAGCCTAAAATTTTAGACACGTGGATATCAACTTCAACAAGAACGAAGATCATAATAAATTAGCAGTTTCAGAATTACGCAAACGTTTGGCCAAAGTGAAAATGGGCGGAGGAGAAAAACGAATTGAAAAACACCATGCCAAAGGGAAAATGACAGCCCGCGAACGGATTGCTTATCTGCTAGACGATAAAAAACCCAGTATTGAAATCGGTGCCTTTGCAGGCGAAGGGATGTATGAAGAATATGGCGGGTGCCCCAGTGGTGGCGTAGTTGTTAAGATTGGCTACGTACAGGGGAAACAGTGCATAGTTGTGGCAAATGACGCCACCGTAAAGGCTGGTGCCTGGTTTCCGATCACCGGAAAGAAAAATCTGCGTGCGCAGGAAATTTCCATAGAAAACAAACTTCCCATTATTTATTTGGTAGATAGTGCGGGGGTATACTTGCCGATGCAAGATGAAATTTTCCCTGACAAGGAACATTTTGGGCGGATTTTTAGAAACAACGCCGTGATGAGTAGCATGGGTATTACTCAAATTGCTGCGGTTATGGGCAGTTGTGTCGCAGGTGGCGCCTACCTCCCCATCATGAGTGATGAAGCGCTCATTGTTGACAAAACCGGAAGTATTTTCTTAGCCGGAAGTTATTTGGTAAAGGCCGCTATAGGTGAGAGCATTGATAACGAATCACTCGGTGGTGCTACCACCCACTGTGAGGTAAGCGGGGTAACAGACTACAAAGCGAAAGACGATAAAGACGCGCTTGCTAAGATAAAGAACATCATGTCTAAGATTGGTGATTTCGACAAAGCCGGATTTAATAGAGCTGAAGCTAAAAATCCGATAGAGGACCCAAAAGACATCTACGGCATCTTACCGAAATCGAGAGCCGACCAATACGACATGCGTGAAATCATAAAACGCTTGGTAGACGATAGTGACTTTGAGGAGTACAAAGAAGGATACGGACAAACAATACTGACTGGCTACGCGCGTATCGATGGCTGGGCAGTGGGTATTGTTGCCAACCAACGAAAACTGGTAAAAACCACCAAAGCAAAGACGAAACCAAGTGAAATGCAATTTGGGGGTGTGATTTACAGTGACAGTGCCGATAAGGCCACGCGGTTTATTGCTAACTGCAATCAGAAAAAGATACCGTTAGTGTTTTTGCAAGATGTTACCGGGTTTATGGTGGGCAGTAAAAGTGAACATGGCGGTATTATTAAAGATGGCGCCAAAATGGTAAATGCGGTAAGTAATAGTGTAGTTCCTAAATTTACCGTTGTGATTGGAAATAGTTATGGAGCCGGTAATTACGCCATGTGTGGGAAAGCCTATGACCCGCGTCTTATCGTGGCCTGGCCTAGCGCAGAACTGGCGGTAATGAGCGGGAACAGTGCTGCAAAAGTATTGTTGCAAATTGAGACCGCTTCCCTTAAAAAGAAAGGCGAAACCATCACGCCTGAAGTTGAAAAAGAACTATTCGACCGCATTAAAGCACGATACGACCGTCAAATCTCTCCGTATTACGCCGCTTCAAGAATTTGGACCGACGCCGTTATCGACCCTCTTGATACTAGAAAATGGATCAGTATGGGTATTGAAGCAGCAAACCATGCGCCTATCGAGAAGCCTTTTAACCTTGGAGTAATTCAAGTGTAATTCGCTTATTTCGCTAAAAATGAGTATCTTAGTAAGAACAACTAATACTCTTTTTATCATGGGAACTATAAAGTCTTTAAACAAATGGGCTAATAAAAATAGTTATTACCCAATCGATCTCTTACGCATAGCGCTTGGTATTTTGTTGTTTTACCAGGGTGTTTATTTTATGTCCAATTTACCGTTACTGCTTGAGTTGTACGAACCCATCAAACCCCTTATCGGCGATGTGCTATTGGTTCACTACATAGCCCCTGCCCATTTTGTGGGCGGATTCTTAATCGTTTTCGGTTTATTGACCCGATGGGCTATTATTGCACAATTACCCATTTTGGCAGGTGCAGTACTCATCAATTTCGTGGGAACAATGAATACTAGCAATTTCCTTATCGCCTTGGTTGTATTGTTGGTGTGTATTTTCTTTTTATTTTATGGTAGCGGAAAACATTCAGTCGATAAATACCTAAGAATGCAACAGTAGTTTAGAAGGTTTGAATTGGCTTAATAGCCTCTTGCCTTCCATTCACATACCGAAATCCGTTTGGACCATAATATCCAGCTTCTTCAAGCATGATACGGATATCTTTGTCCCATTCTTTAATGAACGCGGTATTATTTAACTCTATAGCGTACACCGTATTTCTGTGTAACGGATAATCACCATTTACAGGAACCCCACCTTGGCTGTCCCACATCCCTAGCGTAGTTCCTGAACTATGTCCGTAGGTGCCTAGCGGGTGTGTATAAATAGATGGGCGCAACCCTTCGGCTTTTCCTTCAGCCAACGACTTGAGTAAAATTTCATTACCTGTTTTTCCTTCTTTAAAGTTATCGGTAAAAATATCTTGCACCCGATTCCCTTTTTTAAATGCTTCTGCAAGAAAGTCGGGCACTTTGGTTTCCCCTTCTTTTAAAACATACGCGTGTTGTTGACAATCTGTGTTTAATGTGATGTAGGTAATTCCGAAGTCACAGTGCAGCAAGTCGCCCGGTTGGATGACCACATCTTGTTTTGCTTTGCTGAACGATTCGATATGGCTTTTAAGTGCTTCATTGCTGCGTTGCACATCTACCGTAGGGTGAAACCATGTTTCCAGGCCCATATCGGTCACTTTTTGGCGCATCCACCACACCACATCGTCTGTAGTGGTGGTTCCTGGAGTAATCACTTTACTGGAGAATGCTTCATCAATAATGTTGTGTGTTACTTCAACCAAGGTGTTATAGAGCTCCATCTCCATGGCAGTGCGTGTTTCTATCCATCCAATAGCCAATTTTTCTGCGGAAACGAGCTTCGATTCTAAATTTGCAGGCAATGCTTCTTTGAGCTCTTCAAAATCTGTATGTACGAGTCCGTCAGCAATTCCGAAGTGTTTGCTATAGTTTACAGCAATTTTCTCTGGATTGCGTTCTTCGATGATTTCTACCAATCGTTGCCATTGGTCTGGTTGTTTTTCTTTATCCCATGCAGAAGTTATATTTTCTCCAACATCATAGCGTGCCACGGCCAATTTTTCGATGGTATTGGCGGCTTTGTCGCGGTAAAACACTAAGATAGTCCTACGTCTCGCATTGAGCCAACGTGCTGGCAACATGGTGCGCATTACAGGATCTTCGTTGTACTCGCGCGAAATCACCAACCACATATCAATGTTGGTATCGTCCATTAATTTTGGAAGCAAGTTATTAAAGCGATCTGCCAATATCTCGTCCCGTTTGGTAGCACGGTCCCATTCTGATAAAATCTGGGCCGATGTGAATTGAAAAGCGCACAGCGCTATGATACAGAGAAGTAGGTTTTTTTTCATTGTTCTAGGATTTTTTCTAAAATTACAACATCAGTTTGAATTAAAAAAGGAGTTCCATTTCTGAAACTCCTTTTACCAACAACCTCAACTTTTCCTCCTCCGTGAGGGTGCTATTTCTTATATGACTATAAAAGTATATAAGATTTAACCGTACTACGAGGACCATTTAGGCAACCCGTCTTTTCAGTGAGGAAACTGTCTTTTTGTGTCTATTTTTACTTCGGAAGGAGTTTCAAAGCGGCTTCATAATATGTATCTTTACACTTTAAAATTGACGAACTCTTTCACCATAAAATCATGACCGAACTTCAAAAAACTATTGAAACCGCTTGGGACGACCGATCACTACTCACAAATCCAGAAACCATTGCAGCCATTCGGGAAGTGGTTCGTTTGTGCGATGAAGGCACGCTTCGATGCGCAGAACCTACCGCAAACGGCTGGCAAGTAAATGAGTGGGTGAAAAAGGCCGTTGTGCTCTACTTTCCCATCCAGAAAATGGAAACCATGGAAGCTGGTATTTTTGAATACCATGATAAAATTCCGTTGAAAAGAGGCTACCAAGAAAAAGGAATTCGTGTGGTTCCGCATGCAGTGGCAAGACACGGTGCTTACATTAGCAAAGGTGTGATCATGATGCCCAGCTATGTAAATATTGGAGCATACGTAGATGAAGGTACCATGGTAGATACTTGGGCTACCGTTGGTAGTTGTGCACAGATTGGTAAAAATGTGCACCTAAGTGGCGGCGTTGGTATTGGCGGGGTCTTAGAACCGCTGCAAGCTGCTCCAGTAATTATTGAAGACAACGCATTTATTGGTTCGCGAAGCATTGTTGTTGAAGGTGTTCGAGTAGAGAAAGAAGCCGTTTTGGGTGCCAACGTAGTTTTGACGGCTTCAACTAAAATTATTGATGTTACGGGTGACCAACCTAAAGAAATGAAAGGATTGGTGCCTGCTAGATCGGTAGTGATTCCTGGAAGCTACACCAAACATTTTCCTGCTGGAGAATTTCAGGTGAGTTGCGCACTCATTATTGGCCAACGAAAGGAAAGTACCAATAAAAAAACATCACTGAATGATGCTTTACGCGAGTATGATGTGGCAGTTTAGCAGGTAGCTGGATGTTGGATGCTGCACTTCGACAGGCTCAGTGTGACAGATGCTAGATGCTGCACTTCGACAGGCTCAGTGTGACAGATGCTGGAAGTTGGAAGTTGGAAGTTGGAAGTTGCTAGTTATGGGTTAACTGTGAACACTCGTCAAAGACCTATTGCTCATCATTTGGATATTCTTTAGTCCATACTCCATACTCCATTTTCTATATTGATATGTTTGGTGATGCACTTCGACAGGCTCAGTGTGACAGATGCTGGTTGCTAGATGCTGCACTTCGACAGGCTCAGTGTGACAGATGTTGGAAGTTATGGGTTAACTGTGAACAATCATTAAAGACCTAATGCTCATCATTTGGATATTCTTTAGTCCATACTCCATACTCCATTTTCTAAATTCATGAGTTGCGTGCTGGAAGTGAGAAGTTGATAGTTGATAGTTGTATTTTTGAAAGCTCTTTAATGGCTTACTACTTACTGCTTACTCTTTACTGCTTACTTTTTACTGCTTACTGCCTATAGCATATAGCCTAAAAATAATTCATCGCTTCCTTCTTCGCAGTTTCTTACTATTCACTTTTTTCTGAAATTCCCTGCTATGCTTTGTCATCAATGCGTGGGTTTCTGCTTCGCTCTTTCCGTAGAGGTTTGCATACTCCTTAGCCATAATGTTAATCATAGTTTTGGATAGCCATAACCGCCTAAAGTTATGCATCCGCTTGTTGAAATCCATAGGTTCAAAACGCATTCGGTTCAGATCAATTAAGTAGAAATCGTAGCTGCCATCTGCCCTATCCTTTATTAAAGTATTCCCTGGGGAATGGTCTAAAAAGTTAATTCCGCTTTCGTGTAATTTGAAGGTAAAAGCCGCCATCTGCCGTAAAATTTCAGCACGGTTGGGCCATTTGGGATTATGGTTCAGCACTCGAAAGTCGAAGTCGTATTCTAAATGTTCTGAGATGTAATAACTCTGTTCGAGTCCGACCCCAAAATTTTCAGCATACGCTACAGGATAAGGTGTATTTATGCCTTTATCTATCAACAACGAAGCATATTCAAAAGAACGTTTCGCTTTGCTTTTCCGCAGAAAACGGTACACCAAGCTTTGTAAGAAATTGGGCGTTTTAAACTTTTTAATATTGAAAACTTTGCCGTCAATTTCAATTTTCTTGATCACATTCCGGTCTCCCATGGTTACATATTCACCAGAAGTTTCAAATTGTTGCAGCGCTTTCCGAAGTGCTTCTTCAAACACTTTATATTCAGTACCGATAATGAAATGCGTTGCCATTTAAATTTTAATAACTTCAAAAAAAGAGATACTTTGCGAAGGTAATGCAACCTAAGAAAATACTTGTTATACAAAACAAAAGAATTGGTGATGTACTCATCAGTTCGGTGATTGCCAATAACATCAAAAAAGTCTTTCCAGAAAGCGAGGTTACCTATTTTGTGTACGATTATACGGTGGGTGTCTTAGAAAATAACCCCAACATAGATCGCATTATTCCCATTAAAGAAAAATGGTTAAAGAAGGTTCCCAATCTTTTCAAAACTGTTTGGGTGACCCGTGGTGAAGAATACGACATCATCTTCGATCCTTATTCGAAATTCCAAAGTAGGATGATGTGCCTTTTTTCGAAGGGTAAAATGCGCATCGGACTCAAACGCGCGAATAAGGAATTGAAATTTCCATTCTATACCCACCCCATAAGTTTTTTGGAGCAGCGAAGCCGTGCCTGCGGAAAGGCAATAGAAGACAGATTGCACATGATAACTTCTGTTTTTGAGCTAGCTGTACCCGATTTCGAACCTAAAATATGGTTGACTGAAACAGAAAAAGCTACAAATCGGCTAAAAGGAATAAAGTCGCCCGTTATCATGCTTGGCGTGTTAGGAAGCACACCACAAAAATCGATGCCCTACCCTTATATTGCGGCGCTAGTCGATTTTATTGCCGAAACGTATAGTGCGACGCTCTTATTCAACTATGCCCCGCATCAAAAAGAAGAAGCGCTTAAAATTTATGAACTTTGCCAACATAAAGAACAAATAAATTTAGACATTTACGCCAATAACATTCGTGAATTTGCTGTTTTGGTTAGCCAATGCGACCTGTTGGTAGCCAATGAAGGCGGGAGTGTTCACATTGCAAAAGCACTTCAGGTCCCAACATTCACCATTTATTCGCCCTACGTGAATAAAGAACATTGGAGTAGTTTTGAAGATGGCACTACCCACGAATCTGTTCATTTGCTAGAAGAAAAGCCAGACCTTTTCAGTAGCTTTACCTTGGAAGAACGCCGGCGGATTGAGGAAAATCCAGATGAATTGTATCAACAATTAACTCCAGAACTTATTTTTGGTAAATTGAAACCCTACCTGGCCCACCAACTTTCTAACGCAAAAAAATAGTATGAATCTACTCGATAAATTTCACCATTGGCGCCGAAAGTTACGCTGGAACAAGCAGTACAAAGAAGGCCGTTGGGATAGCTTGCAGAGCGAAAAAGAAGCCAAACGCTATGAAACCATCATATGCATGGCAACTGAATTTGGCCCTGAAAATCCGTCGGTGCTAGATATTGGTTCAGGAGATGGCGTACTTACAGAACGTTTTGGTGCCGACCGCTATGGGTATTTTCTCGGTGTCGATTTCTCTAAAGTTTCCATCGAAAAAGCAAAAGCGAAAAATCTTAAAAATGCTGAGTTTGAAACTGCAGATGCGATTACATTTCAACCCAAACAAAAATTTGATGTGATCGTTTTCAATGAGGCATTTTACTACATCCATGACAGTGAAAAACAAAATGTCTTAGACCGAATGCTGAATTCGCTTACCGAACGCGGAATCATCATCACCTCAATCTACCGCGAAGGCCATGGCTGCTGGGAATATTTTAAAGAAAATGAGAATCTTAACGAATTGGCGTTTGAAACGATAACCACCGAGGAGGAGTTGCGGTACTGGAAGATTGGAGCCTATGTGGTGAGTAGTGGGTAGTGGGTAGTTGGTAGTTGGTAGTGAAAACAAACCTTACTTTTTAATCCCGAAGTCGGTCCAAGTTTTGTTTTCTTCCCGCGTAGTTTTACGTATCGCCTGATTCTTAGCAATCGATTCCTGATTTTTATACCCCCTTGGGTGATCTAAATGTATCACCACCGCATTATAGCGAATCTGCTTGCTTTTAATCCCCAGATTGAACAACCGTTCTCCCAATTCACGATCTTGACCGCCATATTGCATACGTTCATCAAAACCATTAACGGCTACGATATCTTCCTTCCAACCTGAGGCATTATGGCCGTTCCAACTAGCATTCGTAGGGGTTACCGCATTCAAAATCGAAGCCTTTAGATTTCCGGCAGACAATTTATTGTTCTTGAACGAAGCTTTGAGTCCGTTCTGTTTCAACCAAGACACCTCAAAACATTGCTCGTTGTAAATAGTTTCTTTTGAAATTTTCTTCGAAATTTCCATCGGCAACATAAAATAGCCCCCAGAAAGAAAATAGCCTTCTTCTCGATACTTTACGTGCTGCTCCACAAAATCTTTTCGCGGAATGCAGTCGCCATCGCTCATAATAATATAGGGAGTGTTGCACGCCACAATGGCTTTATTTAAAATCTGGGATTTCTGGAAACCATTGTCTTCGTGCCAGACATGCACAATGGGATAAAATACTTCTTGCTGCATACGGTCTAACAAGGCTTTTGTCTCCTGTGTAGAGCCATCGTCTGCAATTACAATCTCAAACATTCGGTACTTTTGGTTGTTATAACCATACAGCACTTTTTCTAGCCATTCGGTAGAATTATACGTGCTAATTATGATGGAAGTATCAATTTTGTTCACTCCCACAAAGATAACTTTTTTGTACGTTTGTGCTATGCCTACACTCACGGTAATTATTCCTACTTATAATGAAGCGGCCTACATCGAGGGCGCGCTGCAATCGGTAACTTTTGCAGATGAAATTATCGTAATAGACAGCCATAGTACAGACAACACCGTTGAAATTGCTAAAAAATATACCTCTAAGGTGTTACTTCGCGAATTCGATAACTTTTCGGCACAAAAAAATCACGCGTTGCAACAGACCACAAGCGATTGGGTGCTTTTTGTAGATGCAGACGAACGTGTCACCCACTCGCTCGAAACTGAAATCAAGAAAACACTTGAGAATCCGATGCACAGTGGCTACAAGGTAACCTTCCCGCATTTTTACATGAATCGTTTTCTCTATCATCACAGTGATTCTGTACTGCGATTGGTACTTCGGGACGGAGCATCATTTCAGGGAAGTGTACATGAAAAATTACAATGCGCGGGCAGTGTGGGTACCCTTCACAACCCCATGCTGCATTTCACCTACAAAGGTTTGCAGAATTATATTTCCAAAAAAGAAGGGTATGCATGGACCCAAGCCGAACAACGCTTTGCAAAAAATGAAAAAGTGACCTGGTTTAAGCTCATGGTAAAACCTACGTATCGGTTTTTTAGCTCGTATGTACTGCGTGGCGGGTTTAGAGATGGGGTGCCGGGATTGACCGTGGCTGCCGTTAATGCATACGGTGTGTTCCAGCGATATGTAAAATTAATGCTCTTACATCGCGGGATGCGTTAAAATAACTTCGCGATTTTCAGCTTTCGTTTAAATTTCAATAGGCTCCACTCCCCTTTTACGTCAATTCGGTTTACTTCAAATGGGTTCTGGAATGGGAACTTTTCAATACGGTTTCCAATTCTCAAACCAAATTTAAAACCATGGTTTTCTAACAGATTGAAAAACTGGCTTTTTGCAGGATCTTTCCGCGGAAACTTACCGTACGGATATGCCAAAGCGTTTGTGAATTTTAATTTCTTCTCTGTTGTAAGATCAAAGCATTTTTTGGTGTCTTCGGAAATTTCCTCAAGGGACAATTCGTTATATTTTTGATGCTGAAAGCTGTGGTAAGCCAATTCAATCGTTTCGGAAGGTAACGCCCGCAATTGTGCTGCAGTCATGATGGAAAGCTCGCCGGTATTCCACTGGTCGGTCTTCCCCAAATACCCCAACGGAATAAAAAAAGTTGCTTTCAAATGGTACTGTTTCAACAATGGCACGGCATAGTCTAACTGATTTACATAACCATCATCAAACGTAATCACACAGTTTTTCTTAGCAGAAAGGGGTTGATTTGTCATCAATTCAGAAAAATGATGCGTTTGGTAGCCTTCTGCTGCCAAGTACTTACACTGAGCTTCAAATTTTTTCTTCGAAATTGTGAGTCCGGCGCCCAATTCGGGCGCGATGTTGTGGTACATTAAGATGGGTAGTTTAGACGAAGCCATAGTGTGCGGTGCAACGTAAAATTAGTACTTTTACCCAAACAAAACACCACAGTTGAATCCTGATTTGAAAATTTCGGCCTTGGCCATCACTTTAAATGAAGCTGAGCACCTTCCTACATTCATAGAAAGCCTGTGGTTTGCAGACGAAATCGTAATTGTAGATTCATTTAGTACAGACGATACCGTAGCCATCGCTGAAGGGTATGAGAAGGTATCTGTTTTCCAGCGGAAATTTGACAACTTTTCCTCACAGAAAAATTTTGCCATCTCCAAAGCAAAAAATGACTGGGTGGTTTTTTTCGATCCCGACGAAGAAATTACAAAGCCGCTTTCCGAAGAAATTGTTGCAACCGTTGCGAATGCAAAACACGACGGATACTTTGTAAAACGCGAACTGTATTTTATGGACAAGCGCATTAAATACAGTGGTTTCCAAACCGATTGGGTGATTCGTTTATTTCGTAAAAATAAAGGAGCGTACAACGGCAATCTCGTACACGAAACGCTAGCGATAGATGGTAGCACGGGAAAGTTAAAAAACAGATTGCCACACCATACCTATAAAAATTTTGATGACTACACTCGAAAGCTTCATTCGTACAGCGCCTTGCAAGCACAGATGATGTATGAAAAAGGTAAAAAACCAAAATTGTTTCATTTCTTTTTTAGGCCATTTTACAGGTTTTGGCACCAATATATCTTACGATTGGGCATATTAGACGGTAAGGAAGGATTTATTTTGGCGTATATTAACGCCTTTACGGTGTTTAAGCGGTATGTAAATCTGTGGCTGTTATACCGAAAAATCGATTAACTATGAACCAGGTTTTCTTAGAATCGCACAATCTTAAGAACAAGTTTTCGGGCTTTGGGCAGTTCAATTACCATCTCATAAAAGCGCTGTCAAAACAAGATTTAGGAGACCTAGACATCACCTTGAATGTAAAAGATGTTGCCCAGCTCAAAACAGAATTTGGCTCTACCTTCAACTATAAAAAATACAAGAGCATCACTCGGCATAAGCCATTTCGTATCAAGAAAAAATACGACCTCTGGCATTCTTTAAACCAAAACATTAAAATCGAACCTTTTTATAACATCCCGTATTTGCTCACGGTGCACGACATTCATTTTGTTTCTGAAGGCTCACAAGGATTGCAAGAAAAATTAAGGGGACAATTTGAAAAAAAATTACAGCGGGCTACCGCCATTACGTACATTTCTGAATTCGCAAAAAAAGATACCCACGCCCATTTTGAGGTTCCGAAGGTGCCAGAATTTGTAATCTACAACGGAAATACCATTACAGACATCACCATTCCGGCGGGTTTTGAGATAAAAACGCCAACTAAGCGACCGTACCTCTTCTCGATTGGCGATTTTAGCGAACGTAAAAATTTTAAATCCTTGGTAGCAATGCTACGTCATCTCCCCGACTACGATTTGATCTTGGCGGGAAATAACAATACGTTGTATGGTGAAAGCCTACGATCGATGCTTTCTGAACAAGGGCTTAATGATCGCGTTTTCTTGACCGGTAAAATTGGTGATACCGAAAAACATTATTACTTCAAAAATTGTGAAGCTTTCGTATTTCCGTCGCTGCGGGAAGGTTTTGGTATCCCTCCAATTGAAGCCATGCGTTTTGGCAAACCTGTGTTTCTTTCAAACAACACCTCCTTACCCGAAATTGGCGGCGAGCAGAGCTTCTACTGGGACCATTACGATCCTGAATATATGGCAACCGTTGTACAGCAAGGCCTAGAAACATTTTATGCGCACCAAAACGATTATGAAACCTGGTACATTGCCAGAGCCAAGCGATTCAATTGGGATGAAACAGCCAAAGAATATATAAAGGTCTATCAAACAATTTTAAAGTAAGTTTGCGCTATGACCGATGTCGCCATTATCATCATTAATTACAACACCGCCAAGTACACCATAGACTGTATCAGGGCAGTGCAGGAAAAGTCGGTGTCTGGCGTGACCTATCAGGTGATTGTGGTCGACAACAATTCAGAATTGGACGATTACCAGTATTTATGTCGAAATTTTCCGAAGCAAGAAAATTTTGTGCTCCATCGCAGTGTTATCAATACCGGATTTGGAGGCGGGAATATGCTGGGCGTTCCGTATGCCTATGCGCGCTATTTGCTGTTTTTGAATAACGATGCCATGTTACTAAACGACAGCTTGCGACTACTCACCAATTTTATGGACTCGCATAAAAACGTGGGAGTCTGTACCGCCCAGAATTATGATGAAAACCATGATTTTGTGCCCTCGTTCGATCATAACAAAGGCTTGCGAAGGCTGCTATTTGGGAGGGGTTTTTTAGAAAAAATGAATCCTAGCCGATTTCCGAAGCGAAAAAAAGAATATACCCAACCCATTACAGCCGATTGGTTAAATGGTGCATTTTTATTCTTTCGTGCCGAAGCCTTTGAAAAAGTGGGTGGTTTCGACACGAATATCTTTCTATATTGGGAAGAAATGGACATCTGTCATCGCTTGCGAACACACGGCTACAAAAGCATATTAGTACCAGAAGCCAAGGTGATGCATTACCAAGGAGTAAGTACCGGATCGTCTAAAGTAATCAACCGAGAAAGCTATATTTCTTATTTGTATGTGTTGAAGAAAAATTTTGGGTTTTTGAAATGGTGCTGCGTTCGCCTTTATTTAACGTTAGCATTATTACTGAAACCAAAAAAATGGTACCTCATCCCCACCGTGATAGACCCGAACCCCTTGACAACATCTTTAAAATTAAAACAAACCGTACGATTCTATGAAGAATGAAATTGAAAATGCCTTAGCCGTGCTGAAACGCGGCGGACTCATACTCTACCCTACCGATACGGTTTGGGGGATTGGGTGCGATGCTACAAATGCCGAAGCAATCGATAAAATTTATGCCCTGAAACAAAGGGCAGAAAGCAAGTCGATGATTTGTTTGGTACACGACTTTAAGATGCTGAACCAATTTGTGGAAGAAATCCCTGAAGTGGCCTACGATATCTTAAAATATGCGGCGAAACCTACTACCATAATCTATGACGACCCCATTCGTGTTGCCACCAATCTGATTGCAGAAGACAACTCATTGGCCATTAGGGTGACGCGAGATGATTTTTGTAAAAATCTTATTCGGAAGTTCAGGAAACCCATAGTTTCTACCTCAGCCAACTTAAGTGGAAAAGCGACGCCACGCACCTTTGCGGAAATTTCCGAAGAGATTAAAAACGGAGTTGATTATGTGGTAAATCTGAATCAGAAGGCGAAAAGCAGCGCTCCGTCTGCAATTATCAAGCTTACCTTAGACGGAGGCGTAAAAGTAATTAGGGAATAGAAAACATGACAAAAGTACCTGAAGGATTAGATTACGAAAACAAGCCCAATGATTATTACGAAAATGAACGCCCTGAGATGTTGGCATACCTACCTATTGAGGCTACTACTGTATTAGATGTTGGTTGTAGTAACGGGCAATTTGGGGCAGCTGTTAAGCAAAAATCAGGTGCAGAAGTTTGGGGAATTGAACCGTTTGAATCGTTTGGGAAATATGCACTAGACAAACTCGACAAGGTGTTTATTGATACGGTAGAAGGAGCCATCGATAAGCTACCTGACAATTATTTTGACGTGATTTACTTTAACGACGTGCTAGAGCATTTACTAGACCCCTATACGGTGTTGGCAAAGATGAAATCTAAGTTGAAACCCGACGGATTGGTCATTAGTTCGATCCCAAATATTCGCTATTTCAGAACGTTTTTCAAACTTCTGTTTAAAGGAGAATGGGAATATCAAGACGAAGGAATTCTTGACAGAACGCATGTCCGTTTTTTTACCAAAAAGAGCATCCTGAATATGTACAAAAATGCTGGATATGCAACCGTTTCACACGAAGGAATTAATGGTTCAAAATCGTTAAAACCATTGTTACTGAACATTTTTTTAGGTTTCAGGGGTATGGACATGAAATACATTCAGTTTGCAACGGTAGCGCGTAAAAAGTAAAGTCTTCGGTTGTTCAAAGAAAGGCTATGTTGTACCTTTGCATTCAGATTAAAACGTATGCGATCTAACTACAAAACTGCCCTACAAAACCCCGTTTTTAACGTACTTTCAAAAGCGGCTACAGCCCTTGGCTTAGAAACGTATGTGATAGGAGGTTTTGTAAGAGACCACCTGTTAAATCGTGGTACTGCCAAAGACATCGATATTGTTACGGTAGGTAGTGGTATTGCACTTGCAAAAAAAGTCGCCGAAATCCTTCCCGGAAAGCCGAAAGTTTCTGTGTTTAAAACCTACGGAACCGCCATGCTAAAAACAGGCGGGATTGAACTTGAATTTGTCGGGGCGCGTAAAGAATCGTATTCAGAAAATAGTCGGAATCCTTCGGTTGAAAATGGAACACTCCAAGACGATCAGAATCGGCGTGATTTTACCATAAACGCTTTGGCAATCAGTTTAAACGACGAAACGTTTGGGGATTTGCTAGACCCTTTTGGCGGCGTTGAAGATCTTCAGAATAAAATCATCAGAACACCGCTAGATCCTTCCATTACTTATAGTGACGACCCGTTGCGTATGTTGCGGGCCATTCGGTTTGCTTCACAATTAGATTTTACCATCGAAAAAAAATCATTAGAAGCAATTTCGAAAAATGCTGACCGAATTAAAATTGTTTCAAAAGAACGTATCGTAGACGAAATCAACAAAATCTTGATGTCACCAGTGCCGTCTAAAGGTTTTGCATTGCTACACAAAACAAAATTGCTACCGTATATTTTTCCAGAATTGGTCGCCCTACAAGGTATTGAAGAAAAAGAAGGACAGCGCCACAAAGACAATTTTTGGCACACCTTGGAAGTGGTCGATAATATTTCAGAAACTACAGACAACCTTTGGTTACGTTGGGCTGCGCTGTTGCATGATATAGGCAAGGCACCCACCAAGCGTTTCGATAAAAAAATTGGATGGACCTTCCATGCGCACGAATTTGTAGGTGCAAAAATGGTCTATAAGTTGTTTAAAAGGTTAAAAATGCCTTTAAATGACAAGATGAAGTTTGTACAGAAAATGGTGCTGATGAGCTCTAGGCCCATCGTCTTAGCGAGTGATGTAACCGATAGTGCCGTGCGCCGTTTGGTCTTTGACGCGGGTGACTACGTTGAAGATTTAATGACACTGTGCGAGGCAGACATTACTACTAAGAATCCGAAGAAGTTCAGAAAATACCATAACAATTTCCAGAAGGTACGAGAGAAGATTGTGGAAGTGGAAGAACGTGATCGCGTTCGAAATTTTCAGCCTCCAGTGAGCGGCGAAGAAATCATGGAAACGTTCAATTTAAAGCCATCGCGCGAAATCGGAACCATAAAAGACGCGATTAAAGAAGCCATTCTTGAGGGAGAAATTCCCAACGAGTATGAAGCAGCGAAAGAATTTATGTTGAAAAAAGGCAGCGAATTAGGCCTTACCCCAGTGACATGACAAACATATGCTTAGAAACGGAACGGCTCCTGCTTCGGCCCTTTCAAATGGGCGATGAAGCAGCTGTATTAGAGTTTAGTTCGAATCGAGAAGTGAACAGATACACCGGAGATCCGATTATTGATACCCTCACAGAAACTGTGGCCCTTATTGAAAACGTCTGGTTGTCTGATTATTCGAAATACGGGTACGGTAGATTTGCAGTAATACACAAAATAGATGAAAAAATCATCGGTTTTTGTGGTGTCAAGTACCTGCCAGAATTAGAAGGAACCGATCTTGGGTATCGTTTTTTACCCGCATATTGGGGAAAAGGAATCGCTACCGAAGCTTGCCAAGTTATGGTTAATGACGCATTTCAGCGGTTACAGTTAGAAAAAATACATGCGTTCGTGGAACCAGATAATAACGCATCGACGAAAGTCTTAGAAAAAGTAGGCTTTCAATTTGATAAAAAAGCACCCTACCCGAAAGAAACCAATCCCGTTTTGTGGTATTCACTTTTAAAAACTGATTATGAAAGACAATAAGAAAGTTATTTATTGGTTGCTCACGGGTTGCACCCTTATCTTCATCATGGTAGTAGTTGGCGGTATTACCCGATTAACACATTCAGGTTTATCGATTTCAAACTACAAGCTTATTTCAGGAACCATCCCACCCATGAATGAAACCGAATGGCAGGCAGCATTCGATCTTTACAAACAATACCCCGAATACCAAAAGCTGAACAATACGTTTACCCTTGAGGATTTTAAAGATATTTATTTCTGGGAATGGCTACACCGGGTTATCGGACGCTTTATCGGTGTTGTGTTTATCATCCCCTTCCTTTATTTTTTGCTGAAACGGCAACTCACCAAATCGACTATCAAGAAATGTTTGTTGCTATTGGTTTTGGGCGGATTTCAAGGTTTTTTGGGTTGGTATATGGTGAAAAGTGGTCTTGTAGACCGACCTGACGTAAGCCATTACCGATTGGCCATGCACCTAACTACTGCCTTTATCACCTTTGCATACACGCTGTGGGTGGCACTCGATTTATGGTTCCCCACAAAAAAAGAAGTAGACAAAGGGTTACGAAATTTAATCCGTTTGGGTATGGCAGTGCTGCTTGTTCAGATTATATGGGGTGCTTTTGTGGCGGGCCTAGATGCTGGTTTTATACACAATCATTGGCCGTTAATGAGCGATGGAAAATTGATACACGAAACCGTAACTATTGAGCAAAACCCCGTTTGGAAAAATTTTGTAGAAGGGAAAAGTGGTGTTCAATTTATACACAGGACCTTGGCCTATGTAGTTGTAGCGCTTATCGGACTCATTTGGTATCGAACTAGAAAAGTAAACCGAACCCCCTTGCAAACAAAAGGCGTTCGGCTTTTAGTACTTTTAGTATTTGTACAATTTATTCTCGGTGTGTTCACCTTACTTTTACACGTACCCGTTATTTTGGGTGTATTGCATCAGGTAGTAGCCTTTTTCTTATTGGCGGCTATTACTTTTACGTTGCATCGCTTCAGCAGGTGATTTTTTAGGCACCACAACGGCGGCTTCGGGTTTTGCAAACACAGCGGCATCTAATTTCATGGTAGAAACGGTTACTTTATCAAAAAGTAAATCGTTGCGTTCGCCGGCAGGCAAGCCGTTTTCAACATTATACCACGTTAAATTTTCGGGTAAGAGCAGCCCATTAACCTCCTGCCATTTGTCGTATTTTATAAAATGCCAATCGTCGCTCTTTTCACCACTTCGGTAGGTAACCGTATACCCCAACCAAGTCATTTTATTGGTTTCAGGATCGAAATAGAGTATGTACTCATCTTCGGGCGAATCGCCCACACCAGCGTTATAGCCAACTTTTATTCCATTGTACATTTTCCCGTCCAATTCGGTTGGGGGAATTTCAGAATACACAATACCATCGTCACTCAAAATAAAAGGCATGGCATAAAAATAGAACATCAAGTTGTGGTAAAAACGTGCGTTGCCTTGGTAGGCGTTTTCTTTATTCTGAAGCAGCCAAACATCAGACCCATCGTACCCGATAGACCATTCTCTGTGTTCAATTTTTGATTTTCTATTCTCCAAATCGATGGTATGCACTTCTGTACCACCTCGGGAATCAATTTCATAACAGAGGTTTTTCATTTGGTTCCAAGCAGCCATCCCACCATGGGCGTCAATTACTGCTGTTAATTCAGCTGGGTAACTTGGGGTAGTTTCCGCTTCTATTTCAGAAACTTCTACTGTGTCATTTATAACAATTGAATCTTCTTGCTTTGCATCATCTTTGCAAGCAACAAATGCCACGAGGGCCAATAGGATAAAAGATAATTTTTTCATTAGGAGTGTTTTAGAGGTATAAATGTAAAAAAGCTACGAACTAAGTCGTAGCTTTTTTAGAAACCTTTATGATGAACCCAATTATTTTTTGATGATTTTTTTGGTTGCGTCTCCTTTTTGGGTTGAAATTTTAATGAAATAGATGCCGTTTGCTACTGTTGAAAGATGAATACTACTGCTACAGTTTCCTTCTTCCTATACTTTTCTGAAAAATCCTATTCGTTATCTTTGCAGCATGTACAAAACCATTAGCAGCACCCAGAATTCGCTCGTAAAGCAATTGGTGGCACTTTCTGAAAAAAGCCGTGACCGGAAAAAACTGGGATTGTTCCTAATTGAAGGCGAACGGGAAATAGATTTGGCACTTCAGGGTGGGTATCAATTGAATCAGCTGTTGTTTTGTGCTGAAATTTTCTCTGGAGACCCAGCATTATTCGCTTCGGAAGGCACCGAAATCATTAAAATTTCCGAAGAAGTCTACCAAAAAATCGCCTACCGAACTACTACAGAGGGTATCCTAGCAGTCGCTGAAACCAAAGATCTTACTTTAGATTCGTTACATTTCAAAAATGGAAATCCGTTGATTCTCGTGGCTGAAGCTCCAGAAAAACCTGGAAATATAGGCGCCCTTCTACGTACAGCAGATGCTGCCAATGTTGACGCAGTACTAATTGCGAATCCGCGCACCGACCTCTACAACCCCAACATCATCAGAAGTAGCGTGGGTTGCCTGTTCACCAACCAAGTCGCCACCGGAACCAGCGAAGAAATTGTGGCTTATCTTAAAGCAAAAAACATTCAGATTTTTAGCGCTACACTGCAAGATAGTACACCATACCACAAAAGCGATTTTACCAAACCAACGGCAATTGTCGTGGGTACTGAAGCTACGGGACTAACGCAAATTTGGCGCGAACAGAGTACGCAAAATATCTTGATACCCATGCAAGGAACGATTGACAGCATGAATGTTTCTGTGGCAGCGGGAATTCTTATCTTTGAAGCCAAGCGACAACGAAATTTCCAATAGGAGTTAACAACGAATGAACCCACAAACCCTTTTCTATATCATCATAGGCATTTTGGTGGTCAGTTTTATAATCGACAAATGGTTAGATGCCTTAAATGCGCGTCATTTTAACGACCCTCTACCTCAGGAAATCAATGATGTGTACGATGCTGATGCCTATGAAAAATCGCAACGGTACAAAAAAGAGAAGTATCGTTTTGGAGTGATCACTGCTACCATTTCGTTGGCTGCTACCTTGGTTTTTCTATTCTTAGACGGCTTTGCGGTGGTTGATGCTTGGGCACGTACATTTACAGACCAACCTATATTAGTGGCATTGGTTTTCTTCGGAATCTTATTGTTCGCTTCCGATTTGCTAAGCACGCCTTTTAGTTATTACCACACCTTTGTAATTGAAGAAAAGTATGGTTTCAACAAAACCAATACAGCCACTTTTTTGTTTGATAAAGTGAAAGGTTGGGCCATGATGGCCATAGTGGGTGGTTCGCTATTGGCTTTAATTATATGGCTTTACAATACTACAGGAACCTATTTTTGGTTGTATGCTTGGGGTGTGATTACCATTTTCACTGTTTTCATGAATTTGTTTTACGCACGACTGATTGTGCCAATTTTCAATAAACAATCCCCGTTAGAAGAAGGAAGTTTACGTACCAAGATTGAAGAGTACGCGAAAAAAGTTGATTTTAGTCTTTCCCACATTTTTGTAATAGATGGATCGAAACGAAGCACAAAGGCCAATGCGTATTTTTCGGGCTTCGGAAGTGAAAAACGAGTAACATTGTACGATACGCTCATCAACGATTTGGAAGAAGACGAAATTGTTGCTGTCTTGGCCCATGAGGTAGGCCACTACAAGAAAAATCATATTATTTACAATTTACTTGCCTCAGTACTCCTTACGGGTTTTACGCTGTGGATTTTCTCACTTTGTATTGAAAGTGAGGTGCTGTCGCAAGCCCTTGGGGTACCGAATGCGTCGTTTCATATTGGCTTGGTTGCTTTTGCACTTTTATACAGTCCTATTTCAGAAATAACGGGACTCCTCATGAACATACTCTCGAGAAAATTTGAGTATCAGGCAGATAACTTTGCAAGTAAAACATATAACGGAGGGTCGCTTATTAACGCGCTAAAAAAGCTTTCTAAAAACAGCCTGAGCAATCTCACTCCACACCCCACCTATGTATTTGTGCATTATTCGCACCCAACCTTGCTAAATCGATTTCGAAATTTAAAGCAGGCATAAAGGTTAAGAAGCCGTTAACAGCAGGGGCTTGTTCAGAATTATTAATTAATTTGTTGGAATGAAAAACAAGCTGACCACTTCTATTGTATTTCTTTTTATTCTAACTTTTGTTTCAGATAATGCAAATGTTTTGGCTGAAGTGCCCAATTTTCTATTGCAGGAAAAAGACAGCACCGAAGTAAATGCCGATAAAAACTTGCCCTCAAAAGATTTTGTTATCGACCCAGATGCCCAACATGGCGATAATCCATTTGGTGATTATAATGAAGCCTTTTACACGGTGAGTCGTCTTAACCAACAAATAGGCCTACCTCCTACGCAATTCAACTTACGAACTCCCCAAGCGGTATTAGAACACTTTGTGATGAGCGCCCGAAATGGCAACTATGAAGATGCTATTCATGCCTTAAATTACAATTTGATGCCGCTAAATATGACCGAAGCCGATGCGATAGTGTTGGCTAAAAAGCTGTATTTCGTCATTAACCAACGGGCAAATATAGACTGGGACGCCCTTTCTGATAGACCCGACGGACAAACAGATATTTCTACCACCACCAACCAAGCTATCGCCGGAAAAGCGAGAAGAAGTGTGGTTTTTGGGGAAGTAGAACTAAATGGACGGGACATTGTACTGCGCGTACAGCGAATTCGTTATAAAGAATACGGCGCGCTCTGGCTTATTTCTGCCAATACTGTTGAAAATATAGAACCGCTGTATGCGGCTTACGGCCCAAGGAAATTAGACCGCATGATGCCCGATTGGGCCAACGTACCACTGCTAGGTATACCCATGTGGAAATTTATAGGAACCTTCTTACTCATTGTATTGGCCTACTTTTTAGGTAAAATAACGGTTTTTGTTTCTAGGAAACTCTTTGCCAAATCAGATAGTTGGTGGCTACGAAACATTGCCACAAAACTCGCAAAGCCAGCCGGCTTACTAATTGGCACACTCTTTTTCTACATTACACTGAACCAATTAATATCGCTCTCTGGCGGATTCGCAAATTTTGTCTATACCTCACTAATCATACTGATAGTTGTTTCAATTACCTGGTTTGTCACACGAATTGTAGACTACACCATGACGTATATCGCCGAAAATAAGGTAGGCGATGTTTCCGAAGAAGAAAATGAAGAGGCTAGAAAACTATTAACTTATATTTCAGTAGGACGACGCATCGTGACCTTCCTGATTGTTATTGTAGGAGGATATTTTATCATTTCACAATTCCGCGCGCTTGAAAAAGTAGGAATTTCCATCTTGGCTTCGGCAGGAGTAGCCACGGTAATTCTGGGTATCGCAGCCCAAAATACATTGGGCAATATTTTTGCGGGACTACAAATTGCGATCACCCGACCCGTAAAAGTGGGAGACACAGTGATTATTGATGACGATTGGGGTAATGTAGAAGAAATTGGCTTTACATATTTGGTGGTTCGTACTTGGGACCAACGTCGTCTGATTGTTCCTTTAAAATTTGTGATCAGCAATATCTTCGAAAATTGGTCGATGACCAGCAGCCACCAGATACGACCGATTGTTCTCTATGCAGACTATCATTTGGATGTTGAAAAAGTGCGCAAAAAGTTTGAAGACTTGCTCAAAGCATCAGAAGATTGGGATGAGGACAGCCCACCAGTACTGGAAGTCACAGACGTTACAGAAAAATCGATTAAACTAAGGGCGCTTTGCAGCGCAAAAGATGCAACAACAGCTTGGAAATTGCATTGCCAATTACGCGAAGAGCTGATAAGTTATATCAGTTCGTTAGAAAGTGGAAACTATCTAAGCAAAGAACGTCATGAAGTTGAAAAGGTAAATCATAAAAAGGAGTCATCTTAAACGTAGCCTTCAATCGATCATCAATCACACTAAGATTAGTATGTGAACACTTTTTTTAATTTCTGAAAAAGATAAAACCTAAAAAATTGTTCATATCCCACCTAAATTGTACTTTTAAACTATGTCTGACGATGTCTTAACAGAAGAAAAAAAAGAGCTTACAAAACAGTACAAGCAGCTTTTAAAAATCAGTTACCGAACCCTTTCGGCAGCCGATAAGAAGCTGATTCGCTCTGCTTTCGACGTAGCTGTAGACGCACATAAAGACCAGCGCAGAAAGAGTGGCGAGGCCTATGTGTTCCACCCGATTGCTGTTGCCAAAATTGTAGCTTCGGAAATTGGTCTTGATGCCACTTCTATCGCCGCTGCACTACTTCATGATGTGGTAGAAGATACCGACTACACCTTGGCAGATTTGGAGCAACTTTTTGGGGAAACCGTAGCACGCATCGTAGATGGGCTAACCAAAATCTCGAATATGCCCTATGATGGAGACGTATCGTTGCAAGCTGAAAATTTCAGAAAGATGTTGCTCACCCTTAATGAAGACATACGGGTGATTATAATTAAAATAGCCGACCGTTTGCACAATATGCAGACTATGGATAGCATGCCTGAGCATAAGCAGGTAAAAATTGCTTCGGAAACATTATACATCTACGCACCGCTCGCACACAGGATTGGTCTCTACAATATCAAAACACAATTAGAAGATCTTGGTTTAAAATATACAGAACCCAATGTGTATCAGGATATTTTGAGCAGGATAAAAGAGAGTAAAGAAGAGCAAGACGCTTATATTGAAGATTTTACGAATACCATCAAAAATTCGCTCGATGCAGAAGGTTTACAATACGAAATAAAAGGGCGTCCCAAGTCAATTTTCTCAATACGGCGCAAGATGATTGCACAAAACGTCAGTTTTGATGAAGTGTACGATAAGTTTGCGGTTCGTATTATTTATAGCAGTGAAACTGGAGAGGCTGAAAAATTTATCGCCTGGAAAATTTATTCGATTGTAACCGATCATTTTAGACCTAATCCTACCCGTTTGCGCGATTGGATTTCTTCGCCCAAATCTACAGGTTACGAGGCCTTGCATATTACCGTTATGGGCCCCAAAGGAAAATGGGTTGAAGTGCAAATACGTAGCGAACGCATGAATGAAATTGCTGAAAAAGGCTTCGCGGCGCATTACAAATACAAGAATAAAGAAAAAGACGACGGACTCGAAGACTGGCTCAATAAATTACAAGAAACCCTAGAGAATAGTGAGATTAGCGCTATCGACTTTGTAGAAGAATTTAAATTGAACCTCTACGCCAAAGAGATTTTTGTTTTTAGTCCGAAAGGAGACCTCTACTCCCTTCCCAAAGGAGCTACCGCCCTCGATTTTGCCTTTCATATCCATACCGAAGTGGGCTTACACACGCGGGGAACGCGCGTAAACGGAAAATTAACACCGTTAAGCCACGAGCTAAAAAGTGGTGATCAAGTAGAAATAATCACTTCAGAAAAAGCAAAACCTTCGGCAAACTGGTTAGATTATGCCAGCACCGGAAAAGCGCGCAGCAAAATTAAATCGTCTCTAAAAGACGAACAGAAAGCAATCGCTTCCGAAGGAAAAGAAATCCTAGCCCGCAAATTAAAGTCGTTAAAAATAACTTTAGATGAACGCACCGTTAACCAAATGGTGAATTATTTTAAGGTAAAAACGAGTTTAGACCTGTTTTATCGTGTAGGCGCAGGTATTATTGAAAATCAACAATTGAAAGAATTTGCTGCATCACGAAGTAATGCCTTGGTGAGTTTCTTCAAAAATAAAATTAGAAAACCAGACAAACCTACCGATGTCGATAAAGACGAAATTTCGGTAAAATATGACCAATTGGTGTTCGGCAAAGATGAGCAGCATTTAGATTATGTTATGGCGAATTGCTGCAACCCGATTCCTGGCGATGATGTTTTTGGTTTTGTAACAGTAAACGAAGGCATTAAAGTACACAAGCAAAATTGCCCGAACGCGTTGCAATTACAGAGTAATTATAGTTACCGAATCATGAATGCCAAGTGGATAGACTCTACACAAAGTGAGTTTAAGGCACAGTTGAAAATTTCAGGTATCGATGCTGTTGGCTTGGTAAATGAAGTAACCAAGGTTGTGAGTAATAATCTGCATATAGACATGAAAAAAGTGTACTTCGATTCTGACGATGGCATTTTTAACGGTGAAATTGTAGTAGTCGTAAAAAACAAATCCATTCTTGATAACTTGGTTCAAAACCTGAAAAAAATAAACGGGATAGACAAAGTTACCAGAGGATAAATAGCTACCTTTGTGCATTGGTATGAGCGCATCTACAGAAAAAAATAACCAAGCGATTGTCAAGAATGTGTTTACGGCATTTTTGGAAGAAAAAGGGCACCGCAAAACCCCTGAACGTTTCGCAATACTTCAAGAAATTTACGACCATAAAGATCATTTCGATATTGAGTCTTTGTACATCAATATGAAAAACAAGAATTATCGTGTGAGTCGTGCCACCTTGTACAATACCATCGAATTATTACTAGAATGTAACTTGGTTCGCAAGCATCAGTTTGGGCAGAATCAGGCGCATTATGAAAAGTCTTATTTCGATAAACAACACGACCATGTCATTCTGAGCAATGGCGAAGTGATAGAATTCTGCGATCCGCGCATACAGACCATCAAAAAAACAATCGAAGAAGTGTTTGATATTGAAATTACAAAACACTCGCTTTATTTCTACGGAAATCGGAAAACGACCAACAACTAAAACTATGGCAGTAGACTTACTACTTGGATTACAATGGGGCGACGAAGGAAAAGGAAAAATCGTCGATGTACTTACCTCTAATTATAACATCATCGCACGCTTTCAGGGCGGTCCCAATGCAGGACATACCCTTGAGTTTGACGGTATAAAACATGTACTGCATACCATTCCGAGTGGGATTTTCCACGAAAATGCAATTAATATTGTAGGGAATGGTGTCGTTATAGATCCGGTAATCTTCAAAAAAGAATTGGACAACTTGAAAAAGTTTGACTTAGATTTCAAGAAAAAACTAATCATTTCAAGAAAGGCACACCTAATTCTGCCAACGCACCGACTGTTAGACGCTGCGAGTGAAACGGCTAAGGGAAAGGCCAAAATTGGTTCTACGCTAAAAGGGATTGGTCCGACGTACATGGACAAAACCGGCCGTAACGGAATTCGTGTGGGCGACCTTGAACTTGACAATTGGCAAGAGAAATATCGTGCGCTAGCCGATAAGCACGAGTCGATGATCGATTTCTACAATGTACAAATGGACTATGACTTAGCAGAATTGGAACGAGATTTCTTTGAAGCGGTTGAAGTACTGAAAGAACTTACCTTTATCGATAGCGAAGAATACCTCTACCAAGCACAGAAAAACGGTAACACCATCTTGGCCGAAGGTGCCCAAGGGTCGTTGCTGGATATCGATTTTGGAACCTATCCGTATGTAACCTCATCAAATACCACGGCAGCTGGAGCTTGTACAGGTTTGGGCGTAGCACCTACACAGATTGGTGAAGTATTCGGGATTTTTAAAGCATATACCACCCGCGTGGGCAGTGGCCCCTTCCCTACAGAATTGTTCGACAACTATGGAGAAACAATGGGAAAAGTAGGTAACGAATTTGGAGCTACCACTGGTAGACCCAGACGTTGTGGATGGCTCGATTTAGTAGCATTGAAATACGCTGTTCGAATTAACGGAGCAACACAATTAATGATGATGAAAGGCGACGTTCTCAGTGGATTCGATAAATTGAAAGTTTGTACGGCATACCAATACAAAGGTGAAACCATCGAGCACCTTCCGTATAATATTGAAGCCGAAAACGTAACGCCGGTCTATACCGAAATGAAAGGTTGGAAAGAAGATCTTACTAAAATGACCGATGCTTCACAATTTCCAAAAGAATTGAATGATTACATCGCTTTCTTGGAAGAAGAACTGGAAGTGCCTATTAAGATTGTTTCTGTAGGTCCCGATAGAACGCAGACTATCCATAGATAAATTCGGGGTATCATTATTGATGTCATCAATTTAAATCGCACGATGAAAACAATAAATAAAATTTTAAAGGTTTCGAATGTCAGGTTGAGCGCAGTCGAAACCTTTGTTTATTGTATCATTCTTTTTTCATGTACCGCTATCTTCGCCCAACCCAATTCTGAAAAACAAAAAGTTGATATAAAGTCTGGATATATAGAAATAAAGCCCGAACTACCAGATGCGGTCATCTATACGAAGGATGAAAACGGACAGGTTTACATTATTCACGAAGGAGTAGAAATGTGGTGCGATCAGGCCTACGTGTACCGTAAGGATAACTTTGTGAAGGCTTATGGCAGTGTGCGTATGACACAAGGTGATACCATGACCATGAATAGTACCTATGCCGAATACAATGGCAATACTTCATTTGCATTTGCGAGCGGAAACGTAATCCTAAAAGAGCCCGCAACAACCTTAACCACAGACACCCTTTATTTTGATCGTATAAAACAACAGGCTTACTACAGAAGTGGCGGGAAAGTTGTGGACACGTCAAGTACGCTTACTAGTAGGATTGGGCGTTATTTCGCTGAAACCAAAAAATACCAGTTTTTAAGCGATGTGAAAATCGTGAACCCAAAATATACGGTGAATAGTGAACAATTAGATTTCTATTCAGAAACCGGAGGTGCCTATCTGTACGGTGAATCGACCATCGTGGGCGAAACAAGTACGGTGTACTGTGAACGTGGATATTACGATACCCGTGGTGATACTGGGTATTTTGTAAAAAATTCTCGTATCGATTACGAAAACAGGATTTTGTATGGCGACAGCATTTATTTTGATCGAAATACCAGTTTTGCATCTGCCACCAATAATATTAAAGTCTTAGATACGCTAAACAAAAGTGTGGTGCGTGGGCATTATGCGGAAGTCTTCCGTGAGAAAGACTCTGTATTCATTACCAAACGCGCGGTTGCCGTGACACTCCGTGATCAAGATTCTGTATATGTGCATGCCGACACCCTTCGGATAACGGGAAAACCTGAAAATAGAATCCTTAAAGGGTATTACCGAGCGCGAATGTTTAAATACGGAGCGCCTGGAGAACAGCCCACCAGTGGTAAATGTGACTCCATTTTTTCTTCGGAAAAATTAGGTATCACGAAACTGCTACGCGAACCCATATTATGGAGTGGTGAAAACCAAATGACCGGTGATACCATACACCTGCTTTCAGACAAGGCAACCGATAAGCTTGACACCTTAAAAGTATTTAACAACGCATTTTTGGTACAGAAAGACAGTATTGGCTATAACCAAGTAAAGGGAGAACGACTGATTGGTCTTTTTACCAATAATGAACTCGATACGGTTTCCATCAAGAAGAATGCGGAAGTAATGTATTTCTCACGCAACGATGAACAAGAATTGATTGGTATCAATAATACAGTTTGCAGCTATATAGACCTGTACCTCAAAGAGCAAGCTATCACCGGAATCAAATTCTTTAAGAAAGCGAAAGGAAAACTATACCCCGAATCTGAACTTCCGCCTAACGCGCGCATCTTAAAAGGATTTATTTGGCGGGGCGATGAACGCCTAAAAACTGTAAACGATTTGTTTAAAGGCAAACCGCGACCGGTGCTTCCTAAGATAAAAGGGATTCCCCTACCCGAAGATGAAGGAGAATTTTTTGACGACCGTCCGTTAGAAGATATCGAATTACCCGAAAGTTCAAAATTGAAACCAAAAGATCTTCAAAATAGAGAAGATGATCCGAAGATGAAAACCAACGAGGACGAAGTAATAGAAGATGATGACGGAGAAAACCAATAGCTCTTTATACCCTCTTAATTCTTTAAATCTATTACCGTTTCAGTTTGAATAAGAAAATGAAAGATGATTTCTACACATACCAAGCGCAAACCACTCCGCATCCTTTAGCGATGGAGGTTTCGCATGCCAAGGGTAGTTATATTTATGATACCCAAGGCGGGAAGCATCTCGATTTTGTAGCTGGCGTCTCTGCGTGTAGTTTAGGGCATTGCCACCCTCGAATCGTAAACGCTGTAAAAGCTCAGATGGAAAAATACCAACATGTCATGGTATATGGCGAATATGTGCAAGCACCCGCAGTACAGCTTACCAAATTGTTGGCCCAACACCTACCCAAACCTTTAGAAACTACCTATTTGGTAAATAGCGGTGCCGAGGCCATCGATGGTGCCATGAAGCTCGCACGGCGAGTTACCGGTCGTTCTGAAATACGCTACGCCCATAATGCCTATCACGGAAACACTTTCGGAGCGTTAAGCGTCATGGGGTTTGAAGAACGTAAAACACCTTTTGGTCCATTGGTTCCCGACTGTCTCCCCATTCAATTTAATTGTGAAACCTGTCTTGAAGAAATTACCAAAAAAACCGCAGCGGTCATTTTAGAAACCATTCAAGGTGGAGCTGGGTTTATCCTGCCAGAGAACAATTACCTTACAAAGGTTAAAAAACGTTGTGAAGAAGTAGGGGCTTTACTAATTCTAGATGAAATCCAACCTGGCTTCGGACGTACGGGAACGCTTTTCGGTTTTGAACAATTTGATGTGGTTCCTGATATTTTGGTAATGGGCAAAGGGATGGGTGGTGGACTCCCAATTGGTGCCTTTACCGCTTCCAGAAAACACATGGAACTACTTTCTAACAACCCAAAATTAGGACACATCACCACTTTTGGCGGAAATGCCGTAATTGCATCTGCTGCTTTGGCCACCTTACAGGAAATCACAGAAGGTGACATCATGGCACAAGTAAAACACAAGGAAAAACTCATCAGAGCAAAGCTGCAACATCCGTTAATTTCAGAAATTAGAGGCAGCGGATTAATGCTTGCTGCGCTGGTAGGCACGTCAGAGTTGGCTTCAGAAGTAATCCTGAAGTGTAAAGACCGAAATTTAATATTGTTTTGGCTTCTTTTTGAACCCCGAGCTATACGCATCACACCACCGCTAACGATAAGCGATGACGAAATTGAGGAAGGGTGCGCCATAATTACCGATGTACTCGATGCCATTCAGAAAAAATAATTTCACATACAACCCTTTGAATATCAATACTTTAATTTCTAAAAAATCTGTTAATAAGCCTGTTAACAACAATCACGGCATAACTATTGAAAACCTTATGACATTACTATCTTTAAAAAAGTAGTAATCGTTAAACCGTAGTCTATGCCCTCTAATCCTAACGAGTATAACAATTTTCCACTATCGCGTTTCGAATCTATGTTGAAAACGAACGACGTATATTTCTTCGATTCTGAAGAGTTTGAAGAGATTATTCAGCATTATCTTGAAAACGGTAAAGTTGCCCTTGCCAAGAAAGCTACAAAGCTTGGGCTAGAGCAACACCCCACTTCTACAAACCTTAAATTGTTCCAGATTGAAATGTTCATTTTTGAAAATGAATTGGATACTGCCGAAGCACTTTTAGACGATTTGTATTTGCTAGAACAGAGCAATGAAGAGATTTACATACAAAAGGCGAATATTTTCTCTCGCCGTGACGATCATAAAAACGCCATCAGATTATTACAACAAGCGCTAGAAATTACCAGTGACGAAAGCGATGTGCTTTCATTAATAGGTATGGAGTATCTATTCCTAGAAGATTTTGACAACGCCAAATTGTCGTTTATGCGTTGTTTAGAACAGGACGAACAAGATTACTCTGCGCTGTACAACATAATTTATTGCTTTGAGTATTTAGATGAACACGAAGCCGCCATCGATTATCTGAACGATTTCCTAAATAAGAATCCGTATTGCGAAGTAGCGTGGCACCAAGTGGGCAAGCAATACTATATTTTAAAAGAATACAAAAAAGCGTTGGCAGCATTCGATTTTGCCATCATAAGCGACGATCGATTTATTGGTGCCTACCTGGAAAAAGGAAAAACCTTAGAACGTCTTAAACGCTACAACGAAGCGATAGACAGCTACACGATTACCTTAGGGCTCGACGACCCTACGTCGTTTGCTCTCCTGCGAATCGGGAAATGTCATGAGCGTCTGGGCAATGGTGATCTTGCCTTGCAGTTTTTTAACAAATGTGTAGAAGAAGACGGGCTGTTAGACAAGGGGTGGATTGCCATTACCGATTTTTATTTAAAGCAACAATCGTATGAAAAAGCGTTGTACTTTATCGAAAAAGCAATCAATATAGATGGTGAAAATGTACTTTATTGGAAGTGCTACGCACGAATCAATATGCGTTTGATGCGTTTAGAAGAAGCAGAGCACGGTTACAGAAGAACACTCGAATTAGGCAACTACGAGCTTGAAACATGGTTGTCTAGAACCGACCTGTTGATTAAGCTAGGTGAATATCAGGCGGCAGTAAGCAACTTGTTCCAAGCTACAGAATTCTACCCTGAAAACGTCGAGATTGAATTTCGACTGGCCGGATTATTTTATGTACTGAAAGAAAGTCAAAAAGCTGAATTCCACTTAAAAAATGCCCTGCGCGCAGATACCGATTTCCTGATGATCTTGGAAGAATTGTTTCCGAAAGTCTATGCTAAGACCCGAGTGCGCCAAATAATTGAAAAACATAAAAAACCGTCGGTCTAATTTCCGTATTTTTGAGGGAATTCTAACCATACGCTTATGCCCTCAAGATCGTTTCTCCAATACCTCACCATAACCGCCAAAGGCCTTGCCATGGGAGCTGCAGATGTAGTGCCCGGTGTGTCTGGAGGCACCATCGCTTTTATCGCAGGTATTTACGAAGAACTTATTGAAACCATTCATAAACTGGATCTCGGTTTTTTCAAGATTTGGAAAAAGGAAGGACTTAAGACTGCATGGGCAACATATAACCTTAACTTTTTAGTCGCTTTATTCAGTGGCGTATTTATCAGCCTTCTTTCACTTTCAAAAGTCATCAAATGGCTTTTGGAAGAACACCCAATTTTGGTCTGGTCATTTTTCTTCGGACTAGTAATCGCAAGTATTCTTTATGTGGGGAAGCAAATCACTAATTGGAATGTAAAAGTGGTGATTGGTTTGCTAATTGCCGCAGCTTTTGCGTACTTCATAACATTGGCGAAACCCATTGGTTCTCCAGACAGCTCGTGGTTTTTGTTATTAGCAGGTTTTATAGCCATAATCGCCATGATTTTACCAGGAATAAGTGGAGCATTTATCTTGCTACTCTTGGGGGCCTATGAAATGGTTATCGGAATTCTATCAGATTTGAGTGACGGAATTACCAGAATGGATTCCGAACTCTTGATCTCGGCTATTGGAAGGTTGCTTATTTTTGCCATTGGTGCTATTGTAGGACTCAAAGTATTTTCGAGGGCACTTAATTATATGTTTAAAAACTTTAAAAATATCACATTGGCGGTGCTGACAGGCTTTATGATAGGTGCTTTGAACAAAATTTGGCCTTGGAAAGAAGTACTGGAATATCGAATTAATCACGATGGCAACGAAGTTCCATTCTTGGAAAGAAGCATCCTGCCCAATAGTTTTGAGGGTAATTCACAAATCGTACTAGCATTGGTCTTTATGGTCATCGGGTTTTTAACTATTTTTCTTATGGAGCGATTTGCTGCATCTAAAAAAGATGTGTAGATGCAGAACACCAGAACCTTTTCTGATAAAATATGGTTGGTACTAAAGGGGCTCTTTATGGGTGCTGCCAATAAGGTACCTGGGGTTTCTGGTGGCGTTGTAGCGTTTGTTGGTGGATTCTACGAAGAGTTTATTTATTCGCTTCAAAAAGTAAACCGAAAAGCATTTGCACTTTTGCTGAATGGTCGTTTCAGAAGTTTTGTACAGTATATCAACGGTCGGTTTCTGGGGTTGCTGTTACTGGGAATGGTAATCAGTTATTTTAGTGTATCAAAATTGTTAGACTTTTTAATTGTTCGGTACGAGTTGTTTGTATGGAGTGCTTTTTTCGGCATGATCATAGGCTCTATTTATTATATCGCGAAAGATTTTGGTGAATGGAACCGAAAATATCTCGCATATTTGCTCTGCGGAATCATTGCCGGAGTAAGCATCAGTTTTTTAGAACCGGCCAAGGAAAATAGCAATCTCATTTTTGTTTTTTTCTGCGGAATAATCAGCGTTTCTGGGATGACACTTCCGGGGCTCTCCGGATCATTTATACTCATCCTTTTGGGAAATTACGTGTTACTGCTCGTAGACTCGGTAAATGCGCTATTCGATACCTTTTCTGAACTTATTCGCGGTGACGCAAGCTTTGTCTCGAATACTGAAAGGTTGCAAATGCTGAAAATATTAGCGTTTTTCACCCTTGGTTCCATCACAGGTTTGGTATCGCTCTCTCATGGTTTGGCCTATGTTTTGAAACATTTTAGAAAAGCAACGTATGCGGTAATCATTGGGTTTATTGCTGGTTCTTTAGGCGTGGTATGGCCTTGGAAATACACGGTGTACGCTTATGATAACTTCGGAAATATTGCAATAGACGCAAATGGTGAAGCCATTATAAATGGGTATGATAGATATTGGCCCTCAGAATTTTCTTTCGAGACATTCTTCGCGATTCTGTTTATCTTTGTAGGGATTGGCATCGTTTTGAGCCTAGATGTTTATCAAAAAAAGAAACAACCATCAAAATAATGGCCAAATTCGGATTGCTGGGAAAGGATATATCGTATTCGTTTTCCCAAACATTTTTCAATATCAAATTCGAGAAAGAAGGACTTCCCCATACGTACCTCAACTTTGATATACCTTGTATCGAACAATTTGAAACTATTATTGCAGACCACAAAGACCTTCAAGGTCTAAACGTCACGATTCCGTATAAAGAAGCAGTCATTCCACATCTGTTCCGATTAGACAAAGAGTCGAAAAAGATAGGTGCCGTTAATACCATAAAATTTCGAAAAGACGGAAAACTTATTGGTTATAACACAGATCACTACGGTTTTGCACGAGCATTAGAAAATTTTTTACCGATACATAAAAAAACAGCATTAATCTTAGGGTCTGGCGGAGCGTCTAAAGCCATTAAATATGTGTTAGACGCCATGGGGTTTAACTACCTACAAGTTTCCAGAACACCTTCTGAAAATAGTGTTACTTATGGTGAACTCACCCGAGAACTGATAAAAGAACATTTCTTAATCATCAATTGCACGCCATTGGGTACGTCTCCAAATGTTCATGAAGCGCCCAATATTCCTTATAATTTTCTTACCGAGCAACACGTGTTGTTTGATCTAATTTACAATCCGAGAGAAACCGAATTCATGAAACGAGGGACAGCCAAAGGAGCACGTGTGAGCAATGGCTTAAAGATGTTAGAACACCAAGCCAAAAAATCGTGGTCTATCTGGAATAGCTAGCCCGAGTGCTCCCTTTCAAAATAAAGCCTTCTGCTTTGTCGTTTGTTTAGTTGTTAGTATCTTGACACTCCCAAAATATTGAACCCTAACATTGAAAAACATGTCTGACGAAAACTCATCTCCAAAAGAAAACGAAGAAACAGGAAAAGATGCCCTTGAGAAGGCACTTGTGGAAGAAACACAGCAAAACCCTGAAACCGAAGAAACTACAGAAGCGAAGGAAACTGAAACCACTGAAGATTCTGAAAGTTTGGTTGAAAATGCAATGGTAGACACCGCCGCACAAGCGCCCGCGAAAAAATCGTCAGATGAAACCACCGAAACGTCTGAGACTCCTTCCGAAGCAGCAGAAGCTAGTGAAACAACTAACATTTCCGAAGTAAAAAGTGAAAAAGAAGAGAATAAAAAGGAAGATAGCGATATAGACGACGATACCGAAGATGAAGAAGAAGTGAGTTCTAGCGATGATGAGGAAAAGGAGGAAGCCGAAGAAGACGGGCCAGATTACCATGCGATGAGTAAAAAAGAACTCATTGCTGCCTTGGGCTCCTTGATTAAGAGCAAGCCCATTCAAGAAATTAAGAAGGAGGCAGAAGAAATAAAAACTGAGTTCAACGCCAAATTTGCTGAAGAATTAGAAGAGAAGAAAGAAGAATTTTTAGCCGAAGGCGGAAATATTATCGACTTCCACTACTCGACTCCGCTAAAAAAAGAATTTAATTCGCTGTTTTTCGATTATAAGGAAAAGCGGAACAATTACTATAAAAATTTAAAGAAAGACCTTCAGGCAAACCTTGCCAAACGAGAAGAACTTATTGAAGAGTTAAAAGGACTGTTGAGCAACGAAGAGAGCATTAACACCACCTACAAGCATTTTAAAGATATTCAGGATCGTTGGCATACTGCGGGTCCCATACCAAGAGACAAGTACAACCTTACCTGGAATACCTACCATCACCACGTAGAGAATTTTTACGATTTCTTACATTTAAACCGTGAGTTTAGAGACTTAGATTTTAAGCACAACTTAGATGCCAAATTAAAACTTATAGTCCGTGCCGAAGAACTGCAACAAGAAACAGATGTGCACAAAGCATTCCGTGAATTACAGATGCTGCATAAAATGTGGAAAGAAGAAATAGGTCCGGTTGCCAAAGAGTACCGGGAAGATGTTTGGGACAAATTTAGTGAGGCAACCAAGGTGATACACGACAAGCGACAAGAAGCATTAAATGCCCTTGAAGCGACGTATGAGGCCAACTACGAAGCTAAAAAAGAATTGGTTGCGCAGATTAAGGCACAACAAGAAAAAACAAAACCAAACCATTCGTCGTGGCAGCATAGCATGAAAAAAGTGCAAGAGTTGCGCGACGCCTACTTTGCTACGGGCAAGGTTCCAAAAGCGAAAAATAAAGAAATCTGGAACGCTTTTAAGGAAGCGACACGCAATTTCAATAAAGCTAAAAATGATTTTTATAAAAATCAGAAAAAAGAACAATACGCAAATCTAGAAAAGAAGCGGGAACTGATAAAAATCGCCGAAGAGAACAAAGACAGTGACGATTTTGATGCGGTCACACCGTTGATGAAGAAGATTCAACAAGATTGGAAAACCATTGGCCATGTACCTAGAAAAGACAGTGATAAGGTCTGGAAGCAGTTTAAAGCGGCCTGTAACCATTACTTCGACCGTATTCATGCCAAGAAAAACGAAGCCAGCCAAGAAGAGCAAGAAAACCTAGTCAAGAAGGAGGAGTTGCTTGCTGGTATTAAAAAATTAGAACTTTCTGGAGACCACAAAGCCGATCTAGCATCTATAAAAGAAGTGATAAAAGAGTGGAAAGCAATTGGTAGGGTTCCTTATAAGAAAAAGGGCATCGAGCAAGATTTCAATAAGGTGCTTGACGGTCATTTCAAAAAATTAGATCTGGGCAAAAGTGAAGCTGAACTGATTAAGTATGAGAATAAAGTAAGTTCTATGGTTTCTCAGGACGATGAGCGCAAACTACAGAATGAACATTTCTTTATCTCCAAAAAAATTGGGGAAGTAAAAGCTGAAATCAACCAACTAGAGAACAATCTTGGGTTCTTTCAACATGTACCTGATGACAACCCAATGGTAGCTGAAGTACATAAAAATATTGCACGACATAAAGAACAACTCGAAATCTGGAAGAAAAAGTTGAAGAAAATCAAATCTGCCAGAAGCGATTCGTAATGACACCGTGTATTTTTTGTGGATGTGAAGAAACTATCGATTATTACCGCGATATCAATCATCACTTCCTAGAATGCCGAAAATGTACCTCTATTTTTAGAGAACCTGCCACTTGGGTGGATGCCGCTGCTGAAAAAGCGCGCTATCTTACCCATAAAAACGATGTCGATAATATAGGATACCAACGTTTTGTTTCACCTATCGTTGAAGCTGTTCAGGCTAATTTCGATTCTAAAACCTCCGGACTCGATTTCGGTGCTGGTACTGGGCCCGTAGCCGCGAAGTTACTTTCTGAACAAGGGTATTCATTAACATTATACGACCCCTTTTTTTATCCAAACAAGGAGGTATTAAATGGGCAATACGACTATATTATCTGCTGCGAAGTCATCGAACATTTTCACCATCCTTTACAAGAATTCCAGCTTTTAAAACGGTTATTGAAACCAAACGGAATGATTTTCTGTATGACCGATCTTTGGAATGATTCTGTAGAACAATTTAGAAAATGGTATTACAAAAACGACCGTACCCATGTGATATTCTATAATGAACAGAATTTAAAGTGGGTAGCAAATGAGGTTGGGTTTACAAATGTTTCAGTAGATGGGCGGCTTATTATTCTTTTGTGAGCAGTGAAAGAATGCAAAATAGAATTAAAAATAAACACTCAATCTGTGTCAGGTTGTTTCTTCAATCATCAACTGACAATCGAAAACTGACAACCGAAAACCATCCCGCCCAAACTTCGTTTGTTCGAGGCCAGCAACCTAAATTACATTTGTTTGGCTTCGTTCCAATACACGTCCATTTCAGCAAGCGTCATATCTCTTAAAGCTTTGCCCTGTTGTTTTGCCTTTGCCTCTAAATATTGAAAACGTTTTATAAATTTCTTGTTGGTGCGTTCTAACGCATTTTCTGGGTCTACCTTTAGAAACCGTGCATAATTGATCATCGAAAACAAAACGTCACCAAATTCTTGTTCTATTTTCTCGGTATTATCAGCACTTACTTCGTGTTGTAGTTCTTCTAACTCTTCTTGCAGTTTTTCAAAAACCTGTTGTGGTTCTTCCCAATCGAATCCTACTCCTGCCACTTTATCTTGTATTCGATTCGCTTTTACCAATGCGGGTAACGATTTTGGAACGCCTTCTAATACGCTCGTTTTGCCTTCTTTTAGCTTTAAGTTTTCCCAGTTTTGCTTTACTTCTTCTTCGTCTGCCACCTTAACATCGCCGTAAATATGTGGATGGCGCGAAATCAGTTTGTCGCAAATCTCGTTGGCTACATCGGCCATGTCAAAATGGTTGGTTTCACTTCCTATTTTAGCGTAGAAAACAATATGCAGCAACAAATCGCCCAATTCTTTTTTAACTTCGGTAAGGTCGTTCTCAAGAATAGCGTCGCCCAGTTCGTAGGTTTCTTCAATAGTGAGGTGTCGCAACGTCTGCATGGTCTGTTTTTTGTCCCATGGGCATTGTTCCCGCAGCTCATCCATGATTGTGAGTAAACGGTCGTATGCGGCTAATTGCTTTTCTCTAGAATTCATATACCGTAAAAATAAAAATTCATCTGCTACCGGGGCAACAAATGAATTTAAGTTATCAGCGCGTTATCCACGTTCCTTATTCTTCTTCAGACGTGTCGTTGCTTTCAGAGAAATCTGTGATTCCGTTTTTTTGCAATAAGTTATACCATTGCACCACCTTTTTAATATCACTCGGGTATACACGGTCTTCATCGTAATCTGGCAGCACTTCAAAGAAAAATTCTTCTAGCTCTACCTTTGGTACTTTGTGGTTTATGGTAGGACCCCCGTTTTCTTTTTCAGCAATTTTACTGAAAATTTCACGCAATGGAACCTCTTCGGTCAAGGTGTATATGGCTATTTCGCTCAACAAACTAACATTGTCTCTAGCGCCAACGCTAATTTTACGACCATCTAGAAGCGATTCGGCTACGAATCCGCTACGGGTTTGTGTTTTCAATTGGTATAGACCTGGTTTTCCTGAAATGGAAAGAATTTTCTCTAAACTCATAAAAAATATGCGGTTATAATGTTTATGCTTTTGTGTGTTTCAATAAATTAAGGCTGCAAAGATGTAGGCTTTGGTGCTTTCTTGCAAGTACCTTAACGTTTCTTTTTAGCTTTCGGAAATTTCATTCGGTACGATACGTCAATTTTTCCTTTTGAAATATTAGTGAGCTTACTTTTCAGCAAACGCTTTTTTAATACGGAAAGTTTATCGGTGAACAAAATTCCTTCAATATGATCATACTCATGCTGAATGATACGTGCTACAATTCCATCATACGTCTCCGTATGTTTGTTGAAGTCTTCATCGTGGTATTCAATCGTAATGGTGGGCTGTCTAAAAACATCTTCCGTAATATTCGGAATACTCAAACAACCTTCATTAAAGGCCCATTCATCTCCTTCTTCTTCTACGATCTTGGCATTGATAAACACTTTCTTAAAGTTAGCGCATAGTTGTTGTTCTTCTTCGGTTAGATCTTCATCATCTTCAAACGGACTTGCATCTACGATAAATACGCGAATGGCCAACCCGATTTGTGGAGCAGCTAAACCAATACCCCTTGCGCCGTACATCGTATCGAACATATTCTCGATAAGAGCATCTAGTTTAGGATAGTTCTCGTTAATAACGGTTGCCTTTTTTCTTAAAACAGGGTCGCCGTATGCAACAATGGGTAAAATCATTAGTAAGTATTTTATTTATAATTTTTAGTCTTTAGTCTTTAGTCTTTAGTCTTTAGTCTTTGGTCTATAGTCATTACTCCTTAGTCATTATATAAATATTCCTGTAAAATAATCGTGGCACTAATCTCATCAATCAGTGCTTTGTTTCGTCTTTTTTTCTTTGAAAGACCACTATCGATCATTGTTTGAAAGGCCATCTTACTAGTATATCGTTCATCTACTCTTTTCACAGGCATTTCTTGGAAGTTTTTTTTAAAAATCTCTAAAAACTTTTGAATTTCTTCTTCAACATCGCTAGGTGTACCGTCTTTCTGCAAAGGTTGCCCTACCAACACAAGTGATACGTTTTCAGCCAAAAAATAATCTTTCAGGAAATTCAGCAACTTTGGTGTTTCCACCGTGGTAAGCCCCGATGCAATGAGCTGCAACTCGTCTGTAACGGCTATTCCCGTTCGTTTGGTTCCAAAATCTATTGCTAAGATGCGTGCCATATCTGGCTGCAAAAATAAGGGTATTTATTGGAAAAGCTACCTTTTATAGTTCCGAAGCACTTGCAGCACCCCTCCCCTTTTTATCTTACCTGTTTCGGTGTAGGGAAACTTAGACAAACGGTATACTTTTTTAGGGCGTTGGTAGGCTTCTAATTGCTGAAAAGCTTCTTTAAAATTAGGCAAGCTGTCGCCATCTCCTTCAAAAATAAGAATCACACGCTCTCCTAGTGTTTCATCTGGTTCAGAAGCAATAATGAATGGCAACTGTAGTTGCGCTTCTAACTCACGTTCAATGGTTTCCGGAAATATTTTAACCCCTCCGCTATTAATCACATTATCTTGTCTCCCCAACCAAGAAAACGATGTGGGCGAATGCAAGGTTACCAAATCGTTGGTTACCACAGCCATTTCAGAAATATTAGGAGCATGTATCACCAAGCAACCGCGATCGTCTTGGGTGAACTTTACATCGGGAAGTGCCGTGTATTGGTCGCTTCTAGCGGGACCATTTAATCTGCGCACGGCAATGTGTGTTATGGTTTCGGTCATTCCGTAGGTAGCAAATGCCTCCGTAGGCAGCTGTTGCAATTGTTCTTCGAGCGCCTTTGAAACAGCGCCACCTCCAATAATTAGCTTTTTTACCTTCGGAAGTGCTTCTAGCGAATGTGAAACCTGATATGGCACCATAGCCACAAAATCGTAGTCATTATCATATTCCACAAGCGCATCTTTAGAAGGCTGCACCACATGCAAATCCCAACCTAAGACCATCGCTCTTACTACCATCATCTTCCCAGCAATATAATCGGCAGGAATACAGAGCAGTGCTTGTGTACCACTACCGGTTTTAAAATAGGTTCCTGTGGCTTTGGCACTGTGCACCATTTGTTGTTTGGTGAGCTTTATTGATTTTGGTTTTCCGGTAGATCCAGACGTTTTTACTGAAATTTCTTCTGTAAAGTCGAGCCATTTCTCGATAAATTTGGCCACACTCACTTCTTGTTCATTGCCGTCTTCCAGCAAGTTGTCGGTAAAATTCAATACTTCTTCTGCCGAAGAAAAATCGAGGCCGTTCAACTTAAACGCAGGATGTAATGTGAGTGAGGTTGGTGTCAAGATTGCTACGGAGTTTCTATGGTTTCTATCGGTTCTGGTGGTGGCGTAACCTTTCCGAAGAGCTTTTCTGCCCAACCCGTCCATTTATAACGCCAAGCCATCAAGGCTAGGAATATAGGATACATTACCAGTACCGGAATTAATATATCAAACCCTGCCGTGGGTTCAGAAATGTCTTTAAATATCGAATTGGTCTGAAACACGGTCCAGTCTGCCGTAACCAACAAGGCTCCTACCAAATTATTCCCAGCGTGGAAACCTAATGCCAGCTCCATACCTTCGTCCATCAATGTCATAATACCAAGCAAAAATCCTGTTCCTATATAATACACCATAATTACTGGACCCAATTTTTCAACCTCAGGATTAAAAAAGTGTAATCCTCCAAAAATAACCGACGTAATGATGAGTGGCAGCCATCTATTTTTTGCCAATACGCCAATTCCTTGCATGAGATATCCCCTGAACAGGTATTCTTCAAAACTGGTTTGCAACGGAATGAATATTATAGAAATAACAGCTAAAATCAGGAATGGAACCATTTCAAACTGTAGTACATAATCGTCGGGGTTAGTGGTGTAATCGATTAAGGTCAATACAATCGTAACTATCGCTATCAGTAAAAAACCAAACCAAAAACGCCCCCAATCGGTTTTTTTACGTGAGGTCGTCAATGTTCGGAACGGTTGCTTGTGCAGATACTTGACTACAAAAAACAAACCTAAGAGTCCGACAGCAAAACCCAGCAACATTAGAAATAACGTAAGGTTTGAGTCGAGAATGTTCATCAGGTTTTGCTCATCTTGCAATTGATCTACAGAACCACCTTCACTGATTACCTTAAAAAAGGCTACCCCCACAAACGGCAATGAACCTATTTGGGTGGCAATAAAGATGAGCAACACGCCTACGGCATAGCGCCACCAGTCGTGTAAATAGTTGAATGCTTGTTTTATGTACATGGTAATTGGGGATTTTTAGTAAGCTCGCTGTGTTGTTTTGAGATGTTGGTGAATTTACAAAACTTTGGTTAATACGCTTACATCCCAATTTCGTTTTTTGTTGTAGTGAAGGGTTCCATCGATAACCTGCAAGGGGGCGGGAATATTATTGGTATACAAACTTCCCGTTCCAAGCCCTTGTGGCAATTTATTTTTCTGTTTTGCTGTGTATTGTGCAATCGCATTTAAGCCAATATTACTTTCGAGGGCCGAGGTAATCCACCAACCTGCTCCTTGCGATTCAGACAAGCGTATCCATTCGTCGCAACTTCTGAATCCGCCTACTAAGGTTGGTTTCAAAATGATGTATTGTGGTTGAATGGTTTGCAAAAGTTCTTCTTTTTCTTCGGAAAGCGTCACCCCGATGAGCTCTTCGTCTAAAGCAATGGGTAGCGGACTCTCCTCGCAGAGGCGAGCCATTTCTTGCCATTGCCCTTGTTGAATAGGTTGCTCTATGGAATGGATTTGTAAATCGGAAAGAATTTTCAGTTTTTCTAATGCTTCGGAAGGTGAAAAAGCACCGTTTGCGTCTACGCGTAGTTCAATTTCAGACGGCGTGTACAGTTTCCGAATCATTTTCAGCAACGCCAATTCTTTGTCAAAATCGATTGCACCAATCTTCATTTTGATACATGTAAAACCGATTTTCAATTTTTCTGAAATCTGCTGTTTCATAAAATCACGATCGCCCATCCAAACTAAACCATTGATGGGTATGCTTTGGTTACCGAGTGAAAATTCAGAAGAGAAAATTTGAAAAGGATTTAATGCTGCTAACGATTTAAACGCAGTCTCAACACCTATTTGTAGGGCTGGATAAGCAGACAGCGCATCGTACAGCGCCTGTTCACCCTTCGAGATATGCTCGCAGGTCCATTGCAGTTTCTGTTCAAAATCAGGAACATCATCGGCGCTCAAACCACGAAACATACCGCATTCGCCTATACCCCATCGGTTGCCGTCTACAATGGTTAAGAACCAAGTTTCTTTGGTTTGCAAGGTGCCACGCGAAGTGCCTGCTGGTTTTTTAAATTGAAGCCTATACTTTTGGAATGTTGCTTTCATTTGAACCACGAAAATACAAAATTGGAAACCGAAAAGGTGCTTTTAAATACCGATTTATAACGAAATCGATTCGCCAATATCGAGTAACATCAGGTCTTTTCCTGCTTCGTAAAATTTCCGCTTGGCTTCGTCGTGGTCTATTTCAATATAGCCGAAGGTATCGTAATGTACTCCCAAAATTTTATCGCATTCCACAAAATTACTCGCAATGATTGCATCGTCTATCCCCATGGTAAAGTTATCGCCAATAGGTAAGATTGCCAGATCTAATGTAGCACTCATCGGGATCAATTTCATATCCATAGTTAAAGCTGTATCTCCTGCGATGTAAATAGTTTTGTGTTCGCCTTCAATTACAAATCCGCCGGGCTGCCCGCCGTAACTACCATCAGGAAATGAGCTGGTGTGTATGGCATTTACATATTTTACCTTTCCAAACTCAAAATCCCAGCTACCCCCGTGGTTCATGGGGTGTACATCAAAGCCTTTTTCTTCATAATGATTTGCAATTTCATAGTTGCTCACGATAGTAGCACCTGTGTTTTTTGCAATAGCCTCTGCGTCTAAAATATGATCTTGGTGGGCATGGGTTAATAGAATATAGTCGGCTTTTAGCGACATGATATCTACCTTGTCTTTTGAAAGGTCGTTTCCTGTGATAAAAGGATCAACAACAATATGTTGACCGCCAATTTCGATAGAAAGACTGTTTTGTCCGTAAAATGTAATGTTCATAGATTTCGTTTTCTCTAAAAATAAGGGACAAATATTTCAAATCTGTTAAAATAGTTCCAAAAGTTTGAAGTACGATTTGAAAAAATGATTTACGGCTAATTTCTTCAAAAGAAAATTTCCGTGAGAAGTAATAGCAACGAGAACAAAAATGTGCTCAATGCAACCTTTTTTAACTCTGGGTCTAAGAGTGCTGGGGCCTTATTCTTAAAAACAATCCAAACATTTAAAAATAAAGGCAGAAAAGCAATCAACGGTATGCATAGCAACCATGTTTTGGAAGTGAGATAGAAATACAAAGCAGCAGACAGAAATGCTATTACAATGAGAAGCGCATGGTATAATTTTACTGGTTTTTCGCCTAACACCACGGCCAACGTATTTTTTTGTACCCGTTCATCTGCCAGCCGGTCGCGCATGTTATTCAGATTTAAAACAGCAGCACTCAGGAGTCCGATAGTGATTGCGGGCAAGACGATGTAGTTTGAAAAAGATTGGGTATATAAATAGTAGCAACCTACCACTCCTACGAGACCGAAAAAAATAAAAACAAAAAGGTCGCCCATAGCGCGGTATCCGTAGGCTCGTTTACCTACCGTATAGGTTATAGCCGCTACGATGGCAGCTATCCCTAGGTTAAAAAACACTACAGAGAGTATGAAGTTCTCGTTTCCGAAGGCAACAAAAATGAGCAAACTTGCTAAAAAGAGCGTAAATATTGTAGTGATTATCATACCGTATTTCAACTCCTTGGCAGTTAGCAAACCACTTTGCATGGCTCTAGCGGGTCCTACCCTATCTGCATTATCGGTGCCTTTCACCCCGTCGCCATAATCGTTTGCAAAATTAGAGAGCACTTGAAATCCTAAAGTTGTTAAAAGGGCAAGAACCATAATCGCGACGGTAAACGCTCCCTCTTGATAAGCAGCTGCACTTGCCACTAAAATTCCTGAAATAGAAAGAGGAAGTGTACGCAATCTAGCAGCTGAAATCCAAGCCAAAACTTTATTCATAAATATGAGGTTGTTTGAGCAGTCAAAAATACATTAAAAAAGAAAAGCCACCTACTAGAGATGGCTTCCTTCGTTTATAAGTTCAGAAAAGAGTACTACTTGATGATGAGTCTTTTGGTTACTCCTTCTTCATTAGAAACTAAGTATATACCTGCTGACACATTCTGAAGTTGCAGCGTTTTTGTATGCATGGCTGGAAGAACCACTCTACCAGACATATCATACACAGTATATACGTCTATTTTGCTCAGGAATACCGTCCCGCTTGTTGGATTAGGATACATACTAAAATTGGTGGTTCCGTTAAATTCGAAGTCATCCACACCCAATACATCATTATCTAAGGTGAAAATACTTAAGGTACCACTTACTTCATTAGCAACAACGATGAGTCCCGTTTCCGTAGGGCTATCGACAGCAGGCACGTAAATAAGTCCTTCTGGGCCCAAATCGCCCATTTCAGTACCACCAGGTATAGCGTCTCGACTGTTCAGGTATTGTAGGAATACTGGCGCTGCGGGATCTGTTACATTATACACCATAACACCGCCAATGCGCTCTAGCAAGATAAAAGCATAAAATTCACCATTTATTTCTTGAACCAGTACACCTTCTGGCTCAGGTCCTTTGTTATCACTTCGGTTTTTAAAGCTATTATTTGAATTGCTAGCATTAAAAATGTCACCATAGGTTGGGTCGTTTGCCGTGATAACTTCAAAATCGTTAGCACTATCATACACCAAGGTTCCTGTGGAGGCTTCAAAAATTGAAAATGATCGTCCACCAAAAACATGTATTTCGTCAAAGTCACCATCGCCATCGGTATCCCCAGAAGCACTGGTAAGCGCTATATCACCTAGGTTGGTATCAAGCTTTAAGATATCGGCATTCGGAAATACAGTAGCATCTAAAATATAATCGCTATCACCTAATTTCCGCTCTTCTTCATAGGCCGAATACTCTCTGGCATCACCCTCGTTCGCCGTCACAATATAATCGGTTCCGTTTACAGCGTAAAAACTAATCGCATCTGGCATGTAGAGTCCTTTCACTGGCCAAGTAGCATCGAAAATAAAGTCGGTTTCATCGCTCGTATCTAAGGTATTCTGCGGAAGGCTGTGATCTTTAAGTCCGAATGGAATAACCTCAGTTATCGCTAAGTTCGCAATATCAACTATAGCATATGCATTATTTTCTTGTAAGGTAACATAGGCCGTCTGCGAATCTGCAGAAACGGTAATATATTCAGGTTCTAAATCTTGTGAAACACTAGCTCCTGGACCAAAAATGCGAACTCCCGCCGAAATAAGTGCGGCTTGTTGACTGTCGAAGTCATTAAAACCTAAGGTTGTCACATTGGCTTGCGAAATAGCTTCCAATCCGCCACTCACATCAATTACAGAAATAGAGCCTTCTGGATCAATGGTATAATCATCACTCGGTTGGCCTTCATTGGCAACCAATAAAAAGTTTCCATCGGGAGAGAAAGTGAGCATATCAGGTAACGAACCAACAATAACAAGACTTTGATTGGCTCCAGAAGCGTCACTAAACAATACAAAGCCATTACTCGTAGCCGGATCTGCTGCAACTGCTGCGGCAACCATACCATTTTTTACTGCAATGCTCTGTACTCCTGTAGTTCCAGGTGGCAAAGCAACCGTTGCTAAACTTGTGATATTAGTAGGGTCTGAAAAGTCTAAGACTTCAACCTTGTCTGCATTGGTAATAAACAACTGCTCACTTTCAGGGTCGTATGCAACAATTTCTGCAGTACCTGTAGCATCTACAGTAAAGCTAGTTAGAAAGTTCATGTCTAATGCAGCTGTGTTTGCGCTAGGAACTAGGGTGTCGTCGTCTAAAATATAGGCTGAGAATGTATCATTTGCAGCGATGGTAACACCATTTTCATTTTCCAACTGAAGAACAAAAAACAAATCACTACCATCATCTGTGTTATTTATGATTGGGATGGTGAGTTCTTGAGCAGCTGAATTGCCGGCTGGAAAAGTAATCGTTTGTGTAGCCGCAAAGGTAAAATCGGTACCTTCTACTGCACTACCTCCAGCTACTACTGAAATATCTACCGAAACTACTGTTGTAGGTGCTTCTGAAATTGTAACTGAAAGGGTAAGTGTTCCGCCATTTTCTGAAACAGACATAAACGTAGATTCAAATTCAACTTCAGGGGCTACTGCAGCAGGCACATTTCCTGGTGAACCTATATTTGAAACGTCGCTAGCATCGCCACCCAAAGCAATCGTCTGAACAGCATTGTTAGCATTTCCAACAACACTAAATTCTCCCAAATCGGAATCGTAACTCTGACCATCGTTTGCTGCTGTATCGGGATATGATTCTAAACTAATCGGACTAGTGGTAGTTGGATCGCCCATCCAGAGGGTTACTGCATCGCCACCTCCACCCAGGCCTGAACCGTCGGTAAAGCCAATTTGTATATTGGTAAGGTCTACAACCGGGCTCCATATAGTAGTAAATTCATCTACTTCATTGGCTGTATTATCTGTAATGAGCACAATGACTGATGCTCCTGGCTGTATTTCAGAAATTCCCTGTATGATATCTGCTGTCGTTCCATCTGCAGAATCATCGTCGTAGAATAGGTCGCCATCTACACCAGATACCCAGGCAGCTGCACCTTGATTTGTAATTTCGAACCAGTCTTCAGTTAGATCAGCTCCCTCTTGACCCGAGAAAATTTCAGTAACAACTAAAGTAGACATTGAAGGCACATTTCCTGGAGAGGCAATGTTCGGCACATCACCAGCAGCTCCACCAAGTGCTATTGTTTCTACCGCATTGTTTGTATTTCCAACTTCGCTAAAGGCGTTAAGAAAAACATCATATGATTGTCCGTCGTTTGCTGCAGTATCTGGATATGTAGCGGTATCGATTGGGGTTGTTGCAGTAGGATCTCCCAACCAGATATTAACAGCATCACCGCCAGCACCCAATCCGGCGCCATCTGTAAACCCAATTTCAACACCATTTAAATTTACCACAGGTCCCCAAACATCTGTAAATTGAGTAATTTCACCAGCTGTATTATCTGCTACCAACACAATTACAAATTCACCTGGTTGGATATCTGTAATTCCTTGTATGATATCGGCTGTTGTGCCATCTGCCGACTCATCATCATAATATAAATCGTCATCCACACCAGAGGTCCAAGCCATGGTACCAGTATTTGTGATTTCAAACCAATCTGCTGTTAAGTCTGTTCCTTCTTGTCCTGAGAAAATTTCTGAAATTTCAAGAATAAACGCACCTTTAATAATGCTTGGTTTAGAATTTTGTGAGATTGCAGTGGTTATCACAAACAACACGGCCAGTAAAGTAAATTTTTTCATCGTTGGTTTTAGTTTTAAATTTTCAGCTAAATTACCAACGCCATGTACCTTTTGCCTTAATTGATTATTAAGTTAAAATCAATTTCAGAAGCAACTAATTCATAATTAGACGCTCCAAATTAATTTTTTGTAAACTTTACTATTTAAAATTGTAAACTCAATAATTTTTATACTTTTAAAGAAAACTTAACAACCCCATTTCATGAAAAGAAATTACGATATCGGCCTGCTAGTATTACGAATTGGTATGGCTGCATTGATGCTAACACATGGTATTCCAAAATTTATGGCCTTTATAGGAGGCGATTTATCTGTTGTTGGTGACCCCCTGGGCATAGGAGGAATGCTAACAAGTATTTTAGTATTGCTTGGCGAACTGGTTGCCCCAGTGCTTATTATTATAGGAATTAAAACCCGTTTTGCTGCAGTAGCGAGTGCCATCACAATGGCGGTGGCTGCCTTTGTAGTGCACGGTGCCGATCCATTAGCAAAGAAAGAAATGGCGCTTCTATACCTTATAGGTTTCCTGTCTATTGCACTTATGGGAGCTGGTAGTATTTCTGTCGATAAAAAATAAGTAATGTAACGTACTATGCCGTTGTTCACTAAATCATTAAAGCTGTCTGCCTTTAACAACAAAAGGATTGGCAGGTATTTACTGTATGCATTGGGTGAAATTGTGCTCGTTGTTGTTGGTATTCTCTTGGCACTGAATATTAATAATGCGAACGAGGATCGTAAAAACGAAAAGGAGTTTCGGCTTATCTTAAAAACGGTTGCGGCAGACCTTGCCAATGATACCTTGGCAGTAAACCAAGTGGTGGCCAATTATAAGTTTAGGCAAGAATTACTCAAGCCCATTATTAATGGTGAGGCTACAGAAGAGGAACTCAGAAACTGTACCTATTGTGGTTCTGCTATTTCTAGCTATGCACCAGTGTTTATAAACGACAAAGGATATCTTCAACTTAAGAATTTCTTTGAAAATACTGGCGATCTCGACTCGCTTTCTACGGAAATAGTACAGTTTTACAATTATTATACCCCTACCCTTCAAGAATTGGGTGACGAGGTGAAACGTGCAACGATTGAAAATGTGAAAGATTGGAGGGATAACTATCCGTGGTTTGCAAATATCATCAATAACAAACCTGATCCGCGATACTTAGAGTACCTTGCTTCTGATAAGTACCGAAACCGAGCTTCCTACTTTAATATTGTGGCATGTCTTAATTATAAAACGTATCTGGAGGAATACAAATTAGATGCCACTGAGATTTTGGAATCTATCGCTGCGCTTGAAGAAGATTAACTTACTTAAAAATAGACGTCAGTAATTCTTTCAACAAGTCGGCTTGACTCATATTCGCAGCGCCCACACCTTTGCCTTTTAGATCGATGGTTCGGATACTTGCGATAATCCCGCTTACTTCCTTCATCGAATAATTCTTAGCTGCAGTTTGATAATCCTTAATAAAGTAAGGACTCACCCCTAACACTTTCGGGGCTTCCGATTTGTTAGACAGCGCATGGTATTTTAAAAGTTTTGAAAAGAAGCTGTACAACAATGCTACCGTCATCACCAATGGGTGGTTTTTTGGATTCTGGCCAAAGTATTGTACAATCGCAAAAGCTTTTTTTACGTTGCGATTGCCAATGGCATTTTGCAATTCGAAATTATTGAAGTCTTTGCTAATGCCTATGTTTTCTTCAATGAGTTGCGGACTAATCTGTTGCTCAGGTTTAATGACCAATTGCAATTTTTCTAGCTCGTTCGATATTTTGCTAAGATCATTGCCCAGAAACTCGGTAAGCATTTGTGCAGCTTTGGGGGTAATAGTGTATCCTTTTGCAGACAAAACCCGTTGTATCCACTCTGGCACCTGATTGTCATACAATTTCTTACTTTCAAAAACCACCCCGCTTTTCTTTAGGGTTTTAGCCAATTTTTTACGCGCATCTAACTTTTTGTACTTGTAACACAGCACCAACACAGTGGTTGGTTGCGGATTCTCGGCGTACGGCACTAAATTCTCAATGGTACGTGATAGATCTTGGGCTTCTTTTACAATCACCACCTGCCGCTCGGCCATCATGGGATACCGTTTGGCGTTGCCCACAATATCGTCTATACTTACATCCCTTCCGTAGAGAACCATTTGGTTAAAGCCTCTTTCTTCTTCGGAAAGGATCGATTCTTCAATAAATTTTGAAATGCCATCAATATAATACGGTTCGTCGCCCATCAAAAAATAGATGGGTGCAATGTTCCCTTTTCTGATATCGGTAATGATAGATTTCGCTTTATCTAACGGCATAAAATTGTTAGGAGATTTCAGTTTGAACGTATTACAATGCGTAATTTTACAGCAATGCAACCACTCGAATTCAATAGTTATTCGTTCCGTTTCAAAAGTAACGAAAACAACCGTCTCATTTTTGATGAAATCAGAAAAAAATTTGTGGTACTCACACCCGAAGAATGGGTACGACAGCATGTTGTGCAGTTTCTGCTTTCAGAAAAAAACTATCCTAAATCACACATAAATGTTGAAAAACAGTTGCTACTGAACGGGACCAAGAAAAGATACGATGTATTAGTTTTTAATCCAGACGGCAGCATACACCTAATTGTAGAATGTAAAGCACCTTCGGTACGAATAGGTCAAGACACCTTCGACCAGATTGCGAGGTATAATTTGGTGACAAATGCTACCTATTTAATGGTGACCAACGGCCTCACCCATTATTTCTGCCAATTGGACTACCAGCAGGAACGTTACGTGTTTTTACGCGATATACCTGCATATACGGCATAAAAAAACGCTCCCGATTGGAAGCGTTTGTCATATGTTATAAGAATAGAAACCTACATGGCTCCCCACTCTTTTAAACTCTTGGTGTTTAAGGCAACATAATCATCGTTTCCAGCTTCTTGCGCCAGTGATAATGATTTTTTAGCTGCATTGATCGCACCTTTTTTGTCACCTGCTTTAGCATAGATAAGTGATTGTTGTCTGTGGTACCAGAATGCAGGCTCAGCACGCATTTCGATTGCTTTGTCAATCCACGTCTTTGCCTTATTGATATCTTTTCCAGATTCTAGGTAATATACGGCCGCTTGGTAATATTCGTTCGCGCCAGGGCCGTTCATTACTTTATCGATACTGGCTGAAACCATCTTGTCTGTTTCAAATTTTATCGGAACACCAACATAGGTTTTATCCCATAAAATTCCAAGGTTTGCTGAATCACTAGCAACATCATCAAATGTCATCGTAAATGTTTCAATAGCCATTGGCATCGGATACACTTGTGCTTTTACAGTGGCCGCTACTTTACTTTCGTCCCATTTTTGAGGAGTACCCCAATTGTTGCTGTCTGTATAAAACATAACATCCCAACTTTGCATTCCAGGTTTTGTATAAATAGCATACGAACCTGCCTTTACGGTCTTTCCTCCAATTATTACGTCGTCACTAAACGTAATTTTGGTATTGGCATTAGCGCCGGTACGCCAAACGTTGTCATAAGGTACCAAACCTCCAAAAATGGTTCGTCCTTTCATTGATGGTCTCGAGTATTCTAACGTAACATCGGTAAGTCCCACCTTCTGTTCAATTTTTTGAAACGGACTCGGAGCTGGTGTTTGTAGTTGTGCTTGTACAGCTACAGAAGTAACTATGGCACAGATAAATAAAAGTAATTTTTTCATGAGATATAATGTGTGTTTAAGGTTTTTACGAAGGTACAATCCTACTCACTCCCAAACAGTTAACAAAAACTTAAAAAAGGGTTACAAAAGGTATCGTACATTTGTAGCATGACAAAACGAATGATCGCCGAACTTATCGGCACCTTTGCGCTTGTTTTTTGTGGTACGGGCGCCATTGTTATCAACGAATTTACAGGAGGCACGGTAACCCATCCTGGTATTGCGATTACCTTCGGTTTAATTGTTATGGGTATGATTTATGCGTTTGGTGATATTAGCGGGGCACATATTAACCCGGCAGTAACGATTGCGTTTGCATATGCAAAAAAATTTCCATGGAAAGAAGTGCCGTTGTACGTACTTGCACAAGTTGTCGGAGCTATTTTAGCCAGTTTACTATTGCTGTATTTGTTTCCAGACAATGAATTGTTGGGCACCACCCTTCCGCAGATTGCTGTACTGAAGGTATTTATCTTTGAAGTTATTCTTACTTTTTTCCTAATGGTAGTGATCATCAACGTCTCAACGGGATCTAAAGAAATTGGTGTTATTGCAGGTATTGCAATTGGTAGTGTGGTTCTTTTAGAAGCACTATTTGCAGGTCCCATTACAGGAGCGTCTATGAATCCTGCACGTTCATTAGCGCCAGCACTAGTTTCCGGAAACCTACAACATCTGTGGCTCTATTTAACTGCTCCCGTTGTTGGTAGTATATTGGCGGTGATTAGTTGTAAGTTGGTGAAAGACGAACAATGTTGTGACGATTAGTGCTAAATAACTGTTAATCTTACGCTTCGGTATTGACTTGTAGTAATTTTCTGTAGTATTTTTACATAAAAAAGAAAGAGATGCTACGATTCATCAAAAAATTATTCGGATTTAAAAACCTTCCTGCAGTAAAAAGGGATGTCAATTTATATAGACTCCTACGTATGAACCGCAGAATGGTTTCTGCCCGTAAATAGGTCTTATGCTACAGTAGACCTATAGTTAGCAAGTCGTCTCTCCAGATGACTCATAACTTTTTGCGTTTCTATTTCTCATCCATAGTATTGTTTTTGGTGTACTTTACAAACTTCTAGTTCTATCACTTCTGAAATTTTCACAAAGCAGCATGTTTAGTTGAAGCATCACCGTGATTATGTTAATGTTTGTTTAAGTAATGTGATATTCTGTTCAACAAAATGTATTTTTAAGGCCTAAACCAATTGCTCTTGAAAATTTATACACTTCACGCAAAACAGAAACTTCCGATAACGGTTGAACAAGCTTGGGATTTCCTCTCAGATCCCAAAAATTTAAAAGTCATAACACCAGATTATATGGGTTTCTATATTCTATCGGGTGCCGATAGACCTATGTATGCCGGCCAGATCATACAATATATTGTAACCCCAGTACTAGGTATCAAAACCAAATGGGTAACCGAAATCACCCATGTAAAAGACAATACTTATTTTGTAGACGAACAACGGTTTGGACCCTACGCACTTTGGCACCACAAGCATTTTATAAAAGAAATTGATGGAGGTGTTGAAATGGAAGACATAATTGACTATAAAGTGCCTTTTGGCTGGCTGGGGCAATTGGTGCACCCATTCTTGGTAAAACCTAAACTGAATGAAATTTTTGAATATCGTCGTACAAAACTGATTGAATTATTTGGCGAACTAAACGAAACAACATGAAAAACATACTGCTTATTGGAGGTTCCTACGGAATTGGATTAGAAATTGCTACACAGCTTCAAAATGACTATGCGGTGTACATAGCTTCCAGAACAAATGAACAAATTCCTGAAAACGTAACCCATCTTCCCTTTGATGTTACAAAAGATGCTGCCAACACATTAGAACTGCCAGACACTATCGATGGCTTGGTATACTGTCCTGGAAGCATAAACTTAAAGCCCTTTAAAACGCTATCTGAAGAAGCTTTTATGGACGACTTACAGATCAATTTTGTATCGCTGGTAAACGTTGTCAAGGCGTTATTGCCCAAGTTAAAAAATGCCGAGCAGGCAAGCCTCGTTTTTTTCAGTACCGTTGCGGTGCAAATAGGCATGCCTTTCCATACCAGTGTAGCTGCTTCTAAGGGAGCCATTGAAGGCTTTGCAAAGGCGTTGGCAGCAGAATATGCGCCAAACTTTAGGGTAAATGTAATCGCCCCGTCACTTACCGATACTCCGCTAGCGGGGAGATTGTTAAATAGCGACGATAAGAAAGAAAAGATGGGAGATCGCCACCCTTTAAAGCGAGTGGGCGCCGCTGCAGATATCGCAAATATGGCTACCTTTCTGCTCTCTGAGCAATCTTCATGGATGACCGGACAAGTATTAGGCGTAGATGGCGGAATGTCTACCTTAAATATCACATAGCATGGCAGGAAAAGTAAACGTATTTTGGTTTCGAAGAGATTTGCGTTTAGACGATAACGTAGGTTTTTACAAGGCACTTCACGGGAAATACCCTGTGTTGCCCATATTTATATTCGACACCAATATTTTAGACGAATTGCCCAAAGACGATGCACGCGTTACTTTTATTTATGATACGTTACAGCAAATGCGTTCTGAATTACAGGAACATGGCAGTAGTTTGGCGATGTACCACGGCACGCCCAAAGCAGTTTTTAAGACGTTACTTTCCGAATTCGAGGTGCAACATGTGATTACCAACCATGATTATGAGCCGTACGCAAAAAATCGCGAAGCGGAAATTTCAGAAATATTAAAAGAAAAAAAGATTGGTTTCCATACGTTTAAAGACCAAGTTATTTATGAAAAAGATGAAATTGTAAAAGACGACGGCGATCCGTATGTGGTATATACGCCCTATATGAAAAAGTGGAAGGCACAGTTTAAAAGTGATGGTGACCCCAAGATTTACTATACCTCGCAGTTTATGGACCAGCTTATCGAGCATAGCCGGTTGCCAAACTTATCGCTTTCAGACATTGGTTTTTCGCGTTCTAACATTCGTGTTCCAGACTACGATGTTACTCCTACTACCATTCAGGAATACGAAAAAACTAGAAATTTTCCTGCCCAAGAGGGCACTTCCAGATTAGGTCCACATCTGCGTTTTGGCACCGTTAGCGTGCGTAAAATGATAAAAAAAGCGACTTCGGAAAAGAACGAAACCTTTTGGCAGGAATTGATCTGGCGTGAGTTTTTTATGCAAATTTTGTGGCATTACCCTAAAACGATAGACCAAGCCTTCAGGAAAAAATATGATCGCGTCCCGTGGCGAAACGACGAAGACGAATTTGAAAAATGGAAAACTGGTACTACCGGATTTCCGTTGGTTGACGCTGGGATGCGACAATTAAACGAAACAGGATATATGCACAATCGGGTACGTATGCTGGTAGCCAGTTTTCTGTGCAAACATCTGTTGATAGATTGGCGTTGGGGAGAAAGTTATTTTGCTGAAAAGTTACTCGATTATGAATTGTCTAGCAATGTGGGCAATTGGCAGTGGGCTGCAGGAAGTGGTGTAGATGCCGCGCCGTATTTCAGAATATTCAATCCGACGACACAAATTGAAAAATTCGATAAAAACAAATCGTATATCAACGAATGGGTGGAAGAATATGGTACCGATGCCTATCCTGAACCTATGGTAGACCATAAAGAAGCCCGAGAACGTGCCTTAGAAACCTACAAATCTGCAATAAATTAACATTTTATTGTAAGATTTTTCCTTGAAAATGCTTTTTGTCGATTAATTTGGTATATTTATCGATGTAATTATGGCTTTTGCCCCCAAAATTTAGCCTATGCAGTCTTACAAAAATGAATTCACCAATGGTGAAATTACAGTTACGTACCAGCCAAAAACATGCATTCATGCAGAAGCATGTGCCAAAGGACTTTCAGCAGTGTTTAGAACAACTGTAATCCCTTGGATAGATTTAGACGGTGCCGAAACAGAAAAAATAATTCAGCAGATAAAAAAATGCCCATCTGGTGCGCTATCGTTCTGTTATAATAGCAAAAAGGTGCTTGTTAAATAAATGGTAATGTCTGGGTAGTTTTGGGCAGTTTAACACAATTTTTCTAATCTTGCGTTGTTATCTGTTTCATAACAAACCCAACAAAACAACTATGATGAAAAAAACACCCATCCTGCTTGCGCTGGTATGCTGCACATTAACAGCATTTGCACAGGAAACCCCCAACGAGAACAAACCTAATACCATTGAAAACCAATTTATTGATGTTGTAGACGGATCGAATAGTTTTGAAGAGTATAAGGTGATTAAAAAAACAGAAATTGCCAAGCTTCGCGCTAATGTAATCGATTCTATTAAAAGTCTAGAAGGCACTATTGGTACCTTAAATACGGAAATAGATGAACGGAAAAACGAAATCGCGTCACTCTCCCAAGATTTAGCTGCAACCAAAGAAGATTTGGCCCTTAGCCAAAAGAAAGAAAATGGCATTGAGTTTTTAGGAACACTTACTGAAAAAAGCACCTACAACGCCGTAATGTGGTCTATTATTGGCATACTTGTGTTAGCACTAGCCTTTTTTGTGTTCAAGTTTAAAAACAGCCACGCCGTGACCAAAGAGGCACAACTGAAATTAGCCGAAATAGAAATTGAATTTGAAGCCCACCGACAGAAGAAATTAGAAGAACAACAGCAACTACGAAGAAAGTTACAAGACGAAATCAATAAGAGTAGAAAGGCATAACCCTTCTGTTATACAAATCAAAAAGCGTCTGATATTTCTATCAGACGCTTTTTTTATTCCTTTTTTGAAATGGTCGAATGCTATTCGATGCGCACAATTTTTGCGCCAATCGCCTGTAGGCGCTCATCAATATTTTCGTAACCACGGTCTATTTGTTCAATATTGTGAATCACACTGGTTCCTTTGGCAGAAAGTGCCGCGATGAGCAACGAAATCCCCGCGCGAATGTCGGGAGATACCATAGTGGTCGCTTTTAACTGCGACTTAAAATCGTGCCCCATCACCGTAGCGCGGTGTGGATCGCACAAGATGATGCGTGCCCCCATGTCGATTAGCTTGTCTACAAAGAACAGACGGCTTTCGAACATTTTTTGGTGAATAAGTACATTTCCTTTGGCTTGCGTACAAACCACCAGCACAATACTCAGCAAGTCGGGTGTAAAACCTGGCCAAGGCGCATCTGCTACTGTTAGTGTTGATCCGTCGATATATCCCTGAATTTCATATCCATCAACATGCGAAGGAATGTAAATATCGTCTCCTCTTTTTTCTAAGGTTATCCCCAATTTCCGAAATGTATCAGGAATTAGCCCTAAGTCTTTCCAACTTACATCTTTAATTGTAATTTCACTTTTGGTCATTGCCGCGAGGCCAATCCAACTCCCAATCTCGATCATGTCAGGAAGGATACGGTGTGTACAACCTCCCAACTCTTTTACTCCTTCAATAGTTAATAAGTTAGAGCCTACGCCCGTGATTTTTGCGCCCATGCTGTTCAGCATTTTGCAAAGTTGTTGCAAATAAGGTTCACAAGCGGCATTGTAAATTGTAGTAACACCTTTCGCCATAACCGCTGCTAGCACAATGTTTGCTGTACCAGTAACCGAGGCTTGGTCTAATAACATATCACAACCCGTGAGTCCGTTCGGTGCTTCAACACCATAAAAACGTTCTTCTCTGTTGTAACGGAATTTCGCTCCGAGTTTAATAAAACCTTCAAAATGGGTATCTAATCTTCGACGCCCAATTTTATCGCCTCCAGGTCTGGGGATATATCCCTTTCCGAAGCGACCTAATAAAGCACCTACAATCATAATTGAACCCCGCAACGAACTTCCTTCTTTTTTGAAAAGTTCAGATTCGAGATAATCGAGGTTTACTTCATCTGCTGTAAATGAATAGGTACCTTTTTCTAATTTTTTAATCTTTACGCCTAGATTTCCTAAAATTTCAATGAGCTTATTTACATCCCGTATGTCTGGAATGTTCTCAATAATTACTTCTTCAGGAGTTGCCAATACGGCACAGAGAATTTGCAAGGCTTCATTTTTAGCACCTTGCGGACGGATTTCACCTTTTAGTTTGTGACCGCCTTCAATTTGGAAAGTTCCCATAGTTTAATAGAGGAGATTAGTAACGCTTGCGACCGCGATTGTTATTCTTTTGGTTCTTTTTACCACCCGAATTATTGCTACTGAAGCGCTTCTTCGTCTTCATCAACTTTTGTGCATCGCGCAGGTCTTCATCACTGTTTTTGAGGTTTATTTTACCACCTGAGAGCTCGAACAAATGGTTGAAGATCACATCGTCTTCAACGGTGTCTTTGTTCCAGTTCAAAAAGCACTTTTTCATGTGGTTTGCGATGGTAAGGATCAGGCCATCTTTTTTATCACCATCTTCCCAACTCTTGGCAACATCGATCATTCGTTTGATGTTGTTGCCGTAGAAACGGTATTTTGGGTGATTTTGCGGATAGGCTAACGGGCCAGGAGGCGCGTATAATTCTTCCGGAGTTGGTTTTTCATAAGGCGAATCTACATCCAGTTTAAAATCTGAAATGATAAACAACTGATCCCAAAGCTTGTGTTGGAAATCTGGGACATCGCGCAGGTGCGGATTTAAATTTCCCATTACCGCAATGATGCTTTTCGCTTGCTTGTTTCGTTTTTCTGGGTCTTCCTCGGCCACGGCCTGGTCTACCATTTTTTGGATATGCCTACCGTATTCAGGAATGATAAGGTGCGGACGCTCCGTATTGTATTCTATAGCTTCTATCAAAATAATGTGTTTAGGAAATGTCTTCTAGTTGAAGTAATAACGTTTGCAAAATACTAAAATTATAGTGAAATCACGCCTTCCACAGCCGAAACTTGCAAATATTTCGCTATCACAGCATCGGGCGAATCCATCGTCACTTTTATCGAAACACTGGTGTATGTCCCTTTTGAAGAATCTCGAGTTTGAATGAGTGCATCGGTGCCATCAAAAATTGCTTCTATCTCTGCTATTTTTTCGTTACTGGCAGGTACAATAAACTTATAAAGGTACGGTGAGGGCCAATCGGTGTCCCCTTCTAATTGTTCTTTTAATCTCGCATAAAATTCTTCTTTTTGCTTATCGGTAGCCATAAACTTTCGTTTTGTGCAAAGATACGGTTCTCGTATCAACTAATTAAAGCGGTCTTTGTACTTTTGAATCTTATAGTACAATAATTATAAATTGTCAGTCTGAGTGCAGTCGAATTGTCAGTCTGAGCGCAGTCGAAGACTAATGAGCTTATCAGATTATTTTAATTTCATTTAAAATGCCAACATCTTCTAATATCCCGAAAAGAATTGTCATTATTGGTGGTCCTGGAACAGGAAAAAGCACTCTTATAACCGAACTTGAGCAGAAAGGGCATAACTGTATGCACGAAATTTCCAGAGCCGTTACGCTGCAAGCACAAAAAGAGGGAATCGACCAGCTCTTTCTTACAGACCCGATTCTTTTTAGCCAAAAGTTGTTAGAAGGTAGGTTGCAACAATTTCACGATGCGCGCAATTTCTTCGGAAATTTTCTCTTTTACGATCGCGGCCTTCCCGATGTACCTATTTATATGGATTACTTAGGTACCGAATATCCTGAACATTTTTCAGACACCTGCCAAACGCACAAATATGACCATGTATTTCTACTACCACCGTGGGAAGAAATCTATGTGCAAGACAATGAACGTTATGAGAGTTTTGAAATTGCAACTGTTTTGTATTCATTCTTAAAAAAAGGGTACGAGTCTTTTGGCTATGCTCCTATTGAAGTCCCCAAAGGCCCAGTTGGTGAACGTATCACGTTTATAGAAACAACCCTGAAAACTCCTCTTTGAAAAGTCCCGCAAACATACTAGAGACCTATTGGGGTTTCAACAGCTTTCGGCCACTGCAGGAAGAGATCATCAATTCGGTGTTGCAGGGAAAAGACACCGTAGCACTACTGCCAACCAGCGGTGGCAAATCGGTTTGTTTTCAAGTCCCTGCATTAGCAACCGAAGGTATCTGCATTGTTATTTCTCCCTTAGTGGCGCTTATGGCAGACCAAGTACGCAACTTAAAGAGCAAAGGAATAAAAGCTTTGCAACTCTCTGGTGGGATTTCGTTTCAGGATTTGCAAACAGTTCTAGACAATGCCCGCTTCGGAAATTATAAATTTTTATACCTATCACCAGAACGGTTACAACAAGAAGTAGTGCAGAATGCTATAAAATTAATGCCCGTTAATTTAATTGCTATCGATGAGGCACATTGTATTTCGCAATGGGGAAACGACTTTAGACCTGCGTATAAAAACATTTCACTCTTAAGGGAGATGCACCCGCTCGTGCCTATGATAGCGCTTACCGCTACCGCCACAGACGAGGTGCTCACAGATACCATTCAAGAGTTAAAACTAGAATTGCCCGATATTCACCGTGCTTCTTTTGCGCGTGACAACCTGAGTTACCATGTGCTGAAAGAAGAAGACAAACTGTATCGTTTAGAACAGTTGCTAAAAAACCTTTCAGGGAAAGCCATTGTGTATGTGCGCAGCAGAAAAATGTGTGTTGAAATCAGCAACCAACTCAATACACTAGGCATTGCGAGTACGTTTTATCATGGCGGACTCTCACCTGAAGAGAAAGCGGCAAAAATGCAGGCTTGGCAACAAGGAACAGCCCCAACGATAGTAGCGACCAACGCCTTCGGGATGGGTATCGACCAGCCCGATGTTCGAGTAGTAGCCCATATGCAATTGCCAGATAGCTTAGAGGCTTACTTTCAGGAGGCAGGTCGCGCCGGACGCGATAGTGAAATAGCGAAAGCGGTTATTATTTGGAGCGACCATGACAAGCAAGTGGTACAATCGCAGTTTGTAGACTCCTACCCTACGGTCAAAGACGTAAAATTTGTCTACAAAAAGTTGAATAGTTATTTTCAGATACCTTATGGTGAAGGAGCGTTTAGCACGCATCCGTTTAGCTTCGGAGATTTTTGCCATACCTATGAGCTCAATTCGCTACTTGCATTTAATAGCATACAGGTATTAGACAGGCTCGGAGTGCTTCAACTGTCAAAAACTTTTGGTAGGAAATCGACCGTGCATTTCAAAACAACATCAGAGGTAGTCTTAGCGTATTTTAAAAACGATATGCGTGCATCGGTCATCGGTAAGACCATTTTACGGTTGTACGGAGGTATTTTTGAAACAGCTGCCACTGTAAATCTGCAGTTGGTTGCAACAAAGTCTGGGCAATCAATCCCAACGATTATTGACGTGCTAAAACAGATGGAGCGAGACGAACTCATCGAGTTGCAATTACAGACTACTGATGCTGTACTTACGTTTATGGTGCCACGAGAAGATGAGCGTACAATCAATCCGTTAGCAAAAGAAATCTCCCTTCAAAAACAGAAAAAAAGTGCCCAAGTTGAAGCGGTATTGCAGTACATCACCAACGAGACCGATTGCAGAAGCAAACAACTGCTTCAATACTTTGGGGAAGAAAATACCACAGCTTGTGGAATGTGTTCGGTATGTACAAAATCAAAAGGGACTATTTCAGCAAGGGAAAAAAAGGCAATTTCAGAAAAAATAAAAATTCAACTAGAAGAAGGTCCGCAAACGTCACGGGAACTTTCAGAAAAACTTATTTTTGCTGAAACAGATATCGTTTCGGTTTTACGATTGTTGCTCGACCAAGGAAGCATTCAGTTGGACATCAGGAATCGATATCACTTAAAATAAAATTAATTTGAAAGACCTTCGCATCTTATTTATGGGCACACCCGACTTTGCCGTTGGGGTTTTAAAAGAACTGGTACAACAGAACAAAAATGTGGTAGCTGTGATAACGGCTCCCGACAGACCTGCGGGTAGAGGCAGAAAATTGCGCCCTTCGGCGGTAAAGGAATACGCTACCGAGCAGGATATCCCAGTGTTGCAACCTACCAATTTAAAAGATGAAGGTTTTATCGAACTATTAAAGTCGTATAACGCCAACCTCCAAATTGTAGTGGCGTTTAGGATGCTCCCAAAAGTAGTTTGGCAGCTTCCAGAATTCGGCACATTTAATCTACACGCTTCCTTATTGCCCGAATACCGAGGGGCCGCACCTATAAATTGGGCCATCATTAATCGAGAAGCCAAAACTGGGGTGACCACCTTTTTTATAGATGAAAAGATTGATACCGGAGAGATTATCCTTTCCGAAGAAGTACCTATTACGAGTAGAGAAACTGTTGGTAGCTTACACGACACTTTAATGAAAACGGGCGCCCAATTAGTGTTGAATACGGTACAGGCCATTGAAGATGGCACTATTGAGACAAAGGCACAACCAAAGGATCGTACTTTTAAAGAAGCTCCCAAACTCACAAACGAGAATACAAAAATAGATTGGTCGCAACCCGTAGCAGTCATTGACGCATTGGTTCGGGGGTTGTCTCCTTATCCTGTAGCTTGGTGTTATTTAAACAATGAAGGAGAACAGCAAAAGATAAAAATATACAAAACAACATTCGAGGAGACCGAAACTTCTTCTGAAATAGGCACCGTTACGACCTCAAAAAAAAGCATACGGGTTAGCTGCAAAGATGGCTACCTTAATATTAAAGAATTGCAACTTCCGGGAAAGCGAAAAATGGACGCCGCATCCCTTTTGAACGGTTTTTCATTCGATACCGATGCAAAACTCACGTAACCCCGCGTGGTTGCTCAATTTGTAAAAAATGGCTAAAAATAGCGTTTGGTTATCAACAAACCGTCGAAGTTATCAACAAAAACGCCTATTTACCGCGCCATTCCTTGCGTGAACCGATAATCCGATTAAATTTGTAGAGACATTAATAAAAGTTTAACCGACAATTTAATTTAATAAGTAAACTATGAACAAATCAGATTTAATCGATGGAATGGCAGCAGATGCCGGAATTACAAAAGCAGCAGCAAAAAAAGCATTAGAGTCTTTTTTAGGAAATGTTGAAAAATCACTTAAAAAAGGAAACCGTGTTTCTCTAGTAGGATTCGGATCTTGGTCAGTTTCTCGTAGAGCGGCTAGAGAAGGAAGAAACCCACAAACCGGAAAAACTATCAAGATTGCTGCTAAGAACGTAGTGAAGTTCAAAGCTGGATCTGACCTATCGAGTGCTGTAAACTAATTTACATGCCCTATTGAAAATGAAATCCCGCCAAGTGGCGGGATTTTTTATTCCATAAAATAAGACCCAATGAGTCTTTTAATTGGTTATTAGCAAATTAATGTTTAGATTTAATTCGATAAACTAGCTAAAATGATCTCACTAAAACCAACCAAGGGAGTATTATTGGTGGCAGAACCCTCTATAATAGGTGATGTTTCCTTCAATCGCTCTATTGTGCTCCTTGCCGAATATAATGACGAAGGCTCTGTTGGATTTATCCTGAACAAGCCGCTAGAATACACCCTAAGCGATTTTATTCCAGAAATTAATTCGAAATTACCTGTATACAACGGTGGTCCTGTAGAGCAGGACAATCTTTATTTTATCCATAAAGTTCCCCACCTTGTTCCCGGTAGCATTGAAATTTCTAACGGAATTTATTGGGGAGGCGATTTCACCGCAATTGCCGATCTGCTCAAGAATGATGAGCTCGCAGAAGACCAAATTCGTTTCTTTCTCGGGTATTCTGGTTGGGCAAACGAACAATTAGAACAAGAGTTGGCTATGAACAGTTGGGTAGTAACACCCAACGAATATAAAAATGAGATTATCGGGAAACCCTATTTCAACTTTTGGAAAGAAAAAATGATCGAGTTTGGAGGCGACTACCTAATCTGGTCGAATGCCCCGGAAGATCCAAACTTCAACTAACCCAAACGGGCTTTTACGTTCAGTTTTTGTAATAATTCTTTGGCGACACTACTGCTGTATTCTTTTTTACGATATTTTGAAATAGGCTGTATGCCAACAATGGTGTTGGTGATAAACATTTCGTCTGCTTTTTGTAGTTCAAATGGAGAAACAGAGGCCTCTTCTAAAATATAGTCGGGCATCTGGCCTAATATCGAAATGATTTGTTTCCGAAGGATTCCGTTAAGGCAGCCATCTGCCAATGGTGGGGTTTTAATTTTATATCCGTTTACCAAAAACAGATTTCCGTTCAGCGCTTCTACCACCTGCTTCTTTTCATTCAGCAGTAAACAATTTTGGTAGTCGTTTTCTTTTGCATAAATACTACCCACCACGTTGATGATACGGTTATTCGATTTAAGGGTTGATAAAAGCCCTGAATTAACGTAATGATCTTTAAACAGTTCAACTTCGTAGGCTGCTTCAGAAATAGTGTAGAACGGGGCATCTAATGTTTCCGAAGTGATCAAAAAAGAAACATCATTGGTGGCAGGTGTATATTTGCCCCCTTCGTTACGCCAAACTACAATTTTTGCACGTTGCGCATTGTGTGAATCTTTAGTAGCAGCGACCGTTTTTAGCACCTCATCTTCTAGAAATTCTGGTGTAAAGGTCATGGGTATTTCCATGCGTAAGATGCGCATAGAGGCCATGAGCCGGAAATAATGATCTTCCCAGAAAAGTACCTTCCCTGCCGAAACGCGAATGGTCTCGAACACGGCATCACCATAGTTTAGGCCTCGATTGTCGTATGCAACCGTGGCATGTTCTTTAACTACAAATGTTCCGTTCAAATTGACCATAAAAAAACCGTCCCTTTTGTAGGACGGTGCAAAGATATTAATAAACTATATTGTTGTCACACAGACATTCTTTAAATAAAGTCTAAGTAGAACCTAAAATTTGTTTAAGGTTAGAAACCATGTTTTCCCACAGCATTTTTCCTTCATCTACCTCGTCATCTTCAGCAAAATCTGTGATCATCAACGAAACATCTTTTGTAATTTCGTCTACCTGTATGCGGAGTTCAAAATAATAGTCGGTGCCTTCATCATCCATCCAACGAAACTTGATTCGTTCCCCACTTTTCTTTCCTAGTAATTTCGCTTTTTCTTCGCTCCCATCCCAAATAAATGTAAAAAATTCGCCCCGTGAATTCACATTATCGGCGTACCATTCACTCATGCCTGAAGGCGTTGAAATATATTGATATAGCAAAGATGGAGACGCTTTTATAGGGAACTCCATTTCATATTTAACCTTGTCTTCCATAGTAGTGTTAGTTGAAGCCCAATATATCGATTAATTTTAAAAATAAACGGTATAACATAGTTTTTTTAAGAATGAAAAAAATATTCTTTTTTTAAAAATATAAAAGCGAAAGTTTGTTCCAACTTAAATAGTTGCTATCTTTGCCACCGCAAAAACGGCGAGGTAGCTCAGGTGGTTACCAGCCCGTACCGAAAAGGCACGTTCGGGCGGGGAGCGTCGGGTTCATAACCCGGAGCTCGTTACAAAATGTGCACAAATTATGGCGAGGTAGCTCAGGTGGTTAGAGCGTCGGATTCATAACCCGGAGGTCACGAGTTCAAGTCTCGTTCTCGCTACAATAAACTCCCCAAGTTAAGGGGAGTTTTTTATGCAAAAATTTGTGACGTATTTACATTATTCCAAAATACAGCAGCATCGGATTCATATCCGCCTGAGGCGGACACGGGTTCAAGTCTTCCGCCAAAGGGCGGACAAGCCGTTCTCGCTACAAGAAACTCCCCATATAGACTTACCGAGCAGATGCGAGGTAATTCTCATCGCTTGCCATCCAATCGTCAGAATTTTCAAAATAAAAAGGAAAGCCATCCCAAAATTGAGATGGCTCTTTAATATTACTTACTTCCATGTTGCACAATTACTTGCTGCTGAGTAGTTTCATCTGGAAGATAGATATGCAAAAAATAAGTGCCATTTGGCAGATTAGATGTATCTACTGTAACCAACTCATTGCTCACCCGATCATTATAATATATATAAGAATAGGCATCGTACAAATATATATCATAATCACCTGGAGCGTGATTGGTGAAGTCTAATTGGAAGTAATCATCTGCAGGGTTTGGTGCTGGAAAAATGGTGGTCGGGGTATTACAGGTTATACAACCACCAGTATTGGTATGCTCCACCTCGAGATGCCTAGAACTTCCTCCATAAGGACCATTACATTGGTTCCGTGCAACAATCTGCACAAGACCGTTGTGCCCACCCATTCCAGAAAAAACCGTAATAGTTTCTTGTGAAGGGTGATTTCCCTCGGGGTACATTTGCCAATTATCCCCATTATAGTCAAACGGGGTTCTTACATCAGTAGCGGGATCGAATGGGTATGGTAAAATCCACTCGTAATGTGTCGCACCAGGAGCTCCACCTCCCGTATAGGTATATTCACCGCCAGTGTCAACCTCGGTTGGTCCGTTCAGAAAAGTGGGCGCTCCAGCATCACCTACCCAAATGTTCTTTGTTACAATCTGATCTGCAACTTCTGCTTGTACAAAGGCAGCGCCGTTAGGATTATTAACAGAAACGGTCACTGAGGTCAAGTCTGATGTCTCGATCGTAAGATTACTGGATACTGTCCACATGTCTATATCCCTACCCACACATTGGTCTAGTTCATAAGTTACCAAGTCGCTCGCACAAATCACACTTGGACCAACGATGGACGAAGATGCAAAGGGTGCATTGGGAAGCTGCTGATCCCCCAAAATCTCTTGCCGAATAAACGCAGCACTAAAGGTATTTAGCTCAATGTGCTGTTCATTATCGTTTTCCGCGGTATAATAGGAATCGAATGGTGTTTCCCCCGTGCAAACCAGGTTCCGATTGGAGAAATCCTCATAAAGGTCAACCGAGCCGATAAAGGCCAAACTACTCTTTACAGGGATAAAGGAGAAGTTGGGATCATTTAGTTGGATGTCGATATCTCCAATGTATAAGTTCATAAGTATATTGTCAAAATCTGAGTTTATATCACCAACGAAGGTACCCGCAAGCTCATCAACATTGAAATAACCTCCCGGAGTATTTTCATAACTCCCCCTTCCATAGATAGTAGTGGCCTGTCTTATTCTCTTGAAGACTGTTACGTAGATCCCGAAGGCAAATTTAGCTTGAGCAATGAAATCAAAAGCATTTCTGGTCAAACCGCGATCAGGAGTGTAGTCCAATTTAGTTTTTACCCTGAGGCCTCGAAAAAAACCTTGCCCGGTCTCTGCGACCAAATCCACATAACGGTCGCCAATTGTATTAACACTAAGACCATCCTGGACACCATTAACTACTGCGATATTCCGAGTGTTTTCAGGAAACCCCATCGCATCGAGATCATTGAAAAAGCGGTCGTGAAAGCCAGGTGCACCAACAGGAGTTTTTGAATTCGCTCTGTAGTGGTGCACCAATAACTGTTTTGCGGCAGGGGAATCTAATATATCCGTTCCTATATCTCCCAAATTTCCTGGCACTATATCGTCAAGTAACTCCACAGCCTCTTGAATCCCAATCGGTACCACAGCTCCCTTGTGCGGTGAATCTACAGAGACAAATAGATCTGCTTCGTGAGGAATATTATTCTGCTCCATATAACGTAGAGCGTAGCGGGCTATGAGCCCACCCATACTAAAACCAACGACCTTAATGGGATTGTTTCCAACTTTACAATCATTTATGGCTTCTATCAAAGTTACTAATGTCATCGCGTTACGCTCAATATAGTCTGTCCCACCGTTTATTTCCTTTCCATTGTGAGTAAATTTTAGGAAATTTAATGGAATGACATCATATCCTTGAAATTGAAGGTTTGATGCAAGACCTGATTGATTAAAGTAATTATAAATTTTATTTATACCAATGGCATCAGGGGTTCCCTCATACGGGTCAAAACCATCGACCACAATCACTGGATTGTCCACCGAACTACCACCTTGATATATTTGATACGAACCAAATCCTTTGTAGGCGGTACTCTCATCATAGCCCTGAAAGGCATAGTCACTTTCAAATGCGATGGTCTGACCAATCGGTGTGCAACCAAAATTTCCGGACTGTGAGGCTGTTTCGGAGAATATTGGGCCTTGAGGATTCACTTGTAAGGTACTATAGGTATATTGAATTGAATTATCGATATAGGTGACCTTATATTTGATTGTTTTTAATCCCGTGCTGGAAAATGTAACCTGTAGATTACCGTTAGCTGGTAAGGTTATATAACCACTCCCAAAATCTGCCTGAATGGTTTGAATGGTCTTACTTGCAGCAGTCATATTGTAGGCATCACTGGTGACAATTGACACGGTTGGGCCGTTGGTATGGTCACGCAATGTGCTCGCCACCAACGCCCGTTCGGTGAGATAGGGATGTGGGTTACGGCCGGGCACATCTTGTAGTCTACCGGTCCTTGAGCTATATGTCAACTGATTATTAGTTATGGCATTATCGTCAAAATAGTTAAAATCAACGTTGATGAACCCTACAGGTATTTGGTTGCTGGGCAAAGCCCCTATAGTATTACGTAGGCTACTGACTGAATTCCAACGGTTATTATAATCTGCCTGTTGTAGTTCCGCATAAGCAATGTAATAGAAAGCCGTTTTCGATGTATCAGCGCTTGTCTGGTTAAATTCCCGCAGGTTCGCGTAGGGGAAAACCCTGTCATACAATATGTCGGTACCGATCACGCTCTTGTCCAAATCGGAAAATACCTGATCGGCCTGTAGAGTATATAAATTTGTGCTATTTATTGAGACTTGCGCTATAGCGCCGGTAAAAAAAATAAAAAAGCGATTGCTGCTAAAGTAATTTTAGTCATATTTTAGTTGGTTAATGGTTAATGGTTAATAATTAATTGTTGAAAGTGTCAAGATTGAAATTAGCCTTTCCGTCAGTAAGAGTTATGATATCACTGGGGTCACCTATCCGTTGTAGGACAATTTCATCGAACTTAAAAATGATCCTCCTTCCGAATTCCAACTCCAGAACTTCAATTGTTCCAGAAGCGGAAGTAGAAATATGGGTAGGTTCAAGGCTTTGATTTTCGCTAAATTCGATAACAGTAGTCGTTTCGTCCGTAAAATTATTGTTCCCATCGGCATCGCCAATGGTGTATGTTCCTACATTGATCAGGTCATGAATGTATATATGTATGCTTCTTTCTTCATTTAGAAAAAGAGAGAACCAACTACTATTTGCTTCAATAAAAAAAACATTATATGCATCAAAGTTATTGGGAAAACTGGCATAATCCTCTGGTATAAATAATTCGCCATCAATTTTACAAGAAAAAGTATTCTCCGCCGTGATCGGAGGTGCTTCGACCGGCTGATCATCATCATTCTTGCAGGCAAATAGCGTCAAGAAAGTAAATAAGTATATAAGCATTGTTTTCATTTGTCAAATTTAGTTATCTGAATTAGGAATAATTATAAAACCATGTTACGCTAACATCAATATATGTTAACGATCATTTTATGAATTATGTTTTAGGGGAGCTAAGTCAGTAATCGAATATTTCTATCCTAGACTACATGACCAAGATAATATAATTTTCCTACAAAAAAAATTCTGCTTATATTAAATTAGGATCCAAATCAGAGTTTAGCTCTAAAAAGGTTTTCGATCACACAGGTTTAATATTTATTTTGACGTGATCACTATTTTGGAATACTATTTGGGGATGAACTAAAGCACCCTAGGGTAATGTTTTGAGGATTTGTCGAGGGCAGTATTCAAACCCAAAAACTTACCCAAAAATGATTTTAATCTTTTCTTTATTACTAATGTAGTCAATTGATAATCAATATAAACCTTGAAGTAGATGTTAGAATGTAAAATTCATATCCGCCTGAGGCGGACACGAGTTCAAGCCTTCCGCCAAAGGGCAGACCAGCCGTTCTCGCTACAGCAAAGTATGATACGAAAGTATCAGGTTTCTTAATTCAAGAAAGGCCTTCTTTGTATTTTTAGAAATGTAAGATTTAAGATAGAATAAGTAATTTTTTCACTTCATGAACAGACTTCCGTAAGTCGATCTAAGGTCAATTGCTCCTGCTCCCCGCTCTTCATGTTTTTTAGAGTGTAGGTTCCTTCAACCATTTCACTTTCACCCGCCAGTACTACATACGGAATATCCCGCTTGTCTGCATACCCCATCTGCTTCCCCATTTTGGTAGCATCTGGGTATAATTCGGCATTAATACCTGCTGCTCGCAACAATTTAATTGCTTGCAGGGCATAAAGTGCTTCCTTTTCACCAAAATTGATAAACAGCACTTTGCTATTGGCGGTTACCGTTTCAGGGAACAAGTTGAGCTCTTCCAACACCAAATAGATTCGGTCTAATCCGAAAGAGATCCCTACCCCGCTCATATCTTTCATTCCGAAGATTCCCGTTAGGTCATCGTAGCGGCCACCACCACCAATGCTTCCCATCGCCACACCCTCTGGGGCAGCTACTTCAAAAATGGCCCCGGTGTAGTAATTGAGTCCGCGTGCCAAGGTTACATCTATCTCTAGGGTTGCTGCGGAAAGTTTCAACGTTTCGATAGCGTCTACAATGAATTCCATTTCTGAAATTCCCTGCAAGCCAATTTCCGAAGTAGAAAGCAAACTCTTTAAAGTCGCTAATTTTTCCGAAGCAGTGCCTGTTACTGAAAATAACGGTTGTAATTTGGTGATAGCGGTTTCAGCAATGCCCTTTTCGCGCATTTCAACTTTCACTTTTTCTTCACCTATTTTATCAAGCTTGTCTAAGGCTACGGTAAAATCGATCAGTTTGTCTTCGGCACCGATCATTTCAGCAATACCACTTAAAATTTTACGGTTGTTCATTTTAATGGTAACGCCCTCCAATTTAAGCTTGCTAAACACCGTGTCGTACAATTGCACCAGCTCTACTTCTTGCCAAAGCGAAGTACTACCTACGACGTCTGCATCACACTGATAAAACTCCCGGAAGCGTCCTTTCTGGGGCCTATCGGCGCGCCATACGGGTTGCATCTGGTAGCGTTTAAACGGAAAGGTAATCTCGTTTTGGTGCTGTACCACATAACGTGCAAAGGGTACGGTTAGGTCGTAGCGTAAGGCTTTTTCGGAGATTTTTGAAGTCAGTTTTGCGCTGTCCTTTTCAGTATATAAATCGTCACCCACCTTTCTAAGAAAATCCCCACTGTTCAAAATCTTAAAAATCAACCGATCGCCTTCTTCGCCATATTTCCCCATCAGGGTTTCGCTATTCTCAAAACTAGGCGTTTCTATCGGTTGAAATCCGAAATTAGCAAAACTCGCCTTTATTGTGTCCATGATATAATTTCGTCGAGTGACTTCAACAGGAGAAAAATCGCGGGTGCCTTTGGGTATGGAGGGTTTCTTCAAGATATTAGGTTTTAGAAATTAAATTTGAGACTTCGGTCTGTAGGCTACGGACTCCGAATGTCCAGCTTCAAACTTTTACCTGCAAATATCTTAATTTCTCCCGTAAATTGTAACTTTATACGTTGTTAATAGTCTAACGAGAAACCCTTGCCACCAACCTATGTTTTCATTATTCAGAGAAAATATCAGAATTGCCCTCGACAGCATCAAGAGTCAATTACTGCGAACCATCCTCACCATTATCATTATTGGTATTGGTATCTGGGCGCTCGTAGGTATTTTAAGTGCCGTAAAAGCGTTAGAGAACACTATTTCGAGCGACTTTGCCTCTATGGGTGCAAATACTTTTAATATACAACGGTACGAGTTTACGGTGAACAGCAACCGTGGTGGTGAAAAACGCAAGGTGAATCCGATTATTAGCTATGACAACATCCGGGAGTTTATGGATGTGTACCAATATCCGTATACGCAAGTCTCCGTTTCTTTTCGGGGAACGAGTGGTGCCGAAGTAAAATTTGAAAGCGAAAAAACCGATCCCGAAGTACAGGTATATGGCGTGAATGAAAATTATCTTGAAAGTACCGGGACTAAGGTAGATGAGGGTAGAAATTTTACCATTTTCGACATACAGAATAATGCAAAGGTTTGTTTGTTGGGCGCCGATTTCACCAAAGGGTTGTTTAAAAATGACAATCCAATAGGCAAAACTATTAGTATACGCGGCGTGAAGTTTAAGGTCATAGGGCTGCTAGAAAGCAAAGGCAGTACCTTCGGAAACAACCAAGATCTAAAAGTGCTCATCCCTATACAAGTGGCACGTGGAATTTTTACGAATCCGAATATCAACTACAACATCAGCGTACGGGTAGACGATAAAGAAATGTTGCAAGGTGCGCAAGATGAAGCGATTGTGAAGTTTCGAAATGTACGTGGTCTCAGCCCTGTTGAAGAAAACAATTTTGGGATAGAGCGAAGTGACGATCTCATTAACCGTATCGGAAGCATCACGGGCGCCTTGGAAGTTGCCGCATGGATCATTAGTATCATTACCATTTTAGGGTCTTCTATTGCCTTGATGAACATCATGCTCGTATCTGTAACCGAACGAACACGGGAGATTGGGGTTCGGAAAGCATTAGGGGCCAAACGAAAAACGATTTCAACCCAATTTTTTATGGAAACCATTGTAATTGGTCAGTTGGGGAGTATACTCGGAATCTGTTTAGGACTGCTTACTGGATTTCTATTTGCATATTTCACGGGCTTCGATTTCAGCTTGCCGTGGTCTGCCATGATTGGCGCTACCGTAATTTCTTTTATCACTGCCGTGATCGCTGGATCGTATCCAGCTGCAAAAGCTGCCAAACTAGACCCTATTGAAAGTTTGCGGTATGAGTAAAAGATTTCGCGAACTCCTACTTTTGAACCGATTTTAAGATATCTTCAAAAAACTGATACAACTCCCCTTTTGTAATAATGGCACCTTGTTGAATCAATTCAAAAATATCGGCGCTTTTATCTGCTGAAAATTTCTTCTTTGCCGTAAAGAACTCGACCGAATCTTCTGCGAAATTCTTTTGCAGCCAGCCATATCCTTCTTGGGTGGTAATATCAATTCCTTCTTCGGAAATTTTAAGCGAAATAAGCTGCATTTCGGTTTCAGCAACTTTGAACAGAAATAGCTGCTGCGGAGCGATGTTCTCTAAATACTCAGCTTTCTGAAGCACACCTTCCCAAACCAGGTCGCTAAACACATCCAATTCTTCTTCTGCCACCTGTGGCTGTTCGGTTTTAATCTTTTGCCATTCGTCTGCAGTTATAGATTGGGTAGCCAGAAAATTTATGAATTCTGGGTGCAGTTCTTCAAATTGTTCTTTTGTAAGTCGTGTGTATTTCAAAATATATGATTTGCTTAATAAAATCGCTTTGAGAATCTCAGCGCTCCCTTATAGTCACGGGGTGACTGAGGCTCTACCTCGCCTGAGGCGATTTTCAAGGCGGATCTCGAAGTCACCAATGTTTCCCTCACTCAGGTCACTTCGGTACAACGCTACGCGCCACTCAGCGACCCTAATTTCTGGTGACTGAGTGTTCCGCCCACAGCGGAACGTATCGAAGTCACCAAAAAATTTCAGAAAAAGAAAAAGACCCTTCCACTAGTGAAAAGGTCTCTATATATAACTTCAGAAAAAATTAATTCGCTTCAGCTACCACATCAAAAGTGAAGGTTTCAATCACTTCTCTGTGGAAACGGATGGTCGCTTCGTACTGTCCGGTACGCTTAATCGATCCACCAGCTATCGAAATAAATTTCTTATCGATAGTCACCCCTTCTTTCTCAAGGGCATCTGCTAAATCTGCGTTCGTTACAGAACCGAATAATTTATCGGCCTCACCTGTTTTCGCTGCAATTTTAAACTCTACCAATTTGTTTAGCTTTTCAGCTTCTTCTTTGGCACCGTCTATTACTTTTTTCTCTTTAAAAGCACGTTGCTTTAATGTCTCGTCCAATACTTTTCTCGCCGAAGGAGTAGCCAAAACTGCCATTCCGTGTGGGATCAAATAGTTTCTTCCGTACCCATTCTTTACAGTTACAACATCGTCTGTAAAACCAAGGTTTTCTACGTCTTTCTTTAATATCAATTCCATGGTTGTTCCTGTTTTATTTGTATAAATCGGTTACATAAGGCATCAACGCTAAGTGACGTGCTCTTTTCACGGCCACGGCTACTTTACGTTGGTACTTTAAAGAAGTTCCTGTTAAACGACGCGGTAACAATTTACCTTGCTCGTTTACAAAGCTTGCCAACCAATCTGCATCTTTGTAATCTACATACTTGATACCAGACTTCTTAAAACGGCAATATTTCTTTGCTTTGCTTGTCTCAATGTTCAACGGGGTAAGATATCTGATCTCTCCGTCTTTCTTTCCTTTTGCTTGCTGCTGTAATGTTGCCATATCTTATGCAGTTTGTTTTTTGTTACGATTTCTTCTCTTTTCTGCCCAAGCAATTGCATGCTTGTCTAGGCTCACAGTAAGGTAACGCATGATACGTTCGTCACGTCTAAATTCCACCTCAAGGGCGTTAATTGCCTCTCCGGCAACAGTGTACTCAAATAAGTGGTAAAATCCACTTTTTTTGTGTTGGATGGCATAAGCTAATTTTTTTAGCCCCCAATCCTCTTTCGATATCATCTTAGCACCTTTAGAAACAAGAATATCTTCGTATTTCTTAACTGTTTCCTTTATCTGTTCTTCAGATAAAACGGGATTTAAGATGAAAACAGTTTCGTAATGATTCATAAAAATCTAGTATTGATTATAAACACACTAGCACCTTGCTAATGAGCGTGCAAAAATAGTACTTTTCCTATAACTAACAAACCTATGTTGCATGTATTTTTGTTATTTCAGAAAAATAAATACCTGAAAACTTTTGTAAAAAAATTCTGACACGATACGTTAAAATGTTTATTTTGAACGACAAAAGTTAAAAAAAACTACCATTCATCGATATTTTTTAATATACTTGTACTATAAAAATTGACTAAACCGTGGACAAACCTTTACTCAAATGCGCGATCGTTGACGACTCAACTCTCCAACGACTTTCCATCGTAAAGCTTATTGAAAATCACCCATCCTTAAACCTTGTGGCTGAATACAATAACGCCATCGAGGCAAAAATGGGCTTGGCTACTACAGAAATTGACCTCATCTTTCTCGATATTGAAATGCCTATTCTATCTGGATTTGACCTGTTAGATGACCTTACCCACAAACCACAGATTATTTTTGTGACAGGGAAAACCAAGTATGCTTTTAAAGCATTCGATTATGATGCTGTTGATTACCTTCGGAAACCAATCTCTAAAGAACGTTTCCTCAATGCTGTACACAAAGCGCTTACCAACTATAAGTTAAAGAATGATGACGGATTCGACGAAGAAGATTTCATCTTTGTAAAGTCGAATCTTAAAAAACGTAAAGTATTCCTCAACGAACTGAGATATATTGAAGCGCTAGGAGATTACGTTAAATTAGTGACCGAACACGACGCTCTGGTGGTTCTGTCTACCATGAAAGCGTTCGAAAACCTGTTGCCTTCAGATAGATTCTTGCGCATACACAAGTCGTATATCGTAAATCTAGACAAAGTTGAAAAATACAACAGTAAAGTAATTGAGCTAGACAAAGAACAACTTCCGCTTAGTAGAAACCGAAAAGCTGAACTTGTTGAAGCGCTCGCTTCTAACATGCGCGCTTAGTAATTATCTACATCGATCACCACCCGCACACTCGAAAATTCTTTAATGGCCGAAAAACTACGCTGAATCTTGGCAACCACTTCTTTGGTCTTTTTCAACGACTGTTTTTTAGGTATCTTAAGCATAATATGGCTAATAAACTGATTGCGTACCCGACCTACTGGTGGTTGCTCCGGACCTAAAACATGTTCCGAAAAAGGCCGTTGTAACGCGCGGGCAAACCACACCGAAGCCTTCTGCATCTTATCGAAGTTTCGATCTTTAAATGTAATTTTCACCGTTCGGTAATAAGGCGGGTATTTAAACTGATACCGGTCTTCCGTCTGCTGCTCATACATTCCGTTATAATCATTTACACTCACCTGTTGTAAAATTTGATGGTACGGATTATACGTCTGCACCAACACCTTACCGCGTTTTTCTGTACGTCCTGCCCTACCTGAAACTTGTTGCAACAATTGAAACGCACGCTCATGTGCCCTAAAATCTGGAAAATTGAGCAACGCGTCGGCATTCATAACTCCCACCAACGTGACATTTCTGAAGTCCAGCCCCTTTGCGACCATTTGAGTACCTACCAGAATATCAATCTCCCGATTCTCTAACTTTTCAATTAGTTTCGCATACGCATGCTTCCCGCGCGTGGTATCTTGATCCATTCTGGCCACGGTGATCTCAGGAAATAATGTTTTTATCTCATTCTCTATCTGTTCGGTACCAAAACCCTTGGTATCTAGCGTTTCATTTCCGCAGGCCATACACGACACAAGCATTTGCATGTGGTACCCACAATAATGGCAACGCAATTGGTTTTTATGCCTGTGGAAAGTTAAGCTAACATCGCAATTAGGACACTGCGGTGCAATACCGCAGGTAGTACATTCAACAAAAGGAGAAAAACCCCTTCGGTTTTGAAACAAAATTACCTGTTCACCCAGCGATAGTGCCTCTCTTATTTCTTCTAACAACCGATCACTAAAATGCCCAGTCATCAGACGTTTTTTATGCTTCTCCTTTATATCTACCAAAGAAATTTCAGGCATCAGCACTTTTCCAAAACGTTCTGAAAGTTCTACTAAGCCGTATTTTCCATGAATTGCATTGTAGTAGCTTTCTAGCGATGGCGTAGCAGATCCTAGTAGTGTTTTTGCCTTGTGTAAGTTTGCTAGCACAATCGCTGCATCCCGGCCGTGATATCTGGGCGCCGGATTGTATTGTTTAAACGACGGCTCGTGTTCTTCATCGATCACCACCAATCCCAAATTTTTAAACGGCAGAAATAATGACGATCGCGCTCCAATGACTATCTGTGCCTTCGCGGCACTAGCCAAGACATTGTTCCACACTTCAACACGCTCATTCACCGAATATTTAGAGTGGTACACCGAAACTTGCGCACCAAAATACTTTTGTAACCTTGAAATAAGCTGTGTAGTGAGTGCTATTTCAGGAAGCATATAGAGCACCTGTTCTCCCTTAGCCAAACTTTCGGCTATCAGTTTTACATACAGTTCTGTTTTACCACTCGCCGTCACACCGTGTAACAACACAATATCTTGTGTTTTAAAAGATTCCTTCACCTGATCAAAAGCCACTTGTTGTGCCTCACTCAATCCTTTAATGGGGTTGTTTGCTTCCCCATCATAGCGCACTCTATCTCTCTGCTCAAAAAATTCTTCCAGTATTCCTTTGTCTAACAATGCTTTTAACGTAGCAGCGGTGCCTCCACTCTGCTTTTGGAGCAATACAGACGCTACTGGCTTTTTTTGCTGACTCGAAAGCATGAACAAAGTCATTAGCACGTCCTTTTGCTTTGGAGCCCGGTTCATCGTATCTATAAGTTCCCGTAGGTTTTCTTCGGAAGTATATTGGGGGGCCAATTTAATGTAGCGCTTCATTTTTGGCGTATACTGTTCATACACCTCCTCTTCTATGGTTACCACCCCTTTTTCGAATAATGATTTGGTCACCGCTACCACATTCTTTTTGTCCAATACCGAACGCACATCATTTATATGTAACGACGACTGATTCAGCAGTGCTTCATATACCAAAAATTCATCGTCTGAAAAATTTTCTTCTTCAACCGAAACATCTTTGTTTAACTTAATGATGGTTTCGCTTTCCAACAAAAACGCACTTGGCAAAGCTGCCTTGATCACTTCGCCAAGGGTACACAGATAATAACTCGCCATCCATTCCCAGTGTTTTAACTGCGTTTCGGTGATGATGGGAGTTTCATCCAGTATCTGGTCGATACTTTTGGTTTCGTAACTTGGCGGATCGTTACTATGAACTTTATAAACGATTCCTGTATAAATTTTAGACTTTCCGAAGGGTACAGCAACCCGCATTCCAGGCTTCAAAAAAAAAGCCTCGTCCTTGTTCACACTATAGGTGAAGGTTTGCTTGAGCGGGATGGGCAGTATGACGTCTATAAAATACAAGATTATTGGCAGTCTTTAATTTTTAGCATTTAGTATTCAGTTTTTGGGCGTTCCCCCGCCCCGCCCCGATAGCTATCGGGGTATCGGGGTATCGGGGTCGGGTCGTTCGCGGTACACGCCTGCCCGTCCGGTCAAGGCGGGGTACCCAGCTGCCACCCCTAACGCAACACGAAAAATTCGATACCAGTCAAAAATAAAAAAGGCCGTTCAGTATTTGAACGACCTTTCTTTATACTTATAAACAAAGTTATTCGGCACGAAGCCAATATTGTGTTCTTCCCAGCAATGAGAAGCCCACATAACCGCGTACTTTTAGCTTGTCTTTTTCTTCAAGTTCAATATAACACTTGTACAGTGTGCCACTTTCGGGATCGAGTATTCTCCCTCCATTGTACTCATCGCTGTCTTTTTCGAGTCCGCGAATGATTACAAGACCTAGAATGGGCTTGTCTTTATCTTTACCTTCACATTCGGTACAAACAGCGTCTACTCTATCCTTATTAAGGATTTCAGCAACCTTGCCGTATACCTTCCCATCTTGTTCATAAATTTCAACAATCGATTTGGCAACGCCTGTATTGTCGTCTATCGTTTTCCACTTTCCCAAAACGGTCTGCGCAGACAACGTGCTTACTGTAATTAATAATACAGCAGCGATACTACTTATTTTATACATAAAATTTGGGTTTAATAATTATTTTCCTAACATGCCTTTTTTCAACTTGCTATCGGCTGGATCATTTCCTAGCCAAATTCCGAAGAGCGCCTTCTTAAAATCCATTCCTGGAATTGTACCTAGTTCTTTACCGTCTTTATAGGCTACCACACCTTTTCCAGATTGATAGGTGATGTCGAATACATTATCTTCTACTATTTCGTCACTAAAAAAAGTAATGAATTTGTCGATATGTGAAGAAAGCGACGCTGTATTTCCGTTCATCGAAGCGTCAAATCCTTCTCGTACTGCTTCGCTCATGGCGTCACTAGATACAAAGCTGGACGTAATGTGTAATTTAATTGCCATGTTTTCGTCGGCATTGATAATGCGCGCTGCATTAGACGATTTTTGCTTGAGGTATAAACCTCCAGAATACAATTTAAGCACAAATGCCTTTTTCCGAATACCAGCACCATTCAGTATTAATTCTTCACCGCCAAAATTTACAGAATTTGGCAATGTTACTGCACCAACTTCAGTTTGTGCAACAGTTGCGTTTACAGTAAAAGCAACTACGAGGAGTAAAAGTAATTTTTTCATTTTTAGTTTGTTATTGTTTAGTGTTTCGGTTTATTTTTTGTCTTTAAGTCGCTGCAAGGAAATATTCAATTCGAAACCGAGCAACAGCAAGTTTGCATTTATCCAAATATATAACATCATTATCAAAATCGCCCCAATAGAGCCATAGAGTTCGTTATAATTTGAAAAATTATTGATGTAAATGGTAAAAAAATAGGTAGTTACCAAAAACAACAAGGTGGTGACCACAGCGCCAATAGAAACAAAACGAGAGTGTTTTCCCTCTTTGGTTCCGTAATAATAGAGCGTTGCGATTACAAGATAAATCATGATAACAAAGACCGTGAATTGAAGGGCCGTAATCCAAAATACATCATCACTTATATAGTTGTTATCCAACAAGTTGGCAATTACATACTCACCATATAAGATCACCCCAACCGTAATAAGCAACAACAATGCCAAAAAGATAGACACCAGCACCGCCACCCCGTACTGTCTAAAAAAATTCCGGTTTATGGTTACGTGAAACGAATACTCAAACGCGCTAAAAATAGCGTTCACACCATTCGCTGCGAAAAAAAGCGAGAATATAATAGACAAAGATAGAAGTCCGCCGCGCGTATTCACAGCAATATCTGCTATAGTCGGATAAAAGAACTCGACCGTTTGTGCGGGCAGTAACTCTTCAATAAATACTAAAAAACGGGTTTGGAAGTTTTCTATAGGTACATAAGGAATGAGGTTTAAGATAAACAGCAAAAAAGGAAACAGGGCCACGAAAAAACTATAGGCAATTGAACTTGCGCGCGACGAAAATGTACCTTTTATGATACCGGTTCCGTAAATATCTAGCAAATCATATAACGATAAACCATTAGCGCCCGGAATGATAATCGATTTGCTTTTTTTGAGAAAAAAAGTACCTATTGGGAACAATACAGAACGCACCTTATTAAAAAATGTCTTCTCTTGCGTTTCCTGTTGTTCAGAAGCCTTTTCTTCTTCCATTAAACTGCTTTTAGACTAAGGTCCATGTTGTGTACAGAATGGGTTAGCGCACCGCTAGAAATGTAATCAACACCACATTCGGCATATTTTCTCGCGGTTTCTAAGGTGATTCCGCCGCTCGATTCCGTGAGGCATTTCTCACCAATCATCGCTACCGCTTTGCGGGTATCTTCATAATTAAAATTATCGATGAGAATGCGGTACACGCCTTCATTTTCAAGAATTTCAGCAATTTCATCTAGGTTTCTTGCCTCAACGATGATTTTCAAGTCTAGGCTTTTTTCATCCAAATAGCTTTTAGTGGTTTGTATGGCTTTAGTAATATTTCCGCAGAAATCGATATGGTTGTCTTTCAGCATAATCATATCGTACAGTGCAAACCGATGGTTCTCTCCTCCTCCAATCTTTACCGCCCATTTTTCTAGCGCCCGTATGCCAGGAGTTGTTTTACGCGTATCGAGAATTTTGGTTTTCGTGCCTTCCAAAAGTTTAACATAGGCATTAGTCTTGGTAGCAATCGCGCTCATACGCTGCATAGCATTTAACACCAAACGTTCCGCTTTTAAAATTGATTGGGAGTTTCCGCTCACATAAAAGGCTATATCCCCATATTTTACGGGCGTTCCATCTTTTATTTTAACAGCAACGGTTAGGCCGTTATCAACATAATCGAATACTTGTTTGGCAAAGTCGATTCCTGCAATAATCCCTTCGTCTTTTACGAGCAATTTTGCCGTTCCTGTAGCATCTTCAGGGATACACGCCAACGAGCTATGGTCGCCATCACCCACATCTTCGCGTATGGCATTGGCAATGATACCGTTTATCTCTTTTTGGAACTTCTTCTTTGAAATCATTTTTGCAATCAATTTTTAGCTAAGTTATAAAATCAGGGGCAGTATGCAGTAATAGCGCGGCTTTTTTTAACGGTTACGAGATGAAAAAGCAATGAAAGATGGATCATTTTCACTTGGTTTCGGTGCCATATTTAAATTTTTATGTTTCAACCTAAAGAAACCAATATCTTTACAACATGAAAATCACCCTACTCGCCATAGGAAAAACAGACGACAAAGACCTGCAGCGTTTGATAACAATGTATTCCAATCGCTTGTCGCATTATGTCTCTTTTACTGCGGAAATGGTACCGGATATTAAAAATTCGAAAAACCTTTCAGAAGAGCAGCAAAAACAACTCGAAGGACAAGAAATATTGAAGCGAACTACAACGAGTGACCAACTTATCCTGCTCGATGAAAATGGAAAAAACTATTCGTCTGAAGGCTTTGCGCAATTTTTACAGAAGAAGATGAATAGCGGCCTCAAACAATTGATTTTTGTTATTGGCGGCCCGTACGGATTCAGCCCCGAATTATACCAGCGTGCCAATGGTAAAATCTCGCTTTCTTCGATGACATTCTCGCACCAAATGGTACGCCTGTTTTTTGTAGAACAGCTCTATCGTGGCTTCACTATCTTGCGAAATGAACCCTATCACCATCGGTAAATTATACCAAGCTGGCTCATAAAAATATCTTCAGGACATTGAATTCATCCACCAACAATCGAGTGCATCGGTTGCCATGTGCAACAACAAACCGATACCCACCACTCTGGTTTTCTTAAAAAAAAGGAATCCTATGTATACCAAAATAGCCCAATAACTATGGAAAAGGTGAAAACCAATACTGCAACGGTCTGCTGCAAAAATGGGTGTTGCCAAGAGATGGTCTAAATCTACCAACATGGTTGCGAGTAAAATTAGATATACCGTTTTCCACTGGCTTCGGAAAAATAACAAAGCAATAAACAGTGGTGCTAAAAAATGAAGACTGTAATGTACAAGTGTTTGCAGCATCTATTGAAATTTCATCAGGCGCTTGATCCATTTTAGACTAGAGGCAGAATGCGGTCCATGTTTAAGTGGCAATTCGAACCAGGTGGCCTTTTCAACAATGCTTTTTTTATGCGAAAAACAATCGAATCCAGCTTTTCCGTGGTAGCTGCCAATTCCACTCATACCTACACCTCCAAACGGCAATTCGCTATTTACGATATGCATTACAGCATCGTTCACCATACCGCCACCAAACGAAAGTTGTTGTAGCACCTTGTTTTTCATTTTAGTAGAAGCGGTAAATATATAAGCCGATAATGGCTTTGGCAATTCCCGAACGCGATTGATAGCGTCATCTAAATTTTCATATCGAATAACGGGAAGAATGGGGCCAAAAATTTCTTCTTGCATCACCGCGTCATCAAACGCCACATTGTGCAGCACCGTAGGTTCGATTAGCCGTTGGGTGGCGTCTAAATTTCCACCGTGGTACAGTTTTTCGGTATCGATCATCTTTGAAACACGTTCAAAATTATCATCATTGATGATCTGAACGTAGTTATTATTTTCAATAGAAAACTTTTGTCTTTTAATTTCGGCAACCAGTGCTTGTAAAAAATCTGCTTCTACCGCAGCGTCTACCATCACATAGTCGGGTGCAATACAGGTCTGGCCAGCATTCAAAAACTTTGCCCAAGCCATACGTCTGGCTGTCATTTTAATATTACAGCTAGCTGTCACAAAAGCCGGACTTTTTCCGCCCAATTCAAGAGTGACTGGGGTTAATTGCTTGGCGGCAGCTTGATACACAATCTTCCCAACCTTGGTGCTTCCTGTAAAGAATATTTTATCGAAGTTCTGTTCGAGTAATTTGGTAGTTTCTGGTGCGCCCCCTTCTATCACTTTCAACACCTTGGGATCAAAATTTTGATTAATTATTTCAGCCATAACCCGGCTCGTAGCCTTAGGCAATTCACTTGGCTTGATAATTACAGTATTTCCTGCTGCCAAAGCAGCAACGACTGGTGCTAACGACAGTAGGTACGGATAGTTCCATGCGCCAATGACTAAGCACACACCTAATGGTTCTTTTAGAATATAACTACGAGCGGGAAAATTGACCAAATTGGCCGATACACGTTCCTTTTGGGCCCATGTTTTTAAATTTCGTTTGGCGTCTTTAATGTCGTTATAGACCAATGACAACTCGGTGGCGTAGGTATCAAATTCAGATTTCTTAAAGTCGGAAAAAATAGCGTCGTACAATTGTTGCTCATGGTCTTTTATGACTTTTTTGAGCAGATTTAATTGTTTTATTCTGAAATTGATATCAAATGTGGCTCCCGATTTAAAGAACTCACGTTTTTCTGTAGTGAAGTGTTGCATTGGGGTGTGCTATTTCTAAAGCTTAAAATACGAAAAAGAAAATTACTATTTACCGCGGTTTAACACCCGGTACTCCTCGTAACAATCGCTAATAGCATCTAATATCTGAAGGTCATTTGCGGTCGAAATGAAGTTCTTAGAGTAATTACACTTGTTCAAAATTTCATCTATATCTACTTTTTCCAACTGTAGCACCGCCATGAGGGTCTCCCGGTCGAATTTAGATTGTAGCAAATTCCTAATCTCATCATCCTCTTTCATTTTGCGCATTTTGCGCATCTGTTTCGGGCGTTTTCCGAAGACATTATAGAGGAAATCGGCCGGATTGAAAATACTACTGAGTACTTTAGATACTGCCCCAGGCGACTTGTCACCGCCTTCGTAGCCAGAGCCAATACCGGAAATTCGATAGCGGTAATCGTCGTACACTGGGATTAATTTTGCATCTACTTCTACGTATCCTGTAAGCTGAATCGGTTTTATCACCACTTCTTCAAGCGCAATACCCAACTCAGTCATTTTTACCTTGATATCTCCAAAACGTAACCAGTCGTTCGTAACGCGAACACGAATACTTTTAAAGCCTAAGTAGCTAAAATACAGAGTGTCATTTACAGCGGCTCGAATCCTAAAATCACCTTCTGCACTGGTAGTGGCTCCTTTCACAGTGTTCAGGTTTACAATATTCACGTTTTCCAAAGGCTCATCATTAGCACTATTCAGAACTTTCCCCTCAATGATCTCGCCTTCTTGAGACCATACAGCTAAGGTGGTAAACAGCGTAATAAATAAGAATATTTTTTTCATAGCACCAACACGGTAAAAGTACATAATAAGACGTAAAATGTGTGCCAAAGTTTCATTAAGAATCTGTGAATGGCTTTAAATTTTACGCCAATTGCTATCCGCGACGTCGTTTTCCGCCGGTACCTTTACTTTCAGGCTTGCTTTTTCCTCTGCGTTTTCCTGAAAATTTCGATTTAAATTCGTCTCCAGAATCACCGCTTTTTTTAAATCCACCGCCCTTGCTCTTTCTGTCATCACCGCGTCTGCCACGTTTGTCGTCACCTCTTCTTCCGCGATCTTTTCCTTTAAAAGAACGGCTATCTCGTCCGCTACGACCACCACGGCCACCTTTGCGTCCGCCACCGCCACGGCCTGTATCTGTTGAGATTTCAACATTCACATTCCTACCGTCCATCTGGAAATCGGTAAAGATACCTTCTACCAATTCTTTGTGCTTGGTGTCTACATTGAAAAACGAAAAGTTATCTTTTACATCTACCTTGTACACCTCATCTTGGCCAAGGCTCAGTAAATCTTTCAAGAAATCTTTCAGGCTCATCCAGTTGAAATCGTCTCTGGAGCCTACATTTAAGAAGAAACGAACCGAATCTTTATTCTCTGAAGTTGAGGGATCTCCTGCGATAACATTCAGGTCTTTTGCTTTTTGGTAATAATTGTAAAAACGGGTAAATTCTACCGAGAAGAATTTTTTGATGAGTTCTTCTTTACTGAAATCTTTAAGCGCTTCATCTATCTGCGGAAGATATACGTCTATATCGTGGTTTATTTCCGTTTCCTTGATGTTATTGGCAAGGTGCATCAGTTGTTTTTCACAGATTTCCATTCCTGACGGAATCTCTTTCTTCTGAAATTTTTGCTGAATGATTTTCTCGATCTGCTTAATTTTTCTCGCTTCACTTTTTGAAACGATCACCATCGAAATCCCTTCTTTTCCGGCACGCCCTGTACGACCACTTCGGTGCGTATAGGTTTCAATTTCGTCCGGCAACTGATAGTTGATTACGTGTGTGATATCGTCTACATCAATTCCACGTGCAGCCACATCGGTAGCCACCATCATCTGTATTTGACGGGTACGGAATTGTTTCATCACAATATCCCGTTGGTTCTGGCTCAAATCACCATGAATAGCACCCGCATTATAGCCATCGGCAATGAGTTGTTCTGCAACTTTTTGGGTGTCTCGCTTGGTTCTACAGAATACTACCGAAAAGATATCCGGATTGGCATCTGCTAAACGTTTCAACGCTTGGTATCTATCACGAGCATTTACCATATAGTATTCGTGCGAAACATTGGCTGCGCCAACATTTTTAGAACCCACAGTAATCTCGATAGGGTTGTGCATGAATTTTTTTGCGATACTTGCCACTTCTTTTGGCATGGTAGCACTAAAAAGCCATGTACTTTTATCTTCAGGCGAATGCGATAAAATTTCAGTAATATCTTCGTAAAAGCCCATATTCAGCATTTCATCGGCTTCATCGAGCACACAATACTCAATTTTAGAGATGTCGATCATGCGTCGGCCAATCATATCTTTCATTCTACCCGGAGTAGCAACAATAACTTGCGCTCCTCTTTTAATTTGTTTGGCTTGTTCGGTAATGCTCGCTCCCCCGTAAATGGCCACGACGTTAAGTCCTTTTAGGTACTTTCCGTAGTTATTCATCTCGTTGGTAATTTGCATGCACAGCTCCCGAGTTGGAGAAAGGATAAGTCCCTGGGTTGTGCGGCTCTCCACATCAATTTGTTGAAGCATTGGGAAGCCAAAGGCTGCCGTTTTACCTGTTCCCGTTTGCGCTAACGCCACCAGGTCGGTATCTTTTTCTAATAAAATTGGAATTGCTTTTTCTTGTACTTCACTTGGGTTTTCAAAGCCCATGTCGGTAATTGCCTTTAGGAAATTTTCCCCAAGGCCTAATTCTTGGAATTTAGACATAAAAAATTGTAATCTGTTTATTTGTACTTACTGAAGCAAACCTGACAAATAAACCTATCACTTCGTGCAGTACTACCTCACCCTGAGGATTTTTCAAGGCGCAAAGGTAGTCTTTAATTTTAGCACAGAATATAAGTTAAGTAATTTTTATGAAAACAATTCTTAGAATTGTTTCTTTTTAATCATATTTGTCTGCGATAATCACAATAAAACTCCCATGAATCTTCAAAACCCATTGCTTACGCTACTATTATTAATTTTTAGCAGCAGTCTTGTTGCGCAAACGTTAGAGGTTGGTCCTTCGGTAGGCTATCATAGAACTGCTTTCCAGAGACCTGATAGCGGCACTATAGTGATAACAGGCACTGGTGCAGGAGAAGGTGTAGTAACTACAGAAACAGACGCCAATATAGCTTTTGGAGGGTATGTTGCATATTATTCTGATAGTTTTTTGGGCTTTATGGGAGAAGTATTTTACGTTACTACCTCTACCCCAAATTACAATACAGACGGTATTAATAGCATCAATGTAATAGCAAGTGTTACTGGAGAACTATTTAATAGTGGCCTATATGTGAATATTGGCGCAGGACCTGGGTTTTTACTTAACGAGCCAGATTTTAGCAATGTTGATGAAATTCAAGGAAATAATTACAAAAACATAGATTTCTTAATAAAAGGAGCTTTTTAGTATCGATTCGAAGAAGTGCTCACCCTTGAAGGCGGTATTATTTCTGGAGTTACAGATGTGGTGGATGAGTCGAACCGATTTCACTTCTTTTTCGGAGTGAAAGTTCCGTTAAACCTCATCTTGAACAACTAATTAACCTTTGGTTAGGTACGCGATAAGCTGCCGCATGGCCTTACCGCGATGCCCAATATCGCTTTTTTCAGTCAGTGACATTTCAGCAAAGGTTTCGGTTTTACCCTCAGGCAAAAAAACTGGGTCGTATCCAAATCCTTTTTCACCTCGTTCTGTGGTTGTGATGGCTCCATCACATAGACCAATGAACATTACAGATTCTAATCCCACCGTTAATGCAATAGCTGTTTTAAAACGAGCATGTCGATTTTCTTTCCCCTCAAGTTCAGTGAGTAATTTTTGAATGTTGGCAGCTGCGCTTTTTTCCTCTCCTGCATAGCGGGCACTATAAACCCCTGGATCACCATTAAGTGCCGTTACTTCCAATCCGGTATCGTCTGCAAAGCAATCGTAACCAAAATGGTTTTTGACGTATTCGGCTTTTAAGACTGCATTGCCTTCTATGGTATCTGCCGTTTCAGGAATATCTTTGGTACAGCCAATATCGTTTAAATTTAGAAGCTCGATATGCGAGGGCAATAACAATTGTACTTCTTTGAATTTATTTTGGTTATGGGTGGCAAAAACGAGTTTCATCAAAAAAATGGGTTTGTGAAATACGAAAATATGGCAATAGCCTAATATATTATTCCAAACTCGTGTTTTTGTAATTAATTTAACGTCATTTTCTGGAATGTAAACCTACCCTATTCCCTTCAGAATCTTCAAAAATCCCCATGTAGCCATGCTCTAGAGAAATTTGTGTTTTAGGATGCAATACTTTTCCTCCCGCTTCGGGGATTCTATCGAGCTCTTGTTGAAGATCGTCACAGGTTATATACACCAAGGTGCCTTCGTGGCTAGGTATATAACTTTCTTGCTGTACAAGGGATCCGGTGGCACCGTAAGCGTCTCCTTGGCTAGGAAACCACCCCATGAGCAATCCGCCAAGGTTATGTACTGTAATTTTGCAATCTAGCGCTGCTTCATAGAAAGCTACAGCGCGTTCCATATTTGGTGACGGGAATTTCGAACCAACCTACCGTGTTGTATTTCATAGTATATTTATCTTAATTAGTTGAATTTATCTAAAAATCTAATCCTACTTTTTGAACTAATCACAATACGAACCTTCTGAAGTCCATTTCTTTTCTTTCTCAAAAATAGTATAGTCATTATGTATAGAGGCTACACCCAAGAAATTCATAGTTACTCCTGCTTTAGATTTGTATTTTAGCCTTGCTAAGTGACAAGGCGGAGCCCCACCTGCAAGCCCAGTACTTAAATATGATGAAAACGTATTATCTAAGAGTAAATACGGTACGACCAACTCTCCTAAAATACCAATTTCAAAACGCGGAAATTCTACTCCAACTCCCATGCCTGCAATGGCAGGAGTAGCCGTGTTCGAATCGCCCGTTTGTTCTGGATTGGCACCTTCAATCGCGCCTCTCGGGGTAAGTCGGGAGCCATCGAATACAAATCCGGCGTTGCTATCGTACGTTAATTTCATACTCACTTGGCTACTGCTACCTACGGCTACTTCGGGAAAAATCTTCAAATTCGCTTTTAACCGCAGGGTCACCGGAATGATGCCTTGTACCAAAATGGTCTTTTCAATTTTTGCTGGTATTTCAAGCATGGCCACTTCACTGCCCAATCCTACCGCCGCAAATTTTACTTCCATTTCACCGCTCATTCCACGATTATCGTAGGAGAAATGTTGTGTTTGCCCGTCTGATATTCTGATTTCCGAAGTACTTTCAAAAGACGAAATTTTGCCTTCAGCTTTAATGCTGCACAGATGCTCTTTTTTAGCTACCAATTCCAATTTCATGTCGTCTCCCTCAGGTTCTACCTTAATTTCAATATCCCAACCTTTTACCTTCGTCTTCAACTCAACCGATTGAGATGCTTGTGCAGCAAGTAATGTAGGCATTGGCTGGATCATCGTGGCAATTGGGGTGCCAACTTTAACCGATGTACCTGCCATAGCAGTGTCGTCTCCCCAGTTTACTGGTGCCGTGTAGCTTAAATCCAGTTCTTTATAATAATCGGTTAGCTTGGCAAACTCTGTAGTGACCATGGTTTTATTTCCTTCCGAAGAAACCGAAGCTATTTTGCGTAAAGAATGTCCTTCAAACAAAACAACCGTTCCAGGGGTAAGGTTCTCTACCTCATTATTTTTATTAAAAACATACGTTCCATTTGCCTTATCGTATGTTTGCAAGGCATCCATAGTTTTCAGTGAAATACTTGCAGTACCTTCTTGTGTTACTGCCTCTAATTTCTCCTGAACAGGAACAATGGCGTCTCGAACACTTCCTTGGTTTCCAGATTCGTTTCCACCGCATGCCATGAAAATTATAGCTGTAAAACCTAAGAGAACCGAATATAACTTTTTCATAACGAAGTATTTACACCCCTCTAAAGTTACAATTTTTTGTCTTGCTGAAATCGTTCAATTATTTTTTTATGGCTTTTTATCGTACGTTTCATCCATTCGAATTCAATTTCTAGTTTTTCCTCTTCGGAAAGCTGCCAACCGATTTCTGTCTGCTTCAGTTTAGTGACCACTTGCTGTAGAATAATCGCCGCCGAGACCGAAATATTTAAACTTTCAGTAAAACCATACATCGGAATTTTTAAATAACCATCTGCCGCTTCCATCACGATATCACTCAACCCATCACTCTCCTTTCCGAAGAAAAACGCCGCTTTTTGGGTCACGTCAAAATCGTGTAAATTATGGGCATCATGATGCGGAGTCGTTGCAATTACCCGATATCCTTTTTCTTTTACCTCAGCAATACATTCTTGTATGCTACTGCGACGTTGTAAACTCACCCATTTTTGCGCCCCCATAGCAATCTCTTTGTCAATTCGCTTCCCGGCCAGCTCTTCTACCACATACAGGTCTTGAATCCCAAACACATCACACGTTCGCATCACAGCGCTGGTGTTGTGCAATTGGTACACATCTTCGGTAACTACCGTAAAATGTCGCGTGCGTTTGTTAAGAACCTCTTTGAAAAGGGCAATGCGACGCTCAGTTAAAAAACTTTGTAGATGGTTAAATAGGTCTTGGTCCAAAAGATGGTGTTTTTTACGAAAATAAAGAAATTTTTAAGAGGTACTAAGCTCTAGGTACAACTTCGCTCCCAACGTCCTTGTCTTGAATGCAAAATAGTTAGTACCTTGGTCTTTTAACAAACTTATAATGAAAATAGCCGTACTTACAGGAGCGGGAGTGAGTGCTGAGAGCGGACTTAAAACATTTCGTGATAGCAATGGGCTTTGGGAAGGCCACGATGTGATGACCGTCGCATCTCCACAAGGATTTGCCAGATACCCTGAGTTGGTGCTCGATTTTTACAATCAACGGCGCAGGCAATTGCTAGAGGTTGAACCCAACAAAGCGCACGTGGCACTCGCCGAACTCGAAAAAAACTATGACGTAACCATTATTACCCAAAACGTAGACGATCTGCACGAACGTGCGGGGAGTACGAATGTGATACACCTGCATGGCGAACTGTTGAAAGTGCGTAGCACCTTCGATGAAGACTTAATTTTAGATTGGAAAACCAATTTAAATTTAGGCGATTTCTGTGAACACAACCATCAGCTCAGACCACATATTGTTTGGTTTGGTGAAGCTGTTCCGCTTATAGAAGTAGCGGCCATCGAGGTTGAAAAAGCTGATGTAGTAATCGTTGTGGGCACTTCGATGCAGGTCTATCCAGCTGCGGGGCTCATTCAATATGCAGGGCCCGATGCCCATTGTTATTTTGTAGACCCCAATCCGTCGTTACAAAGCAATGCGCGCATCACTATTTTTGCTGAAAAAGCGACCACAGGCGTACCCAAAGTAGTGCAAGAAATAGCAAATATGAATTAGGGATGACTTCAGGACTATTTCAACAAATCAACTACGAAAAAGCGTATCGGAAAAACAGGTTAAACGCTGCAAACTGGGTGCTGGCACATCCAGATACCTTAGCAGAGCTCATTGACTACTGTTTTCATAAAGACCAAAAATTGGCTACCAAAGCTACGTGGGTACTCGAATTTGTGTTCAGACAACAGCTAAAGTTGCTGTACCCTTTTCTAGATGAAATCTTTCAGAAGCTTCCAAGCGCAAAGGGCGACGGACAACTACGGTCGTTCGGGTTGTTGTGCGAATTACTAACCCTAGAGTATTATAAAAAAGAGCGAGCCGAAGTGAGAGCCGTGCTCACATCAAAACACAAAGAGATCATGACCGAATGTTGTTTTGATTGGATGATTACCCACCAAAAAGTGGCATGCCAGGCCCGTGCGATGCTAGCATTGTTTTACTTAGGCACCGAGATAGATTGGATCCATCCAGAATTGGCTACCATTATTTCACAAAAATTACCCAATGGCAGTGCAGGATATATCAATCGGGGGCAAAAAGTACTTGCCATGATTTCAAAACACCAAAATTCTTGAGCATTAAACACAGGGCTTCCATAGTTTTCTGACTGAAATATAGAATCCAGAATTAAAATTTTCGCTTCGAAAAAAGTATCTTTGCAGCTTCCTTTTCCGAAGGAAACAAACAAAATTTCCATTTTAAAACCAATACCATGTCTAGCCAAGCACTTCAAGCCATTTCACCTATAGACGGTCGCTATGCTTCTAAAACAGCGGCACTTGTTCCTTTTTTTTCTGAAGAAGCCCTCATAAAATACCGCGTGCAGGTAGAAATTGAATATTTTATTGCTTTGGTGAACATCCCACTTCCGCAGTTAGCCGAATTTGACACTTCGTTATTTCCAAAACTGAGAAGCTTGTACTCCGATTTTTCTTCGGAAGATGCGCAGCATATCAAAAACACAGAAAAGGTGACCAACCATGATGTAAAGGCAGTTGAATATTTTATAAAGGAAAAATTTGACGATTTAGGGTTGCAGCCGTATAAAGAATTTATCCATTTCGGATTGACCTCCCAAGATATCAACAACACGGCCATACCATTGAGTTTAAAAGATGCCATGAATGAGGTGTATGTACCGCAATTATTTGAAGTACGTGACAAACTGAAGGAGTTGGCTTCAGAATGGGCAGACATCCCCATGTTGGCACGTACCCATGGGCAACCGGCCTCTCCTACCCGACTTGGAAAAGAAATTGAAGTATTTGTGGTGCGTTTGGAAGAGCAATTCGATTTGCTGAACAATATTAAGAGTGCAGCAAAATTTGGTGGTGCAACGGGTAATTTTAACGCCCACCATGTAGCCTACCCCAACATAGATTGGAAAGACTTTGGGACTACTTTTGTGCAAGAGCAGTTGGGAATGCACCATTCGTTTCCCACCACGCAGATAGAGCATTACGACCATATGGCAGCGCTTTTTGACTGTATGAAACGTATCAATACCATTTTAATAGATCTAGATCGTGATATTTGGACCTATGTTTCGATGGATTACTTTAAGCAAAAAATCAAAAAAGGAGAAGTGGGATCATCTGCAATGCCACACAAAGTAAACCCAATCGATTTTGAAAACAGCGAAGGAAACTTGGGTATTGCAAATGCAATTTTTGAGCACCTATCGGCAAAATTACCGATTAGCAGATTGCAACGTGATTTAACCGATAGCACCGTACTGCGAAATATCGGAGTACCTATTGGGCATACGCTCATTGCATTTCAATCTATACTGAAAGGACTGAACAAACTCCTCTTAAATGAGTCGAAGTTTGCCGAAGATCTCGAAAACAATTGGGCCGTAGTTGCCGAAGCCATCCAAACCATTTTGCGACGTGAGGCCTACCCCAATGCGTATGAAGCATTAAAAGGGCTTACGCGAACCAACGAAGCCATTACACAATCTTCAATAGCTGCATTTATTGAAACCTTAGAAGTTTCCGAAGAAATTAAAGCAGAAATGCGTGTAATTACGCCTGCCAATTACACAGGAGTTTAGAAACAGGAGCACAAAAAAAGCTTCGGGTTTATACCGAAGCTTTTTTTATATATGAATTATATGTTTAGTCGATCTCAATATTCTTTTCGAAGCCACTGAGCATATCTCCCATCATTTTAAGTTGCGAAACCTCAACATCTCCTTTATCAATTGAAGTCAACAGCTTTATCAAGCTATCTGGTTCCATATCGTCACCAATAAGTCTAAATATTGCAAAACCGCGCTCATTGTCACTAGCGTATACAATGAATTCATCTACTGCTTCTTCATCACCGGTGAACTTAAGTGTAGCACCTTGTTTGTTTGAACCCATTTTCATGAGGGTTTGGTACTTTTCATCTGCCAAAATGGTTTGAATCTTCTTTCGTTCAACATCATATTCTGCGACATTCCCTCCTTTTATAGGGTAGGCAACAATATTGATTTTTTTAACTGTATTGAGCACATCTTGTTCTTCAGGAGTAAAGTTACTCTCTTCACTCTGAAGCAAACTTGTGGCCAAATCAATTTTCATAAACTTATCGTCATCTTGCTTTTCGACCAAGTATTTTTGGAGTGATGCATCATTATTACATGAGATCATACTCAATGCGGCCAAAGCGATTCCTACTAAATATCGTACTGCTGCCATGGTTATTGTTTTTTCTTATCTATGTTCTTCAATTCTTCGCTTCCAGGAACATTTAGATCTTTGGTAAGCTTAGATACCTTTTTAAGGTCAATATTTCCTGTGATGCTCATTACCACGGTACGTTCTTTACCGTCTATATTTCCGGTAAGGTGCATTAAGAGTTCGGTAACGAAGTTATCGTTCTTTCCTTCTTTGCTATAGAATTTTACGTTCTTCCCGTCGTCTTTTACGCGCATCAACTCAGACAGTGCTCCGTTACTAGAAACGTAGCTCGTTACTGCGTCATTCATTCTAGCGGCGATACCAGGGTTGTCTGTAGTTAGAATACGAACATTATCGAGGTTGTTTACGAGTTCAAGGTATTCTTTCACTTCGGGATCACTCGAGTCGAAATCCATTTTGCTCATCAATTTGAACATTTTCTTGGTCGCTACAAAACTTGTAACGTCATCTTCGTTTTCAAATCCGGCAAACGGGTTCTGTGCCTGTGCTAGGATCGGTGCCATTAAAAAGGCGAGTATAATTGCTAACTTTTTCATCTTTCGTTGTATTTGTATTAGGGTTATTTTAAAATTTTATTTTTAGTTTCGGTAAAATTGTTAATGTAGGTGAGCTCTTCTGCGCCGTCATTAAAATTCTGTGATAGTAATTTGAATGCTTCTTTGGTTTTTTCAAAAGCAATCATAGCTTCTTTTTCTTCGGCAGTTAAGGTAGGTTCTTGGTTAAAAAACCCAAATACCCCTATGGCTACCAATAGAGAGGCTGCAATGCCCAACCACCATCTGTTTGTCGTTTTCTTTTCTTTCGGAAGTACTACCTCACGGGTAAATGTTTCGTCTTTAGACTGTGCAAAGGCAGCAAACATGGGTTGGTATGCCTGCAAATGCGGTGCAACATCGCTACCTGAAAAGTATGCTCGTAATTCAGCTTCTTCCTGAAGAGTGGTGGTTCCTTCAAAATAAGATGCCAACAGCTGTTCTACTTTAGTTAATTCCATAATTATATTGTTGTATTAATTGTTCTCTTACCGTTTTACGGGCTCTCGACAACGCCACACGAACGGCGGTCTCGTTGCTGTCTAACATCTTTGCTATTTCAGCAAATTCAAACTGTTCAACATCGCGTAACTGTAAGACTATTTTTTGTTGTTCGGGAAGGGTTTCCATAATTTTAAAAACCAACGCCACTCCGTCGTTTGCTTCTACTTCACGCGCAACGTTTTGTGAGTGGGCGTAATTGCTATGTACAATCTTCAAATTTCCTGCCTGTTTCGATTTTAAACGGTCTAAACAGTAATTTTTGGTCATTGTCATCGCAAATGCTTCGGGATTCTTATAATTTTTTATTTTTCCCCGTCCTTTCCATAATTTCAAATAAACTTCCTGAACTGCATCTTCAGCTTCATCTTGAGACACCAAAATTCTTTTGGCAAGCCGGTACAACTTATCCTTTATAGGAAGTACGATCGCTAAAAACTCTCCTTGTCTCATATTCGGTCCCCGTCCGGGAATTGGTGTTGGTGGTTAGTAAAAACACGTTTTAAGTGCCTCTTACCATTACGACGAACCACCTTAACTTTTGTTACATTTTAATTGAAAGTTTACAATAATACCGCTATTTTAGGGGTTTACTATTCGGGTGTGCTACAAAAACACCTTACCGAAACCCTACGCATTATGTTGAAAAAGAAACTGATTTTTGCCTTATTTGTCACCACAATTCTCCTAAGCTCTTGTTTTAAAGACCGAGACGACGAGATTTCTTCTGAACTTACAGATGAAATCGCTTTTGAAGTGAAAGACTTTATCTACCGGGGTCTCAATTTCTTCTACCTCTATAAAGCCGACACCCCCGAACTTGCCGATGATGCATTTGCTACGGAAGATGAAAAAAATACCTTTTTACAGTCTTTTGACACTCCCGAGAGTTTATTCGATTTCCTAAAGGCCACCCAAGATCGTTTTAGCATTTTGGTTGATGATTACGTAGAACTTATCAATGCACTAAACGGCACCACAGAAAATAACGGTATGGAATACGGCCTTATACGCTATCCTGACGGCAGTGGCAATGTTTTTGGATATGTGCGCTATGTGTTGCCCAATACTGATGCCGAAGCTAAAGGACTTGAACGTGGCATTATTTTTAACACGGTAGATGGCCAGCAGATTACAGAAGATAATTTTAGCACCCTTTTAGAACCGACAACTTATACCATCGGATTAGCAACCTACGATGGTGAAAATGTTACGCCTACAGGAAATAGTGTAGAACTTACCAAAGCACCCTACACCGAAAACCCAGTATTTATCGCCAAGACCTTGACCGTTGAAGACCAACCCCTTGGTTATTTAATGTACAATGCATTTACACGCGATTTCGATCCGCAACTAAACGCTGCCTTTGCTCAGTTTCAAAGTGACGGAATTACTGAGTTGGTACTCGATCTGCGATACAATGGTGGCGGATCGGTAAGTACGGCAACCGATCTGGCAAGCATGGTCACAGGCCAGTTTAACGGCCAAGTTTTCTACAACGAACAATGGAATGCCGATAGGCAGGATGAATATGCGAGTCCGGGGCTTTTCGATAACACCCTAAACAATGGTGATGCAATTAATAGTTTAAACTTGACCCGCCTCTATGTAATCACAACGGGACGTACTGCTTCGGCAAGCGAGCTAGTGATTAACGGGTTGGACCCATATATTGAGGTGATTCAGGTAGGAACCAACACCACCGGTAAGTTTCAAGCATCTTTCTTATTATTTGATGCTCCTGCACCTAATTTCAGTTTGAATGAAGCCAACACCAGCCATACCTATGCCATGCTCCCATTGGTTTTTAAAACTGCGAATGTAGCAGGAGTTACCGACTTTTTGGACGGACTGGTACCAGATGTAATGGTTGCTGAAGATTACAGCGATTTAGGCACTTTAGGTGACACCAAAGAACCGTTGTTAGCAGCTGTATTGGAAGAAATTTTCCCTACGCACGGAAGTACACAATTTCCTGTAGAAGGTTTAGAAGAAATTGGCGAGAGCAAACAATATTCTCCACTACACCAGATCATGGTAGCCGAGCAATAAAGTAAAGCTCCATATAAAAAATCCCAAATTGCGACATTGATTAAGTTCGCAATTTGGGAATTTTTATTGTGTTACTATCATTAAAATGTTAGCTCGAATCCAACCAACAAGTTTCTACCACGTGTCTGGAAACGGTAAATTTCTTCGTATTCTGTATCAAATATATTGGTTACTCCCGCAAAAATTCGGACGTTCTTAGAAAATTGTCCCGACATGTTAAAATTCAACAAACCGAACGATTCCAAACCGATGGTTTCATTTTCGAAGGTCAACGGATTGAAAAAAGTATCTTCACGCTCCCCAACATACTGATAGCTCAAACTAAGGGTCGTACGTTTTTTCCACACATAACTCAGATTCATATTTGCTTTGTGTTCTGGAATTCGCAACGCCAAACGTTCATCCACTTGCGTATTGGTATAATTGGCAGAAGCGGTAAGCTGGTCTAGAATTTTTCCGAAGAACTCAACCTCTACCCCACTACTTTCAAATTGCTCCGAACTATTTTGATACTGAAATAGGAACAACTCTGGATCTACAGTCACAAAATCGACAAAATTATCTTCTGTTCTGTTGAAATATACTGCGCTTACGCGGAAATTTCCGCCCATAGAAAATTCGGCTCCACCTTCTATCGTCGTATTTTCTTCAGGTGTCAACATCTCATTTCCATACAATGGGTCGTACAGCTGAAACAATGAGGGTGTAATATACGCTGTGCTGTAAGAACCTAAGATTTTTAATAGTGTATTTCCAAAATCGAAGTTATACGACTGATTTACATGATACACAAAATGGGTGTCGTACACACTATGAATATTAGCTCGTACCCCTGCATTTAGGTTCAATCCGAAATTGGTTTGGTATACCAAATTTAAATAAGGGTCGATGATATCAAAATTAGCCGTATCGCTGTCTATTTGTGATTCAAATTGAGTTGCCCCAAAAGGAATCGTAAACGAATTGAACTCACTTAAATTCACGTTCAACCCTAGCACTGCTTGAAACGCGTCTGTAATACTATGATTCAAATACGTGTCTAGACTATAACTTTTTGCTTCAAATTTTGATGGGAAGTCAGAAATAATCTCACGATCTATCCATTGGTAACTATCGTTAAAAACATAGGTACCCTGTTTGTATTTCCACTCAAAATGACCCCCTGTTTTTATTTGTTCCGTTATACTTTGGTTGTTTGCATCGGTATAATCGAAGTTATCGAAATCGGCTTTAAACTTATCGATTGCTACAAACTGGCTTATGGTGATACTGTCTGATATTTTATACCCCAGATTTAGCCGGGTGTTAAATCGGTCAAACACATCACTCTCAAAACGGGTGCTATCTGCTGGTGCTGCCACTGCTGAGAGTCCGTTGGTATAGCGATTGCTGAAATTGGCATTGTAGAAAAATCTGTTTACCGTTCCGCTTACATTTACATTATTGGTGAACGTTTCAAACTTCGTATCTTCTTTAAAATCACTTTCAGTAGGCCGATTGCTTCCCAAGGTACTGGTGAAGGTTGCCGAAATATCTTTTTCCGAAGTCTTTTTGGTAGTAATATTAATCACGGCAGTTGCTGCTCCAGAACCGTACAAAACGCTGCTTGCCCCTTTTAGAATTTCAATTTCTTCGATAGCTGAAGCAGGAATCAACCGAAGGTCATAATCGTTTGCAATCTGCGAAGGGTCGTTTAATTGCACGCCGTCTACCATAATCACCACCTGTCTGTTTCTCCCTCCACGCACATAATACGATAAATTTTGCCCGTCGTTGCTGCGGGCACCATTGATTTCGATACCAGAAACTTCGTTTAATAGTTCGGCTACCGATGCTCCGGGCCGCGCTTGCAGTTGTTCATTGCTAATTTTAGTGATCACTTTTCCACTTTGTTTTCGTTCTAGCGGAATTTTAGTGTCGAGCATTACGGTGTCTAATGCTTGTGGTTGTTGTGCATTGGCGAGAATTGACATGAACACACAACCGGTAAAAAATAATTTTTTCATTTTAAAAATAGTTACCGAGAAGGTACGTGATGCAGAATATGTTACGCAATAGAAGTAGCTTCCAAGGCGTACAATTATATTCTTTATCTTCCTTTTTCCCGAAGGTTTGACAAAAATTGAATTCTCGGCAGGTCTCCTGGCTCGTCTACTGTGCTACCTTCCCATTCCGATAGCTATCAAAACAGTGGTATTTTGAAGAAACACATGGTGTGTTATTAAACACACCGACTTACAGTTGCGGGAACAGCTTCAGATTTTAACTGAATTCCCTTTTAATGACGCGTAGGCGTCAACCAAAAATCGTAGCGAAAGTAGTGCAATTAGTTATCTTTACAAACACATAAATAATGTTATTTTTGAACTATGAAAAAACACCTTTTACCCTTCGCATTGATTATTCTATTTCTTGGTTGCACAGAAAAGAAAGAAACCAAGACGATTACGGTTGTAGAACCCGTTGAAGAATTTGTACCCGAAGTTCATAACACCAGGGTTAAATACGCCAAAGGCTTTAAAGTACACAACCCTATGGGTTTTAAACAACTCGTTATCTCCAATCCGTGGCCTGGTTCAGACAAAACATATAAATATGCCTTGGTGAAGGACACAGCATCTATAAAAAACAAATCCTATTTCGACGGGGTTATCCAGATTCCACTGAAATCGGTGGTAGTAACCTCTACAACGCATATTCCCTCGTTGGAAATGTTAGGTGTAACGCAACGATTGGTCGGATTTCCTAACTTGGATTATATTTCTTCGGAAGAAACTCGTAAGAGAATTGATGACGGATTTATAAAAGAACTCGGCAAAAATGAAGACATCAATACCGAAGTACTTATCAACCTTAGCCCTGATGCGGTGATTACTTTTGCGGTCGATGGAGACAACAAAACGGTAGAAACCATTAAAAAAACAGGGATTCCAGTATTGTACAATGCAGATTGGACCGAAACTTCTCCGTTGGGCAAAGCAGAATGGATCAAGTTTTTTGGTGTACTCATGGGGAAAGAAAAGACGGCAGATAGTATTTTTCAGGTGATTGAGCGAGAATATCTTGCTACGAAAGTAATTGCCGAACAAGCTACAAACAAACCCAAAGTTCTTAGTGGCGCAATGTATAAAGATGTTTGGCATTTACCACAAGGAGGTAGTTGGGCGGCCCAATTCATCGCAGATGCAAATGGAGATTACCTCTGGAAAGACACAGAAGGCACCGGCAGCGCTTCCCTGAATGTAGAATCGGTTATAGCCAAAGGAAAAAATGCTGATTTCTGGATTGGCCCTGGACAGTTTACTAGCCTACAGCAGCTAAATGATGCCCACAGTGCCTACTCACAATTTAATGCTTTTCAAAATGGGCAAGTGTATTCGTTTACCAATAAAAAAGGGGCTACAGATGGCGTAATCTATTACGAAGAAGCTCCAAATAGGCCAGATTTGGTCTTAAAAGACATGGTGCATATACTACACCCCAATCTTTTACCAAACCATACACCGTACTTTTTCAGCAAACTAGATTGATGCCCGGGCGTCAAAAACATACATTATATTTTTGGTTGCTGGGAACAGCACTTCTAATTGCCCTATTTTTTAATGTGAGCATGGGTTCTGTGCATATTCCGTTTAAGGAGGTTATCGGAGCTATATTTGGCGGTGGCGCCAATAAAGAAACATGGAACTATATCATTACCGAATACAGACTCCCAAAAGCTATAACAGCCATACTCACAGGCAGTGGTTTGGCAGTATCCGGGTTGTTAATGCAAACCTTATTTCGGAACCCGCTTGCAGGCCCTTTTGTACTTGGCCTTAGCAGTGGTGCTAGTTTAGGAGTAGCTGTACTCATTTTGGGCGCGGGTGCCTTTGGCGGATTGCTAGGTGGAATTCTTATGAGCCAATGGAGTTTGGTGGTGGCTTCGGCTATAGGGAGCTTTTTGGTATTGCTCGCTGTGCTCGCTGTTACCTTCAGAATAAAAGATACCATGGCGATTTTAATCATTGGTTTAATGTTTGGTAGTGTGACCGCAGCTGTGGTGGCAGTTTTGTCTTATTTTACCAATGCGGAAAGATTACAACAGTTTATTTTTTGGAGCTTCGGAAGTTTGGGCAACCAATCGTGGAGCGGTGTACTCATCTTAACCATTTGTTGCTTGGCGGGGCTTTTGCTGGCCTTCGGAGGTGGAAAATCATTGAATGCTCTTTTACTCGGTGAAAATTATGCAAAAAGTATGGGGGTTCAGATTAAAAAAACCACCGTTTTTATCATTTTGGCAACGAGTATTCTGGCGGGCGGAATTACCGCATTTGTCGGTCCGATTGCGTTTGTAGGACTGGCAGTACCACATATTACCCGTCAATTTTTTACCACATCAAATCATTTTACTTTACTACCCGCTGTGATGCTCGTGGGCGGAATTTTAATGCTCTTATGCGATACCGTGGCACAATTACCCTATAGTGAATACACATTGCCCATCAATGCCATTACATCGCTATTGGGTGCACCCGTTGTGATTTGGCTATTGGTTCGAAAACGAAAATTACTTTTTTAATGGCTGCGGAAAAAACACATCCTATTTTATGTGCTACCGATGTATCGGTAGGATATTTCAGCAAAAAAAAATCTGTTATTGTTGCTGAAAATATCACGTTCAATTTAAAAAAGGGTGAGTTAATTGGGGTTGTTGGTGCTAACGGCGTAGGGAAATCTACGTTGTTGCGAAGCTTGGTGGGCATGCAACCTATTTTAAAAGGCACCATTGAAATTAACGGAAAAGACCTTACAAAAGTATCGAGTCTCGTGCTCGCTACGCAACTAAGCGTTGTACTTACCGAACCGCCTGCCTCTAAAAATCTGACCGTACGCGAATTGGTTACCTTGGGCAGACAACCCTACACCAATTGGATGGGCGCTCTTTCTGAAACCGATATTGAAAAAATAACCTATGCACTCGAGGTTACCGATACCCAAAAACTGGCCTATAAAAAATGTTTCGAACTCAGCGACGGACAGTTACAGCGTGCTACTATTGCACGTGCATTGGCACAAGACACACCCTTTATCGTGTTAGATGAACCCACCACCCATCTCGATTTGTACCATAGGGCGTATGTACTAAAATTACTAAAGAGGCTCACCAAAGATCTTAACAAAACTATCTTGTTTTCTACACACGAAGTAGATCTTGCCATTCAGTTAAGCGACCAACTTATTGTGATGACTCCGAGCGAAGTCTATTTTGATGAACCCTGTAAATTGATAGCCGCCGAAAAATTTGATAGCCTATTTCCGACAGACACCATAGATTTCGATAAAAACACTGGCAGGTTTTCGATAAAACAATAAATTCTGAATAACTTTACTGATAGCCAAACAATAATTAACAACTAACAACTAAAATAGTGAACGAAACCCTCCTTTTCCTACTCCTCGCTGCAGTCTGCCTGCTAATCGGTGCCTTTTTAGGTAATTTTATCGCGCGCCTAAAAGTAAAAGGTGAAACAGGAAAATTAGAAGAGCGGCTAGAACAAGCAAGCCTTCAGCAAGAGAAACTAGAAGAACGATTTGCAACGGCCCTCAATGAACGTGATGCCGTTCGTATAGAAAAAGAGGCTATCGACAGAGAACTGGTTCGACGTAATTCTGAGTTTATTAATCTAGAAGAAAAAAATAGGGAGCAAAAAGCAGAAGTTGAAAAACTACAAGAAAAATTCACCAAAGAATTTGAGAACCTTGCCAATAAAATCTTAGACGAAAAATCTACCAAGTTTAAAGAACAAAACAAAGAAAGCCTTGAAACACTTCTGAATCCGTTGCAAGAGAAGATTAAAACCTTCGAGAAGCGCGTAGAAGAAACCAATAAAGAAAGTCTGGGACGCCATAGCGAACTCCGTCAACAAATCAAGACCCTTGCAGAGCTAAATCTTCAGATGAGTAAAGATGCCGATAACCTTACCAAGGCATTAAAGGGCGACAGCAAAATGCAAGGAAACTGGGGCGAACTTATTTTAACTCGAATTTTAGAGAAGTCTGGACTCGAAAGAGATCGCGAATATACATTGCAGGACAGCCACAATAATAGTGAAGGCAAACGACTGCAGACCGATGTGTTGATTCATCTTCCAGATGGTAAGAAAATGATTATTGACAGTAAAGTTTCCTTAGTCGATTTTGAGCGTTTTGTTTCAGAAGAAGACGAAGTTGAAAAGTTAAAATACCTAAAACAACACATTGCTTCCATAAAACGCCATGTGCAACAATTGAGCGACAAAAACTATCAGTATTTAGTTGACGAGAGCCCGGATACCGTTTTTATGTTTGTTCCAATTGAACCCGCTTTTGCCATTGCTTCGGCCAATGAACCTGGGCTATATGAAAATGCATTCGACAAACAAGTTATCATCGTAACACCTTCTACCCTGCTCGCCGCACTTCGGTTGGTAGATAATTTATGGCAAAACGATCGCCAAAAGAAAAATGCACTGGAAATCGCCACACAGGCAGGCGCTTTATACGACAGTTTTACCAACCTTACAGACGAACTGATTAAAGTGGGCAAACAAATCGGAACTGTGCAAAACAGTTACGAAGGTGCCATGAAAAAATTGACCGGGCGTGGTAATTTGATACGACGGGTTGAAAAATTAAAAAAATTAGGAGCAAAAGCCAGTAAAACAATTGATAACAAACTATTAAGTAGAGCTAATGAAGAATCTGACGAAGATATTGATTAAATTAGACCTGTTGGTGTTTGTTATATTTAGCCTTGCCACATTAATTGGTGGCATACTGATGGTTACTGTAGAATATGAACCTTCTGGAAGTTCAAAAAACGTGAGTGAAGCTTTTACTTTTTTAGGTGCATTTTTATTATTTATTGGTGTCGCTTGTTGTATCGCTACTTTCATAAAAATTAGAAATACAAAATTTACGAATTAACAAATCTTCTGCGGTAGCAGCTATACCTTATGAAAAAAATACTCTTTATCATCCTCGGTAGCTTATTGGCCATTTACCTCGCATATTTTGCATTTGTGTATTATGTGCCCTATAGCGAAGGAACCCGTGCTGGCGAGCTTATCAAATTCAGCAATAAAGGAGTTCTATTTAAAACATGGGAAGGTGAAATCAGTCAAGGGATTAGCGGAGCACAGATTTTTCAATTTTCAGTATTAGACAAAGAGGAAGAAGTCATCGAAAAACTAAAAGAACTTCAAGGAAGGTATGTGAAGGTAGAATATGTAGAGCGTTACAGCACTTTTTTCTTTTGGGGTGACACCACATATTTTATTAATGGAGTTGAAGAAGAACCTTCACCATTCTTCAATAGATAAAAAAAATGGCCCACTACAATCGTAGAAGGCCAAAGTGGCTGTTATAAGCGACCAAAGCAGGGGCTTGGGTAACTTTATTTCTTTATAATTTTTTTTGTAGTTTGTAACCCTTCTACTGAAGTAGCTTTTAAAAAGTAAACACCAGCTTTTAGATAGGAAACATTAAGAGATGTATACGTGCCGTCTCCAGCTCCCCATCCTACTTTATTACCATTCATATCGAAAATTTCATATCCTTCTAATTGGTAAAGTGACATAATGCTAAGTTCATTCTCCATCGGATTTGGATACACTTGTACATTTCTGGCAAACTTTTCGTCAACCCCCATGGTTTGTTCTACCGTTATAGCACCAACCATATTTGAGTGCACGTTACATTGATAATTGGTAACACCCGGAGCGTTGAAGATAAATTCAAATTCGGTTCCCATTCCCGTTAACACAGTGCTGTCGAATGTTTCGGTACCACTGGTGCTCGTTACACTGTGCGGGTTACCGTTGGCCCATACCCAAAGTACGGTATCGCCTACAGCTATGGTAAAAGTACCATCACCTCCTACAGACTGATCCCAATCTACAGTAAATGTTTCTTGGGCAGAAGTAATCCATGTGGCCATTATAAGTACGAGGAAGGTAATTTTTTTCATGATTGAACTATTTTATTTTCAACAAGATACAATAAATTTTAGAAGCGTGCTATTCCATAAAAAAAACCCCGGAGTAAATAGTACCTCGGGGTTTTTAAATAAATTATTCTGAAATGTTACTTGCTCAAGTACATTTTGCGTCTCGAGTATAACTCGTAGAATTCATCGTCTTTTAAGCTGTCAATAAACAAAATACTCTCGCCAGTACTCTTCATTTCGGGTCCTAATTGCTTGTTCACATTCGGGAACTTATTGAAACTGAAGACGGGTTGTTTAATGGCATATCCTTCTAGCTGCGGATTGAAATCAAAATCGTTTACCTTATTGTGACCCAACATTACTTTGGTTGCATAATTTACATACGGTTCTTTGTATGCTTTTGCAATAAACGGTACCGTTCTCGATGCTCTCGGATTCGCTTCAATGATATATACTTTATCATCTTTGATGGCGAACTGTACATTGATTAATCCAACGGTATTCAGTGCCAACGCAATCTTCTTGGTATGGTCTTTTATTTGCTGAAGTACCAAATCTCCTAAGTTAAAAGGCGGCAAGGTTGCATTACTATCGCCAGAATGAACTCCGCAGGGTTCAATATGCTCCATGATACCGATAATGTAGACATTTTCACCATCACAAATCGCATCTGCTTCCGCTTCAATAGCGCCGTCGAGATAATGGTCTAACAACAATTTATTATTAGGAATTTTCCGCAGCAAGTCTACCACGTGTTCTTCCAATTCTTTTTTATTGATCACAATCTTCATTCCTTGTCCACCCAGCACGTACGACGGTCTAATAAGCAATGGAAAATCGAGTTGATCTGCCAATTGTAGCGCTTCATCGGTAGTTTCGGCCACACCAAACTCAGGATAAGGAATGTTGTTCTCTTTCAATATGGTTGAAAAACTTCCACGATCTTCGGCCAAATCAAGCGATTCGAAACTAGTTCCCATGATTTTAATACCATAACGTTCTAGTTTTTCGGCCAACTTCAAGGCTGTTTGTCCGCCCAACTGCACAATCACCCCTTCGGGTTTTTCATGGCGAATGATATCGTAAATATGCTCCCAAAAAACAGGCTCAAAGTAGAGTTTGTCTGCTACATCAAAATCGGTAGAAACTGTTTCAGGATTACAGTTTATCATAATGGTTTCATACCCACATTCGGCTGCAGCAAGAACGCCGTGAACACAACAGTAATCAAATTCAATTCCTTGCCCGATGCGGTTCGGTCCCGACCCGAGCACAATTACTTTCTTCTTGTCGGTAACGGCACTGTCGTTTTCCACATAACGCTTTCCATCTGCCGTCTCTACTTCATTCTCGAACGTAGAATAGTAATAGGGTGTTTCCGCTTTAAATTCGGCAGCACACGTATCTACCAATTTATAGACCCGCTGGATATTCAATTCCTCACGTTTTTTGTACACTTGGCTTTCCAAACATTTTAGCATGTGCGCAATCTGTCTGTCACCATACCCTTTTTGCTTGGCTTCTAATAAAAGTTCGCGTGGCAAGGTGTCTAGTGTAAAACTCGAAATCTCTTTTTCTAGCAAATAAAGTTCTTCGTACTGCTTTAAAAACCACATATCGATTTTAGTGATTTCATGGATTCTACTTAGCGGAATTCCTAGCTGAATAGCGTCGTAAATCACAAATACGCGGTCCCAACTAGCGTTTTCAAGTTTGTCTAATATCTGGTCGTAGTTGGTATAACTTTTTCCATCGGCACCCAATCCGTTTCGTTTTATCTCTAACGACTGGGTTGCCTTGTGAAGGGCTTCTTGAAATGAACGACCAATTCCCATTACTTCCCCAACAGCTTTCATCTGCAGTCCTAGCGTTCGGTCTGACCCTTCGAACTTATCGAAGTTCCAGCGAGGAATTTTTACGATTACATAATCTAGTGTTGGCTCGAATAATGCTGAAGTAGACTTCGTAATTTGGTTGTTAAGCTCGTTCAGGTTATATCCAATGGCCAATTTTGAAGCCACTTTTGCGATAGGATATCCAGTAGCTTTTGAAGCCAATGCAGACGATCGTGATACCCGTGGGTTGATTTCAATAGCGATGATTTCTTCTTTCTCGTCTGGACTCACCGCAAACTGAACATTACAGCCACCAGCAAAGTCTCCGATACTCCGCATCATGTGTATGGCCATATCCCGCATACGCTGAAAGGTACGGTCACTCAATGTCATTGCTGGCGCCACTGTGATAGAATCGCCCGTATGGATTCCCATAGGGTCCATGTTTTCAATGGTACAGATAATTACTACGTTGTCATTATTGTCGCGCAACAGCTCAAGCTCATACTCTTTCCAACCCATCATCGCCTTATCGATCATCACCTCATGAATGGGTGAAATTTCGAGTCCGCGTTTGAGTAACTCGTCAAAATCTTCAGCTTTATATACAATAGATGCTCCAGCACCTCCAAGGGTATAAGAAGCCCGAATTACGAGTGGAAAACCAAACTCTTGTGCGATTTCTTTTCCTTCTAGGTATGAAGTTGCCGTAGCTTGGGGTGCCATGGGCACACCAATTTTTTCCATCAATTCTCTAAACTTCTCACGATCTTCTGTGATGTTTATGGCGTCAATATCTACTCCAATAATTTTCACTCCAAAATCGTCCCAAATCCCTTTTTCGTCGGCTTCAATGCATAAGTTGAGTGCTGTTTGGCCACCCATGGTAGGAAGTACGGCATCGATCTGTGGGTGTTCCTTTAAAATTTTAACCAATGATTTTGTAGTCAGTGGTAAGAGGTAAACATGGTCTGCCATCGACGGATCTGTCATGATGGTAGCAGGGTTGCTATTAATTAAGATGGTTTCGATACCTTCTTCTCTTAGCGATCTAACCGACTGTGATCCCGAATAGTCGAACTCACAGGCTTGACCAATAATAATAGGGCCTGAACCTATGATGAGGATGGACTTAATTTGCTCGTTTTTAGGCATTATTATGAACTTTTTTAAGAGTGCGTAAAATTAAGTAACGTATGGGTATAAAAAAAAGGTGCTGTTTAAAAACAACACCTTTTTATGTATGAGTTATCAACATTATTTTTTGTGACGTGGCTCAGAAGAAACAGATAATTTTTTTCTACCCTTCGCTCTGCGCGAGGCCAAAACCTTGCGTCCGTTTACAGAAGCCATGCGCTCTCTAAAACCGTGCTTATTTCTTCTTTTTCTCTTTGATGGCTGAAATGTTCTCTTGCTCATTGTAACTAGGGTTAATTCTTCTGAAAAATTAAATTAATTAGACCTCTGCTAAAAGTCGGGTGCAAATATACAATCTTTTTTATGTCAGACAAATGTAAAAATGAAAATTATTTAAAAGAATTTTATTTCTACAAAAATGACGGTTTTATGCGTTTCCATGGCACGTATTTAGTCACATCTTACAAGAAATATGTACCTTTGTAGCCTTCAAAAAATAGGATTCCATGTTCAATAAAAACATAAAACTCATATTAGGCGTCGCGGTTTTAGGGCTAGCGGTCTGGCAATTTACAGAAGGCAATATTGGGAACGGTATCATGTACGTGCTACTCTCTCTTATTTTCTTTTTCCTCTATTTTAAAAATGAAATCATCCTGCTTGCTTTCTTGCGCTTACGAAAACAAGATTTTGAAGGCGCTAAAAAATGGCTGGATAGAATTAAAAACCCAGAAGCTTCCTTAGTAGTGAAGCAACAAGGTTACTACTATTACCTTAATGGGCTCATGGTGTCGCAAACCAATATGAACGAGGCTGAGAAGTATTTCAAAAAAGCCATCGACCTTGGCCTGAACATGAGTGCAGATCTGGCCATGGCTAAATTAAACTTGGCAGGAATTGCAATGACCAAGGGAAGAAAACGCGAAGCTGAAATATTATTGGCCGAAGCCAAGAAATTAGACAAGCACAACATGATGGACGAGCAAATCAAGATGATGAAGCAGCAAATGAAGCGTGCCGGAATGCCAAAGCAACATCACGGTCAACGCAGTGCACGTGCAGGCCGTAAGAGTCGTAGGTAGCTTTCATCACATTTGCGTTCGTCAGAAATTTCCTAAATAATTCTGCTCTTTATCGAATAATTTGTACCTTTCATCTAAAAGTAAGTGCTTGGTAGCCAACCTTTTCTACCTTTGCACGACTAATAGGTAAATAGGTTATATGAGTAGAACACTACTTTCCCTTACATTACTACTACTTTCTTTTACAGCGTTCTCACAAGATACGTTGCAAGGGCCTATGCAATCATTAGACTCTCTGGATTCTGTTCAAAAACCTATGTTTTCCCAAGAGATTACCAAGAACATACGAAGGTACGTAAAGCAATCGCAATTGGCGTATCATGATCAAGACTATGATCGGGCAGATTTTCTGTATGATTCCTTAGTAAAACATGTAATCCTTAATACCTATCTCGACAATTTTGAAGTCCGCAAACGATCGGGAAAAAAAATTGAGCTCAGTGAATTTGAAAAGCCAATGATTTTGTTGAGCACCGCTTCGTGGTGTACCCCAGGTTCTGGAACCATTCCTGCACTGAATGAAATTGCCCATACCTATGGAAATAATATTGATTTTGTAGTGTTGTACTGGGATACGAAAGAAGATGCTAGAAAAGCTTCACGAGATTTTAAGGGAGATATTCAAGTGATTTATGTGGACGAACTAGAAAATAAAGGTGCTGCTATCGTCAAAGAAATGAAACACAGCTTGGGGCTTCCCACCTGTTATCTTTTAGACAAAGACAAGAAAATTATCGACATCCAACGTACTGTAATACATCCGTACCACACAGATTATCAAACCTCATTCGATGATAATTATTCGGCATTTTACGCTGGGGTTCAACTACTTCACAAAACAGTAACGATTGAAACAAGCCTCGAGGTGATTGGGGTAGATAAAAATTAAATACTGTATTTCAGATGCACTATGCTTAACTTTTTATCACTTTCCGAAGAAAAGCTTAATAGCTGCCACTACTAAAATTACTGCAAAAATCTTTTTTAAGAGGGCTTGGTCAATCCGTATAGCAAACTTTGAACCTACATACCCTCCTACCACAAAACATGCAGCAATAACAAGCGCGTATTTCCAATTAATGGGATGGCCACCTGTATGGTAGGTATAGGCTGCCACAAAAGTTACTGGCACTGCCAATACGGCCAGACTAAGGCCTTGGGCTTCGTGTTGGTCGTATCCTAGAAATAACATCATAAGAGGTATCATGACCACTCCACCGCCAACTCCCATGAAACCACTTAAAATTCCAGCCAATAGACCAATAACAACAAGCGATAGAATTAGAGTAAGATTCATGAAAACGTAGATTGGTTGGTATGCTTAAGCTTACTTTTTTGCGTTATAATAACCTTTCTCGGGTATTTCAATTAAATACTCTTTTCTAGAACTATTTTTTAAATAGGTATCCCGAAGCCAAGGGTTGTGCAATTTCAGTATTTTATAATTAATATCAAACTTTTTTGCAAAATCGGCAAAATCGGTTACGGCAGTATCTACTTTTACTTTGTACGTGGGGATGTTTTTGTATAGGTCTTGCTCCCTAAAGTTGAAACCGTATTTTTTAGGATTGCTCAAAATTTCTTTGAATGCCAAGATACGGAAAACATAGCGGCTCGTTTCGTCATTAAGAAGCAAATCGTAGTAATATGTATCTGCTTTCTGACGTGTAATTTGTTTGTTAACACCTCCATTTCCTGCATTGTATGCCGCGGCGGCTAACGTCCAGCTCCCAAAACGGTCCTTCGATTTTTTTAAATATTCGGCGGCAACTTCGGTAGCTTTCTCTAAGTTGTAACGCTCATCAACATAATCATTAATTTCAAGTCCGTATTCACGACCGGTACCTTTCAAAAAATGCCAAAAACCTGCAGCTCCAGCAGGAGAACGGTTGTTTTCCAATCCGCTTTCTGCCACAGCAAGATATTTAAAATCGTCTGGCAACCCGTGTTTTTTCAATAACGGTTCAATAATCGGAAAGTATTTGTTGGCTCTTTTAAAGATTAACAGGCCATTAGACTGCCAGTAGGTGTTCACCAACAACTCGCGATCCATTCGCTCCCTGATATCTGGCTCATGCAGTGGTACAGGCTCACCCGCGAAGTCCATTTTTTCAGGAAGCGGGAGTGCATAAACATTATAGTCGTTTACCAATCTTTTTTGTAGCGTCTCATCGGTAGATTCTGGCTCTTGGACAGCGTTCACACAAAGCCCACTTACTACAAACACAACGGTTAATAATCCTATTTTCGATAGCATACTCATGACAATAAATTTTCAATAAAGATAGCTAATCTTACTTCCCATTTCAAAGATTTCACCTGCTTTTATTGCTGAATTGCCTCTATAATTTTTTCTGAAACCAGCTTGCCTTTATTCAGCAGCATAATATGGGTACCACCTTCAACAATTAGGCAGTTGTCTATGTTTTCTATCGGAAATATTACATCTCCATTTCCGTGTATATGAATTACCTCTTCGTCTGGTTCCTTTCTGGGCCAACAGACCATATTTTTGATGGCCCAATCTAAATAGCGTTTGTTCCGTACGTGTAAAAAAGCTTGGTATAACTGCAATCGTTTTTTGGACCTCGGACCTACGGAAAATTTAGTAAGATCGCTAGAACTCAAAACCAGGCGTGTTGGGATTAGCTTATAGGCACGCGTTATTCTTGCAATTTTAAGTCGTCTGGGCAGCTCACTCCTAGATTTTACACTGGAGATAATGATAAGTTTTTTAAGGTCTAAAAAATGTGCCATTTCTTGAACTACCACACCTCCAAAACTAACCCCTACCAAAACCGCATTTTTGTGTGTAACGAGATGGGCCATTCGTTTGGCGTAGGCCGGCATTTGTTCCTTTTTTTCTGGGATGAGCCATTCTAAAATATGCATTTGGTATCGCGTTGCTGGAAGGTTGATATTCTTAAAAATCTCTTTTCCTGCAGCCAATCCTGGAACAAAATAAACATGAATAATTTCTTCATTCATAGTATGTGTAGTATAGGTGGAGAATAACTACCGAATTTTCCGTAACTTTGTTCTGCAAAGATACTAAGTAAGCATATCTGCGTTGGGGCATTTATGAAAAAGATTTTACATGCTGAGATTGCGCTTAAGACCACTATACGTAGTTGGCCACGAAAGACATTTCTTTTGAATTTCGGAAGAACCAACCACCAACATAACCCACAACTTGTTGATGTTAATACGCTTACACAAAATTGCGCTGACAAAAAAAACCAACCATTACTAAATAAAGCAATTGTTTTTAACGTTCTAAAACTAGTAAACAGAACTATTCTTTTACCAAAACTGCCATCTTATTGTATAAGTGACCATTTGGTGAGGACCCAATAATTAATTTAAAACCCCAGGATCATGATTGAAGACGTAGAAATTAACGACAACGAATTCCTTCGCCAATTTGAATTGGAAGTGGGCGATAATATGGCCCGTATTGAATACGCGCTTCAAGACAGAAAAATTTTCTTGACCAAATACGACATGCCTGAAGATATGGAAGATCAGGGTTTTAGGGAAATTTTCATTAAAGCTGTTTTCGAAGAGGTAAAAGAAAGAGGCATCAGTCTAGTACCTACAAGTCCTGAAATAGCTGGATTTATGCGAAAAAACCGAAGAAAATATAAGTCGTTGTTGCCAGTGGGTATCAGCATTTAAACAGAAAAACTTAAACAATAACCCCGAAGGAAGGAAATCACCTTTCTTCGGGGTTTTTTAGTTTATTCATGGTGTCAGAACCTTATAATTCGTGAAAGTATTCCTAAAATGACTTCTAATGTTGGGGTGATGCCGTAATTTTACTGAAATACAACAAACAGTAAATAACCCATGCCAAAATATACTCGACGCCGTATCCTCCAATCAGTCTTATCTGTTTTAAGTCTACTCGTACTCTCAGCTTGTGTCACCTATAAAGAACAACAAGCTTCTACACTTCAACAAACAACTAATACCTCAAAAAAACCAGTACATACATTTTATGTTGCGGGAGGTTTGGGCACTTCGGAAAATGGAGGTGACCCGGCAATTCTGAACAAACTATCAGAACAACTGACCAACGCAGCTAAAAATAGTACCCTTTTATTTACTGGTGATTATATAAGTGAAGAGTATACAAATGAGTCGTACAACCAACTGCTACTCCAAAAACAACTCGATTTGGCTAACGGATTTAAAGGTAAAACCTATTTCGTGCCTGGAGACCATGAATGGAGTTCAGCAAAGACCAAGCAAATTGAATGGGTTGAAGATTATATTAAAGACAACGATCTCAAAAAAATTGAGGTAGAACCTAATAATGTATGTCCGCTCGAATACCGTAAAATTTCCGAAGAAATTGATATGATTCTCATAGATTCACAGTGGTATATCTCCAACTGGGATCGCGTAGAAGGCATGAATCAGAAATGTACCGATATTAAAACGCAACGCCGTTTTATTGAAGAACTTGAGGGCATGATTAAAGACGCCCGCAAAAAAAATCTCGTAATCGTCATGCACCATCCCGTTTTTAGCAACGGAATGTACGCCAATAACTATATGGGCGGGATGAATACAAAAAAGGTTTTTTTCAGAAGGTATCAAGAGTTAGCGATAAACGTGGCGGCTTTGGTTCAGGAACTAGACCGGGTAACGATTATTTCAGGGCACGAAGAAAGCCTACAATACCTTACCTCTAAAAACAAAATGCACCAAGTAATTAGTGGTTCTTTAGGAAGCGCTGCAAAAACAAATCTTGAGGAAGGTGCTCTTACCACTATCGGAGGTCAATTAAACTATAAAGGCCAATACAGCTACGGAAAACAAGGGTTTGCCGTGGTTACATTTTTTGAGGATGGCAGTTCTACGGTCTCTTTCGTAACGGCCGATGCATCGAACACCTTTAACATGACACCCCCACTTCCTGAAGACCAATTAGATAGTAGTCAACCTTCGTTCACTTCTGAAACAGTGCAAGTACCGGTTGTTACTGAAGCCAGCAAACTAGAAAAGTCTGGATTCTATAAATTCTTATGGGGCGATCGCTTTCGAGAATACTACGGAATTCCTGTAACGGTGGCTAATGTAAACTTGAAATCGTATAAAGGTGGATTGACGGTAAAAGAAAAAGGGGGCGGCCACCAAACGTTCTCGGCAAAATTAAAAGATGAAAATAATGCCGAATATGCGATTCGCGGACTAGAAAAAGATGCCTTTAAATTTTTGAAGTTTAAGGTGAAAGGAATCACCTTCGACCCTCAAGACTATCGCGGCACTTTTGCTGAAACAGTGGTATACGATTTCTTTACAACTACGCACCCATTTATGCAATTGGTGATAGACCCCATGGCTGAAGCCATAAATGTAAACCATGCTGATATTCAGCTTGCCTATGTGCCAAAGCAACCCAATCTAGACCCATTAGGAAGAGCCTATGGTAATGCATTGTATTGGTTGGAAGAACGACCTGATGATGGTCAGGAGAACTTCCCAGGGTACAACCGTGGCAATCCGGGCGGTGGTGATATCGTTACTTTTGAAAGTACTACCGATGTGTTTGAAAAACTTCGTGAAGATGAAAAATACACTGTAGACCAACGCGCATGGATTCGTGCTCGATTATTCGATATGCTCATTGGCGATTGGGACCGCCACCAAGACCAATGGCGCTTCGCGGAATATGAAATAAGTGATGACGAAACTCGGTTTATCCCGATTCCAAGAGATCGCGATGCAGCTTTTTCAAAATTTGACGGACTGATGATGCCCATCATAAAGATGTTTTTGCCAGACACCCGATTTTGGCAATCGTACCGAGACGAAATACGCGATGTGAAATGGTACAATGGCGAAGGAAACAATCTAGATCGTGCAATTCTAACGAAATTCGGAACGCAAGCATGGCTAGAAGAAGCAAAATATATTCAGGAGAATTTGGATGAAGCGACTATAGACAACGCTTGGCAAAATCTGCCCCCCGAAGTACAAGACGAAACAGCAACCAAACTAAAACAGAGTTTAAAGTCCAGACTGGCTAATCTTGATGAATACGCCGATAGATATGCTACCTACCTAAATAGAACGGTTGCAGTGCATGGTACCGATAAAGACGACAAGTTTGAAATCACAAGAATGGAAGACGGCATGACCAAAGTGGTGATTAAACGTGCAATAAGCGACGAGAAAGACCCTATTATTTTTGAGCGTACTTTTTCAAAAGATGAGACCAAAGAAATTTGGGTTTACGGTCTTAATGATGACGATGAATTTAAAGTTACAGGAGATGGAAATCGCTTAATCCAACTCAGGCTTATCGGTGGCTTCGGAAAAGACAAGTTTACTATTGAAAATAGACGTCAGTTGAAAGTGTACGATTGGGATCATGAAAAAACTGAATTTGATGGAAAAACCCCGGCACATCAATTTACGAGCAAGTATGAGACCAACACCTACCATTGGAGGTATTTCAAAGAGAACAACCACATTATCCTGCCAAACATAGGTTTTCAGACAGATGACGGCCTATTTTTGGGTGCTAAAGACACCTATACCAATTATGGTTTCAACGGAAATCCGTTTAGATACCAGCACTTCTTATCTGCAAATTATTACTTCGCATTTCAGGCGGTAGAACTAGAATACGAAGGCATATTTGCTAACATTTTCCCGCATTGGAATTTGGAAGCAAGCGGTTATTTTACCAGCGATTCATTTGCCAATAATTTCTTTGGCTTCGGAAATGACACCTTTTATAATGACGACGCTGTAGATCGCGACTTTAATCGAGCCCGTATGCAACAGATAAAAGCAGATATTGGTATTGCCTATAAAACATTTAAAGTTAAAGCACTTTTTGAAAGCTTTGAAGTACAAGAAAGCCCGAATAGGTTATTTAACCCAGCAACAAATACTGTTAATCCTGATGTGTACGATATGCAAAACTATGCTGGGGTAGAAACTAGTTTGATGTATCGCAACCAAAATGCCATGGATTTCCCTACGAAAGCACGTCATTTAGAATTGGTTTTAGGGTATAAAAGTAATATCGACAATACAGACAATGCCTTTGGATATGCAGGTGCTAAACTTGGTTTCGAAGAAGGGTTGATACCATCAGGAAGTCTGGTACTAGGGTCTTCGGCAGGAATTCGACACAATTTTGGAGATTTCGGCACCGATTACTATTTCTACCATGCTCCATCGATTGGTGGGAACACTGGCTTAAGAGGATACAGAAACGAACGTTTTGCAGGAGAAACCGCTTTTTACCATACCACCGATTTAAAATTACGCTTGGCACGACTCACAACTTCTGTAATACCGATTACATTCGGGACCTACGGCGGGTTTGACTACGGACGAGTATGGAGCGATGCAGATATTTCAGACACCTTGCATACTTCGTTTGGTGGCGGTATTTGGCTTAGCGGGCTGAACTCCTTAGCTTTCAAAGCAGGTTATTTTGTTTCGGAAGAAGACCAAATGATTCAAGTCGGGTTTTTATTAACCAACTAAAACTGGTTTTTCAACATAATCAAACCGTACCAAACCATCATCATCGATGGTTGTTAGCACCACTTGATGCAAAGTATTTACAAGCTCCGGATTCCACGGAGCTTTTACTTTTACGTAGTTTTCGGTAAACCCATGAATGTAACCTTCTTTATTTTCACCTTCGAATAAAATAGTACGTTGGGTACCCAACTGACTTTCATAAAATGCGCGACGCTTTTTTGCTGAAAGTCCGCGTAACATTTTACTTCGCTTTGCTCGTACTTTTTTAGGAACAACTCCCTCCATCGTTGCCGCTGGTGTATTATCTCTTTCAGAAAAAGTAAAAACGTGCAGGTACGAGATATCTAGTTCGTTCAGGAAATGATAGGTTTCTAAAAAGTGTTCTTCTGTTTCGCCTGGAAAGCCAACAATTACATCCACCCCGATACACGCTTGTGGCATCACCTCTTTTATTTTAGTCACACGATCTACATACAATTCCCGCATATAGCGACGTCTCATCAGTTTGAGAATTTCATTGCTTCCGCTTTGCAACGGAATATGAAAATGGGGAACAAAAGTTCGCGACTGCGAAACAAAGTCGATTGTTTCATTTTTAAGCAGATTTGGTTCTATGGAAGAAATCCGTAGCCGTTCTACACCTTTTACCGTATCGAGTGCTTCACAAAGTTCCAAAAACGTATGTTCATGCTTTTTATTTCCGAATTCTCCTTTACCGTAATCGCCTATATTGACGCCGGTTAAAACAATCTCTTTAATATTCTGGGCGGAAATTTCCGCAGCATTTTTTAGTACATTTTCTAAGGTATCGCTTCTAGAAATACCACGTGCCAACGGGATGGTACAATAAGTACATTTATAATCGCAGCCGTCTTGAACCTTTAGGAATGCCCGCGTACGTTCGCCCACACTGTACGAACCCACGTAGAAATCTGCATCTTCAATTTCGCAGGAATGAATTTGGGCACCTCCGCTGCGCTCTGGGTTCTCAAGTAAATCGTTTATGTAAGATGTGATTTTGAATTTCTCGGTAGCCCCCAAAACCAAATCTACCCCATCTACAGCCGCCAATTCTTCTGGTTTTAACTGTGCATAACAACCAACAGCCGCGACAAACGCATCTGGATTATTTTTCTGGGCTTGCTTTACAATGTTCTTAAAGCGTTTGTCGGCATTTTCGGTAACACTGCATGTATTAATTACGTAAATATCTGCTGCTTCGGAAAAGTCGACACGCGAAAAACCTTCCCCTTTAAAATTACGGGCAATCGTGGCCGTTTCACTGAAATTCAGCTTACAACCTAAGGTATAATATGCGACTTTATTGTTTACAGACATTTCTTGTTGTAATTGGGGTGCAAATTTACAGCTTTTTGGAGAATTAGTGAAGCTTGCCTCGTAGCAAACAAAGTTTGGGTGCTGGGTGCTGGGTGTTGGGTGCTGGGTGCTGGGTGCTGGGTGCTGGGTGCTGGGTGCTGG